>Ga0272442_10000161_pt1 | contig 112300 bp, 87 predicted proteins | sample SSMForm2O_FD_200262 | JGI IMG/M metagenome (GOLD analysis project Ga0272442, IMG submission 200262) | Marine sediment archaeal communities from Little Sippewissett salt marsh, Falmouth, MA, United States - SSM-Form-2O | ecosystem: Environmental > Aquatic > Marine > Wetlands > Sediment ...
ATAGATCAGAAGTACCACTTCATCAGCCAATTCAAACGCTCTGAGTTTCCTATGATCACGCATGTTCCCTTCCTGCGGTACCTCACAGCCTAAATGCCTACAGCCTATCTAGCTGAGTAGTTACGAGCTCATCCTCCTTCCCGAAGAATGACAACCCACACATCCTTTGATTCTTGGCCCTCGGAAGGGCTTGATAAAAAGTGTGTTTTCAGGTAGATTAGGCCGCTCTATAAAATCCTGCCTGACAAATAAAATTAATCGGAGATTATTTGAGGTGCCCCTTATCTCCTATAGAAATGCGATTCCCTTAGTTGTTTTTTGTTTATTTTGTGGTATTTCCGTAACCCTGTGGCAGAATGCAAACAGACATGAAATTGAACGAATGCTTCGCCATACCGAAACATCCGCAGAACAAATCAGGATCAGGATCGAAGGTCTGATGAACGCCAGAATGGCCTCCTTGGAACTTCTGGCGGAGAGGTGGGTCGAGAGAACGCCACCCGATTTCAGCCCTGAACGATTCTATCAATTCGCCGATGCCCTTTACACCTATTTCCCCGGCTTTTTTGCCATTAACTGGATCAACCCCGAGGGGATCATACAATGGGTCTTTCCGGAAAGGAATGTCCCCGAGAAGGGCGCATCCATCTTTGAAATCGCCGATTCCCGACACGGGGAAACCTTTCAAAAAGCCCTGCAGAATCGGATGGTCGGAACCACGCCTTCCCTTGGTCAAAAGACCTCCGACAATCACTTTCACGTATTCTTACCTCTGATCCATCATCATGAGGTACAGGGTTACCTCGACGGCGTCTTCAAATTGCAACAGATTATGGATGTTGCTCTGGCCAAGGACATCCTGGAGCAATTCCTGATCAAAATGTATGAAAACGACCAACTTGTTTACATAAACGGTGATCCCGCCGGAACAGGAACACGGAAGGATACCCTGTATGCCCTTCGGACCATCCGTTTCCCCGGTAAGACATGGCGCCTGGAACTTGCCCCCATTGAGACGATTCAAAACACCTGGTCTTTGACCAATCTCTCCTTTTTGATATTCGGTTTTGTCATTTCATCGGCCCTCTCCCTGATTCTGTATTTTCTGATCCTACGAATGGAACTCTACCGGAAGGCAAGAGATCACGCCTTTCGTGAAATCGCTGAGCGGAAAAAAACCCAAGATGCTCTAAAAAAAAATGAAACGGAACTGGAGACCCTGCTCTCGGAACTTGAGGCCAAAAATGAGGAACTCGAGACCTTTGTTTATACGGTTTCCCATGACCTGAAAACACCGATTGTAACCATCGAAGGGTTCACCGGTGCCTTTCGTGAGGATTTCGGAGATCAAATCACGGAGGATGGAAACACTTATCTGAACTTTATCAGTGATGCCACCCGAAAAATGGAAACCCTGATCAATGATCTCCTCGAACTGTCCCGTGTCGGACGCCTTCCTGAAATAAAAACGGAATTCTCCTTCGGCGATCTTGTCGAAGAAACCCTGGCAAACCTTCGGCCGCTCATCCAGGAAAAGGGGATCGAGGTCCATGTTAAAGAAAATCTCCCGGTTATACCGGGCGAACGAAAACGCATGAGCCAAGTGATGGAAAACTTGCTCTCGAACGCGGTAAAATATATAGGGCACGATAACCCATCTCCCAGGATTGAGATCGGGGTCCGAGAAAAAAACGGCCGCAAAGTCTTTTATGTTCAGGATAACGGCATCGGGATCGATCAGAAGTACCATGAGACAATTTTCCAGGTCTTCCAGAGGCTTCCGCAAGCAAAAAGAATCGATGAAGGTACCGGGGTAGGCTTGACCACCGCTCAACGGATCATCGAACATCACGGGGGGAAAATCTGGCTTGATTCCGAACTCGGGAAGGGAACGACTTTCTTTTTCACTATTCAGGACAAGGAGGGATAATCTTGGATTACCAGCCATTAAACATATTGCTTGTTGAAGATGAAGAGGCCCACGCGCAACTGACAAAACGGGCCATAAGAAAAGCGGGCAATGCGAACCGGATCGATATCGTGTCTGACGGCGAAAAAGCCCTGGATTATCTTAGTAACCGGGGCGAATTCACCGACGAGACCCGATATCCTCTCCCCGGGCTGATTCTGCTTGACATCAAGTTGCCCGGCATGGACGGCATTGAGGTGCTCAAGGCGATTAAGGAAGATCCGGAACAAAAAAAAATCCCCGTCATCATGCTGACCACCTCAGAACGGGAAGAGGATATTTCAGAGGCTTATCAATATTATGCCAACAGTTATTTGACCAAGCCGGTAGGCTTCAAAGAATTCGAGGAAAAGGTCAGGCAAGTCGATTTCTACTGGATGCTGCTCAACCGCCCGTCGATACAAAAAAGCTGACGCACGCTTAAAAATGAAAAAGGCCATGGATCCAATTACCCTTTTCATCATAGAAGACGAAGAGGCCCATTTCGGGCTCATGAAACGCACTATCCTCAAGGCCATGCCGGAGATTACGGTGCACCACTTTGAGGACGCCGGCGCTTCCCTTGGTCACCTCCATAAACTTCATCCCGACATCATTATCACCGATTACCTCATGCCCGGCATGACAGGGCTTGATTTCTTGAAAATCCTTGAACGGGAAGAAAAAGACATCCCGGTGATCATGATTACAGGCCAGGGGGACGAAAAAATTGCCGTTCAAGCCATGAAGCTTGGGGCATGGGATTACATCGTCAAATCAGCGGATTTTTTCACCCTGCTGCCCAGTGTTATCAAAAAGGTCGTACGCGAAGCAAGGCTCAAAGAATCCCTGAGAAAATCTCAAAAACGTTTCCAGGACCTTGCAAAACGGACTTCCGACTGGATTTGGGAAATTGATCCGGAGGCAGAAATAATCTATTCCAACCCCGTCATCGAAGATATTATCGGATACCGCCCCGATGAAGTGCTGGGAACAACTTTTTATGATTTATTCCTGGAACAGGATAAGGAGGCCCAAAAAAATACGTTCTTGAAAATCATGGAGGCCAAAGAACGCGTGGCTTCCATTGAACACAGGCTTCATCATAAAGACGGCCATGAAGTCATTGTAGAGACCAACGCGGTACCCTTTTTCAGCAAAAACGGAGAACTGCTGGGCTACCGGGGCGTTCATCGAGATATCAGTGCAAGGAAAAAAGCGGAACAGGCCATCCGGGAAAGCGAAGAAAAATTTCGAAGGATCTTTGAAGAATCTTCGATCGGCATTGAACTCTATGATTCCCAGGGCGAATTGATTGATGCCAATCCCGCCTGTCTGGAAATATTCGGGGTCATGGATAAATCAGAGATGAGAGGCCTCAATCTTTTCGGCAACCCCAATCTGCCGGAAGATGCCAAGGCCATGCTGGTCAAAGGGGAAGCGGTAAAATACGAGGCGGCCTACGATTTCGAAGAGGTCAAAAAACGTAACTATTACAAGACATCAAAATCCGGTATCAGCCACCTTGATATGCACCTGACCCATTTGAGGCTCAAGGGAAAGGACGCCTTTGCGGGCTATCTTCATCTCATTCGTGATATTACTCGTCGGAAAAAAATCGAGGAACACGTTCGCAGCCTTTCCCAGCAGTTGATGAAGGCCCAGGAAATGGAAAGGCAGCGGCTTTCCTGTGATCTCCACGACCATTTGGCCCAGGACCTCTCTACCTTGAAAATCAGTATCGACACCCTGTTCGATGATTACCCCGATGCCCCGAATAAACCGAAGAAACGGCTGGCCGATCTATCCAAAAGCGTCCAGGGAATCATCATGTCGGTTCGAAATTTGGCTTACAACATCAGCCCTGCGAGCTTGAGTCAATCGGGTCTAGTCCCCATCGTTCGCCAGTATTGCGAAGAATTCTCTCATCACAAAGGGGTGATAGTCGATCTTTTTTCAGCCGGAATGGACGCCGTCAGGCTGGACTTCGACACGGAGATAGGACTCTTCAGGGTCATCCAGGAGGCCTTGAACAACATCAACAAACACGCGGAAGCCGAACGTGTGACCATACGTCTGGTTGCTTCTTTCCCGAAAATTATTCTGCGCATTGAAGATGACGGCAAGGGTTTCGACTTGGAGAGTCGCCTCGAGGACGCCCTCAATGAAAGGCGAATGGGTATCCGAAGCATGGAAGAAAGGGTGGCCCTTCTCAACGGAACGATCAAGGTTCAATCAAAACTGATGCAGGGAACAAAAATCGTTGCAGAAGTGCCTTACAAGGAGAAATGCCTTGGCTAACAAAAAAACCATCCTGATTGTTGATGATCATCCCCTCTTTAGAGAAGGCCTTAAAACCCTTTTAGCTCGTCTGCCTGGCTATGACGTGATTGGGGAGGCGGGGACCGGGGCAGAGGGCCTGACCAGGGCGAGAGAACTCAGGCCGGATCTTGTCCTGATGGATATTTCTTTGCCGGATGAGAACGGAATCGAAGTCACCCGCAATATATTGCGAGTGCTTTCTGAGACCAAGGTGGCTATTATCAGTATGCACTCGAAAATCGATTATATCACTGAGGCCTTCAAGGCAGGGGCGATGGGATACGTGGTCAAGGAATCGGCCACGGAAAGACTTCTGGAATGCCTTGAAGCCTTATCCAACGGTGAATACTTTATAGATTCTTCCCTCTCCAAGAAAGTCGCCAAGGGCCTCATAAACTTCGGGGAAAAGGAGACGAAGATCAGGGATTCCGGTTATGAGACCCTTACGCCCAGGGAGCAGCAGATTATGCGCCTCATCGCAGAGGGACTCCCCACCAAAGACATCGCCAAAAAGCTTTTTATCAGCCCGAAGACCGTTGAAAATCACCGGGCCAATATTCTGAGCAAATTGAATCTCCACAGCACGATGGATCTCGTTCGTCATGCCGCCAAACTGGGTCTGATCGACGTTGACCTCTGGAAAGCCTGAGTTCACCTTTTCCGCGCCCCCTCTTTCCATCCGAAGCTGGGATAATCTCCCGTCATTTGGGAACTTTCCCCAGAAAAATGAACGCCTCCCTCTATAGACAAAGCGCATGGACCGGAGGCATAATTCGTACAACTCATAATCCAAAGAAAAGCAAAAATACCCCACGATCGATAGTGCCCCATGCCCCACCATCAAGGGCATAGGGAACCGTCGGATTTACAGGAATTGTCATTCGGGCTCTGCGGGAAAAAGCCCGGTTACGGTCATCACAAGGTTCTGAGAAGAGGGCCTCCGTTTTCCCTTTGGCGTTCGTTCTAAAGAAGGTGATGCGTGGACAAAATAGTCATTCTATCAAAGCAATTAAAAATGGACGAATCCCTGATCGCATTGCTGGAGAATGTGTTTCCAGAATGCGAAATCAGCATATCCTCCTGTCTCGAAGAAGAAGACGGGGGAGGGTCTCAAGGGACGGTCGAAGAGCACTACAAACTTTAGGGGCCAATCGTCCACCCCATCCTTACCGGTGACCTTATTCGATAAGACTGCTGGACACGCCTATTTTCGGCCTTGACGACAACGTCCTGTTCGGAAAAAAAGGTTACCTTAGAGATGGTCAATCTGACCTGGTGTTTCATAATGTCTTCCCGAACCGATTTGGGCCGGGGATGCCGCCTCTTGACCTGAATCGAGGGATGTCTAATCTTTGAGCGAAATGGGGCAGTGATGAAAAAGATCTTGTTTCTGGTCGATAATGACCGCACCATCAGGTTATTTTATCAGGAAAAAATCTCGCTTTTGGGCCTTGAAGTCATGACGTCCGATGACAGCGAGGGACTCTACGAAAAAATCGATCACCACAAGCCTGATATCATTTTTATGGATATGAAGAGATGGGAGGGGCTGAAAGTGTATCCCGCTTTTCATTACGATATGGAATCCTTGCCGCACGGATATGTCATCGGCAAGGCCGCAGATTCCAAAAGATGGGATGTCAGGGTAACCGTAGATGAAGCGAGGGATTTCGAATCCCTTGAATTGACTATTTTCAAGCACAAGAATCAGGGTCACCCACGGCACCTGGCCGGGGATATAAAAACCGACAGTCTGCCGAAAAGTTTTCCCCATCCTTTTGAAACACAAAGTGGAGATTGGAACCTGGCATTAGCCCATTAATGGGGAAAACGGAACAGACTTTTCTATATAGTCATCTGGACGGAGAAGACAATGGAACGGCTCATCAAAACGCTAATAGAACTGCTGGTTAGTAAAGGAATGGAACTCACGTCCATCCCCGCTTTCATCAGGAACCTGGCCAATACCCTCGCGTCTGATCCCAGCCTATCGCTTGAAGAACTCAACAGGCAAATCCACTTTTTGGGATGGGATGATTTTGAATTGGATCCCTACACGCTTCACCTTGTCCTGGCGACCTTCGAGTCTGATCTGTCGGCCGAGCAAACAGGGATGTCATTCGGTTCCTATGCAAGCGCCGGGTATTGACTTGGGAAAGGAGATATTACGCACCCGTCATATCGACGACAATAGCTCAACATCCAACGACTGGGTGATGAGTGTCACGAATTCATTATTTTATGTTGATGAATGGTTATCATCAACGATTGTCTTACGGCCATATTTTTCCTGATTCATCGGGCATGGCGGCGACTGGTTTCGGCTGCAACTATTCGGGTTATTTCACCTTGGGCGGGGCACTCGATGGAATACCCTTTCTGGACTTCAAATCGCCCCCGGTCGCCATGCCCCTGGATTTATAAAGTTACACCTCCTTTTTCCTTGAAAAGCCGACTTTCTCCCTTAAAACGAATTCGTGGCACTCACCAGCCAGTTGTTCCTGCTCAAAATGGAAACCCTACATAAACGGCTCAATCTGCTAAAGGCATAAAAACCCCACCGTTCTTACTAACACCGCAGAGCCCGTTGCCACCAACCACAAAGAAAGCCACATCCCCATCGAATTTTATCAGGCTTTAGAATAGGATTGGAAGACAGCCGGTTCTATTCCGGGCGGACCGTTCTTTTTTCTTGGCATATTCGGATAGGTATAATACTGTTTTATCGCATCATAACAAATTCGCCATATATCTGGAATTGCTTCGATTTCCCCAAAATTCGATAGATTCCTCCAATTTTTCAACAGGCATATTTAACAAAATGAGCAAGCAACCACCGAGCGCAACAACGAAAATCGCCATCGTTTGCAAAGATGAGTCCGATCTGCCTTTGATCGATTTTTTCCTGAACAGTGAATTTTGCTATCGCAATATCGACCTTATCGGGTTAGCGAGCACCAAACCAGGGGATACGGTGTGTTCCTACGCCCGAGAAAAAGGACTCTATACGACTAAAAATTATCTGGGCCTCCTGAAGCTCAAAGATTTGAAAACGATTATCAATCTTGTGAATGATCCGATTGTTACGGACCGCATAAAACGATCAAAGCCCCCTTACCTCCATCTTATGGATGATCCTTCTGCCGGGTTCTTGCTTCAACTCCTGCCCGCGGGAAAAGAAAGGATCACCAAACGCATGCCGGATTTCGATTTTCAAACTCCAACCCCGGGGTACCATTGGGACCTTTTCAACCATGCGCTGGCCGGGCTGCTGCGCGTGAAATTGGACGGCTCTATTCTCATGTGTAATCAGAGTTTCGCGAACATGGTCGGCTGCGAGACCCGAGAGGAGGTCATTTCCACTTTCAATATCGCCAATCATTATGATGATCCCGAACGACGAAAAAGACTTCTGAAAAAACTCAGGGAATGTGGCAACTGCGACAACTTCGAATTCAAAATGAAACGTAAAGACGGCTCTCTGTTTTGGGCCCTCAATTCAATCAAAATGCCCCCGGGGAAGGGCTATCTCGAAGGGATGGTGATCGATGTCACCAAACGAAAAATGGCTGAAGAGGAAATCAGGTACCTGACGCAACGTTTGCTCAGTGCCCAGGAGGAAGAAAAAAAAAGAATCGCACAGGATCTCCACGACGAACTGGGGCAGGCATTATCCACTCTTCAGTTCGGTATGAATGCCCTTATGGATTCCATTCCGGTGACACTTGAAAGACAAAGGAGTAACTGTGAACGTATCGTTTCCGGCATAGAGCGAATGGGAGATATGATAAGACACATTTCTGCCGAATTGCGGCCGGTTATACTCGACCAACTAGGACTGATCCCTGCGCTGAAGTCACTTGTTGAAAGTTTCAGACAAAACAATGTCGGAATCCGGATTGACTTTGAGGCGGTGGGACTCAAGAAACGACTGAATTCCGAGATCGAAATCGCGTTGTACCGTATCGTCCAAGAGGCCTTGACAAATGTTGCAAAACATGGGCGGGCCAGCCGTGCAAGTATTTTTCTGACCTTAAGTTATCCTAACATCATAGTTACCGTCAGAGACAATGGCATCGGCTTCGACAAAAAGAAATTTTTCTCCAGCGATAAAAAGGTATCCGGCGGAATCGGTTTACTTGGGATGCGTGAAAGAATCGACGCACTCGGGGGAGAGATCGAAATCCGCACCGCCCCGGGAAAAGGAACGATTATCAGGGCAAAAACATCTATCATTATGTAAAACGGTTGGAAATGAAAAAGACGCGAGTGTTTGCGGTGGACGACCACCACATTGTGCGTGATGGGCTTCGCGAACTCCTGAATAACCAGGAAGACATGGATATGGTGGGGGATGCTCGAGATGCCGACGAGGCATTGGAGAAGGTTCGCCTCCTTCGGCCTGATGTCATCCTTATCGATATCGCTATGCCCGGGATGAGTGGTCTTGCCCTCATGGGTCTTATCAAAGAGATCTCTCCCGAGACAAAAATCGTGATCCTATCGATGTACAAAAAGGAGGCCTTTGTGCAACAGGCTCTCCGTGCCGGGGCCTTGGGCTACGTTCTCAAAACATCACCCAGTTATGAAATCTTTGAGGCCATACGGGCTGCCCGCGATGGAAACTACTTCCTTAGCGCCAATATTGCGGGAATCGTCATAGAAAAAATTTTCAACCAGGAAACCGACAAGCCAATGGCTACAGGTTATGAACTGCTGAACGACCGTGAACAGACTGTATTCCGCATGATGGTGGAGGGTATGACCACGAAAGACATGGCGGATATCTTCTGTTTAAGTCCAAAAACTATAGAGAAATATCGTTCCGCGGTCATGAGCAAAGTGGGGATCCACAACATACTGGATCTCATAAAGTATGCCGTCAAAATTGGCATCATTGATCCGGAACTCTGGGAAGATTAGAGGCATAATACTTTTCTATTTTCTCTCCAAACCCCCTCGCTGGACAGAACAACCCACTCAGGATTTTTCCCAAAAATAATAGGGTTAACCCTCCTCTTTATAGAGGGATCAGCCCCATTGCGACTCGCCAACCGTTCATATATCCTGCTGTAAATTTGTCATGAAATCCGACTGATTTATTCTCGGATTGCGCTACGCCCTATTTTGGAGCGAGGTGCATTTTTTATTTGCCGAATCAAGGAAGCCGGTCGAATACCGGCACTGCCCCGCAACTGTAGGTGGGACGAAACCCGAAGGTTGCCACTGTCTCCTCAAAAACGAGATGGGAAGGCTCGGGAAGTAGGCAAGGAACCACTAGTCAGGAAACTGTTTTGGCGGATACAATGGATCTTCGAACCGAGGGGAAAGGAGGTTCAATCATTCAAACCCGAGAAGGTTGACCGATTTGGGGAATTGATGCCCCCTGAATGACCGACCTTCTCAGAGTTGGAGAGAACCTCATGACCCTTTCCGCAAAAGCGGACGGGCATTCGAAAAGAAAGCTGGTCCTATTATTCGTGATTCTGGGGGCCTTGGCCCTCATGGTTTCCATGGCCTCCCGGTCGGAAGGCTCACGCGATTACCACTGGAGCCGGACGATGCCTGAATCTTCGCCTCCAACGTCCCCCCTTTCAACCTCCCACGTGCTCAAACTCCTCAACGCCGTCATCGACCCTGAACTCGGCATCAGTGTGGTGGACCTCGGCCTTATCTATGACTTTGAGGCAAACGGTGCCGACGTCAAGGTTGTCATGACCCTGACCTCACCGCAATGCCCCTTGGCGGAGGAGATTATCGGGGACGTAAAACAGGCCCTTTTCTCGAACCCCGCCATTGATAATGTCCACCTCCATCTCACCTTCGACCCGCCCTGGACCCTTGACAGGATCTCCCCCGAGGCACGGGAAAAGATTCTCGACTATTTTCAGGGAACAGACGCAGAAAAGGAGACACCATGATGGATCCGATCATCAACGGCTTTATGCTGGGCATAACAACCGGCCCGTTCTGTTTTACGGCCTGCTTTCCCATGCTGCTCTCGGTCACCCTGGCCGAAGGAGGTAAGTCCTCTCCCCATGCCACCTGGCTTTTCCTGGGCAAATTCATCGGGGGACGGTTTTTGGCCTACCTCACCTTTGGCTTGATCGTGGGACTTCTCGGAAACCGTCTGGGCGCTCTGAGTCATCAAATCGGCTCTCTTGCCACGATCCTGCTTTCCCTGATCCTAATCGGCTACGGGCTGGGCATGCCCATGCCACGCCTCGGGATGTGCCGACTGGTCGGCGCACGTCCTGGGGGCACCTATTTCCCTTTTTTTCTCGGGGTCCTGACCGGTCTCAATGTCTGCCCGCCGTTCCTGCTGGCCGTTTCTTACTGTCTTCATAGGACGATCAATCCGGCCTTCGGCATCTTCTTCTTTCTGTCGTTCTTTTTCGCCACCACGCTTTATATCCTGCCGGTGGGACTGGCCGGGTATGTAGGTCGCCACGAGATCATCGCACGCCTGGGTAAAATCGCCTCGGTGGTGGTGGGGATGGTCTTTTTCTACCAGGGTATTTCCGCCCTGATGCTCGGGTGAAACGATGAAAACATCGATCCCATACACGACTTGCGTTAAAAACCTGGAACATGTCCAACCCAGAGGAAAAATTATGGAAGTTGCGCTGTTTTATCTGGTGGCCTGCCTGTTCATGGCCGTTTCGGCCCTGCTCTCAGGGATTCAGTGGAACGAGGCCAACGGGGTGCAGGAATACCTGCGGTTAGTTTTTATGAACAAACCCTTCATCATTCTGGTCACGGTCATCATTTTTCTCTTGAGCGGTGTCTTGATGCAGATCGGGAAGTTTCATTTTCACCTTTCCTATTACGAGATCTCCATCATCTGGCTGGCTACCTCATGGGTGGCGCTCGCCACGCTCTGGTTTTTCAGCGGCATCAAGCCCTCGTGGGCGGAGTTGATCGGCGTCTTTTTCTGCCATCTTGGTTTGGGCATATCTACACTTGCCAGAATCTCGACTTAAATAGCCGCTATTGAATTTATGGGGCTTAGACAACATTGTCCCCTCTTTCAAGAAAACACGGGAAGGAGCAACGGATGACCTGAAGCGGCCTGGTTAGCCAAAAAAATCATGCGATGTAAACTATTAGATCAGAAAGGAGAAAGCAGGAATGGATACAACAATAAAAAGATCCAAACCGACACCCAAGTGGGTACAGGTGTTGGTGAACCTAACCTGGTATGAATGGCTGGGATGGTTCATAAAAATTGGCCTCTTGGTCACATTCATTGTCGTAACCCACACTCAATTCGCTGAGGACGAACCACAAGCCGGTTGGATTATGATTCTTCTTACTATATTGCTTGCTGGTCCGGGATTTTGGATATTACTTGGGTATAGGCCTAAACCAGGCAGCAAATTCAACAAGTTTGATATCGGGGCGATTATCTGTTTCGCACTTTGGGCAATAGTCCTCCTTTATCTGACAATTCCCCTCCCTGATTTTGTGCCCGGCCCATTTGGCAGCCCAGTCCCATGAGTCAGCATACCTTAGCAGCTATACGAGACGACATGAACAACTCATTGATTTCTCATAGGAGGAACATAAATGAATGATAGACGAAAATACATGATCTTTGCCCTTATAGTATGGTGGGGACTTTGGGGCGCCCTTATTATGGGGATCCCATTTAAAATAGGAAAAGCAAAGATGTACTCACCGGAACAGGGTTTGGGCCCCATTGCCTATGTGGGAAAGGACATAAAAAATGTTCAAAAATTCAGCATAGCCAACTTCTGTAGTTTTATCTTTGGCAACCAGCCTTCACGCGGACCAAAAGGGACTACATTTGATATGGTGAACAAGAGGGATGACATTCCCGCGATAAACTCAATCATTCATAACACTACTCGATTTGGTGCTTATGAAATGGTTTCCGGATTTTACGGCCCTGTCAACCCAATAAAAAATAAAGCTGCGAATAATCCGGCTCAAATGACCAAGTTCGTCAAAGATGTTTGCAAATATTTCGGAGCTGTCGACGTAGGTATTTGCGAAATGGGTCCAAGACCTGAACTTTGGTTTTTCAAGGATGATGGTGTGGGTTATCCTGTCCATTTCAACCATGAAGAGAACAAATACGCGATTGTATGTCTCAATTTAGAAGAACAGTCTCTTCACCCTTTCCCTGAAGGTTTCACCATTGATTCTGCAAAATATTACAGCAAGGTGGCCAAGAATTACTGGGACGACGATTATGTGGCCGGACAGGTAGCTGAAATGATCAGAATGATGGGATACCATGCGAACGGGCACAACAATGCATACACCAGGAATGTACCACTTGCTATAAAGGCAGGTTTGGGAGAGTACGGTCGATTTGGCAACGTAATCACTCTGGACTATGGCAGTAATGTGAGGATCTGCACTATTACGACAGACTTGCCGTTGATTCCCGACAAGCCGGTTGATATCGGAGTGCATGACTTTTGTAGTATGTGTACCCGCTGTTATGACTACTGTCCCATGAAAGCAATTCCGGCAGAAGAGATGGATTTCATGGGCGTACACAAATGGAAAGTCAATTACTGGAGATGCCGAAGATCTACAGTAGTTGGGTTAGATGGAATGACTGATGCAAGTACATGTACTGTATGTAGAGACGTCTGTCCCTTTGTTAAGGATACAAAGTATTTAGGAAACAAAATCGGAAGAATCATTGTTGCTCGCTCACACATCGGGCGACGTTTTCTGCTTAATCTGGATTATCTTTTGTATTCGAAGTGGAATCGACATGGGATCGGAGATCTCATGAAAGAGAGAAGGAAGCGCTTGATAGAAGCAAATACGAAATATCCAGAAGGTGACTGGTGTAAGGATTGGTTCACCGCAGGAGCGAAAGATCCAGCGGTTCGCGACATTTACCGTACAGAAAAAAATAAGTTTATCCAAGGAGTTATTCCAAAAGGTGGCATAGGGCTAATCTATCCCTTTTATACCGAAGCGGATCTTAAAGACCCCACATTCGGCAAATGGCCGACCTGGATCGACCCGTGGGGCCGGACGATCGAGGGCTATGAAACAGGCAAAAATGGTGCCCCGAGGCTGGACTTTAGGCCAGTGGTGGAAAAAGTTGGCACAACATTGCTTTCTGGAAATGCCGGTGGCGCCTTGGCCAATTTCGCTGTTAAGGGTATGCCCTTTGAAGAGGCAAAAAAACAGCCAATAGCTGTATTCGAAGGTTGTGGCTATGATACTGCTTTTAACCCTTGGGCATGTAGCTATTGCTGGTAACGAAAAAAAACTTGCTTTAATGTTTATGTCATTTAAGCCTTTGGGAGGCTGAGCCAAATCAGCCACCCAAAGGCGTCCGCCATATTCTATTTCATTGAATATTTTCCAACGAAACCTAATATGAGCAGACAGATTTTTAGAAGGAGCTAGTCATTTATATGTCTGCACAATCGACCACAGAAGAGGGTCAACGAAAAAAAACATTCGATTTACTTCGGATGCTGGTTGTCGGCGCTTTAGTGGGGGCGGGCTTCAACTTAGCCTTTGGTTCAGTGCCCTGGAAACTGGAAGGGATTCTAGGTGGTCTGGTCAGTGCGGTATGCATTTGTATCTTTTCATGAAAGTGTCACAAAATGAACAAACCACAAAATGAACAAAGACGGATCTTGGTTATCCTAGGAGGTAGTCTGCTCTTCTTTGTCTTCTGGGCAGCGCTTCTTACACCCTGGGGGAATAAGGGGCCGGAGGCATACCTGACGCACGGAGCGGTTAAACAGGCCGAGAGTCCGGACAGTGTATTCAAGGATCTGATGATCCCTGAGTACAAGGGCCCCAAGGACAAGACCTTCAAGTTTACCGGAATTTGTAACGAACAGATCAAAATTCCTCTAAACGCCCCTGTCAACCCGGTCAAAAAAGTAGTGACCGATAAAAAAGAACAATCCCTGGCGATCAAGACGCTTGCTTACTCTCTGGGGGCTGATCTTGTAGGCATCGGAGTGTTTGATCCCAGATGGAAATTCAGAGGCGTGCCCCTGGATCACAAGTTCACCATCGTTATCGCTGAGGCCCTGCCCTATCGCTTTTGCCGGGAAGAAGAAGGCAGGGTCAGGGCCATGGCGTCTACCAAAGCGGCCCTTGATTTTTACAAAATGGGGGGAAGGGTCGCGCTTTTCCTCGCCGATGCCATCCGCGATATGGGCTATCCCGCCCGGGCCCACTACGAGAGCTGGAGCCAGGTGCTCACCATTCCGGTAGCCATTGATGCCGGTCTGGGAGAGATGGGCCGAAACGGACTCTTGATCACCAAAAAATTCGGGCCCCGATGCCGATTTTCCGTCGTGACCACGGACCTGCCTTTGAACCCGGACAAAAAACCGGCAAGAATGGGTATTACCGAGTTCTGCGAGATCTGCGACAAATGTGCTAGGGCTTGCCCGGTTAAGGCCATTCCCTTTGGAGGGCCCACAGTAAATCGGGGCGTAGTCAAGTGGCAACTGGACCTTCAGAAGTGCTTCAAGTACTGGTACCAGGGCCCCAACTCCTGGAGCCGTTGTCTGGTCTGTATGACGACATGTCCCTGGAACAAGCCGGATAATATCCTCCACAGGGCAGGGAGTTATCTTGCATCGCGTAACCCGCTGAACCGTTGGCTGCTCTATAAGATGGACAAGGTCCTGGGATATGGGGGCGAGGTGGACACCACAGACACCATCCCCGATATGGAAAAAATGCGAGAGGAAATGAAAGAAAAGGTTGAAGAGAAATGAGCTGGATAACAGACCTCAGATGGTATGAATGGCTTGGATGGTTGGTCGATTTCCTTATGTTTGTTATGGGTGCTGTCTTTGTGGGGATCAATTTCATAGAAAACGAGACTCGTGCCGGGAATCTGGGCCTGATCGGAACCATCCTTTTCGTGGGTGTCTGGACCTGGATATTACTTTATTTCGGCAAAGGGAAAGGTGGCTCCGATTCAGAGGAGGCCTAGGGGAAGATGGAAAAAATATTTGATTTTTTGTTCATCACCCTACCGAATTTGATCCTGATCGGACTGGGTCTGTACCTGGCCATTCGGATGCTCATTGGCCCTTTGGTTCTCCTTTCTCAGAGAGGGATTATCGTTGAGTTCAGTGATCCATTGGTCCCTGGGAACTGTGATGGGAAACTTGTTGGTTCCTCAGGACTCCCCGTCCGGGTCCGGTTGGAGAACGAATGCGTAATTTCGGCCGAAGTCAGCCCTTGCACCGTTTGCATGGAGCAGCTAAAAAAGGGAGATGCGGTCTCCATCACCCTTGCCGGAGGCCGCAGGATAGCACACAAGGCTTCCCGATGGAGACTGGGCCGGTGTTAGGCGTTATTTCATTGATCCTGTTTTTTATTATCCTTCTGGGCTCTATTCGAAAGTGGATACCCCAGGATGTCCTGCCACTTCAGTCCTCTCTGGTTCTGGGGGCCCTGCTTTTGCTGGGACTGGCCCTTATTTTCGGGCAACCCTTTAGGCCCGCCCAACTGCTCGCCAGCACCACGCTTCACCCCATCACGGCGACCATTGCTGGATTCCTCCTTGCAGGAGCGGTGGAGGCCGGTGGTGGGTTTGCTGCCGCCAGCCGACTGCTCACCCGAATGGGGAGAGGATTTCTGGGGCTGTCCGGAACCGTGATCCTGCTAGTCAACATCCCCACTATTTTTGCCATGCCCTGCGGGAGAGTGTGGGCGGCGGCCCTGATTCCGGCGGCCATGATGTTCGGATTTGAACTGGCCCGCCAAAGAAATGATATGTCACTCGTACCCGTTGTCGTCTTCGGCCTGATCGTCAATGCCGCAGCCTCCTGCGGACCTTCCCCCCTGGGCGGGATCGGCATGATGGGCGAAGGCACAGCCGGTTTTCGCCTTCACACCTTTTCCAATCCCCAACAGATGGCCATCATGGTAATCACCCTGTTGACGATGGCCGCCATAGCCTTTGACCGGAGAATCACTGTCAACCCCAGAATGATCCCCAAATCCGAGGCCACCCCAAAGGATCTTCCCCGCACAGCTTATTTCACCTTTGGCTTTTATATGATTGGCCTCGGGGTGGTCTTTGTCACCGAGCCCCCTGTACCCATTCAGACCATCCTGCTTGTAATGACCATCCTGATCATGATGGTAGGCAAGGTGAGCATGAAGGAACTCATCTCAGGGGTGATTCTCCACCCGGTCACCGCTATGGTGGCGGGATTTATCATGGCAGGCGCCCTGCTGATTACAGGCGGTTTCGACACCCTGATAGAATGCCTTAGCTGGCTCGCCATCCATACCCCTTTGGGATATATCGGAATGAGCATCTTGTTGATTTACCTTCCTGTGATCTTTCCCATGCCCTGCGGGAGAATCATCGCGGCAGCGCTGCTGCCGGGCGTGATCATGTTCGGGCAACATGTCGCCCATATGACCGGGTGCCCCCAGTGCCTTCCCGCTATGCTGGTCGCTTTCATTCTTTGCTGCGCAGCCTCCTGTGCACCCTCTCCCCTTGGGGGCATCGGAGGCATCGGAGAAGGCAATCTGGGGCTCAAAAGCAATGTTTCATCCCGTTCTCTACAAATAGGCATCATGCTCGGGGCTCCTGCAGCAGCCATGATCGTCGCCTACCTGGGTTTATCCACGGCCTTTTTCAGACTCAGTGAAGGCATCGTGGCCCTGGCCCTCGGAATGGTCTCCGGGCTCGTCATAAACCTTGTGCTGGGATACCGTATTTATAAACCGGGCGGCATCTTAGGAGGATTATTAGTTGGTGCACTTATAATGGTTTTGTAACTTGTAAAATGAAGAAAACATTTATCCGTATCAATGTCTTTTGTTATGTGGTTATTGTTGGGTTCCTGGCCTTGGCCGTGGTGACATCGCTCAGCTCTGGTTATCCCTGGTCCATCACCTGTTACAATTGTGTGCTGTGCCGGCAGAAATGTCCTCTTGGCATTGATCCCTACGGTTTTGTGACCGCTGCAATCAGCAATGATCCCGGCCTATATATTGAAGCAAAAAAGCTCCGGTTGACACTCGAAGAGGCCCTGGATGTTGACCCGGAGATGATCTTGACGATCGGTGCCCGCAGCGTCAAAGCGAGGGATGCCGTAATTGATGGGCTGAACCCTGATACGGAGGTTATCGTCCATAAAATGAAAGCCAGGGATGCAGCCCATTACTGCCCCTTGTGCGGAAATTGCGAAAAAGATTGCCCCATCGATTTGCCCATTATGGAAATCATCGAGGATCTGAGAGATGACGGAAAATTCAACCGATAGGACCTCGGCTGCAGGTTTCCTGTTGCTCCTGTTCCTTCTGGCAATAGCATGCCTGGTCTATTTCTTTCAGGCCGAGCACAAGAAGGTCTACGAGGGGCTTTATCCGGCGGTTAAACCTATGATCCAGGGACATTTCCATTTTGGATTCGAAAGCGTGGTGATCAAGTTGTCCCGAGACCCACTGCTCAAGCGTATTGTAATATTTGCCTATGATGAAAATGAAAATCAAGTGTGCATCATAAAACCTGTGCATCACGGAAGAGTCACCATTTTCTCTAAAGATTTCCCAGATTTTCGAGTTAAAATCAGAGACAGTGAGGTTCGGAAATTTGATGTCGTCAAAAAAATTGACGGAGTAACAGATGAAGAAAATTTTTATACACATTTAATAAAAGCTAAACAATCATTCAGAAAATATGGAGTCCAGGAGTGTCTCTATCCATTTTGTACCCGGTGCCTGGATGTTTGCCCTGTGGTCAAGTTCGGTATTATAGAAATGTGTGTAACCAAAGATGGCCGATTCAATCCAGTGATTCATTTTGAAGGTTGTCCCAGGTGTGGTAAATGTTTTGAGGTTTGTAAGGCGGGCATCATTGTTAAACTTTCAGACTTGCCGCCCGACAAACACAAAGCACCTCCCGATGGGAACCCGCACTGATTCTCAGCCATGGTGGACCCGGCAAGCCGCTCCTTGCCATATTGCGTCATCAAAATTGCCGAGATGAAAGACAGGAAAAATGGTCTGCACAGGCTTGGTGATAGCAGATGATCGGAGAGATAATTCTACGTTCAGCTCCTGAATTCAAATGCTTAAGTGGCTTGCCAAAAATTAGGTCTATGGCCTTTTGGACGAAATACCGAGCCACACATCAAGAAAGGGGTAAATTCAAGATATGATATTAGCCATATATACCGCGAATTCCATATTACCAATCGGATTCTTAATCATTATGATAATAACCATGATTTTAAAAAACAGAGCCCAAGTCATTCTTTGCACTGAATGCCAGCAGTGTAAGGCCGCCTGCCCCCTCCTTTCCAAGGGATGCAACCCGGTGGACATCATGCTGGCGGCCAAGAGCGGGCAATATCGTGAGGCTCTGGCACGGGGGGCTAGACAATGTGTAGGGTGTAGGAAATGCCAGGAGGCCTGCCCCCGGGGTTTAGCTCCGTACCTCGAGGTGGAAAAATGGAAGATCCTGGATGAACAAAAGTCAAATAAGGGGGAAAAATGGCACCAGAGCGAAAAACAAAGAGCTGCTTAGCTTTACTCATCCTATTCTTTCTTTCTTTTTTCTTCTTCTCTGCTTCTTACGCAGCCTTTCTTACGCCTGATTCCACTCCCGTTAAGCAGGCACTCAATTACTTCAGGGCCTGCCAGAAAGAGGACGGGGGTTTCGGCAAAGGGGGGATTACAGAATGGGTGATGATCGCTATTGCTGCTGCCGGGCAGGACCCCCGTGGATGGTACCGAAACGGAAATACGCCCATGGACTATTTGCGCGGACAAAATATCACGAATAATCCTTATGACTGGATTAGAATGACACTCGTACTTGTGTCGGTTGGGGAAAACCCGGGGGATTTTAATGGCATCAATTACATTCAAGAAATTAAAGGGCATTATAATGACGGCCAGTTCGGAGACCCTCTTTCGCTTAGAGACGATTATTGGGCACTCCTAGCCCTGGTGGCTGGAGGTGAGGAACGATCGAGGGAAGCCAAGGATTCCGCACAATTTATCCTGAATCATCAAAATCGAGACGGCAGTTGGAGCGCTTCCACCACGGGCATCGAAACCTGCGCAGACAATACCGCCATCGCCATTGTGGCACTAAGCGCCACAGGATTGCCGCTGGAATCCAAGGCCTTTGCAAAAGGTATTCGCTACCTGAAAAAAGCTCAGGGGAAGGACGGCGGTTTTTCATACCTGTTTATGCCCTCCAATGCTGCCTCTGATGCCTGGGTGCTTCAGGCGCTTTCAGTTGTGGAAAAAGGTCGGTCGAAACTCAAGACAGACACCGAAGACGTCCTCGGCCATCTCCAAAAGCTGCAACAGTCGGGCGGGTCCTTCAATTGGACGACCGACACCTCAAACAGCCCGCTCATGATGACCGCCTACGCCGTCCCGGCGCTTCTGGGGAAAGCCTATCCCATTCGCCCCACCAGCTCGGCGCTTGTCACCCTCGGGCTCAGAATCGAGGGAGAAGCAGAGCCCCTTCTAGATACATCTATCACCCTCGGCCCTTCGACTTTCAGGGACATAACCGACAAGGAGCACACCGTCCCTTTCCCAACCCCCCTTTCGGCACTGATGGAGGCTCTGAAAGAAAACCACATGGACCATGCCATAGAAGGCAGTGAGATGGGACCTTACCTCAAGAGTCTGTCGGGAGAATCCGAAGGATGGCAGTACAGGATCAATGATCGCATCCCTATGATTCCTGCCGATAAATACCGACTCAACAGCGGTGACGAGGTGATTTGGTTTTACGATTACCATGGGATCAAGAGTCCTCTCAGGGTCCGCGTGGAAAACCCATCGGTCTGGGTGGAAGAAGAAGTCGTTTTCCATATAGAGCAGTTCGACGATTCCACTGACCAGTGGAAACCCGCCCGGGATGCCTGCCTCCTCTTGGGAGAAGCGAGGCATCCTGCATCCGGGGGAATAGTCTCTATCAAATTGCTTCAGAAAGGGACCTATTCCTATTATGCTGAAAAGAAAGACACCATACGGTCTATCCGAAAAGCCATTAGAGTCAACCCCGCGCGAAACGTAAAGGTCCGTCTCCGGGTCGAGGATAACGGTCGGCTTCTTTGCGATGAACAGGTCTCCTTCTCAGGTTTCAAGACTGGGGACATCAACGGCAGGACCATTGATATTAAAAGACCGGCCCTGATTGGTATTCTGGAAGCTGCCCGTAAAAAGGGTTTTCTCGACTACCAGGTCATAAAAACCGCAGAGGGCCTCATCCTGGTCTCTATCAACGGCCTCGAAGAAAACAACCTAAACGGTTCATGGTGGTATCAGGTCAACGGGAAGCGGATTTTGGAAGACATTGACGAATATTCCCTAAAAGACGGAGACTCAGCATGTTTCTTCAGGGGCAAAGAACCCGGATAGCGGCTACTCAAACCGACTTCATCCTAAGGGTTCCCTTGATCTAAACAGAGTTATTGATCTCGATCAATTTGGCTATCGTTCAGGCTATGGTGGAATTTTATTATCTGAATTTTGCAACATTCAGATATTGAGTGTCATTTTAATGACTCCAAACCCAAAAGATTTGGATTTATAAGTCCAATCAAAATCCTGCCGGAATTTTATCTCCTCGGACCCGTCAATATCCTAACAGACATTCAGGCTCACTGGCCCCCAACTATCTTTTTCCAGCCTGAAAACGCTTACATCTCTTTTTTTCCGTCGGCCAACGCTCGACACGTGCTTTGGGTGTAAGCTTTAACCCCAAAGTTGCATTGGGGTAAAACTTCATCTTCCGGAAAATTCGCACCTGTTCGTTTCGGCCGGTATGCACTATCGGTTGCATCGCTTTCAATGAAGACCCTAATATCTTGATAAGGAATGGAAATTGCAATATCAAGAGAAGAAAGAAATCCATAGAACCCAACAGGAAAGATGACGATGAAGACATCAAGTCGGCATTCCCGGCCCATGGTCAGACAGTTCACACAGGACTACCTTGTGGTCTCGCTGGTTCCGATTCTGCTGCTCCTGGTGTTCATGGTCGGCGGGGCCCTGGTCGCCAAAGGATATCTTGAAAATCTGATCCGGGAGTCCGGTCATGATCTGAACCAGGACGCCGAGCTTCATCTCGAGCAACTCGGTCAGAAAATTATCCAGGCCAAAGCAAAGGATGTGGCCGAGCAGATCGCTATTTATCTCAAAGCCCATCCTGATATTGCCATGAAAGAGCTCCAGTCAAGATCGGATTTCAAACGAATTGCCCTCCAGAAGGTTGGACAGACGGGCTACACGTGTCTTTACGAGGCAGGGACCGCGATCATGCGGATCCATCCCAACCCGACGCTGGTCGACAGGGACATGCATTTTCTCATAGAGGAACTGCCGTCGTGGTGGAAGATCTTCGAGCCGACCTTAGCCGGCGTTGAGGTCTCAGGATATTATAACTGGATCGACACGGATCAGTCGGTTCGAAGAAAATTCATGACCATGACCCCGATGCCCATGCGTCACCGGGGAAAAACGCTGATGATCGCGGCGACCACCTACATCGACGAATTTTCCAGCCCGATTGCGGCCATGAAAACCAAGGCGAAAAAAATAACGGCCCAGTACCAGAACTATGTCCACCGGCTGGGATTGCTCATAGGAGTAGCAAGCATTGCCGTCCTGCTGTTTGCATTTGCGGCCGTCTACCTATCCGGTCGCAGGGCCGCTCTGCGGTATATTTTTCCGATTGAAAGACTGGCGAACGCCGCGAAAAAACTGGGAGAAGGTGAGTGGGAACCAGGGGATGACGGGGCAATGCTTCAGCGAAGCGACGAGATAGGGGCATTGGCTCGTGATTTCAGCAGCATGAGAGCACAACTCAAACAGGCCTTCAACAGCCTCGAACAACGTCTGGCAGAACTCAAACAGACCCAAGCGGCTTTGAAAATGAGTGAGGCGCATTACCGTAGTCTGTTCAATGGGGTGCCTGTGGGCATTTACCGCAGCACGCCAGAGGGCAGGATTACCGATGCCAATCCGACCCTGGTGCGAATGTTGGGTTACCCGAACCGGGATGTGCTGATCGAGCAAAACGCATCCGACTTCTATGTCGATCCCGGTGATCGGCTGGATTGGAAGACCCGAGTGGAAAAGGAATCAGGACATGATCACATGGAAATCAAAATGCGGCGGTACCGTGGGAATATCATCTGGGTGGAAGATTACTCCCGGGCCGTTCAGGATGAAGAAGGCCATGTGATTTACTACGAGGGCAGCCTCAAGGACGTCACGGAGAGGAAGCGTGCGGAAGAGGACCTTCTAAAAAGCAAAGAAGAATATCGAAAACTGTATACGGAAACCAAAAGGGCGGAAGAGGTGTATCGTTCCCTGCTGAACAGCTCGGCCGACGCCGTGGTGATTTATGATTTGGAAGGAAAAACCCAGTACGTCAGCCCGGCCTTTGCAATCCTCTTCGGATGGAATCTGGAGGAATTAAAACATAGACGTATACCCTTTGTTCCGGAATCCGAAAAGGAAACGGCCTTTTCCATCATCCGGGGCCTGATAGAACGGGGAAAGCCCTGTCAAGGCTATGAGACGAAACGATTCACGAAAAGCGGCCGGATTCTGGACGTAAGCATAAGCGCCTCCCGCTATGACGACCACACCGGAAATCCTGCCGGTATACTGGTGGTCATCCGCGATATCTCGCAACGAAAACAGCTTGAGGCCCAGTTGGTGAGGGCGCAGAAGATGGAGGCCATCGGGACATTGGCAGGTGGTATTGCGCATGATTTCAACAATATGATGATGGGAATCCTGGGGAGCGTATCTCTCATGTTGCATGACACGGACCCCTCACATCCCCACTACGACGATTTGAGAAGAATCGAGGATCTCATACACAGTGCCTCCGGATTGACCAACCAACTGCTGGGTTACGCCAGGAAAGGAAAATATGAAGTCAAGCCGCTCGATCTGAATCAACTGGTACAGGATTGTGCGGGGACATTCGGACGGACCCGGAAGGAGATCGACATCCACCTGGAACTCAACCGGGATTTGCTTGCGGTCAAAGCGGACAAAAGCCAGATCGAACAGATACTGATAAACTTGTTCATCAACGCCGCGGATGCGATGCCGAAAGGCGGGGTCCTGTCCATAATGACCTCCAACCTGACGCATCAGGAGATCAGGGGCAAACCCTACACCCCAAAACCCGGAAACTACCTGCGGCTCAGGGTTCAGGACACCGGGATCGGGATGGACAGCAAAACAGTGGAAAAAATTTTTGACCCGTTTTTTACCACCAAAGAAATGGGCCGTGGCACGGGACTGGGCCTGGCCTCCGTTTATGGTATCATCAAAGGTCATGGCGGATATATTGATGTGGCATCCAGCGAGGGGCAAGGGACAACCTTCACTATCTATTTGCCGGCGACCGACAAGCAAGTGCATACGTCGGTGAAAGCCGTCGAACCGCTCAGGAAGGGAAAGGGGACCATCCTTTTGGTGGATGATGAGGAAACGGTACTTGATGTGGGTGCAATGATGCTGGAGCACCTCGGATTCGAAATTCTCAAGGCCCGAAAAGGAAAGGAAGCCGTGAACCTCTTCATCGAAAATAAAGATACCATTGACTTGGTCGTCTTGGACATGGTCATGCCGGGGATGGGAGGGGGACAAGTATACGACACCCTGAAGGAAATCGACCCTGACGTCAAAGTCCTCCTATCCAGTGGCTACAGCCTGGAGGGGCAGGCACGTGAAATCATGGATCGAGGTTGCGATGGTTTTATCCAAAAACCCTTCGATTTGGGGCAGCTTTCGAAAAAAACGCTTGAAATCCTCAAAACGTCTACTTGACATCAAACGACCATTTGGCATAAGGTTAGCCCATAAAATTGTCAAAGAAAAAGGACAAAGATGGGCTTACCAAATAAAAAGATTTCATATAATTTCAAATCCGTAGCTGAAATCAAACAGACCCACGAAAAAATTGCGGACCAGATCAGGGACGCAATATTTGATAAAAAACTTCATCCCGGGGAAAAACTGCCCACCGAAAGGGAACTGGCCACAATTTTCAGCACGAGCAGGGTAACTGTCCGATCCGCCCTTCTGACTTTAAAAAACGGCGGGTTTCTTCAGGTAAGGCAAGGGAAAAAAGGCGGGGCCTTTGTGGCCGAAGATATCGGTGAAGCCGAACTGGCCCGGCTTTTGAGAGACATCATTGGATGGAAAGACATCAGCCTCGACCATGTCATAGAGGTCAGAATCATGATCGAACCCCAAATCGCCTGCCTCGCGGCCAAGAACGCGGAGCAAGAAGATATGGATGCAATTTGGGCCGCGATAAACGAACTGGAGAACCTTTTCAAGACAAGAAACAAATTCAGAGGTTCGGATGAAAACTTCCACAAAGCCCTGGCTCGCGCAGCGAAAAACCCCCTGTTGAGCGTCATTCAGGCCTCACTCATCGATGTTCTGTTCAAATTTATTTACACGATCGCCTGGAAACAGGAACACAAAGAAAACATCCTCCTCCACCATAGAAAGATCGCGGAAAAGATACAGGAACGCTCTCCTGAAGCCGCGATGGAAGCGATGACAGAGCACCTTTCTGATATGCAGTTCATACTCTCCCAGTTGCCTGCCGCCAAGACGCTCAAGTGGTTCAAGAAGTAGGTACGCATCCTTTACTCTTTGCGCTCAAGCGTTGACTCGACTAAAACTTATTCAGACTTCTTCGTTGCATCCAGGGACCATTATCCCGTTTTCGGAAAGAAAGGGGATGAATATACCCCAATGTTGCAACTTTGGGGTAAAGGCGGGGAAGGCATTACGCCAAACCTGCCGAAGCGGCGCTGTTTCATTTGGTTTTCAACCTTTTGATTGGAGGGAGTGATAATGAAAAAGTGCTTACTTGTATTAGTCGCAATCCTGATCATGGCCGTCTCGGTAGCCCCGGTTTATGCAAAGGGGCCCATCAAACTCAAGATGGTCTCATTTCTACCTAAAGGGGACAACAACATGACCGCCTGGATGGCCTATATCGAGGACGTCAACGAAAAGGCCAAGGGGGAACTTGAAATCATCTTCACCGGTGGACCCGAAGCCATTCCGGGTTTCAAGCAGTTTGAGGCGTTGCGAAACGGCGTCGTGGATATCATCTACGGCTGCGAATCCTACTATGGACGACAGGTCACGGGCGCCGCCTATACCCACCTTACCCGTCTCGATCCCGTCAAGGAGCGAGGAAACGGCTATTACGATTTCAGGGCCGAACTCTTCAAAAAACACAATATCCATTATCTTGGCAGAACCGAGTTCGGGGTATGGTTCCAGATATTCACCAACAAACCGGTCAAGAGGCCTCAGGAACTGAAGGGGCAGAAAATTCGTGTCTCCGCCACCTACGAGCCCTTTGTCAAAAAACTGGGAGCCGTCCCCGTCACCATTCCGGGTTCCGATATCTATACGGCCCTCGAACGGGGCACCATCGACGGCTATGCCTGGTCCGCCCTGGGCAATGTACAGTCGGGCTGGTGCGACGTATGCAAGTATATCCTGGAACCCAGGATCTACCAGATGAATATCGAAGGTCTCGTCAATCTCAAGACCTGGGAAAAACTTCCCGCCCACCTCCAGAAGATCATGACCGACTGCATGATCGAAAACGAACGGAATTCCAGCAAAATCATGGCCGAAATTGCGGAAGAAGAACTCCAAAAGATGCAGGAAAGGGGCATGAAACTGATCAAATTCTCTCCGGAGGATTCCAAATGGTACATAGAACTGGCCTATGAGGCCGGTTGGGAGGAGGTCATCAAACAGGATCCCGAGCTGGGACCGAAACTCCAGAAACTCCTCAGTCCCTGAGGATCTCAAAAAAATGGGCTTTCTTGCAACATCAGACCGTGTGTTCGACGGCGTGCTGAAAGGCTTCGCATGGCTTGCAGGCCTCTTGATGATGTTTGCTTTGTTCAGTGTCTGCGTCGATGTCGTCCTTCGGTATTTTTTCAATAAACCCATGGGGTGGGTACTCCAAATAAGCGAATATATCCTTCTCTATATTCCCTTTCTCGCTGCAGGGTATGTTCTCAAACAGGAAAGTCACATTCGAATCGACATCGTGTTGAACAGGGTCGGACAGCGGCACCAGACCCTGATCAACATGATCACTTCTATCCTCGGATCCCTGGTCCTTCTGGTCTTGACCACCTACGGGACCTATGTCACCTGTGATTTTTTCCAGAGAAAAGTACCCACCCTGAAGTACCTGAAAATCCCGGAATTCCTGGTCATCATGGTTATTCCGTTGGGTTGTTTTCTTTTTTCCATCCAGTTCATCAGAAGGGCTTACGGCTTCTACAAAGATTTGAGGCAGCAAAGGCAGGAAAAGCACTAGGTGGGGAACAGACATGGACTGGTGGCTTGCATTAACCCTCATGTTGGGCGTCATGGTCATCCTGATGCTGTCCGGGATGCCGGTGGCGGTCTCCTTCCTGCTCATCGACATCCTCGGGGCCGTCATTTTTCTGGGAGGTGCGGCAGGTATCATCCAGTTGGTCCTGAACATGATGGAGAGCCTAACCTCTTTCAGCCTCCTCCCCGTGCCTCTCTTTATCCTCATGGGTGAGGTGATGTTCCACTCCCAACTGGGCTTCAAGGCCATTGACGTGGTGGACCAGTGGATCGGTAAGATTCCGGGAAGGCTCTCCCTTCTGGCCATCCTGGGCGGGGCGATCTTCTCTACCATGAGCGGTTCAACCATGGCCACCACGGCGATCCTCGGCTCCATGCTGGTCCCGGACATGCAGAAAAGAGGCTACCACAAAACCATGAGTATCGGTCCGGTCATGGGTAGCGGCGGGCTTTCCATGCTCATCCCGCCGAGCGCGCTTGCCATTCTGTTAGCGGCCCTGAACCAGATATCGGTGGGCGGTCTTCTCATTGCCGGTATCCTGCCGGGGTGTCTCATCGCGCTCTTTTACGCAGGCTATGTCGTCATCCGTTGCATGCTGCAACCCCGACTTGCCCCGCCCTTCGAAATCCCGGACATATCCGTTATGGCGAAAATAAGGGGGACAGTGATTCACGTCCTGCCCCTCGGACTCATCATCTTTCTGGTCATCGGTCTCATTTTTCTCGGCGTTGCCACGCCCTCCGAGGCGGCCGCCCTGGGTGCCCTGGGGACCATTCTCCTTGCGGTCGCTTACGGTAAAATGAACGCCGACACCCTGAAGAAGAGTATTATCGGAACGGTCCGGGTCACTTCCATGATGTTCATGATTATCGTGGGCTCCATGACCTTCAGCCAGATCCTGGCCTTTTCAGGGGCGAGCGCCGGCCTGATTCAGGTGGTCACGGGCCTGGATTTACCGCCCATCATGGTCCTGATCTCCATGCAGGTCCTTCTGCTCTTCCTGGGTTGCTTCATGGACAACCTTTCCATGGTCATGATCGCCATCCCTATCTTTCTTCCCATTGTCAACGCCCTGCACTTTGATACGCTCTGGTTCTCCCTGATCATGCTGATCAACATGGAAATGGGCAATACGACCCCACCCTTCGGACTGCTGCTCTTTGTCATGAAGGGTGTTTCTCCGCCCGACACCACCATGGGCGATATCTACAAGGCGGGGGTCCCCTTTCTTCTGTGCGACGCCCTGGCCATGATCATGGTGATGATTTTCCCACAGATTGCACTCTATCTGCCGGGACTTATGAAATGATGTTCAAGGTATCTATTTTTTACCATGAAGATCACGAAGGGCATGAAGAGATAAAAATTTCATAGATATTTTTTTTGAAACGCATTGAGCTTTGGATGGGTCATCACGTTTATTTTTTAAAACCCTTAACCATATACTAATGAGTTCATTAAATACCCGACATTTCCGTGATGATGCCTTTTGTTACATTCCGAAGTTCCCGTCCTGGAAAGGCACGGTTTCTGGATGGAGCAATCAGCATTCATTGATCAGCTTCATGCCCTGTTTCTAAGTCGTTTTTGCTGACGCCGGATGGCTGATCGCTGTTGGCTCGAGTCCTGGAATAGTCATTTATGGATAAACACTAACTGTCGTGAAAAATGTTACAAGATTTTGGCCAGGATTGAGACATCGGACGCGCTCTTATTCTTCTTCCGGGAGGAGGCTGCCATGGCTTACAAGATAGGCGTTGACGTGGGAGGAACCTTTACAGACTTCCTGCTCATGGATCAGGGAGGTCGTTCGGAAATCTACAAGGTACTTTCGACACCGGAAGACCCGTCTCTGGCCGTCATGAAGGGTTTCACGGAGATGGCGGAAGGAAAGGATTTGAACCTTTCCTCATTCCTAAAGGAAGTGGAGATCATTGTACACGGGACCACGGTCACGACCAATGCCGTGCTCACAGGCCATGTGGCCAGGACCGGTCTTCTGACCACTCGGGGTTTCAGAGACGCCCTGCAGATGAGAAGGGGTATCAGAGAAGAGCTCTACAACAACCGATACCTCCCCCCCGACCCCATCGTTCCCCGGCACTTGCGGATACCCGTGCAAGAGAGAGTGGACCATACGGGAAAAATCCTCGAGGGCATCCATCTCTCCGACGTGGAAAAAGGAATCGAGCACTTCAGAGAACAGGGTGTGGAGGCCCTGGCCATTTGCTTCATGCACGCCTACGCCAACAGCACCAACGAGGACAAGGCGACTGAAATGCTTCAGGATCGCATGCCCGAGGCCTTTCTTTCCGTTTCCTCCAGGATTCTGCCCCAGGTAAGGTTCTATGACCGGGTGAGCACGACGGTCCTCAATGCTGCGGTGGGTCCCCTCCTCAGGAAATATCTTTCAAACCTCACCGACCGGTTGAGGGGAGAGGGCTTTTCAGGGCTTCTTCTGATCATGCAATCCAACGGGGGCGTCACCTCGCCGGAAACGGTGACAGAACTTCCGGCCAGCACCCTCCTCTCGGGTCCGGCCGCGGCCCCCATCGCCGGTATCGCTTACACGGCACTTCACGACCGGGACAGTTTTATCACCATAGACATGGGCGGGACGAGCTTTGATGCGGCCCTCATCAAGGACTCAAAGCCCATTATCACCACGGACGGCAAAGTCAACCGACATGCACTGGCCCTCCCCATGATGGAAATCAATACCGTTGGGGCGGGGGGAGGAAGTATCGCCTGGTTGGACGAGGGGGGACTCCTCAGGATGGGACCCCAAAGTGCGGGTGCCCGCCCCGGACCTGTCTGTTACGGCCTTGGAGGGACCGATCCGACCTGCAGCGATGCCAACCTCATCCTCGGCTATCTCAATGCCGACTACTTTGCGGGCGGGAAAATGACTCTGGATTATACCGCTGCCGAAAAAGCGATCCGGGAGAAAATCGCCGCACCCCTGGGGCTTGACCTGGTGAAGGCCGCTTACGGCATGTTTCACATCATGAATGTCAATATGGCCTCCGCCATCAGGGAGATCTCCGTCCAGCGGGGCTATGACCCGAGAGATTTCCTTCTGGTCTGTGCGGGCGGTGCCGGTCCTATCCATGCAGCCATGATCGCCGATGAACTGGAGATCCCGAGGATCCTGATCCCCAAGGAGTCGTCCATATTCTGTGCTGCCGGCATGCTGCTCTCCGACCTCAAGCACGACTTCGTGAGGACCTATCACACAATCTTCTCAAAAGAAACCATGGCCATCACAAATTTTCTGACCCTGATCCGGGATCTTGAAGGGGAAGGGGAAAACGTCCTTGCGAGGGAAAACATTCCTCCGGAAAGACGCACCTATCACTACGCTCTGGATCTGCGTTATGTGGGCCAATACCACGAGGTCAATGTGCCCGTAGAAAGGGAGGATATCGAGGACTTCAACGAAACCGTCATGAAGGAGGCCTTTCACCGGCTTCATGACCAGCTCTACGGTTACGCCCTAAGGGAAGAAGGAAGGGAAGTGGAGATGGTGAACATCCGAATCACCGCCCTGGGCCGAACCGAGAAACCCGCCTTCAGGAGGGAAGAATACCGGGATAAGGACCCGGGGAATTGTCTTAAGGGACAGCGGCGGGTCTTTATCCCCTCTGAAACGGCATTCATGCCTGTGGATGTCTATGACGGCAACCGGATGGGGTTCGGCCACCATCTCAATGGTCCCGCCATTATCGAACAGGTAAACACAACCCTCTTTGTTCCCCCGGAATACGAGATGTTATGCGATCCCTACGGAAGCTATTTATTGAACCGGTTGTGATCTTGTGTGGTTTCAAAAAAGTCAAAAACATATCTCGCCCAGAGACCCCGAGACCGCAGAGGGAAATGTTCGTAACTACTCAGCCAGATAGGCTGTAGGCATTTAGGCCGTGAGGTACCGCAGAAAGGGAATATGCGTGATCACATATCGAGCAACCAGGGAATTCCCCAAAGAAGAAATGTATTGTGGAAGCCGAGAAGGTTTTGGGCGCCCTGCTTCGATCAATGCGCGGATAGCGAAGGGTTCGGAAACGAATAGCCTTTAGCCTAAAGCCTAAACAACCTGAACCGTTACCTTTTTTCTTTATCACTTCGTGCCCTTCGTGATCTTCGTGGTAAAAAACTTTTCACCTCTTTTGCCTGCGGCAAAAGGCCCTATTCGGGAGAAGAAAAATGGAAAGTCCTATAGACCGGATTCTGGTCTCGGTGCTCCAGAGAAGGTTCAAATCCATTACCGAAGAGATGGGGTTGACCCTTTTGAGGACGACCCGATCCCCTATCTTGAACGAGGCCCGGGATTTTGTGACGGGACTATACGACCGCAAGGGTCGAATGCTGGAACAGACCGAATATATCCCCATCCTGGCGTTCGCCGTCCAGCCCGTTTGCGAGCATATTGTTAAATACTTCGGGGATGATATCCATCCCGGCGACGTGATCATTCACAACGATGTCTTCACGGGCGGAAACCAGAATGCCGATGTGGCGGTTTTCAAGCCCATCTTTCACGAGGGCACCCTCATGGCCTGGGCGGCCTGTAAGGGTCATCAGGCGGACATCGGGGGGGCCGTTGCCGGGGGTTACAACCCCGAGGCCCGGGAGGTCTGGCAGGAGGCCCTGAGAATCACACCGGTCAAGATCTACGAAGCAGGAAAGCTGAGAAAAGACGTCTGGGACATGATATTCGCCAACATCCGGTATGATATTGTCGAGGAGGACATCAAGGCGGAAATCGGCGGCTGCGTCGTGGGGGAAAGGGGTGTTCAGGCCCTCCTGAAAAGATACGGCATGGAAACATTTCGCACCCACGTGGCATACCTCTTCGATACCACGGAAAAAATGATCCGAAACGAAATCATGGGCATCCCGGACGGGACCTTTCGTGGAAAGAGCCTGGTCTTTTACGACGGGATCCATGAAGGTTCAAGGATGACGATCAATCTGGCGATCACGGTGAAGGGAGAAGAAATCATCTTTGACTTTTCCGGTTCTTCTCCCCAAACTGAAGGGTTTGTCAATGCCCCTGCCTCTGCAACGGCCTCCGCCGTGCTCCTGACCTTTCTCATGCTCATCAACCCGGATATTCCCCACAATGACGGCATCATGAGACCGATTCGCATCATCAATCCCGAGGGTTCCTTTCTCAATGCCAGGTTCCCGGCCGCAACCACCTTCGGGAACAGCATCACGGGTCCCAATTCCGACGCGATCCTCAAGGCCATGGCCCAGGCCCTTCCTGAAAGGGTGACCGCGGGGTGGAACAGGTTCCTGGGTTTCACCATGACCGGCTGGGACCCGAGAAAAAACCGTTCCTATGTAGATATCCTTTTCCTGGCCCTCAAAGGCGGATCGGGGGGCACCTGGATGGCGGACGGCTATGACCACATCGGCCTCATCAACTGTGCAGGGGGGATCCTGGCCCAGGACTATGAGATGTTCGAGATCCATGATCCCCACCTCCTGCTGAAGCATGAATATCTGAAGGATTCGGCCGGGCCGGGAAGATGGCGGGGAGGCTTGGGAGTAGAGACGGAATTCCTTATCTACGGGGAGAAAGTCACGGGTATCGCCTTCGGAGACGGCGTCGAAGAGGAGGCCCGGGCATTCGGCTTCTTCGGAGGAAAAGAAGGCTCCGTCAACAGGGCCGAACTCAGATATCCGGACGGCTCTATCAGGGTGGCAAAGGCAAAGGAGATTATCAGAAACATTCCCACGGGCACGGTTTTCAACGAAAAGGCCGGGGGCGGCGGGGGTTATGGCGACCCCTCCATGAGGCCCGCTGAAAAGGTCCTGGATGATGTGCGCAATGAAATGGTGTCGCTTCAAAGCGCGAGAGAAGACTACGGCGTCGTCATTGATGAGGCCACCCTGACCATCAACGAGAAAGAAACGAACAGACTGAGAGGAGAGACCAAATGACCTTGCCCACCATCGATCATATCGGCATCATTGTGGATGACCTGGATAAAGCCATTGAAATGTTCGAACACCTTTTTCAGATGAAAGCCACAAAGGTCACGGAACTGGCCGATTCAGGCCTGAAAATCGCCCACCTGGAGGCCCGGAATATCGGGATCGAGTTGATCCAATATGTGGGTGGTGACGAAAGTTTCGGCCGGAGGGTGATGGGGTCCGGGAGGGGCGTCAACCACATGTCGATTCAGGTGGAGGATACCGACTCCGTCATGAAAAATCTTCAGGATAAGGGACTCAGGGTCATGGAAGGCTTCCCCAGAACCGGAAGTCATGGAAGGGTGGCCTTTTTCGAACCCGAAACGACCCGGGATATCCTTTTGGAGATCTGTGAAAGCCGGGGGTAACGCTCGTCCCAAACGAAAAGAATGGCTTATGGGTATCCGTTAAGCCCATTGAAAGAACGGACGTCCTTGGTCATGCCCTATCCATAGCTGAATGCGTTTTAAAAATCTAACCAGGCACAATTGGTTTCATGTTATTCTTCGTCCTCTTCGCCTGTCGAAGCTTGGCGCAGATCCCGCTATCGGAGCCCCGTGAAATGTGGTGCATATTTCACCGGGGTGCCCTTAGTGGTAAATAAGCACTCTAACGGTGGTAAAAAAAAGCGGCCATTTTGTATTGGAGTCACAAACTAAAGCCCTAAATCGGTACAGAAAAGAGGTCCTGTGAAGCGTATTTTCTTCACAGAATTTTCCCCAAAACTCCTGCCCGCACTCACTTGGAGGTTGACATGGCATTCTACACGGAAAGAAAACTCTGGAACGAAAAAATCGAAACCCTCACGAGAGACGAAATCAGGGCCCTGCAACTCGGGAAACTCAAGAAACAGGTTCACTACAACTATGACAACTCCCCCTTTTATAAAAACAAATTCGAGCAGTCCGGAGCCGGGCCCGAAGATATCAAGACCTTTGAAGATTTCGCCCGGATCCCCGTCATGACCAAGGATGAACACAGAAAGGCCCAGGAGGAGTCGATTGAGACATACGGTAATCCCTATACACTTCTGGCCTGTGCTCCCAGGGAAAAGATCGTCCGAATCAACGCCACTTCCGGTACCACGGGGATGCCCACACTTTACACCCTGACGCAGCATGATGTCGATGTGGTCAATGAGATGCACGCCCGCAAATACTGGCGGGCCGGAATCCGACCCGGGGACGTCATGCTTCAGGCCCTCTCTCTCAGCATGTTCACCGGGGGGCTTCCTCTCTCCCAGGGGATCATGCATATGGGGGCCTGCGTGGTGCCGGTCGGCATTGAGGGAGGGACAAAGAGAGTCCTTGATTTTGTCAGGCTCACATCCCCGGTGGCCATCATTGCAACGCCCTCCTTCGGTCAATATCTCATTGAAAAATGTCCGGAACTGACCGGTAAACCTGCGAGGGAATTGGGGCTGAGATGGTTCTTCTGCGCCGGAGAACCGGGGGGAGGAAATCCTGAGGTGCGAAAGCTCCTGGCAGAGGGCTTCGGCGCCAAGGTATTCGATCACACGGGAGGGGGCCACGCCTTTCACGGCATATCCTGCGACGAACCACCGGAACAGTTCAGCGGCATGCATTTTGTCTCTGAAGATTATTGCCTCCTGGAGATTGTGGATCCCACAACCAAAGCAGGTATCGAAATCACGGACAAAGCCGTGGGTGAGATGGTCTTCACCTTTATCGACTGGGAGGGCGGTCCCTTTATGCGTTACGCCCTTGGGGATATGCTCCGGGTCTCTACGCAACCCTGTTCCTGCGGCATGCCCGGAATACGATTCGAGATCATCGGAAGGGCGGATGATATGCTCATCGTAAAAGGGGTAAACGTCTATCCCGGTGCGATAAAAGCGGCCATTCTCAAATTTACACCGCAGGTAACCGGCTTCTTCAAGATTATCCTGGACCGACCCGGTCCCCTGGTGGCACCTCCCCTGAAAATAAAAATCGAATACGGCGAAGGATTGTCCGACACGGACCTTCCCGGCCTTGAAGAAAAAATACTCGATGTTTTCAGGGAAGAGGTCAGAATCGCGCCCCAGTTGAAATGGGTCCCCCCGGAGTCCATTCCAAGGGAGATGAAGAAGACCAAATACATTGAGATCAAGGCGGAAAAAAATTAGAGAAGGAAACGTCCAAACATGAAAAATGATGATATCCTGAAAGGGAAAAAAGTTCTGGTCGTTGATGACGAACCCGACGTGCTGGAATCTCTCATGGAAATTCTAAACCAGTGCGCCCTGGACACCGCCCCTGATTTTGAAACGGCGACAGGACTCCTTGAAAAACAGAGCTACGATCTGGCCATACTCGACATCATGGGAGTCAATGGCTATGATCTCCTTACGCTCACAACAGAGAAGGGAATACCCACGCTGATGCTCACGGCCCATGCCCTCAGTCCGGACAATCTGGTCACCTCTCTCAAGAAGGGCGCAAGCGCCTATGTCCCTAAGGACAGCATTTCCGACATCCAGATCTTTCTTGAGGACATACTCGAGGATCAGGGGGCGGGTCTGAAAAGTCTCGGCAGATGGTTTTCCAGGCTCGAACCCTTTTTTGAGAAAAAATTCGGTAAATACTGGAAAGAAAAATCGGACCCCGAATTCTGGAAGAAATACTATTAGGGCGCGGTGACATCCTTCAAATCGTGATAGGCCCTGTGGACCGGGGTGTCTCATGAAAAAAACGGAGGCCGTGCAAAACATCGGGATATCCCGGCAGGCCGATCTGAGATTGAACCGGCTTTGGGCAGACCCCCTGCCTATCGGATAGCTCTATAACCCCTATGAATGGAGCAGAAATGATCAAATCGATGAACATCGCCTGGTGGGTGCAGCGCTGGAGTGAACTCCACCCCCGGAAACCCGCTATCATCTTTGACGGCGAACAGATCAACTACCTGGAACTCCACCGGAGGGCCAACAGGACAAGCTGTTGGCTCCAGTCCCTGGGAATCGAAAAAGGTGACCGGGTGGCGGTCATGATTGAAAATTGTCCCCAATTCATTGAAATCTATCTTGCCTGCTCTCGTCTGGGGGCCATATTTGTGCCGGTCAATTTCCGTCTTGCAGCACCGGAACTGGATTATACCCTCAGGAACTCACGGCCCAGACTTTTCGTATTCAGTAAAGACTATGCGGATATGGCTCTGGGTTTAAATCTGGACACCCTCAAGCCTTTGATGCTGCTTGCCGGCATCGGCACCTCCTCACATTTAACCGATGTGTATGATTATGATAGCGAGACCGCGGGCTTTGAGGGACAAAAGCCATTTCTTACCAAGTCCCTCGGTCCGGCGGACCCTGAGGAACCCCATGTCATCATGTATACGTCGGGAACCACGGGCCAGGCCAAGGGCGCCGTCCTTTCTCACCGCAAGACCTTTTTCAATTGTTTGAACGCCGATATCTTCTTTAAACTTCATTTCGATGATACCATGCTCATTGTCCTTCCCCTGTTCCATTCCGGGGGGCTCTTCATACAGGCCTCGCCCATCCTGTACAAGGGGGCCTCCATGGTCATTCATCCCAGATTCGATCCGGAGAAGGCCTACCAGGATATACAGCGTTACCAGGTCACAAAATTCCTGGGAGTCCCCACGATCTACAAATCCCTCGTGAAGGTGGAGGAGGAGAAAAAAGCGACCCTTTCTTCCGTGAAGGTCTGTGCTATTGGGGGGGAAAAGGCAACCCCCGAGCTTCTGGCGGAATTCCGGAAGGCCGGGTTCCCCTTGCGTCAAATCATGGGGCAGACCGAGACCTCCATCCTCTTGTGGGGCTCGGAAGAGGACGTAATCCGCAAACCAGGATCCGTTGGTAGGCCCGTATTTCACGCAGAAGTCGGGATCGTGAATCGCGAGGGTCAGCTCGTCAAATCCGATGAGGTGGGTGAAATCGTGGTCCGGGGCTCCATCATGATGAAGGAGTACTGGCAGGACCCGGTCAAAACCGAAGAGACGATCAAGAGCGGATGGCTCTATACCGGGGACCTGGCCTATATGGACAATGAAGGCTATTTTTACCTGGTGGATCGGGCCAGAGACATGTTCATCTCAGGAGGAGAAAACGTCTACCCTGCAGAGGTTGAGAGGGTCTTACGAAAACATCCGGAAATAGAAGAAGTGGTCATAGCCGGAATCACGGATGAAACCTGGGGGGAGGTAGGTCATGCCTTTGTGATTCCCAAGCAAGGAGCCGATCTTAGCGAAGAAGACGTGATCTCCTATTGTAAGGGACGGCTGGCCCGCTACAAATGGCCCAAAAGGGTCACATTCCGGGAGGACTTTCCCCGGACCTCTCTCGGAAAAATCCGAAAACCCGAATTACTCGAAGAATGCAAACCCTCCCGATGACCTTCATCTCATAAAGGACGCCAAGGCTGAACCTCGGCGTCAAGGGGGATCGTTGAAACGATAGGCGTGCGTGCTTCTCAAGAGAATGTGTATTTCGAGCCCACACTGTTGAGGATAAAGGCAGACGGAAAGGCCTCGGAAAATTGATTGATGGCCCGCCATCCCGTGCAATGCATGGGGACGAGGACTTTCGGGTGCATATCTTTCATGGCCGCGATGGTATCCCCGATGACCGGCTCAAACAGGGGACCCGTGAGATGGAATCCGCCGATCACGGCATGAACCGTTTCCATACCGGTGATTTTTTTTGAATAGCGGACCGTGTTGATAATCCCCGCATGGGCGCACCCCGAGATAACCACCAATCCCTTTCCCTTTAGATTGACCACCAGGGACTGATCGTCGCTGATCGGATCCGGGACCATCTCACCCTCTTGTTCCATCATGGCGGCGGGAAATCCCTTTTCAAAGGCCGTGGTGCGTTCGACCTCGCCGGTCACAAGGATCATGTTTTCTGCCAGGGGCGTGGGGACCGTGGATTCTACAAGATCCACACCTTGATTCTTCAAATCTTCCCTGATCAGGGTATTCGGAAATCGGTCTATCCTCCCGCTGGGCCGCTTGATATAGCGTCGGGGATGAAAGACCGCCGGATGGGCCACAAGAGGGATAGGCCGGGAAAGGATTTTGAGGACCGGATACAGGGCACCTGTATGATCCATGTGGCCGTGACTGATGACGATCGCCTCAATATCGCTCAGATCCATTTCCATCAGCTTCAGATTATGGGGGACGCCGATTTCCGTATGCCCGGTATCGAAAAGAATACGATGGGCGGTCTCTCCCTGCCATACCGTGACAAGCATTGAAAGCCCATGTTCCGCGACCAGTGCATCCCTTGGTATCTCATCTCCTTTTTGGATGAAAGGACGGGTCACCACATCGGTGTCCCCGAGTAATGCATCCACATAATTGTCCATCAAAGTTATAATTTCAAGGCGATCTGCGGCCTCTAATGGGATAGGCAAAGCACTCATATTCATTTCTCCTTTGTTGGCTTTTTTCAAATTTCGTGAAGTTCTTCCCGGGCCTTTTCCTCCCTTTTTGGGGCGAAGTCCAGAGGTGTTCAAACCAGGGTAAACCTGGACCCCACGCTGTTTAAAATGGAAGCAGAAGGAAAGGCTTCCGAAAAACGTTCGATGGCCTTCCAGCCCGTGCAGTGCATGGGAACAATCACATCGAGGTCCATCTCCCTGAAGGCCTCGATGGTCTCTTCTATGATCGGTTCAAAGACAGGCCCGGAGAGATGAAACCCACCGATAACCGTGTGGACCTTCTCAACCCCGGTGAGCTTCCTGCCATAGAGCACGGTATTGACTATCCCTGCATGGGCGCAGCCCGAAATGATCACAAGGCCCTTGTCTTTCAGATGGACGACCAGGGACTGATCATCCCGGATAATGTCCTTTTCCTCCTTCCCGTCCCGTTCGAGAAGTGCGTTGGGGAGTCCCTTCTCAAAGGGGGTCACCCGTTCGACTTCTCCCGTAACCAGCACCGTGTCGTTGCCAAGAAAAACCGGTCTTTCCGATTCAACGATCTCGGCCCCGGCCCCCCTCAGTTCTTCTCTCTTGAGCGTGTTGGGAAACAAGAGTTTTCTGCCGTCATCCAGTTCTAAATAACGGGGCGAATGGAAGGCCTCCGGGTGCACGACGAGCGTCATTGGACGGGAAAGGCTTTCAAGGACCGGGTAAAGAGCGCCCGTATGGTCCATATGGGCGTGACTCAAGATGACCGCCTCGATGTCCTTCAGGTCCAGATCGAGCTCCACCAGGTTGTGCGGCACACCGACCCGGCTGTAGCCGGTATCGAACAAAAAAGAATGTCTTTCTCCATCCCGATAGACCGTCACCAACAGCGAGAGGCCGTGCTCGGCCAAAAGGGTGTCCGTCGGGATGGTTTCCCCTTTTGACAGGGGGGGGCGGGTCACCACGTCCGTGCTTTTCAGCAAAACATCCACATAGTTGTCCATGAGGGTAACGATCTCCACACGATCCACTTCCTTTACAAAAAACGGGGCCTTCTGCATGGTCATTTCTCCTTATCTCTGTGCTCCCTTTTGAGCGAGCAAAACAGACGGTACAGGCATCGAGAAATCCGTCTTGTAATCCTCAATCAATGGGGCTTTTTTTGATCTTCTCCCAGAGTTCATCAACTTGTCTTTTCGTCTCTTCTATGGACCCCTCATTCCGAATCACGAAGTCGGCGTAGGCCGTCTTTTCATCGATAGGCTTTTGGGCCTGCAGGATATCCGCCGCCTTTTCACGGGAGATGCCCTCTCGCCGGACAAGGCGCTCCATTTGGACCTCCCGAGGCACATAGACGACCAGGATCTTGTGGAAAAGATACTGGAGGCCAATTTCGATAAGCAGCGGAACATCCACCTGAATAACCGCACCCGGGTCCTTTTTGCCGATTTCATTGACCTGTCGTACAAACTCGGCATCGATTCTCGGGTGGGTAAAGCCCTCCAGTTTCTTTCGCTTTTCAGGGTCCCTAAAAATAATGTTGGAAAGTTTTTCTCTGTCCAGTGATCCATCGGCCCGGACAACCTGCTCCCCAAAATAGGCGATGATATCTTTACAGGCTGGTTTTCCCGGTTCAACGATCTCCCGGGCGATCACATCAAAATCAATGACCGGGGCGCCTTTCTCCTCCAACAACTTCACGACCGTGGTCTTGCCGCTTGCAATGCCCCCGGTGACACCCAGAATAAAAGGACGTGCCTTTTTCAAAAGGGGCTTCAGGCCCTTGGGCATATCCTTATTCACACTTGATGTTGTTTTCTGCATTTCTCCGATGCCCTCTTTCTTGATTGTTTTGGACGATGCTAGAGGGTCGATGACATTTGCCGGTTACACCATGGCCCGGGTCAGGAGCTCCGCCACATCCATGACCGCAATTTTTTCGTCCGGTTCCTCCGCCTTGAGGCCGTCCTCCAGCATCTTGGCGCATTGGGGGCAGGCCACAATCAGGATATCAGCACCTGTGGCCAGGGCCTGCCGGGCCCGGATCCGGTTAGGGGCATCCGCCCCTCCCCCGAGGATATCCGTGAAAAAATTCCCCCCGCCTCCCCCGCAGCAAAGGGCGTTAGCCCGGTTCTGCTCCATCTCCTTCAGGGTGAGCCCGGGGATGGAACGCAGGACCCCGCGGGGGGCATCGTATTCACTGTTGTGCCTGCCAAGGTAGCAGGGATCGTGATAGGTGACGGCGACCGGATGGGCCGGCGGTTCCAGTCTTCCTTTTTTTAGCAATTCTGCCAGCACCTGGGTGTAGTGCCAAACCTCGAACGCCCCTCCCAGGCCGGGGTAATTGTTTTTCAGGGCGTTGAAACCGTGGGGGGAAAGAGTGATGATTCGGGTCACACCCTTCTTTTGAAAGGTCTCGATATTCTTCTCCGCCAGGAACTGGAACAATCCGGCTTCCCCGAGTGCCCTGACCTCGTTTCCGTCACAGGTCTCCTCCGTACCCAGGATGCCGAAGGAAAGCCCCGCCCTTTCAAAAAGTCCTGCCACGGCGCGTGCAATCTTCTGTCCCCGCTCATCGTAGGATCCCACACAGCCCACATAGAAGAGGAATTCCTGATCCTTGAAAAAAGGCACATCGAGCCCCTTCGCCCAGTCCCCTCTCTCACCCTCCGGCAGCTTGTAGGGATTCCCATGGACATGGATACTCTTCAGGGTGTCCCGCACCAGGGGAGGGATGATGCCCCGGTCGACCATCTCCGTCCTTGCCGCGACCATGATGTTGACCAACTCATCCCTGAAATTCATGACGCAGTGCTCCATGCAGCTGCCGCAGGTGGCACAGGAATAGAGGATCTCCCCCAGGCGTTCGCTGGTCTCCAGCCCGCCATCGAGCCAGGCCCTGATCAACCAGAGCCTGCCACCCGGCGAATAGGATTCAAAACGAAATTTCCTGTAAGGCGGGCAGTTGAGTGCCAGGTAGTCCTCCGTCAACTTGCAATATCCGCATCGAAAACATCGGTGGATGATCTCCTCGTATTCCATCTCAGTCCACCTCCCAGTTGCCGGGATTCATGATGCCGTTTGGATCCAGCAACCCCCTGATCCGGTTCATGAGTTGAAAGGTATTGGGATCCATCTTCTCGATGATCAGTTTCTGGCCCGGGACCTCCGTCTTCCAGGGGATCCCCCCCACGGCGAGTGCCGCCCGGTTGGCATCATCCAGGGCCTTGCGGGCCCTCTGGACGTCCGCCTTATCCGCCCGGTTGAATCCGTAGGCATAGCCGACCATCATGCAATGGGCCCGCCCGACGATCCGGATCATGATGGTGTAAGAGGTGCCGTTTTTGAGAGCGATTTCCGTACCGTCCCGGATGGCCCGGGGGATGTATTCCACGGGCATGATGGCGCCCACATATTCAAACCCGCCGCCCTTCTTGACATCCGCGAAACGGGTGACCGAACGCTGGGGGGCTTCCAGAAAGCCTTTTTTCATGTCCGGGACCAGGTGCATAAAACCGCCTTCCTGGTTCTTCACATAGATGTCCAGGCATTGCCTGACGGCCCGCCTCTTGAACCGGATCTCCTCATCGGAGTGACCCGTAAGGCTGATGGAGGTAAGCTGAAATCCGCCCACCCAGTCCGGCCTCGGCTGCGTGTTCACCACGAGATCCTCGGCCAGTTCCGTGCCCGTGATCCGGTGAATGATATCCGGCAGCAGATCCGGATCTTCGGTCACGAAGATCATCACATCATCGTGGGACGGTTTGGGATAGAGCTTTATGGCAAGCTTTGTCACCACCCCGGTCGTGCCGTTCCATCCGATAAAAAGCCCTGCCAGATCCGGCAGGGGCGCCCTGGAAAACCAATGGGGCGAGGCCGAACAGGAACCGATCAGGCAGACCTCCCCGGTAGGGAGCACCACCTCGAGGCCGTTGAGCATCTCGGAATGAAAACCCGTAGCCTGGGACATGTGCCCGCTCCCGTGGATCAGGATATTCCCCCCGATGGTCGCCATGGGTGGCGCATCCGGCAGGGAATGCTTCAACGTCGGATGATACCTCTCCAGGTGGGCCCCGAGCATGCCCTCCGAGACCCCCGGCTGCACGAGCGCGTAGCGACCCTTTTCATTGATCTCCAGGATCTCGTTCATACGTTTGAGGTCCAGGATGATGCCGCCCCGCAGTGCCCTCGTCAGTCCCGAAAGCACCAGAGAGGCGCCCATGGGGACGACCGGAATCTTCCTATGATTGGCCAGAAGGATAACCTTACGGACCTCTTCCGTTGTCTGCGGCATCATGACGCAGTCAGGGGACTGGGGTTCCTGGGTGCCCCCATCCCGGGAATACATGAATATCTCTTCCGGATGGTCGGAGATGAAATCCCCGCCCACGATCTCCGTCAGCGCCTCATAGGTTCCTGCGTCCATCTTCTCTCTCCCCCAATGCCATTTGACACAAGTCCGGCATCATCACCGGCACGATCCCCGCCTTGCTCACGGCCTCACCCAGGGTATAGAAGCACATGGGGCAGTTGAATACGCAGTATTCGGCCCCGGCCTCCAGCATATCCTTGATATTTTTTTCCTGCAGCTCCTCGGCCAGGTCGTCCCGGCCTTGCATGAACAGGATGCTCCCACAACAAAGGGCCGTTTCCCTGTCATAGGCGCGAGGCACCCGTTCGGCGCCGATCAATTCAAAGACATCGTCCACGAACCGTTGTGTTTCCGGGATCAGTCTGTTCGAGCAGGGCCTCTGATAGGCCACCCTTTTATGGAGGGGACTGATTTTCTCCTCCAAGGCCTTGAGCCGTTGGGCGAGAAAGTCATAGAGATGAACGGAGCGAAAGGGGACCTCCACACCGTAGGCCCCGGCCCAGTGGGTGAAACCCGCATAGCACTCATCATGGAAGCAGACGAGTTCATCGAGACCGCTTTTCTCGAGATTTTGTCGGATGTTCTCGATCACCCGGGGCAGCCTGTCCTTGATCAGGGACATCCTGGCAAAGTGGAGATAGACGAGATTGCAAAAAAAATCCCTTCCCAGAAAGGAACTTGCCCCTTCAAAGACATCCCCCTGAATTCTCTCCTCCATATCCGGAAAAAGACACAGGGATACGGCCGGGGATGCCAGCGGTTCGGCCAGTTCGATGTCTCCTTTCAGGGAATACCATTTGATCTGCTGATGGGTAATCGGCTTTGGGGCCGTGTACATCCCTCGTTTTTCCTGAAGCTCCACAATCTGAAAAAAAGGATGGTTGTTGTTCGGACAATATTCCTCGCAGGCGTAACAGGTGGCGCATTCGTGGAGAACGAAAGAATCTTCTCCATGGAGGATCTTTATCTTCTCCCTTTTGGCCCTATCGAGATCCAGGTCCAGATATTGGCATCGGACCAGACAATCCAGTGTTTCACAATTCAGACAGATGTTTCTGTCAAAAATAAGATCCCGCATCACAGCGTCCCCTTCCCTGTGCCTTGTGGTTGAGCGGTCATGGACCGACCGGGCCTAAAAGGTCGTCGGCCAGTTGGCAAGATGACGTTGGCTCATCCATTTGCCCTTGGCGTCCCGTACAACCCGGAGCACCCGGGTCAGATAATCCCTCGTATCTCTCGGGTCGATAATATCCTGGATATAATAGGCGCCGGCCGCCGGGTAGGGAGAACTGTCCCCGATCATCTTCTCCACCTCTTTTTCCCGTTCCTCCTCGGGCAGGTTTCCATAGACCACATCCGCGGCGATCAGGGGATCCATGAATCCGATCTCCGCCGTGGGCCAGGCCGCGATAAAATCGGGCCCTCCGCCCATGCCGCACATGTTCACGGTCACCTGCCCGTATGTCTTGCGGATAATGATCGCGATTTTTGGCACAGTCACCTGAAACAGGCACTGGAGGGCATTGACCACCTTGCCCCCCACCTTTTTGATCTCTCCCTCTTTCCCGACCATATGGCCCGGCGTGTCATGCAGAAAAACCAGGGGGATATTGTAGGAATCACAGAGACAGAGAAAACTCATCATCTTGTCCAGGGCATCCGTATCCGTGGCCCCCATGTTCACGATGGGATTGTTAGCCACGATCCCCACCACTTCCCCATTGATTCGGGCAAGGGTCGTAATCAGCATACGGGCGAATTCCGGCTTCAGCTCGAAATGCCCCCCCCCGTCCACGATACACTCCACAATGCCGTGCATGTCGTAGACCCTTTTTCGGTCTTCAGGGAGCACATCCAGGATGCGGGCCATTCTCTCATCGGATCCCCCCGGGACGGGTCTTGCCGGGGGCAGTTCACCATGATGATTGGGCATATGGTCCAGGTAACGCCGAATGATTTGCCAGCACTCCGCCTCATCCTCGGCCACTTTGTCGGTGATTCCCGTGATCTTTGAATGGACCTCCCAGCCCCCCATCTCCTCACCCGTGTAAGCCTGTCCGATGGCCCGGCCCAGGGCGCGGGGCCCGGAGACCGAAATGGCGCTCCCCTTGACCTGAACCACGAAATCCGCCAGGTTGGCCTGAAAGTCGGCCACCCCGTAACATTCCCCCAGGGCCGCAAAAATGAAGGGCTGGGTTCGGAAATGGGTATATTCCGTCCTGAGGCCGTCCAGTTCGTAGCCGGTCAACACACAGACCTCTTTGGATCCCTGGCAATCCGGCATTCGGGCTCCTCCTGCCTCACCCAAGAAGATGAGGGGAACCTTGACCTTTTCCTTCACCTGTTTTTTAAAGTTGAGGAGTTTCTTCAAGTTGACCTTGGCATTGGTAGAGGCGAGGACCGTAAAATCGTTGGCAATCACCGCCACCCTCCTGCCGTCGATCAGACCGTAACCGCATATAAGGCTGTCCGCCGGGGTCTTGTCCTCCGCTCCCGGAAAATCCGAGTGGGCAAAGAGGCCCATCTCCACGAAAGATCCGGGATCCATGAGCCGATCGATCCGCTCCCTGGCGGTGAGCCATCCCTTATCGTGCTGACGTTTGACCTTTTCGGGGCCCCCCATCTGGAGAAATTTATCGCGTCTGTCTTTCAATTCTTTTAAAAACCCATCGATTTTCGTCATAATGTCAACCTTTTTCCATCCTTTTAATCCAAAAATCCTCCCGCAGCTTGAGGCGTCGGGATTTTATTTTTCCTTCCATTCCGGCTTCCGCTTGTTCAAAAAGGCATCAATCCCTTCCATGGCGTCCTCGGTCACGCAGAGGGCGGAAAACACCTCGTTGCTGTAAGCCAGAGCCTTTGTATATTCCAGATCCGACATGCCGTAAAAGGCTTCTTTACCCATCTGGAGAGCTAGGGGGCTTTTCTTTGCCAGCTTGTTGGCCAGGGCCATGGTCTCGGCCTCCAGTTGTTCGGCCGGCACGACCCTGTTGACGAGTCCCCACTGTTCCGCAACCTCGGCATCAATCATATCTCCCGTCAGGAGCATCTCCAGGGCCCGCTTTCGCCCCAGGGAGCGGGAAAGCGGGACGGCCGGTCCCATGCAAAAGAGCCCCACATTGATGGCCGTGGCCCCGATCTTTGTTCCCTCGGCCACAACGGCCAGATCGCATGCCGCGATCAGGCCTGCCCCGTTAGCGACGGCATAACCGTGGGCGGAGGCGATCACCGGTTTTTTCATCTCCGCAATCACCTGGATCATGCCCTCCATCAAGGCCGACAATTTCCTGTGTTCCTGTAAAGATTTACCTTTTATTTCAGAGACGTCAATGCCCGTGCAAAAGGCCTTCCCCGCCCCTTTGACCACAACAACCCGGATCAGACTGTCCGTCTCCAGTTCCACAAGGCCTTGACTCAGTTCCCGGGCAAGAGACACATTAAAGGTGTTGAAGGCCTCCGGACGGTTCAGGGTAATGATGCCGACGTGTTTTTCCTTTTCAAGGATGATGCTTTTATAAGTCATAACGGTCCTCCTCTGATTTTTTTAGAAGATAATTGTCCCCGGCAAAAGAAAAAAAGCATTAAGCTAAGCGCTGAATGCTGATAGATGATCGCGCCATCCAGGAATAAAATCCAGGCAGGCGTGAGTTTTCAATTCTTCGTACCCTTCGGGAACTCAGTCCCACTGCTCCGCAGCGGGTTCCCGGTTTCAGAAATAGGCAAATTTACGCAAGTTCAAGGACAATTCCGCAGGAAAGCGGAATTGGCCAGCCAACGGCTGCCCGTAAGGGCGAGGGCCATTTCCGGATGAAAACTAGATAGGTACCTGGCATATTCGCCTTGCCCGGAGATAGTGTTCCGGAAAAAGATCCCGGCAGTCTCCTGCAAACACCATCGGCGTCATCAACAAAGCATCTCCCTGATGGACAGGAAAATCGTCCGGCGCCATACACACGGGATTGCCATGCTCATATGTTGAAATGCGGACCATTTCCCAGGGCACCCCCCGATCCGGTTCCCCTGACAGGTTTAAAATTCTGCTGCAACCAAGGGGAATCTTTGAAAAGGCGGCACCATGCCCGTTCATTTCCAGACAGAATAAGAGGTCCTCGTTCACCCTCCATGTCGCTTTGACGCGGGTCAACAGGGCCCCTGTGCAGGCCATGGCCCGTGCGTCGAGTTCGACCCACAACTCGAGGTCAGGGCGGGCGGCTTTCACCTCTTCCAATTTTTCGGTCGTTTTCGAAATATCAAGACAGCCGGTTTCGGAGTCCAGAGAAATTCCCCCGCCCTTCCCCAGACACAGGACCTCACATTCCGGACAATTCCGTAGCCATTCCCCCAGATCGGGCCAATGGATCTCCCCGGGGACATAGAGCCCTGTCAACCTTGCGCCAAGATCCTTGAGCCGATCTTGAAGCCCGGTTATCCAGGCCCTCGAGTTATCCTCTGTTCTCCCCTGACCGGAGATGTCTGCATATGCCAGGACACGCTTTTCCCTAAAAAGGTCCGGGGCAAAGTTCAAAGGGGTGAGATAATTGAAAACGGGCAGGACGCCGGTCTCAAGAGGGTAGCCCCAGTCGCCGGCATATCCGGCTCCCGGAACAAACAGCACCTGATACCCCCGGCATTGGCGCAGGGCATTAAGGACCCTCCTCACTTCAGATGCCGAGATGCATGTGAACCCTGTCCCCAGGGTGTAGGCCCTTTCAAGAATCTCGGGTTGCGGGTTGGCCGCAAGGGGATAAAAAAGCTTATCTATCGACTCGATGGACAGGAGATCAAAAATGATATCGTTGATGGTCTCCCCATCATACACGGCGACGGGGCATTTTTCGCATAGGATACTCAAGAGGTCATCCCTCCTGGTAACCCACCATTCATGAGAAAGGGAGGACATAAACGGCAATCCCCTCAATAAAGGAATTCCATAAGGGTATGGTTTATTTCATTACCTGTCAAATCGGTTCTTCCCTGATTCAGGTGTTGGATATTTGCAAAACAAACCTTATTCTTTTCTCCCGCCGTGACCCGGCCTCCGGCCCGCCTATAGCCCGATGGGCAGTGCACAGGATGACCATAATTTAAAATCAATCATTCAACCTTCAAAATTATTTTTCCCTCTGCGTCTCAGCGTCTCTGCGGGAGATATTTATCTTTACGTGTTGGCTGTTATATGAAACCGAACACGTTATTTTTTTACCCGGCGCCCCCTATACCGTCGCCCTCAACACGACCTCGGCAATGTCCAGGACCTCCAACCGCCCTTCCAGGGCTTCGGACTTGACAGCATCCTCCAGCATCTTGGCGCACTGGGGGCAGGCCACGGCCACGATGTCGGCACCGGTCTCCAGGGCCTCTCGGATCCGGATGCGATTAGGGCTGTCTTCCCCTCCGCCCAGGATGTCCGTAAAGAAGTTCCCCCCGCCTCCGCCGCAGCAGAAGGCGTTCTCCCGCGACTGCTTCATCTCCCGCAGGTCGAGTCCGGGAATCGATTGAAGAACCTTGCGAGGGGCCTCATACTCCCCGCCGTGACGTCCCAGATAGCAGGGATCATGATAGGTCACTTTCGCATCATAGGGCTTATTGAAAACCAGTTGACCGGACTCGATCAGGGCAGCCAGTTTTTGCGTATAATGCAGGACCTCGAATTCGCCCCCAAGATTTGGATAGTCGACGGCAAAGGCATGATAGGCATGGGGATCCAGGGTAATGATCTTCTTCACCCCCAATGCCTTGAAGAGCTCGATATTGCTCTCGGCCAGGAACTGAAAGAGCCCCGCTTCCCCCAGAGCCCGCACTTCGTTACCATCGCACATTTCACGTTCCCCAAGGATGCCGAGGGAAACCCCCGCCTCTACGAGCAGGGTTCCCACGGCCTGTGCGATCTTCTTCCCGCGCTCATCATAAGAGCCCACACAGCCTGTGTAGAAAAGATATTCCTGGCCGTCATAGGCCTCGACCGGCGTACCCTTTGCCCAGGCACCCCTTTCACTGGCCGGCTCCTTGTAGGGGTTACCGTGGATATTGATGCTCTTGAAATAATCCCTGACAAGCGGCGGGATTTGGCCCCCGTTGACCATCTCCTCCCTTGCCGCAATAAAGATATTGACCAGATCTTCCTTGAACGTGAAGGCGCAATGTTCGACGCAACTCCCGCAGGTGGCGCAGGAATAGAGAATCTCCTGAAAGCGTTCACTGTTTTCGATATCCCCGTTCAACCAGGCCCGAATCAGCCACATCCTTCCGCCGGGGGCGAAGGTGTCGAACCGGTATTTTCTGTATGAAGGACAGTTGAATTCCGAATAATCGCTCGTAAACTTACACCAACCGCAACGAAAGCATCGGTGAAGGATTTCCTCGTATTTCATTTATTCGACCTCCCAATTGCCGGGGTTCATGATCCCCTTCGGATCCAGGTTCTGCTTGATAATCTGCATGAGATGGCGTGTTTGAGGGTTCATCTTCTCAAGGGCGATTCTCTGTTCGTCGACCGTGGGCTTCCAGAAGACACCTCCCGCTTCCAGGGCATAACGGCTGGCCTCGTGAATGGCGGCGCCTGCCCGTTCCATCATGTCGCTGTCCGCGCGGTTGAAGGTAAAGGAAAAGGCGAACATCATGGCATGTCCCCGCCCGATAATCCGGGCCGTGGCATGGTATTTGAGGTCGTATTTCTCTGCCAGTTCGTCCAGCTTTCGGGAGCATTGGGGGTATTTTTCCACCAAAATGATGGGGCCGGAATACTCGAACCCGCCGCCCTTGGTCACATCCGCAAAGGTGCTGGCGCTTTGCTGGGGCATGTCCAGGAGCGATGTTTTCATTCCCCCCCCCACGGACATGAACCCGCCGTCCTTGTTTTGGATGAAAGGATCCAGGGCGTGGTAGATTGTCTTTTTCTTGAACTCCAGTTCCTCTTCCGTATCGCCGGTGAAATAGATGACGATGTGGTGGTTGTCCTTGAATATCATGGGCAGGGGCTGGGCGAAAATGTTGATATCTTCCGCCATCTCCGTGTGGGTGATCTCATAGATGATGTCCGGAACGAAAGCCGGGCTGTCCGTGATAAACATCTCCACATCCCGCATCTTCTTTCTGGGGTAAAGCTTGATGCCTACTTTGGTAATGATGCCCGTGGTGCCGAACCACCCCAGAAACAACCCGGAAAGGTCGGGCAGGGGTGCCCCCTTGGAAAACCAGTCCGGAGACAGGGCACAGGACCCGATCGGGCAGACCTCCCCGTTCGGAAGCACCACCTCCAGGCCCGAGACCATATCGGAATTGAAACCGTATTGCTGTGTGAGTCGTCCCTGGCCGTGGATCATCACGTTGGCCGCAATGGTCGAGGTGGCCGGAGAATCCGGAATACTGAATCGCAGTCTGGGGTGGTTCTCCTCCAGGTAGGCCTGCAGCTTTCCCGTCGAGGTGCCACCCTCCACGATCGCGTAACGCGCCGTTTCCTTGACCTCCAACACACGGTTCATCCGCTTCATGTCGATCACAATGCCACCCTTGAGCGGTATGCAAAGCCCGGTCAGGGCCATACCCGCCCCCATGGGCACGATAGGCACCTGATGCTCACCTGCAAACTTCACGATCTTTTGGATCTCTTCTACCGTCCGGGGCAGGACCACACAGTCCGGTTCATGGGCGGGCATCAACCCGGGATCACGCCCGTAGAAATAAAGTTCTTCCGCCTGATTGGAAACAAAGCGTTCGCCTACGATATCTGATAGCGCATGGATCATGTCGCTCATATCACTCCCCCTCTTTATCCGGTCCTTCGCCGATGGCCATTTGACAGAGTTCCACCATGTGGATGGGCTTGATTCCCCTTCGGCTTACCTTTTCACTCAGGGCGCCCTGGCACCCATGGCAATTGAAAATGCAATACTCCGCACCGCTATCCACCATGTCCCGGACATTCCGGGTCTGCACATCGGTCGAAAGGTCGTATCCGTACATGGCCCTGAAGATGCTCCCGCAACACAGGGCGTTTTCGTCCTGATAGGTCCTGTCGACCAACTCCGCACCGATGAGATCCATGATCTTCGCAAAGTAATGATGCGTGTTTTCACACAACCTGTTGGAACAGGGCCTCTGATAGGCGACCTTGACACGGAGGGGCCGGATCTCATCCTTCAGGGCCTGCAGGCGTTCATAAAGGTACTCGTAGTAATGGATCGATTTGAAGGGCACCTCCATGCCGTAGGCCGGGGCCAGGGAATCGAAGGCCGCATAGCACTCATCGTGCATGAAGATCACCTCCTTGACCCCCAGTTTTCGAATATTTTCGATCACTATGGGCAGGCGCTCCTTGAAGGTCCTGGTGTTGGAAAAGTGGACATAAACCACATTGCAAAAATATTCCTGTCCAAAAAACCAGGAGGGCATCACATCCTCGAAGAGCCGGCCCTTCACGATTTCTTTGAACTGGGGCATAAACCCGAAGGACAGGGCCTTTTCCCCGACCTCCCCCTTTTCAACCCTTCCGCGGGGTTCCCCGATATTGATCCACTGTTGGTTGATCGCCCGGGGCGCCGTCAGAATGCCCTTGTCCTCGCGCCTCTGGGTGATCAAATAAAAGGGGTGATTGCCCCGCCGGCAATATTCCTCGCAGGCATAACAGGTCACACAGTCCTTAAGCACCCGGGAATTCTCTCCCCGGTAGATCTTCAGCATCTCCTCTTTGGCCTCATCCTTGCCCATCTCCATATACTGGCACTTCACCAGACAGGCACCTGTTGGGCAGGATGCACATACCGTCTCATCAAATTTCAACTCGAACATCGAATCCCCTTTCCGGTGGTTCCCTGCGACCTTTCGCGGATCTTTAATAAGACCGGCCGGATATCACATCGTGGATGACCTCAATCATGAACGGGAACCATCCGCCAAGACATACAAAACAATACCATAAACATCTGATATCAAGCTGTTACAAAAGAGTGTGAGTATAAGGGATACACGGAAGGCCTGTCAATTTGGGAATGCCCCTGGTTCACCAAAATCCATTGACCTTTTTGATGATGCAAAGATCTGACGGTGGATTGACGGTAGATTTAGAGAGCCGGGCCGAAACAAATAAGGCTTTAGTCAAGACCATATTTCATGCCACTGAAAAATAGTCTTGACTATTTTTCATTTCATAAAGAACAAGGAACAGCAGGAAGTGGACTTTCTGATTGCCGGCAAGCACAAACCATTCCTGCTGGTCGAAGCAAAACTGTCGGAAACGCGACCGTCCCCGCCCCTAAAAAAGTTCCAAAATGCCCTGAAAGTCCCCGCCGCGCAACTGATCGCCGAGGGAGACGGCTACCGCCTGTCTGACGACAACGGCCTGCCCATCCTCGTTGCCCCGGCCTGGCATTGGCTCTCCCTCCTGTCCTGATCCGGGATCTCCCGTGCTGAACATTTCCATAAAAAGGTGCATCAGTCCATTCTTGGCCCGTTTTCCCGACGGCGCATTGCTCGACGAGGTGCAGCGGTGTCCAACACTTTTTTCTTATCTTCAGGGCATTGTGGATGCAGATGGTCGTCAGGGCCTGTTTATCCTGACGGGATCGCAGCAATTCGGGATGCTCGCCAAAATCACGCAGACCCTTGCAGGCAGGGTTGGGCTGGTGAACCTGTTGCCCTTCTCGTTAATTGAATTGAAAGAAGAGCCCCATGCATTTGACGGGTTAAATGATCTTCTCTTCAAAGGATTGTATCCCCCGATTTACGACAGGAAAATTCCCCCCGAAATCTGGTATGCCAACTATGTCATGACCTATCTGGAAAGGGATGTCCGGCAAATCCTCAACGTAAAAGACCTGGCCACCTTTCAACGGTTTGTGCGCATGTGCGCGACCAGAACGGGGCAACTGCTGAACCTGGCCGCCTTGGGAAATGATTGCGGGATTTCACACAACACGGCCAAGGCGTGGATATCCGTTTTGGAAGCCAGTTATATTGTCTTTCTTCTCCAACCCCATCACAAAAACTTTGGAAAACGCCTCGTTAAGACCCCCAAAATTTACTTTTATGATACCGGTCTTGCAGCCTGGCTAGTTGGCATCAGGGACCCCGATCACCTTTCCATTCATCCCATGAGAAGCTCCCTGTTTGAATCCTTTGTCATCAGCGAACTGCTGAAAAGCAGATTTAACCAAGGGCAGCCACCGAATCTGTACTTTTGGCGGAACAACTTAGGGACGGAAATTGATGTGCTCATTTAATCGAGGGATGCCCTCATTCCCCTGGAAATCAAGTCCGGTCAAACGATCTCTAGAGATTATTTCAACGGCCTCAGGGAATGGCAAAAAATCACGGACTCGAAAGACGGACCGCAGCACCTCGTTTATGGCGGCGATGAAAACCAGATCCGATCCAGGGTGCAGATCCATTCTTGGCGGTCGCAGGAGGGTTCATTAAAGCTCTTGGCAACACCTTAAGATAAATCATGGTGTTTTTGTGTCTCCCTTTCCGCAACATGTCCATAACGCGGACATGACCCATGAACGTGTCCAAATTCGGCATTTTTTTAGACATGTTTCTTTGCGCGGAGGTTCGGTCATAGGGTTCCGAGCAAAGATGACACCTGTCGCGCCCCCTTTGTGACTCATATTTTTCACTTTTTGAGTCACAAAACCTCTTTGTACCTCACCGATGAGTCACGAACAGGGGCGGTAACCAGAAAAGCGGGTTTTCCAACCCGTTATTGAACAAAGGCTCTTCATACGTAACTACTCAGCTAGATAGGCTGTAGGCATTTAGGCTGTGAGGTACCGCAGGAAGGGAACATGCATGATCATAGGAAACTCAGAGCGTTTGAATTGGCTGATGAAGTTTCTAGCTGTGAATCAAAAATTGTGAAAGCCGAGAAGGTTTTGGGCGCCCTGCTTCGATCAATGCGCGGATAGCGAAGGGTTCGGAAACTAATAGCCTTTAGCCTACAGCCTAAACAGTTACCTTCATACTCTGTGGCCCTAGGAGTGCTGTGTGAGATAAAGTCTTTTGAGTTTTTGCAGTCTTTTCCCCGGCTCCCCGTTTCCCCTTCTCATCTTTTCGGTGTCCGCCCCTCGGATTCTCCTTGACCATTCACCAAAAAACCTATAATTTTCATTGAGTTAATTGAATTTATCCAAGGATGTCTGCCCACTTATTTCTTATTATATCTCCCCATTTATGCGATAGAGGGAGTTGATGGCGCAAGATCAAATCGTCGGGCAAGACTGACCGGATTACCCACACCACCCTGGAAAGGCCCAGACCATATGAAACTGAGCGACTATTGCAGGATTAAATGGGAACGGGCCATGGACCTGAAGAAGAAGGGGGCGTTCCAGGCGGCTGAGAAGGAATTGATGGAAGGCCTCGATGAACAGGCCGATCATCCCTTGCTCAGATCGAGCCTGGCCCAGCTCTATCTCAGAGAGGGCCGAATGGAGGAGGCCCGGATTCTGGCCGAGTCGATCCTTTCTATGGACCCTCAGTACCCACAGGCCCTCTATATCCGGGGAGAGGTCTTTTTAAAGGAAGGCAAACCGGACGAAGCGTTCCAGTGTTTCCGACAGGCCTCCCAAAACGATGCCCGACCCTACCTTGTCCTCGGCATGGTGAGGGCCTTGCGGGCCATGGAACGCTATGAGGAGGCCCTGGAGGCCCTGGACGCCGCCTTGATCGGGGAGCCCGGCAACCTCAGACTGGAGAAGGAAAAGGCGGTCATTCTTAACCGGATGGACCGCCGTGAGGAAGCCCTCAGACTCTATGAAAAAATCAAGGAACAAGACCCTGATGACGCCTTTGTGCGTAAGGAGATCTATCGACTGAGAGGCCTGAAACACCCTGATGAAACCATGATCCGGGAGCTGGAAAAGGTGATCAGCCTTTCTTCGAGAAAGGATGACGCCCAGCTCCATGGGTTTTTGGGGCAAAAACTCAAGAAGGTGGGCAAGCTCGAAGAGGCAGCGGCCGAATTTCGAAAGGCCGGGGAGCTGGAGCCCGATAACCTCTACTTTTTTAAGCAGGAGGGATTTTGTCGCTACAAGCTTGGGGACTACCCAAATGCCATCCGGATCCTGGGTGAGGCCTTCCGGAGTGATCCGAACGATTTTGTCGTCAAGTCGACCCTTAAAAGGATGTATACGAAGACCGATCGCATAGCGGACTTCATCACCCTGATTGAAGAGATGCTCAAAGAGCATCCCCATCAGGTGAAACTCATGGGAACCCTGAAGGGGCTCAAGAAAGAGGCCCATGAAAAGGACCGTAACCAAACATAAAGACCCGGATCAAGGGGCGCCCATGGACAGGGCCCTTTCTTTCATGGAACGGATCTATGGCTATCCCCGATTCCGACCCGGGCAGGAAGAGATCCTGGCGTCGGTACTCGAGGGGCCGGACACGTTGGTCATCATGCCGACGGGCGGCGGGAAATCCCTGTGCTACCAGGTCCCCGCATTTATCCGGGACGGGGTTACCCTGGTCATCTCCCCGCTGATCGCCCTAATGAAGGATCAGGTGGACACCCTCCGCGTTCGGGACCTTCCGGTTGCAGCCATCCACAGCCTCATGGGGCTCAAGGAACAGGAAAAGGTACTCCATCAAATCATGTCCGGGGAGATCAAGCTGGTCTATGCCTCGCCTGAGCGGCTACGGAACCGGGGTTTCATCCAGGCCCTGATGAAAAACAGCGTCTCCATGGTCGCCGTGGATGAGGCCCATTGCATCTCCCAATGGGGACATGATTTCAGGCCCGATTATCTGAAGATCTCCCATGCCCTTCAGCTCATGGGTGGGCCCCAGACCATCGCGCTTACCGCAACGGCCACGGAAAAGGTCCGGTCCGACATTATTGAACAATTACGGTTGAGGACCCCGAAGGTCTTTATCACCGGTTTTGACCGCCGTAATCTCTTCTGGGAGGTGGCTCCCGCCCAAAACGACAAAGAAAAACTGGCCCTGATTAAAAACAGGGTAAGGGACCTGTCAGGGGCCGCCATCATCTACACCGGTACCCGAAAAAAGGTGGAAGACCTTGTCACGGAACTCCGCGGGAGCGGATTCAGGGCCGAGGCCTATCATGCCGGGGTGGAGAAGGCGGACCGGAACAGAGTCCAGGACCACTTCATGGAGGGCCGTGCCGACCTGGTGGTGGCGACCAATGCCTTCGGCATGGGGATCGATCGTTCGGACATCCGGATGGTCATCCACCACACCTTTCCGGGAAGCATAGAGGCCTACTACCAGGAGAGCGGCCGGGCGGGGCGTGACGGGGACCCCGCTGTCTGCCTGCTGCTCTACGCCCCCTTTGACAGAAGGCTTCAGGAGTTTTTCATCGACGGCCGTTATCCCCCGCATGAGACGGTTTTTCAGGTCTACAGCCGTCTGCTCCAGAGACCCGAGGATCCCCTGTGGATGACCTACCATGAGATCGGAACCCTGGGAAAAGAAAGGATCCCGGACCTGACCGTGGCCTCTTGCATCAAGATCCTGGAGGATGCGGGCGCCCTTGTCAGGCTTCAACGATACGACAACCAGGCGGAGCTCTATCTCCATAAACCCACTCAGCAGTTGCTTGGTTTTCCCTCGCAAAGGGCCAGGAACAGAGCAAAGCTCATTCAGGGTCTTGAAAGGCTCTATGAGGATGATCAACTCACGAACGGCATCCAGTTTCTTCCGGAGGAATTGGCAGAGGTCACAGGGATCTCCATGGATGGGTTGAGAAGGTGCCTTTCACGGATGGAGGCCGACCGCGAAGCGACCTATATCCCGCCCTTCCGGGGACGAGGACTTCGCCTCCTCGAACGTGCTGAATTCGAAGACCTGGACATCGATTTTCAGGCCCTTCAGGTGCGCAAGGCCTATGAACTGGAAAGACTGGATCAGGTCATGACCTATGCCACGCTGGAGGGTTGCCGGCGGCACTATCTGCTTCGCTATTTCGGGGAAACCATTACGGAGGAAAGGTGCGGGGCCTGCGATGTCTGCAACAGGACGCGGCCCGACCTGGGAGCGGAAGAGGCCGACCCGATCCTGGCCGTCAAGGTCTTGAGCGGGGTGGCCCGCCTGAAAGGACGGTTCGGCCTGGGCATGGCCGCCAAGGTCCTGACGGGATCCGAGGAGAAGATGATCCTTCAATTCAGGTTGGATCGTCTTTCAACCTACGGCCTCCTTTCGGAATGCGCCCAAACAGAAGTTCAAGGCTGGATCAGAGAGCTGATCGCCAAAGGGTGTATCCTGTCACGCCGGATCGCCATCGGTGAAAAGAACTACCCGGTCCTCCAGCTCACCGATCGGGGGCGGCGGGTGATGGCCGGAGGGGAGGAGGTCCGCCTGACTCTCACCCTCAAAGGGCTGACGCACGCCATAAAAAAGGCACCGGCGAGCCATAAAGGATCGGAAAGGGAGATCTACGAAAAACTGCGGGAATTGAGAACCGACCTCGCAAGAAAGGAAAAAATCCCCTCCTACTGTATCTTTCAGGACCGGACATTGAGGGAAATGGCCAGGGTCCTGCCCTCAACACCTGATGCCCTTCTTTGCATCGTGGGGGTGGGAGAGGTCACCCTGAAAAAGTACGGCGGACCGTTCCTCAAACTACTGAGAAGCATTACGGAATGAAATGCTGTTCAGAAGCAGTTTTTCGCGAAGCGATGACTCTTTCATTCGGCCATGTCGGCCGGATGAAATGTCCGTGTCAGTCTGTGTGCGTCTGTGGCCAAATAGTCCTTCACCTTATGCATTTCCCTATACGGCATTTTTAGCCAGATCAAGATGTTGAAGCAGCAAAGCCCATGAACGATGACCTTGCTCAAAAAGCAGGGATTTTTACTCTTATTTAAAGGAAGGAAGATCGCCTTGGTTTCGAAAACAGGAAACGATTTCTTGAAGATCCGGGATCTGGTGGACGTCCCGGAGATACGAACGGTGATCCAGCTCGAGGATCTGAAGGATCCTGATCTTCGAGGAATGATCGCAGAGACCTTTGTCCTGACCTCCGAGGTCCAGCGCAATCTTCAGGCGGTCCTCGCCAGTCTGGCCGCATCCGAGGGGCGGGGCATTTTTTTGAAAGGCCACTTCGGCTCCGGGAAATCCCATTTTCTGGGCATGCTCAGCCTCCTTTTGAGATATCCCCGATCCTGGGATACGGTCCTGTCCCAGGCCCCCTCTTTGCAGGAACTCAAGGAAAAACTGGAACCCCGGCGATTCTTTGTCGTGGATCTCTCTCTGGTGCAACATCGGGGCTCCGAATTCCTGGAGGATATCCTCCTGCACGCCCTGTTTGAAAGACTCGGGGAGGAGGTGTTCGGCGAACTGGACGGCCCGGGGACCCGGCACAAGACCTTTACCCGGCTCAAGGGGCTTATGAAGGAACGGGGTTTCAGCGGTCTCGTCTTTCTGGTGGATGAGCTTTCCGAATTTCTGCGTTCAAAGAGCGATGCCCGGGCCTATAACGAGGATATTCGATTCCTGCAATATCTCGGCGAGGAGGCCGTCTCCTTCCCCATGTGGGTCATCGCATCGTTGCAGGAATGGATCGAAGAGACCGGGGAGATCCATCAGGACACCTTCAACAAGATCAAGGATCGATACCGGATCCGGTTGAATCTGGGCCGGGCCCACATAGAGGAACTGGTCTCCGAGCGAATGATTCACCACAAAGAGGACGGAGACCGGCAGATCGGCGAGATCTACGACGACCTCAAATCCTTTTTCCCGACCTTTCCCGTCACCCGGGAACGCTTTGTCCTGCTCTACCCGGTCCATCCCGCCACCTCATCCCTGTTGGACCGGCTCAAGCCCCTCTTTTCCGAACATCGGGGGGTGGTGGACTTCATCCATTTCAGGCTCCAGGGGGACCCGGAGCGACACATCCCTTCCCTCATGGATCGACCGGCCCGCCGGCTCCTCACGCCGGAGGCCATCTTCGATCATTTCATCGACCGCATCCGGGAGCGGGCCGAGACCCAGATCTATGTGCAACGGGTGTTTGACGGTTACCGGAGCGAAATCGAGCAGGTTTTCCGGGAACCCGACCAGCGGCAGGTCGCCCTGAGCGCCGTCAAGCTCATGATCCTCTTTGCCATATCGCCGACCCCGTACAAATATACGGTGCGTCATATGGCGGAGATGATCCTCTTCCAAATCACCGCCATGGAGGCGGAAATCAATTATCAGTTTCTCCATGATATCCTGGATCGGCTGGCAAAGGAGGGGCTCTATATCCGGGTCGAGAATCGCGACGATCCCATGGATGACCATTTCTACATCGATCTGAAGGCCGACATGGCCGGCATCATGCGGCAGCGCATCAGGCACCAGGCCGCACAACTTTTTCCTGAAGACCGGCGACTCTTCTGGAAGACCGCCCCCCTGGCGGCATCGCCCTATCTTCCCCTCGGGACCTGGGTGGAAAAGGGCCGGCAGCAGGTGAACGTCCGCTGGCAGCACACGCAGCGGCAGGGCACCCTCTTGCTCCGCCAGCTGGATGAATTGACCGTGGATGAAATCAAAGGCCTTTCCGGGCAGGCAAAGAAAAGCGAGGAGGATTTTTTTATCCTGGTCGGCACCACCCACAATCGGGAGGCCCAGCACCGGCATGTGAAAAAAGATCTCCTCCCCGTCATCCGCAAAGATCTCCGCGGCACCTTCCTCTTCTGGGTGCCCTCCGGCCCGGAAGGAGAGACCGCCTGGCTCAGAGAGGTCCTGGCCGCCGTCCTGCTGCAGGAGGGGATGAAAAACGGTCCCCCGGACAAAGGGGATCAGGGGGCCGATGTCCTCCGGGGCTTTGTGGAGCGGGAAAGGAAAAGGCTGACCGAGCATTTCACCCACTGCTACTATCACGGCGTGCTCCTCTGGGACGAAAACGAAGTGGATCTCTCTCGCTTCGGATATTTGACGCACGAAAAATTCCTGTCCGAATTCGTGCCTCCCCTCCTGGACCGTCATTTTTCAAGGCACGGCCGCATTCAGCCCTATATGGACGCACTGGCACCGGGGATCCTCAAGGATATGCTCAGCGATTTCCTGTTCAGCGGGGTCCTGGTGGTGGATGACCGATCCAAGTTCGGGATCCGTGATGTGCTGGAGGGGCTCTTGCGGCCCATGGGCCTTGTCAGGAAAAAGGGCAATCAGTACGAACTCCAGGTCAACCCCAGGCAGAACGAGCTGGCCCAGCACCTTTTCAAGGCCATGGGAGAGAGGGAAACCGTGCCCCTTGAAGAGATGTACTGGGACCTGCGAAAAAGCGAATACGGCCTGCTAAAGCCCCACTTCGAGATCCTGGTCCTCGCCATGATCTTCTCCGGGCACCTGGTCGCCTATAAGGTCCTGCATAGAAAGGGCCCGGAGGAACTCGCCCGGACCGGACTCAAAGGGGTCACCGCCCTGGGCAAGGGGGAGATCATTGGGGAAGAACTGAGCAGGGCCATTGCCGGGCATCCCCTGGTTCCCCGAAACCTGCGCAACGTACCGGTCACCCTGGCCTCCCAGGAAGACCTGTGGGCCGGGATCAAATCCCAAAAGCCCACGGCCCTGGAAGATCTGGCCTCCCTCAAATCCAAGATCCAGTGGGCCTCTTCCTTTGAGGCATTCAAGAACATGCCCTGGGAAGGTTTGCTCAAGGATGTGGACGACCTGACGGCGCAATGGGATGAGGTCAAGGTCAGCCTCCCCTCCAAAGAGGGCCTGGAACGATTCCTCCGGGCCGGCCAAAAGGAACCCTTTCTGGAGAAAAAGCTCAAGGCGGTCCATAATGCTCGTCACTTTCTGGAGCAGGCCGAACGGGCCTTGTTTGTCCATCAGTACATCACGGACCAAAGACTCCGCATTCCGGACAAAGGGCCTTACGACTGGACAATTTCTGCCCCGGAAGGCGGTATCGCGGAAGGGGGTGCACTGGAAGGCTATGACCTGTTGAGGGAGGGCAAAGCGGAAATCCTTTCATTTTATGGGGAGAAACGCGAGGCCGTCTCCGCCGAGGCCCTGGACGCGCTCTTTCGGAACTTCCAGGCCTTCCAGGAGACCTATGTCCGGGCCTATGTGGCGGCCCACAATCGGGCACGAGGAGGCGCGCAATTCGAGCCCTATGAAAAACTTTCCCGATCCAGGCGTTACCATATCCTGAAACGCCTCGATCAGTTGGAAATGATTTCGGTGGAACACAACCACCGATCTATCCATCAGGCCCTCTCTTCCGTGCTCCTCCATCGCTGTCTCCGTTCTCCCCAGGACGATCTCCAGGGCCGGCCCACCTGCACCTGCGGCTTTGAACTCGGCGAAGAGATCGTGTTCAAGCCCCTGAAAGAAATCGAGCTGGACATCGAACTGGGGATTTCCGAAACCCTGGAGGCCCTTCATGGCCCGGCCGTGCAGGAAAAGATCCTCCCCTACCTCAAGGGCCTGGACCTTGTGAACAAGACCCATGAGGCCGACGCCGTTCGAGGCCTGCTCCGGCTGGAAGGGAAGGAGGAGGGCTTTCTAGACCGGCTGGACCAGGCCCTGACGGCCCAGGTGATCCGACATATCAATGAGGCCTTTCGGGGAAAGGTGGTCGTTGTCAAAAGGGATCTGGATCAACTCTACCGAAACCTCATCCACCGCAAATACACCCTGGCGCAGCTCCGAAAAATCCTGCGGGAATGGCTCGAGGAGGAAGCGGTCGGAGCGGATACCTTCCTCCATTTTATTGGAAAGGGAGAGGGGAATTCGGCTGATGACGCCAAAGAGGATTTCAGGGATTTTTTGGAAGGCCAATTCGGGCACCTTGCCGCTCTTTACCGGGAGATAGGGCACACCCCCTTTGTCAAGGGTGTAGTCACGGTCTTCTGGGCCAAGCCATACGGCATTCCCAATGAAAAGATGGTTGAAATCTTACCCTTTCTCGAAAGGGGCGCCGAGGAGGAATCCGATCGGTGGATCCGCCACCTGCGAGCGCTGGCCGGCGACCTCTGTACAGGGAAAGGGGAGCTCTTTGAAGCGCTTGTCTCCGAAGCAGAAGAGGATCCCGCATGGATTCAGACCCTCTGGTCCCTCCTCTCCGCGTTGTCTCCTGTCGAGATCTTCAGGAAAGAGGCGGTTTTCCCCCTCGTGCTCAAGGAGGCCTTTGAGCGGGTGCTTTGCGGCAAGATCGCACCCTCGGATATCGAGGAACTTACGGGTCCGCCTGATTCCCCGGCCTCCGGGGTGGACTCCCGTTTCCTCCGGAGAAGGGACGACATGGTGGAGGCCCTGAAGACCTGCCGGCTCTTCCAGGAAAAGCAGACGGCCCTCAAGGCCCTGAAGCCTCCTCTTCCGGAAACCTTTTCAAAATGGGAATCCTTTTACATCCAAACCCTATCCCAGCTGCCCGCCCTGCAGGGACGGCTTCATGACGGGCTCAAGCGGATCGGCAGCCCTTTTCCTCCCTTTCTGAAAAAGGAGGAAAGAGAGGCGACCGGCAGGCTTCAGGAGATGATGAAGGGTTTTGCCGAATTTTACGGCCGGGAGCTTTCCGGATGGGAAGAAGGCGCAACGCCCCGGCCCATGATGATCCAGGATATCCCCTCCATTCTCTCAAAAAAGCGCAATATCCCCGACCACCAGAGGGTCTGCTATCTCCTCATGGACGGCATGCGCTGGGATCTTTGGGAATGCATCAAAACGGATTTTTTCGGGGCCATGCCCAACCTTTTTCGGTTCGTAAGAGAAGGCGCGATCTGGGCCAATCAGCCCACCAATACAGCGCCCCAGATCGCTCGTTTTGAAGAGGGACTTGCCGCAACCGGCCGGACCCTGGATGCGGATTCCTTTTGGAAGATCAGCGGGATCGATGAAAAGATCCACTCGGAAAAAGGCCCCCTCACCCACCTCTTTGCCAATGTGATCTCTTACCTCAAGATCGATCTCCTCTTCCGGCTCCGGGAGCTCCCCCCGCGGACCCTGTTGATCCTCTTCGCCGATCACGGGTTCGTGGAAAACCCCGCCTTCCGCCCCACGGAAAAATATGACGCCTCCCGCTACACCCACGGCAAGGACTCCCCCTTCGAGGTCATCGTGCCCTGGGCCTGGGTCATGCGGATTTAGGGTTTTTTGTAAGCCACAATATTATTTGCAGATAATCTGTAGGCTAAAGGCTATTAGTTTCCGAACCCTTCGCTATCCGCGCATTGATCGAAGCAGGGCGCCCAAAACCTTAATAATCGCCATGGCAAAATCCGATAGCACCCCAAAGGAGGGCGGATTCAAGTCCCGCTCAGCTCTACAATCCTATTGTATTATTTCACTATCTCCGCCTATCTAAACCCTTGATCCTATGATTCAAGTCCTAGATGGAACCTTCTTGTTGACAGGATATACCAAACTGGTATATTTTATATACCATGGATTTCGAATTCGACCCTAACAAATCGAAAACTAACCAAGAAAAACATGGGATTGATTTTATTGATGCCCGGGCCCTTTGGAATGATCCCGATTTATTGGAGATCCCTGCGAAGACGACCGATGAAAAGAGATTTCTTGTAGTCGGGAAAATTGGTGAAAAACATTGGTCAGGGATTATCACATATCGTAATGAGAATATAAGAATTATCTCACTACGACGCGCCAGAAAGGAGGAGATTGAGCTTTATGAAAGCTAAAGAATTGGATAAAAAATTCGATGACGAAGAAAGCATCATGAATCATTTAGATCTCACCAAGGCTAGGCGTCCTAATCAGGAACAAAAAAGGGTGAATGTTGATTTTCCTATCTGGATGATTCAGTCTTTGGACAAAGAGGCTAAACGGCTGGGTGTTCCTCGACAATCCATTATCAAGATCTGGCTTGCTGAAAGATTACACAAAGCCTCTTCTCTGTAAAAATGCAAAGGCAGGATCATTTTTCACCCAGCCTTTGCCATTTTGCAACTGTTCAGGTTGTTTAGGCTGTAGGCTAAAGGCTATTAGTTTCCGAACCCTTCGCTATCCGCGCATTGATCGAAGCAAGGCGCCCAAAACCTTCCCGGCTCCCACAATACATTTTTTCTTTGGGGAATTCCCTGGTTGCTCGATATGTGATCACGCATATTCTCTTCCTGTGGTACCTCACAGCCTAAATACCTACAGCCTATCTAGCTGAGCAGTTACGCCATTTTTTTGCCAATTGAATTCCAAGTATATGATTTTATTAATACCCCGGTGGGGTTTCCACCCTGCCGTTGAATAAAAACAAAAAGCTCTATTTGAATGGCGGAAGACATCCATGCTGCAATCTGATGCTTGCCGGCCGCACGATGGAGGAAGGACTTTAGAGGTGGACATTCCTTTCCCCATTCACCATTCTCCGTTTTCCCCCACCCTCTTCGAATTCTTCTTGCCGACGACAACTTCACACCCCTCAGGCCATGCGCGATTTGAGGCAGGGAGGTATCAGAGAAATGCAACAACCACAGAATAGAGGCTCTTCATCCTCTGTGATCTCGCACCGTCGCCATAGCGGCTATGGCGCGCCAGAGACTGTGGACTCTGTGTGAAATAAAGCCTTTTAGGTTTTAATCGTCTTTTCCCCTCTCATCCTTTCCGTGTTCTCCTCCCGGATTCTTCTTGACTCGGTAACCAATCACATGTCCATGATAAGGACATGTCTCTAAAACGTGACCATATTATGCCGATTTATGGACAAGTTATGAGCCTATGGGTCCGATTTAGATACGAAAAGAACAAGCATTTGACCCTTAATTTTAAAACCGGTTCCCCCAAGATTTGCCGCTATAAACCCCATGAGCATCCTTAAGATAACGTGTCGATGAAAGGGACATATCCCAAGAACGTGCCGACGATCCGACATTTTATCGACACATTTTCCGGTTCCAGAACCAGGATGGTAGGAAAGGAGGGCGGGCTTTCTAGCCCGCCAGGACATAATGGCTTAAGGGAGCGGGGTTTTCTAAGATTCATCGTGAGTCACAAAATTCGCTTGGGACTCATAATTTCAAATATGTGGTTCAAATACATATTAGACCACCTCAATGAATCGATTCATCCTTGACTATTTTTATGAAGTGTTGACAAATTAGCAAATTGATGTATATTTGTAAACGTTGACAAATTATATCACATTCACCTATTTTATCAACGGGGGACAAGAGGGTGATCGGCGATCGCATACGGCAAGCACGGCTTGCTAAAGCATTGACTCTCGACGGCACAGCCCAGGCCTTGAAGGATTCGGGAGAATCAATCTCGAAGCAGGCTCTGTCCAATTATGAAAAAAACAAACGGACCCCCCGACCCACAACATTGATGAGGCTGGCCGGAATATTTGGAGTTCATCAAAGGTATTTTTTGGAAGAATCTACACTTCACCTCGAGTGGACGGCATATCGATGCCAGGCTCGGCTCGGCGCACGGAAGAAGGAAGAGATTGAGGCTTTCGCGCAATCCATTGCCGAGAAATACCTATACCTCCGAGAGGCCCTTTTCCCTTCGGAAAAACCAAATTTTCCTTCCCGAAGGAAAGTGACCTGCTTTCCGGATGCAGAAAAATCAGCTCAAAACTTGCGGAATCGATGGGGACTGGGAGATGCACCCATCGACAGCCTTACCCGGACCATTGAAAGCAATGGGGGAATCGTGGTCGGTTGTGATTTCCCGAATATCCGGTTCGACGGTCTCTCCGGTTGGGCAAACGGCAGCGTCCCCGTCCTTGTGGTCAATTCCCTCTTACCGGATGATCGGCGACGCTTTGACCTGGCCCATGAATTGGGACATCTGGTCATGGACTGCCGGGGCTGCACAAAAAAAGAAGAAGAACGTATGGCCCACCGTTTTGCAGGAGCCTTGCTCGTTCCTGAAAATCAGGCCCGTAGAGAACTGGGACTCCGTCGCCGAACCGTTACCTTTGGTGAACTGGCCACCCTCAAACGCAAATACGGACTGAGCATGCAGGGCTGGCTCTCCCGAGCCCGTGACCTGGAAATTATCACCCAATCCTTATACAAAAACATGTTTATTGAATTCAGCAAAAGGGGTTGGAGAAAGCAGGAGCCTGAAGATTTCAAAGGGGATGAGAAACCCCTGCGCCTGCTCCAAATGACCCTCAGGGCCTTGGCTGAAAATATCATTACCCAGGAGAAGGCCATGGATCTTTGCCCGGAAATCACCATGGAAAAAGAAGAGAGGACATCAAGGGAAAGCCCTGGAGTTCCTTCTGCCCGGGACCTGATGAGGCTGCCTCCAAAGAAGAGGAAACGCATCCTTGCAAAAGCGGCGGCGTTGGTTGAAACGGATTATCTTGAAGACAAGGAGTTGACTGCATTTGAAGCCCTCGACAGCGACGATTTCCAGGAGTAGAAAAGCCCCAGCCCCCCTGAGGGGCGAAATTTGGTGGGTCAACTTTGATCCGTCGTTAGGGGAGGAGATCCGGAAACTCCGACCGGCCCTTGTAGTCGGTTTAAACGAACTCGGGAGAACGGGTCTGCGCATCATCGTTCCCGTCACAAAGGACAAGGGCCGTTATAGGAAGGCCCCCTGGTTCTTCCGTCTCCGTGCCACAAAGGGAAACAGTCTCACGGTTGATTCGGAAGTGGACGCATCCCAGGTCAAGTCCATATCGGTTCAAAGGTTCAAGGAAAGGATAGGAACCGTCACTGCGGCCCAGCTCTCCGAGATTGTTGAAGGCATTGCCTTGTGTATCGGGTACGAATGCCCGATATGTCAAAAAGAATCCTGAACCAGGCCATTCACCCCAGAGTTCCTCCCGTCTGAGTCCCCTTTGTGGAATATGAACAGCCACTTTTTCCCCGTTCCATTAGGTCCAGATTTTCACTCGGATTTGTCCTCGAAGCATAAACCAAATTTCATAAAATTCTATCCATTTTTCATAAACAAACCCTAAAAATACTTTAAAAACATAGGATCTTTTGCTATTAAGAGAGCTCATCATTGATGTCGGAAACGGCAAAAGCAGACAGAAACTTTAATTCGATATTATGACCAAAGATGATTTAAAAAACCTGGAAGCGACCCTCTGGCACAGTGCGGATACGCTGAGGGCCAATTCCGATCTGAAATCAACGGAATATTCCACGCCGGTTCTGGGTCTTATTTTTCTCAAGTTTGCGGACAATAAATACAGCCTTCACGAAAAGAAGATCCTCAAAGAATACAAAAAACTGAAAGGAACCCGAAGGGCGAAACCCATCAGCGAGATCGCCGTGGAGAAGTGCGGATTTTATCTGCCGGATCATGCACGCTATGACTATCTCCTTAATCTTCCCGAAGAAGAGGAAATCGACCAGAAAATAAAAAAGGCCATGGAGGCCATCGAGGAGTACAAGCCCGAACTCAAGGGGATTCTTCCGCAGGACGAATATTTTCGTCTGACCCGGACCGATAAAACCATCCCCATGCAATTAGGGAAAGAAGAGACCGATCTCTTTGTCTACGGCCAGGAAAAGACGCTTGAGACCGTAAAACTAACCCTGATGAACATCGCGGTCAACGGGCTTCGGGGCGACATCCGGCAGGCGAACACCTATTACGATGATTTTTTCGGCAGCTTGGGTAAATTTGATTACGTGCTTACAAATCCGCCCTTCAATGTGGATGAGGTCAATCTGCAAAGGGTGGAGGGAGACAGGCGTTTCAACACCTACGGTGTTCCCAGGAAAAAGACAAAGGCCAAAAAGAAGGACAAGGGCGCTGAAACCGTCCCCAACGCCAACTACCTCTGGATCAATCTTTTCGCCACATCCTTGAAACCGACCGGAAGGGCGGCCCTGGTCATGGCCAATTCCGCGTCCGATGCCCGGCACAGTGAAGCGGACATTCGAAAGACCCTGATTGAAAACAATCTCATTTACGGCATGCTGACACTGCCGTCCAACATGTTCTATACGGTCACCCTTCCCGCAACCCTCTGGTTCTTTGACAGGGCCAATAAAGACGACCGCATCCTTTTCATCGACGCCCGGAACATTTTCACCCAGATCGACCGGGCCCATCGGGAATTCTCTGAAGAGCAGATTCAGAATGAGGAAGAAAGTGAATACGCCCATATCGACTGAAAATTCAAATAGATTGTTTGACCGGGTTGTTACCATTCTTGAGCGGGCCCGATCCAATGTCGTTCGCACAGTCAATTCACAGATGGTCATCGCCTACTGGATGATTGGTCGCGAGATCGTGGAGGAAGAACAGAAGGGCACGTCCCGGGCTGAATATGGCAAGCGACTGATTGAAGAGTTATCCTTTCGGCTGACCAAACGATACAAGAAAGGATTTTCCACGACCAACCTGCGTTACTTCCGCCAATTTTACCTTGCTTATGTAAATCGCTCTCCCGAAATTCGCCACCCGTCAGGTGGCGAATCTACCGAAGGATTCCACCCTGCCCTTGGCTGGTCCCATTACCGTGCCTTGATGCGCGTCGAGGACCAGCAGGTACGATCTTTCTATGAAATTGAAGCAGCAAAAAATCGCTGGAACAAGGATCAGCTCGAACGCCAGATCAACAGCCTGCTCTTTGAGCGTTTATTGAAGAGCCGTGACAAGGCAGGCCTGCTTAAGCTGACCAAGGAAGGTCAAAACACGGAAAAACCATTGGATGTCATCAAAGATCCTTATGTGCTTGAGTTTCTGGATCTCCCGGAATCCCCCAGACTCGTGGAAAGCGATCTTGAACAGGCCCTGATAGACCACCTACAGGCGTTCCTCCTGGAACTGGGGAGCGGCTTTGCCTTCGTCTGCCGCCAGAAGCGGTTGACCTTGGACGGAGACCATTTTTATCCTGATTTGGTCTTTTACCATATCAAGCTGAAATGCTATGTGATTATCGACCTGAAAGTAGGTAAACTCGGCCACGGGGATCTGGGCCAGATGCAAATGTATGTTCATTACTATGACCGCGATATCTGTACCTCCGAGGACAACCCGACCATTGGACTGATTCTTTGTACCGATAAAAACGATGCCGTTGTCAAATACGTTCTTGATGAAAAACACCAGTATATCTTTGCCAGCCGCTATAAGCTGGAACTACCCAGCGAGCAGGAATTGCGCCGCGAATTGGAGCAGGAACGGCGCTTGATCGAGAATAGGGGAGAGGGTTATTGTTAAGTGTCTTGAAAAAACACGAAACAACAGAGAAAAGGAACATCGCCTCCCGAAATGTAGCTGGAAAACACCTTAAAAGGATGTAATTAAAGGAAATTTTAAAGAAAAAAAAGGTTGGGCGGGATGTCTTTTACATCAATACGAGGCTGTATGATTTGTTCAAAAGCTTTCCAGACCAAGTAATGTGTCCATAACATGACAATTTATCGACTGACATAAAAATCCCCCATGAACAGGCTATTAGACGGAAAATGCCGGGAAGGACTCAACGTCTAATTAGCTGAAAGGGCCTGATATCAAAGGCATTTTTAGGATTCATAAAGTGGGCAGGGAAAATTTTTATCTTAATGGGAAGCTCTATGAGATCCTTTCAAAATAACGTGTCGACAATCTCAAATTCTATCGATACGTCTTACGGTGCCAGAAACACGCCAACTTGAATTTAAGCCGGGGGCCATTCAAGGAACACCATCTCGTAATTCTGTTGAAAAATTTGCCCTTATAGCGACGATAGGCGGGAAAGGAGGGCGGGTTTTCCAACCCGCCATAAGGATAGCAGCGGAGAGGAATGTCCGCCCTCCCTTTCATCATTCTCCGTTTTAACGTCTTTCCTTCCTCCTTTATGATTATCCTTGACCAATTAGTTAATTTTAGTTAATTTTTTACAAACTTTAAGAAACCTTAAAACAGGACAAGGGTATGGCGCGCAAAAAGAAGACTCCAAAGGTGAATGAGACAAGCAGCTACCGACACCCGAATGCAAGCTCCCTGATGCGGCCTGAAGTGGGGACCCAGGCCCAGTTCCGCAAAAAAAAAGACCCGGTAAAATACCGCTATGATTCGTCCCTCGATCCGGCCATGTCATGGGACGAGAGCAATGCCGCCAGGGAAGAGGGAGAGGCGATCATAAAGAAAATCCTCGATGCCGGATCCCTTGAAGAGGCCAAGGCCGCTGCCGACAAATTGAAAGCCATGTCCGCCCCCTTCCTGAACTGGTCCGGCAAGGCCGAGCGGACTGAGTTCGAGGTGCCCACCCTTCCCCTTTTCATTCACGAACGTCTGAGCACCAAGGCCATTATTGAGACCCTGAAAGGCCACAAAAAAGGCATGGAGCAACTGGCCCTTTTCGCCGACCCCCAGCATTCCATCGCAGATCAGGTGCTCAAGGCCTACGAGCACCGGGACCAATGGGTCAACCGCATGGTCCTGGGCGATTCCCAGGTGGTGATGAATTCTCTCCTTCATTACGAGGGCATGGGAGGCCAGGTCCAGATGATCTATATGGACCCGCCCTACGGCGTGAAGTTCGGTTCCAACTTCCAGCCCTTTGTCCGCAAGCGGGACGTCAAGCACAACGACGACGACCACATGACCTATGAGCCCGAGATGGTCCAGGCCTACCGGGACACCTGGGAACTGGGGCTCCATTCCTATCTGACCTATATGCGTGACCGGCTGTACCTGGCCAGGGAGTTGCTTTCGCCGTCGGGGAGCGTTTTCGTGCAGATCAGTGATGAGAATTTGCATCATTTAGCGGAATTAGGTGATGAGATATACGGCAGAGAGAATAGGATCGCAATAATTGCCTTTAAAAAAACTGGATTTGCAAGCAGTGTCACTTTATCAACTACCCATGATTTCATAATCTGGTACGCAAAAGATAAGGCAAACACTAAACTCAGGTCAGTTTTTGGAACGAGAGATATAACGCCTTCTGAGTTAGGATTTTATGACCAGATTGAACTTTACAACGGTGAAAGAAGACCATTAACAAAGGAAGAAAAGGCATTAGGTGCACAAGTAAGGCAACTGGGCAGGCCGTTTGGAAGGAACCCTTTGGTCTCAGCCGGATGGGAGGATTCACTTGGTTACACTGTAGAATTTGATGGATTATCATTCCGGCCTCCGAGAAATTGCCATTGGAAAACACACCAGCAAGGGATGGAAAACCTCCGACAAATACGTCGGTTGGCATCAAAGGGAAACACCCTTCGCTTTATAAGATTCTTCGATGATTTTGCGTTGCAACCTCTCGGCACTGTTTGGAATGATACTGGAATTGGGGGCTTTGTAGGTGCTGAACGGCTGTACGCTGTTCAGACAGACACTCGAGTTGTTCAACGCTGCATCCTCATGACCACCGACCCTGGCGACCTGGTCCTGGACCCCACCTGCGGGAGCGGCACGACCGCTTACGTGGCCGAGCAGTGGGGCCGGCGCTGGATCACCACGGACGTGAGCCGGGTCCCCCTGGCCCTGGCCCGCCAAAGACTGTTGACCGCCACCTTCGACTACTATGGACTGCGGGACGAATCCGCAGGCCCCGGGGCCGGTTTTGTTTACAAGCGGAAGCAGAACAAGAAGGGAGAAGAGGTGGGCGGCATCGTGCCCCACATCACCCTCAAGAGCATCGCCAACAATGAGCCCCCAAAGGAAGAAGTGCTGGTGGACCGCCCCGAAAAGGTCAAAAACGTCACAAGGGTCACAGGTCCCTTCGTGGTCGAGGCGACCATTCCCACTCCCATGGACTGGAAACAGGAAGACACAAAACCGTTCGAACTCGGAGAGGACCCGGGGGCTTACGGCGACCGGATGCTGGAGGTCCTCAGGAAGGTCAAGACGCTACATCTTGCGGGCAACCGCAAGATCGTGCTGAAGAATGTCCGGCTCCCCGCCAAGACCCTGAGCCTCTCCGCCGAGGCCGTTGCTAACGGCGAGGATAAAAAGGACAGTGAACTCAGCGGCAAGGCCGTGGCCTTTGTCTTCGGTCCGGAAAACGGGGCGGTGAGCGAAAAACTCGTCTATGAAGCAGCCTATGAGGCCCACGGCAAAGACTACGCACATCTCTTTGTCATCGGTTTCGGGATCGAATCCAACGCCCGGATGCTGGTGGAAAAATGCGGTGAGGTCATGGGTATCCCCGCAACCTATGTGGAGGCCACCCGGGACCTCCTGATGGGCGACCTGTTGAAAAACATGCGTTCTTCCCAGGTCTTCAGCGTCTGCGGACTCCCGGAAGTGAAAGTCCTGACTGGAGAGGAGGACAAATACCGGGTGAAACTGTTGGGGGTGGATGTGTTCGACCCCATCACCATGACGAGCGATTCAAGGGCCGGGGACGATGTGCCGGCCTGGTTTCTGGATACCGATTACAACGGCCGGGTGTTTCACGTCTGTCAGGCCTTCTTTCCCCGCACGAGCGCCTGGGAGAATATGAAGAAGGCCCTCCGGGCGGACTATGAATCGGACGTATGGGATCACCTCTCAGGAACCGAGAGCGCCCCTTTTGAACCCGGGGATTACGGCCGGATCGCAGTGAAGGTGATTGACGACCGGGGGAACGAATTGCTTGTGGTCAAAGATCTGTCGGAGGCCAAGCCATGATTCAGTCCGTGACCATTCGCCGTTTCAAGCGCTTCGAGGAGTTGGCCTTTGAACTCAACGGCAGGCACGTTGTGCTGGCAGGCCCCAACAACATGGGCAAGACCACGATTCTTCAGGCCGTCTCAGCCTGGTCTCTGGCCTTTTTTCGGTGGAAGGCGTTGAATGATTTTCAGCGCCACGGGGGATATTACGCCAAGGCGCCCATAGCGAGACAGGCCTTTTCGGCTGTTCCCCTTCGCCGGTACGATCTCATGTGGGCCAACCGGGATTACAGGGGCAGCATGGAAATCGAGATTCGATCCACCGAAGGGTGGACCGTCTGCATGGAGTTCATCGCCGACAGTACCGAACAGATCTTCGTCCGGCCGGCTCCAACCGTCGAACCGGCCATATTGAGGGAAGCGCGGCTGGAATCGGTCTTTGTGCCCGCCATGACCGGATTGAGCAAGGAAGAGCCGTTATATGCGCGTCCGGAAACCGTAGCCGACTTGCTGGGTCAGGCCAAACCCGGCGAAATCCTCCGAAATCTCCTCTTCCAGGCCAACAATTCTGAAAAGGCGTGGGCGGCCCTGACGGAATCGATCGAAAAGCTCTTTGGCTATCAACTCCTCCCGCCCGATGCGACAGGGGCTTACATCATCGCGGAGTATCAGACAGGGCCGCAGGGTTCACGATTCGATATTTCGAGCGGCGGCAGCGGTTTTCAGCAGATTCTGATGCTCCTCACATTTCTCAATACCCGGCCTGCCACGGTGCTGCTGCTCGATGAGCCCGACGCCCACCTGCATGTGATCCTGCAGGACTCGATTTACGCGGAACTTCGGGCCGTAGCCGAGCGACAGCATTCTCAACTGGTGATAGCTACCCATTCGGAGGTCATTATCAATTCCGTCGAACCAAGGGAATTGTGGGTCATTATGCAGACCGCACGTCCCATGGCCGAGAATACCGAAAAAAGCCTGTTGATCAATTCCCTGAGGGTTCTGTCCAACACCGACATCATGCTGGCTCTGGATGCGGTGGGCGTGTTGTATCTTGAAGGCCATCCGGATCTGGAAATCCTGCGGGCCTGGGCCGAGGTACTGAATCATCCCGCCTCCGACCTTTTGAAACGTGTTTTCTGGAAACCTACCGTCTGGGAGACCCGGCAGGGGGCGGACGGCGTAAAAGCGAGGGATCACTATGACGCACTCTGCCTTGTGCGGGATGATCTGCCCGGGGTGGTCCTGATCGACGGAGACGCACATCCCGACATTCAATCAACCGAGATGACCGGCCGCGGGCTGCAACGCCTTCGATGGAACCGCTATGAGATCGAAAGCTATCTACTTCATCCTGAGGCGCTGAAACGGTTTGTCGAGCATAAGGTCGGACCCGATGCGGCCCAGCCTCACCTCGAAGACCTGCAAAGACACTTCGAGGAGAACTATCCTCCGGCCTTCCTGAAAGACCCGTTTCTGGATACCCCCTACCTGAAGAACACCAAGGCGAGAACGGATCTTCTTCCTCCGGCCCTGGAGGCTGCGGGCCTGCCCGGCTTTCCTTATACGAGATACTATGAAATTGCCGCTGTGATGAAACCGGAAGAAATCCACCCTGAAGTGATCGAAAAACTAGATAAGATGATGGAGGCATTCGCACTATGACCGGGTTCGAGGTCCAGGATCCCATCCTGAATTCACCCTATGAAACACCCCGTGAGCATTGGAGGATCATAGAGGGAGAAAAGCCTGAAAGGATTCAGGACAGGCGACCCGCTATGTACTATTACAGGCCCCCGGGTCCTTCAACAGGCGGAAGCGGCACCGGGACCGCGATCGAGTTGAAACTGGTCAACCGCATTCGGGAACGCCTTCAGGAATGGCGAAAGCTGGCCCTCAAGGGCGAAGGCGGCGTCACGCGAACCACCATGGAACTGCTCAATTACTGGCGGCGGGACGGCCGTCAGATGCGGCTGTTTTTTGCCCAGCTTGAAGCTGCGGAGACCATCATCTTTTTGAACGAAGCCCGGCAGGATTTCAAGCAGGGCATCCTGATCCCCGCCGACGAACCGACCCCCCAGCAATCGGCCGAAGGGGCAAGGGCCTTCAGGCGTTATGCCACCAAAATGGCGACTGGAACCGGAAAGACCACGGTCATGGCCATGCTGGCGGCCTGGTCGATCCTGAACAAGATCAATAGTCGCGGAGACGGACGCTTCAGTGATGTCTTGTTGGTGGTTTGTCCGAATGTGACGATCAAGAGCCGTCTGAGGGAACTGGACCCGGCGGAAGGCGAGGCAAGCGTTTATCGCACCCGCGATCTGGTCCCTCCCCATCTGATGCCCATGCTTACCCGGGGTCAGGTCCTTGTCACCAACTGGCATATCTTCGAACGTCAGACGATCCAGGTGGGGGGCGTGCCCGCAAAGGTAAGCAAGGTCGGCGTCCCCCTCAGAACGACCGAAAACATTACGATCGGGAATAAAACGACCACGGCCCGGGGTATGCGCTACCTGACCGAATCGGACCTTCGAAGGCAGATCGATCTCGGATTGGTCAAGGTGCTGGAAGAAGCAAGGGATAAAAAAGGGAACCTGCAAAAAGTAAAAGTCGAGTCTTTCCGGTATGTGGAAAGTGACGCCAAATGGCTGGAAAGGGTACTGGGGCGGGAGATCGGAGGTAAAAAGAAACTTCTCGTCATGAACGACGAAGCCCATCACGCTTACCGCATTCGCTCCGAGGAAAGCTCAGAACAGGAGAATCTTTTCGAAGACACAGAGGAGACGGAAGGAGAACAGGAATTCCTGCGCGAGGCCACAGTCTGGGTTGAGGGGCTGGATCGGGTGCACAGATTGAGCGGCATTAATTTCTGCGTGGATTTTTCTGCTACGCCCTTTTATCTCGCCAAGGTCGGAAAGGAAGCAAACCGCCCCTTTCCATGGGTGGTCAGCGAATTCGGTCTGACCGATGCGATCGAATCCGGCCTGACAAAGATACCCCAGCTTGCGGTCCGGGATACGAGTGGAGATGAAATCCCCGGCTATTTCAACGTGTGGCAGTGGATAATCCCCAAATTGACCCCTGCCGAGCGGGGCGGAAAGAAAGGGAACCCCAAGCCCGAAGCGATCCTGAAATACGCAAACACCCCGATCGCCATGCTGGGGGGGTTATGGGAAGAGACAACCCTCGAATGGGCGGGGGATCAGGAAGATCCCCGCCCGCCGGTCTTTATCATCGTCTGCAAGAATACCAAAATAGCAAAAGTGATTTATGACTGGCTCGCCCTGGACGAACGCCCTGCGGGGATACCACCATCAAAGCTTCCCGGCTTCAGGAATACGGACGACAGGATAAATACGATTCGCGTCGATACAAAAGTCGTCTATGAGACGGATACGGACGGCGCCAAGGCAGATGAGATGCGATGGATGCGACTGACCCTCGATACGGTCGGGAAAACGCAATGGCCTGCGAATCGTCAGGGAAGGCCCATCTATCCCGAAGGTTTCGAGGAGTTGGCAAAAAAACTCGGCAAGCCCTTCCATCCACCCGGCAGGGACGTACGGTGTATCATTAGCGTGGGGATGCTCACCGAAGGATGGGACTGCAGCACGGTGACCCACATCATCGGGCTCCGGCCTTTCATGTCCCAGTTGCTCTGCGAGCAGGTTGTGGGGAGAGGGCTTAGACGGAGGAACTATATCCCGGACCCGGAAACAGGGAAATTCATGGAAGAAGTTGCCCAGGTATTTGGCGTCCCGTTTGAAATCGTACCGTTTAAAGCCGCCGGCGGCGGGGTCAAAAAGCCCGGGGAGAAACGCCACCATGTTCGAGCGATTCCGGCCAAAGCAAATTATCGCATTACATTTCCCCGTGTGGAAGGGTATGGGCAGGCGATCCGCAATAGAGTGGCCGTTGATTGGGAGACTGAATCTGAAATCGTGCTGGATCCCCTGAATATACCGCCCGAAGTCCAGATAAAAGCATCCCTCCCTGCAAACAGTGGAAGACCGTCTCTCTCCGGGCCGGGAAACCTTGTTGACGTGACCCTGAACCCTTTCCGATCGAAAAGGAGAAGGCAGGAGCTTATCTTTGAATTGGCGACGACCCTAACAGCGGAGTATTGCAATCAGAAAAAATGCGAACTGCCCGCCCATGTATTGTTCCCCCAATTGGTAAATATCGCTGAACGTTACCTGGACGAAAAAGTAGCCGTTTATTCCCCTGCGGATCTGATGGATGTTTTTTTGTCACCCTATTATGGCTGGGTCATCGAAAGACTTCTCCATGCCATTCGGCCGGATATCTCAAGTGGCGAGGTCCCGGAAATTCCAAAATATGAGAGGCTTCGTGGACCGGGAATGACCGACGAAGTGGATTTCTGGACCGGCCGGGAAGTTCGCGAAGTCGAACGAAGCCATTTGAACTATGCCGTGGCAGATACAAAAAAATGGGAACAGTCGGCAACCTATTATATTGATACTCATCCTGCCACCGCGGCATTCGTAAAAAATTCCGGCTTGGGTTTCGCGATTCCCTATTTTCACAATGGCCAGTCCCATGATTACATCCCCGATTTTATCATCAAGTTGAGCAAGGATTCGGAGAAAGAGCATCACCTCATTCTCGAGACAAAGGGTTTTGATCCCCTTGAAGATGTCAAGAAAGCCGCCGCGGAGCGATGGGTAAAAGCGGTCAATGAAGACGGGCAATTCGGCGCATGGCATTATGCAATCGCCCGAAAGCCTCAAGAAGCCATTGATCGCCTGAACGAAGCAATTTGAAACTTTAACCATTAAATGGTCCGGATATACAAAGGGCAAAAAAAGCTATCCAATGAGTGGCATTGGCTGTCCGGGAACAGACCAAGGGCTCGTGCCACGCCATCCCTGCACATGTGAATGGACAAACCGTGGGGAGGGTACCTGAAAACAATTCGCAGAAACAACAAGCCCGAATGCAAAGGCACAGCAAATGGCTAACCTGATTATCAAAACCGAAGAAGAATATGAAATCGTATTGAAGCGCATCGAAAAGCTGATGGATGCCGAAGCGGGGACCCCGGAGGGGGATGAACTTGTGCGGTTGGCGGACATTGTGGAGGCGTATGAGGATGAGCACTACCCGATAGATCCTCCTGATCCGGTGGCGCTCGCTGAATTCAGGAGAGAACAAAGCCTGGAAAAATAAAAGCGGAAACCACTAAACACACGAAATACACGAAAAATTTATCTGACTGTTATTTGGCTGAGTAAGGAAATCGAAGTGTGAAAATTAGCAACAGTAAGCAATAAAAACGATGGCACCAATTTCAGAACTCCCTGAATTTTCAGACTGTTATCCTTTTGCTAAAAATGGCTGATTCGTACAGATTAAGCTAATAGTCAATAAAAAGTAAAATTTCACATAAGTTCAACTGGGAATTGCGCCCTTCAATGGGGTGTTGTCAAGGGCGACAATATACTGTTGATCGACATCAACACCCCATTGAACCAAATACCTGGACAGAGAAGCGGCATGAAAAGGCCCGTCACTTTTGAACTCGAAGAAAATGTCATCAATCTTGCCGAAGAACGAGCGAGGTCAGAAGGCATGACCTTTGGTGAACTTGTCCAGGCGGCCATTGTCTATTACCTCGCGGGAAGCTCCCTTGAGAGCGCGAAACGCATGAAAGCCTACAAGTTTTTCTGTGAACAGCCTTTCAAAATATCGGGCTGCCAGTTTATGGAAATCGTTAAAGAAATATGAGGAACCACGAAACACACCAAACACACGAACCATTTCTTTCTTCCAATTTTTCGTGTATTTCGTGTATTTCGTGGTAGAAAAAAATGAATCAGTTGCTTTACAAAGAAGAATGCTACGCCATTCAAGGGGCAATCTTCGAGGTATACCGCGAGATGGGCTCCGGGTTTCTAGAAGCCGTTTATCAGGAATGCCTCGAAAAGGAATTGATCAACCGGGGGATCCCCTTTGAATCTCAGAAGGAACTTGATCTGAGATATAAAGGGGATCCCTTGACTCAAAAATACAAGCCCGATTTTATCTGTTTTGACGCGATCATCGTTGAACTGAAAGCGGTAAAGAAAATTGCAAACGAACACCGTGCCCAAGTCATGAATTATTTAAAGGCCACCGGCTTACGATTGGCCTTGCTCGTCAACTTCGGGCACTACCCCGGCGCAACCGTCGAAAGGATCATCCTTTAGACGCTCCACAAAATATTTCCCCTTTTCGTGTATTTCGTGTGTTTCGTGGTTAAAAAAACCCACCTTCCCTACTTAAGAATATCATCAACCCAGGATATCCCGGCCATGACCGCCGGAAACCCGATTGTACTCGTCAGCAGGATAAGGGTATGATAAAGTTCTTCCTTAGTGGCCCCGGCATCCAAAGCCCGTTTTGCATGGCTGTGCACCCCACCCTCTGACCGAATAGCGAGGGCAGCAGCAAGCTGGATCAATTCCGCCTCCTTTGTCTTGACAGGGCCGGCGGCCTTGACCGTTTTCCCCAGATTTTCAACGGCCGTCATGACTTCTCCGAATCTGTCCTTAATGCTGATATAATGTTTTTGAGTAATTTCCGTCATGGCATCCTCCTTTTGTTTAGGGTGATGGTTTTATAAGAAAAGATATTGGAAACTCCTGAAAGAACGAACACATTTCTGTCAGGAGAGTGAGTTACACATTTCGAGGCAAGTCTCCATTGGAACTTCCCCAAGTGGAGATGGTCGGATAAAGAAGGATACTATCTCATATCAAAACGCCCAACGGAAATCAGTGTCAAGAAAAATCGGGAATGCTGGAACCACGAAACACACCAAATACACGAAAAATTTATAAGAACGTGAGTTTCATGTGGGTGGTTTGGTTCGTGTTTGGGAAAAATGATTTAGTCGCTTTATAAAAATTCTTATATTTTCGTGTATTTTGTGTGTTTCGTGGTTAAAAAAAATGCAATAAGGAGGATCAGGCATGGCCATATTTGATTCCATTCCCATGGGAAAAGAAGGCTTAGAGGCAGTGTATCATTGGCTGGACGAATTTGTTGCCAAGAACAAAGAGATCGCCCAAAAAAAGGTCCTGGGCAAGTCCCCCGACAACTGGGATATTCCAGCGATTTTTGTAACGAACCGGGAGATCACGGATGAGGATAAACAGATCGCCGTGGTGACCGCGGCCCGGCATGGGCAGGAGTTTGGCGCCCGGGTCGTGGGTCCTGAAATCCTGCAATTTCTGGCCGGTAATGAGGCGAGGTTGATCAGGGATACCCAGGTCGTCATCGTGGTTCCGGTTGCGAATCCTGAAGGCTTTGTATCGAACAAATTCTCTTCATCGAGGACCAGTCTGACAAAAACGGAGCGTCTCGTTTTGGGTGGACTCTTCCGGGACTACCCGCCTGATATGATCATCGACTATCATAGCCTGAGCGCTGAGATGGGCACCAAGTATGACATCGGAGACATGGAGGTCATCATCCCCGCAAATACCACGAGATGGGCCATGGATGAGCAGATTCACCAGCACGTCGCCCAAAAAATGGTCACCGCCGCCGAGGAGGCGGGTTGGCCTTATGAAATACATACCCTCGAGGATCTTGCCACATACTACTTCGGGGGAACGAAAATCGGAAACACGCCTTGGTCCACCATGAAAGAGAAGTTGTTCATGCTTCACATGCAGGATTTCAATGACAACTATGACATCGCCGAAACAGGTGACCCAAATTCAAAATCTACGGGCCCTGAAGGAACAGCCTACACCAATTATACCTGCGGCCCCGCCTATATGAAGTGGCATTCACTCGTTTTCGGCATGGAAACAAACCATGCAGCCATCGCAAAGGCTCGAGATGTGGCTCAAAGCGGTATGGTTCCCTGCGCGGCATTACTGAAGATGGGGAGTGACAGGTTTCCTTGGGAGAAAGACCCGGGCTATCCCGTCAATATCCTGCACGGCGATTTCAGGGTTTCGATCAGACCGACAGGGAAAAATGCCGCCGAACGACGTGCTTCACGCACGAGAATCTGGGGAGAAAGGCAAAACTTCAATCATCCCCAGCGCAAAATGACGGATCCGGAGACGACAACGGCGAGGGTACGCTACTTCGGACATGATCTCCCCATGGAGTATACGCTTTGTCTCCGTATGAGACAGAATAACATCAGGAGTGTCAGCCATAGTGGCAAAAAAATCGATTTCGAAGTATTTAAAGACAAATGCTCAACCTTTGTCCATATTCCTCTTATGATGGAAACAGCAGGGATTCAAGAAGTGACCATAACCCATCCGACTTCCTGATCTCGCCATTCTCAGTCTCAGCATGTTTATGCAAATAACATAGCAGTGCTGAACGAAAACTTTCAAAGCCGTTGATTGAAGAACGAATACTTATCGAATAAGCAGAGGTAAATATTGATGGGCCATAAATTTCTAGAAACAGAGAAACGAGATAAAACGAGGATCATCTGGTTTAATGCCCCTCCGGCAAACGGACTAAATCTTGAATTGGTTAAGGAATTGGCTCAGGTGGTAGCGGATTTTAAAAAAGAAAAGGAACAGATTCGCTGTCTGATCCTGGCAAGTCGCATAGAGGGCGTCTTTGTCGCCGGCGCGGATATTAAAATGATAAAGGGATATATGGATGGGCCAAATATGCTGGAGGATATGGTTCATTTCACTAAACGACTCCAGAAGACCATCAACGAGGTTGAAGATCTTCCCTTCCCTGTCATTGCCGCAATAAACGGGCATGCCATAGGAGGGGGCATGGAGCTGGCGTTAGCCTGCGATTTCCGTTTCATGGCGAAAGGCAAAGCGCGTGTTGGTTTGCCGGAGTTAAGTCTGGGCCTGCTTCCCGGAGCCGGGGGAACCCAGCGTCTGCCCCGGTTGATCGGAAGGGGGCGAGCGAAGGACATGATCTATAATAAAAAGCTTCTTGACGCAGGCGACGCACTGGCCAGTGGCGTGATAGACCGAGTTTATGACCCGGATTCCCTGATGGATCATTGCTTGAACTATGCTGAAAAATTCAAGAATCAGGCCGGAGAGGCCATTTCGATTGTAAAGGATTGCATTAACAAAGGGCTTGACCTCCCATTGGAGTCTGGTCTCGAGCTTGAGATAAAAGGGCTTGAAACACTATTGAACACAGTCGACGCCAGGGAAGGTGTTGGTGCGTTCCTGGAGAAGCGAAAACCGGTCTTCAAAGGGGGCTTTCTCCGATAATTGATGAATAGAGGGGGAAATAGGGACGGGATGAACAAACAAAAAAAGCACGCGTTTTCCTATGGATCCGTGATCGCCGCCTCCTGTTTCAGCCTCCAGGCCATAGGCATCGGGACCTATATCGCATTCGGCGTCTTTATCAATCCCCTGATCGCTGAGTTCGGCTGGACGCGGGCCACCATATCCGGCGCGGCATCTCTGGCCTATTTCCTCAGCGGGCTGCTCGGGGTCCTGATCGGGAGGCTGAACGACAGGGTCGGCCCCCGGATCATTGTGCTGGTCTGTGGATGCCTTTTCGGTCTGGGCCAAATGCTCATGACCTGGACCGCCTCCGTCTGGCACTTATATCTTTTCTTTGGGATCATCCTCGGCCTGGGGCTCAGCTCAGTGGACGTCATTGCCTTGAGTACCACCGCACGATGGTTTTTCAAAAACAGGGGCACCATGACCGGCATCGTCAAGGTCGGAACGGGTTTCGGTCAATTCTCCATACCCATGATCGCAAGCCTGCTCATTACCGCTTATGGATGGCGCTCCTCCTATATCATTTTGGGTGGTGCATCCCTTCTGTTGCTCCTTGTCATCGGCCTGCTGCTCAGGCGTGATCCGCCGCAGACAACTGCGGCACCTCACCCTGTGGAAACCCTTTCACGACCGACCGCCCATGCTGTCCATAGGGAAATCGACTCCAAGCACGCACTGCGCACCCGGGCCTTCTGGACTATTTGTGCCGCCTATCTTTCAGGCGTGTTCTGCCTGATGACCGTTCTGGTACACATCGTCCCCCACGCCCGGGAAATCATGGATTCCCCCACAAAGGCGGCCGGTATCCTGTCTACCATAGGCGGAGTGAGCATGGCCGGACGTATACTGACAGGACTCGTCATCGACCGTATCGGAACCAAGCGCTCCGCTATTTTCTGCTTAGTGCTCGTCACGCTCGTGCTCCTCTGGCTGCAGGTAGCCGACAGGCCCTGGATGCTCTATCTCTTTGCGATGTTTTACGGGGTGGCCCATGGCGGGTTTTTCACGATCATTTCCCCCATTGTCGCCGATTTCTTCGGGATCAGGGCCCACGGCTTTTTTTTCGGCATCGTGGCATTCTGCGGCACCGTCGGCGGGTCCATCGGCCCCTTTCTCTCCGGTCACATCTTCGATGTCACCGGGTCCTATCTCCCGGCCTTCTCCGTCTGCGCCGCCATGAGTGTCCTGGGGCTTTTGCTGATGCTGACCTTGAAATCCGTGGACCCCGGCGGGAGGGCCTGAACGCTCAAGAACATCTTAAAGCGCCAAATGACAAAAGAAGACAAAGCAGAAAACGATTGAATGACCGGACCAACGGCCTGGCCCGTCAGCTTCGGGCACGACCACAAGGCAGCCGAGGAACGGGCCATCGTGTTGTCACTTCGCAAAAAAGCTTTTTTCTTTTCGTGTATTTCGTGTATTTGGTGGTGATAAGAAGAAACAAACCCTGCGCCTACCGACCCTTCCAGACAGGTTTCCGCTTTTCCTGGAAGGCCCGAGGCCCCTCCAGATAGTCTTCGCTGTGGCGGCCCAGCAGGCACATGGCCTCGGAAAAGGCCATGTCCCCGGCATCAGGCGCGATGACCTGCCGGTACACCTCCTTGATATTTTTCACAATCAGCGGGCTGAACCGGTTGATCTTCTCGGCATATTCCTCGGCCGTTGAAAGAAGCATATCGGTAGCCACGATTTTGTTGACAAACCCCACCCGAAAAGCATCTTCAGCCGTGATGCTCTCCCCGGTCAGGAAGAGTTCCATGGCCATGGCCGGGGGGAAGTGTTTGGCCACGATAGGCGGTATGCCGAGGGACGGCGGGACGGCGACCTTGATCTCAGGCATGCCGAACCGGGCCGTATGCGAAGCGATACGGATATCGGCGGCCACCATGGTCATGAGAAACCCAAAACCCAGGCAATGCCCGCTCACGGCCGCAATAACCGGTTTTTTCACATCCGCGCCGAAGGTTCGAAGGTCGTTCAGGGGTAGATTCCCCAGGGGATCCTGTTTTTTAAACTCCGCCAGCTCCACCACATCCTGGCCGGTCGAAAAAACCTTCTCCCCGCCCGTGATAATGACCGACCGGATATCGGCATCCCGTTCGATCTCCTCCCAGGCATCACAGAGTCCCTGCCTTACGGACAGATCGATGGCGTTGTTTTGCGCCGGCCGGTTCAGGGTGATGAGGGCGATCCTGCCGCTTTTTTCGAAAAGTATCTTCGTTCCCATAAGGCCTCCTCAAAAAGTACATGCCAATGCAGGCCTTCGGCCACAGCCAAAGAATGACAAATTTTCAAATCCAATTGCCTGATAAAAATCAAAGCCGAAAGATGGAAATAATACCATCCCGACGCAGACAGGGTCCAGTGGTCTTTTTTTTGAAAAACAATGGGCAGGTAAAAATCGGGCAGGTCTTGGGGCGCAGGGGAAATCTTGTTCAAGCGATGATCCCTGCGCCCCATATGCATTCAAGGGCAGAAAACAATAAGGAATGTTTGCAACTTACTGTTCCTAAGATATCCTTTAACTCCACCAAATCATTTGTATTTTTCCTGCATCTCCGCGATCCTTTGGATGCCGATGATCTCGTTGAACTCCGCCCAGGTCATGAGTTTGTCCAGATACTGCTGGGCTGAACCCGTTTCCTTCAGGCTCTTGAACACCTGGCTCAAAGCGTTGGTTGTGGCCCAGAGGGCTGTCAAAGGAAAGGCAATGAGCTTAAATCCCAGCTCCTCCGCTTCTTTGGCTGTGACTACCGGCGTCTTTCCGCCCTCGATCAGGTTGACAAGCAGGGGTGCATCGACTTCCTTGATCGCCTTCTTCATCTGATCAAGATTCTCATAAGCCTCTATAAAGATAAAATCCGCCCCCGCATCTCGATACATCTTGGCCCTTCTGACGGCCTCGTCGAACCCGTCGGTTGCAATCGCGTCGCAACGGGCGCCAATCACGAAATCCGGGTCCTCTTCGTTTTTCGCATCAATTGCGGCCCGAATCTTGGCCGCCATCTCGTTGGCATCGATGACCTGTTTGCCTGTCAAGTGGCCACAGCGCTTAGGCCATACCTGATCCTCAATAAAGAGGCCTGCGGCGCCAGCCCAGATATATTCCTTGACCGTCCTAAAAACATTAATTGGATTTCCATATCCGGTATCGGCATCTGTAAAGAGAGGCGCCTCAACGGCCCTGGCTATCGACTTGACCCGGTCGCACATCTCCCTGAAACAAACCAGTCCGACATCCGGTTCCCCAAGCAGGGTTGCGGCAACTCCGTAGCCGGTGTGTGTCAGCATCTTGAATCCGGCCTGTTCAGCCATTTTGGCGCTCAGGGCGTCATACACGCCCGGCATGACGATGGCGCCGGGCTGATTCAGCATATTCCGAAAAACTGTGGTCTTCTTTTCCTTCATCCTTTGGCTCCTTCCTATTTCCTTTTTATTGTATATTCGATAAGGCCTCCGGCCTCTATAATGCCGCTTATGAAATCGGGGTAGGGTGAGGCTGTAAAAACTTTATTCTTCGTGAGATTTTTGATTTTACCGGAAGCCAAATCGACTTCGAGCTTATCCCCTTCTTCCGTTTGCTCCGCAGCCTCCGGGCACTCCAGTAATGGCAAAGCTATGTTAATGGCATTTCTAAAAAAAATTCGTGCAAAGGTCTTGGCGATCACGCAGGAGACGCCGGCGCCCTTGATGGAGATAGGAGCGACCTCCCTTGAGGAACCGCACCCGAAATTCGAGGTCGCCACAATGATGTCTCCGGTCCGGACCTTCGTGGCAAACTCCGGATCGATGTTCTCCATGCAGTGCTCTCCCAGGTCGGAAGGTTCGGTCAGGTTCGCATATTTGGCCGGGATAATGGCATCGGTATCAATATTTGCGCCGTACTTATAAACTCTCCCCTTTATCATTCTTCCGTCACCTCCTTTGGATCGGTAATTCTGCCGGTCAAGGCACTGGCTGCGGCCACAGCGGGGCCGGACAGGTAGACTTCGGATTTGGGACTTCCCATCCTGCCTATAAAATTGCGGTTCGTGGTGGAAACACACCTCTCCCCGGCTGCCAGGACACCCATATAACCGCCCACACAGGGACCGCATGTGGGTGTGCTGACCGCGGCCCCGGCCTCGACAAATATATCGATCAACCCCTCATGCATGGCATCAAGATACACCCTCTGTGAACCGGGGATCACGATGCACCTGACCCTGGGATGGATGGTCTTTCCCTTCAATAGATCTGCGGCAACCCGAAGATCCTCCAATCGTCCGTTGGTGCAGCTTCCGATTACGGACTGATCCACCTCCACATCCGCTACTTCGCTCACCGGACGTGCATTCTCAGGCGAGTGGGGCAAGGAGACCTGAGGCTCCAGGTCTGTAACGTCATATTCTATGATTTGGGAATATTCGTCATCTTCCCCAGGCTCATAAACCTTGTAGGGACGATCGGACCGCCCCTTCAAATAGTCTCGGGTTTTTTCGTCCACCGGAAAAATGCCGGCCTTTCCCCCTGCCTCGATGGCCATATTGGCCATGGTCAGTCGGCCGTCCATGGAAAGGCGGTCTATGACCTCTCCCCTGAATTCCATGGCCGAATACAGCGCCCCATCCACGCCGATCTGCCCGATGGTATAGAGGATCAGGTCCTTTCCCCCGAGCCACTTTCCCAACTTTCCTTTGTAAACAAATTTGATGGTGGGAGGGACCTTCATCCAGATCTCACCGGTGGCCATGGCCACGGCAATGTCCGTCGAACCCATACCCGTAGAAAAGACGCCCAGAGCTCCATAGGTGCAGGTATGGGAATCCGCACCCACTACGACCTCACCGGGAAGGACCAATCCCTTCTCCGGCAGGATTACGTGCTCAATGCCCCCTTTCCCCTCTCCGAAAAAAATCAGGTCCTGTTCCCGTGCAAAATCCCGCAGCATCACATTCTGCTCTGCGCAGAGAACGTCCTTGTTGGGGACGTAGTGATCCATAACCAGAACCACTTTACGGGGATCGAACACTCTATCGAAACCCGTCTTTCTGAACTGTTGTATCGCTATGCCAGCCGTAAGGTCATGGGCCATCACCAAATCGACCTTGACGTTCACGAACTCTCCGGTCCTGACATTGTCCTTTCCTGCATGTGCGGCCAAAATTTTTTCAACAATAGTCAATGCTCCACCTCCTTAAGAATGCTGAATTTCTCTTTATACATACACGAAACCTTTCATGATTCTCCTGGCGGTTCGATAGGTGGCAGCCTTTTCCAGTATAAACTCCCCGTCTTCCATACGACCGCTTACTTCCATGGGCATCAGCCCTGAAAAATGGCCGATGGTAAAGGTCTCTTTTGCTACCTGCGCCTCGGTCAGAAATTCATTGACCACGGTCCCCTTGGCTTTTGCCGCAGCACCGGTAGCAACACAGCCCGTACCCGGATAGGCCTTGTGCATCATGCCGGCGGCATAGATCTTCGAAAGGATATCGGCCTCTTCGGGCTGTATGGTTTCACCGGTGACAAAATTGGTCCATGGGACGGGTTTCTGGACAATGGCCAGCATGGGGAGAAGCGGGCTCTGGCCGCTCAATTTGGCCAGACGGGCGACGGCCAGCCTGGTCTCTTCCAGTCTGTTGATCAGGTTTTTATTGCCGTCAATGTCTTCCGGAGTCTCCGATCCCTGAAGGCCCAAGTCGCTTGCCCGTATAAAGGCCACCACAGTCGAAGCATCCACGATGGAGGCCTCTATCTCCCCCCAGCCTTTCACCTTCAATATGTCCCTGGCGTTTCCGGTCGGCAGAAGACGACCGGTAATGAGTCCGGCGGTATCGGAAAAATCCAGGGATATCCTTGAACCGGCCCCGGGGACTCCGCCTATATTAAAATCTCCCTCATAGACACTCTTCCCGTCCCTTGCTTCGACATCCGCGGCCAGGTACCTGTCCACCATCGGGCAGAACATTCTAACCCGTGTGACCGGCTCCTCGACCTTGACCAATCCTTCGTCGATTGCAAAAGGTCCGACGCCCGCTGAAAGATTGCCGCAGATGGTGCCGAAGTCGATAGTGGGTTCGGCGATGCCGACTTGCCCGAAGATGTAATCCACATCCGCATCTTCACGGCTGGAAGGTCCGACAATCACGACCTTACTGCTCAAGATATCCGCCCCCCCAAGGCCGTCTATCTGTCTTTTGTCGGGGCTGCCCAATACACGAAGTATACGAGCCTTCCTTTTCTCCGGATCCCTGGGAAGTTCGTTTTCGTGGAAGAAAACCCCTTTGCTTGTTCCCCCTCTCATAATGACGCAACGCAATTTTTCCATGATCTCCCTCGTCTCGGTATAGCGATCCCTATCTCCGGTTTGAAAGAAATGGATCGATCCAATAATTTTTATTAAAAAAATTTCCCGCTTTTCCTGTGCTTTTTTCTTCCGTCCCCAACTTAATTCTGAAACATGAGTCCGGGAAGCAGCAAAGCAATTTTCGGAAAGGCGATCAGCAGTACAAGCACAAGGACATCGCAAAAAATGAATGGGGTGATGCCCTTGAATACATCCGTCAAAGACACCTGACCTTCCGCGGCGCTCGCCGCCACATAGACATTCATCCCCACGGGCGGCGTGACCAAGCCGATCTCCGTTACCTTTATGACAATAATGGCGAACCAGATCGGATTGAAGCCGAGTTGCACAATGACGGGAAATACAACCGGCAGTGTGATACACAGGATAGCCACGGCGTCAAGAAACATGCCCAACACAAAATACATCATCAGGAAACCCATCAAAATCGCAGGCTTCGGAATCGCCAATTCACTCAGATAGGTGGCAAGGTTGACCGGTATTTGAGTCACACTGAGAAAGCGGCCGAATACGATGGCCCCGATGATCACCAGAAAGATCATGCCATTTGTCCGCATGCAATCCATCAACCCACCCAGCAGATTGGCGCCACGAAAGCCCTTGTTGATGAGAACGATCACCAGGGCACCGAAAGCCCCAATCCCCCCGGCCTCGGTCGCCGTGAACCACCCGGCGAAAATGCCGCCAAGCACCAGACCGGCAAGAAGAAAGATGGGCCAAGTCTTTGCAAGAGCGATCAGTTTGGTCCGTCTATCGAAGTATTCGGTTACCATTGGCGCCAGATTCGGATTTCTTCGAACCCTGAAATAGATCAAGCCGGCATAGGAAAAGGCGGTAATAACGCCCGGGACAATGCCCGCCATAAAAAGTTGCCCAATGGATTCTTCCGTAAAGATAGCATAGATAATCAGGAGCCCGCTTGGGGGCATCATGGTAGCGAATGTTCCGGCCGCCGCGATGCTCCCTATCGCCAGTTCCTTGTTATAATTTCGTTTCAGCATTTCCGGAAGCGCTACCTTTGTGAAGACACCGGCTGCCGCCAAAGAGGATCCGCAGGCAAGTCCGAAGAAGGCCGAACCGAAGGTACTTGCAATGGCTAGCCCCCCCCGCACCTTGCCGACCCATTTCGTCATGGTATCGTAGGCGATCGCCCCAAGCCCTCCATTGGCCGCTAATGCCCCCATAAGTAAAAAGAGGGGCAAAGGACTCAGATCGTATGCCGAGGCGACGGCAAAGGGTGTGGTACCTAAGATGTTCAACCCCCCCTGAATTCCGACAAGGGAGACAATTCCCAGCCCACCGACCAAGGCCAGAACGAGGCCTACGTGAAGACCGGCTAGTATGAAGACAAGTAATGTAATAATTCCGAGGATTCCAGCTAAAGTCGGATCCATAAGTATCGACTCCTTGGTGTATGGCCGTCTCGCATCTCAATGGTTCGCAAAAAGATAACGTTCCAGCAGAACGCCTTTTTCAGCCTGCCGTACAGACTGGATCAATAAACTCTTCGAGTCCTAATTTTAGTCACCAGGCTAACGGTCAATTGAACACAAAAGGCTAAATAGCCGATAAAAGCGGCAGTCTTTGCGGGATATACAGGCACCTGCACTTTTGCCCCGGGCAGAACCTCCCTGATGCTCCAGGAGCTGAGTGTATCAAGTCCGACCTGCCACGTAATGGCCGCAACAACAACGATTGCAACTATATAGACGAAGATATCCAGACAGATTCTGATTTTTTGAGGCAAACGGGCGGCCACGAGTTCAACCCTTACGTGCTTTCCGTCCTCCTCACAGGGAGAAAACCCAAAAAAAACGGCCAGTGCCAGAAACATACCGACGATTTCTATCGTGCCTTCGATTGAACTGCCCCAAAAAAGCCGGCTCGAGACCTCGGCAACGACCAACAACATCATGGCACCTATGAGGATGCCTCCGGCTGATCCAAACAGCTTATTTATAAACTTCATGGCTTGCGAAGCTCCGAAATCGATTGGGTTACCGGACCGGGTACGGAGAGAAGTCTCCATACCCAAGCCCCTTGCTTATTGATGGTAGAGATATCAGTCCGTATACTTTCCGATGAGTTTCTCCGCGCGATCAAAAAGGTCCTCGGCGCCGGCAATGCCTTGTTTTTTGGCGCCCTTTACCCACTTGATCTTACTGGGCCCTTCTGTAACCTTGCTCCAAGCCATAATCTCCTCATTGGATGCTTCAAAAATTTTGCATCCTGCAGTCTTCATCTTGTCGAGATATTCCTTTTCCAACTCCAGAATCTTTTCATGCTGAACCCGGCTATATTCTTTTCCGACTTCAGCAATAATCTTTCTCAAGTCAGCGGGCAGACTATTCCATTTTTTCAGATTCATCGTAATCAGGCCGATCGATCCGGAAAACTGAGGGAGGATCAAAAGGTGGTGACTGTCTCCGATTTCATAAAGCCTGTATTTGAAATAGGAGGTCATAGCAGTATAGTTGGCATCCACGGCGCCTTTTTGCATGGCTGAATAGACCTCTGAACCTTTGAGAAAAACAATCTTTGCCCCAAGATCGCTCATATGCTGAGCATCGTAACCGCCCGCGCAGCGGACTCTACGGTTTTTAACGTCCCCCAGGCCTTTGAGCTCGGTGGGTCCACCTACGGCGAGTTTTCCGAACACCCGAATGGCAATAACCTTCTGGTTCCATTGGGCCAACTGCTGCTCCATTTCCGGAGATTTTTCGTAAAGCTCCCAGAAAAAGGCTCCCCGCTTGGCGGGAGATACCGGCCCCCGAACGAAAGGCTCGGCCACCGTCCAGGTCCGCAATTCCTTCGGAAAATAGGGGACAAAAAGATAGCCCATATCTGCGGTGCCTCTCTGGATTCCTCTGAGGGTTTCCCTTGCCTTGATGAGCGTCCCGCCAAAATACTGCTGAAAGGTTACCTTCCCCTCAGACCTCTTTGCAATCTCGTCCATCATCCACATGGCGGTCTGAGCACCCATTCCCCTAGGGGGATTATAACTTGCATAGCGGAGGGTTATCTTCTTTGCCGCCGCCGAAGGGGCGAGGAATAGGACGAATGCTCCCAGGGCCAACAACAAAACAATGTTCCTATGGATATAAAAACTACCCTTTTTCCCTTTCATCATTTCTGTCTCTCCTTTGTTTAACGAAGTTAAAAAATCCAGAGGCTACATCTCTGGCTTTCCACAAAAGACGACCAAGAACTTTGCGGGCTTGTCCCCTATGCTTCGTGAATAATGAGGCCTGTTGGAATCAAAGTAAAAACAATCTCCCTCCTCCACATTGTACTGTTTTCCGTCGTAGACAAATTCCTGCTTGCCTTCCAACATGAACGTCAGCTCCTGTCCCTCGTGAACCATGGGTTCCGGGGGGAACTCAAAACCTGCAGTCAGGAGATAGGCATCCATCCAGCGATTCTTCTTTTTGTAGTTCAAGGACTGGTAGGTATACTCAATGCCTCCTCCGGATCGGATGACGGCCTTCCTCTCCTCAGGCTTCACCAGGATGAAGCCTTGATCGCTCTCCTTGGAGGACTCTCCCGAAAGGAGAAACATGACATCCACACCAAAGGCATAAGCGATCTTGGTGAGCGTACTGATAGGGGGCTCCCTTTTGAAATTTTCGATTTGCGATAGGTAGCTTTTAGCAAACCCTGTCTTTTTAGACAAAGCCGCCAAGCTCATACCCCTGCCTTGCCTTAATGTCTTAATTCTTAAGGAAATTTCCTCTCCAATTTTTTTCGCTTCATTATCCGCATTTTCCATAACAATATATGTATACGCTTAGAGCGAACGATGTCAATAAAAATTTTTGGGTTTTTCCTCTTTTTCAATCACGCACCCCACGTTTTGAAAATGACATGAAACACGCAGGGAGGATATTGGGTGAGATTTGGGGAGATGGATTTAAGGTCCTGCGCCTCTCCACATCAGACACAGGACCTTGATGGGTTGGGGACAAGCAACCGTCTCGACACCTTGCCAGAGACAGACAGGCGACTATTCAGCTCTTACGGGTTCCGCTTTCTTCTTCTTCCGAATCACGATCTTTCGCCAGGCCTCGCCTTCTGTGAAGCACGCCCACCCCCATCGAAGCCATTTCAGGAGCGAATAGGCCAACCACAGGGCCCATACGAGCATCAGGACCCTGAACACCAGGAGGTGCAGGGAGAAGACCGACGGTCGGGGCATAGTGCCGCCGATACGATCCTGGGTCCACTTGAGCCAGAAATCATAGGAACCGTTCCCGGCGATCTGCATGTGAGGAATGCCTAGGAGTCCTTTCTGGATAGCCACATAGAGCCCGATCAGAGCGGCGATCGTCCAGACCACCAACAGGATCTGGATCAGGTCGAACGAAAAACGCCCTGCCGGAAGTTCCCGTCGTTGTCTCAACCCCAGGGCCAGCAACCAGCCTACAATCAGGATACCCACCAGGGGGTGCACCTGAGTCAAACCCAGCCCCAACAGCAACCAATGGTAGGTCTTCAGGGGCGTCCAGGGCACCCTTCCCAGGGCAAAGGCCCCCAGGACGATCACCACCAGATAGGACCAGAACAGGACCGCGGGCCCCAGGTGAGGCCCCATAGCCCAGAGGATCCAGCGGTTATGGGGCATTTTGATCATCACATCGGCATTGACGGCCTCTTTGCCAATCTCGATCATGGGCGTCCGGATCCGAAAGCCGGACTCCGCCCCCTGATGCCACTGGATCTCGATCTTTTGCTCTCCCGGTTGAAGTGGCACAATGACCGCTCTGCCCTCGTCCCGGATCGGTTGTTCCCTGCCTTTGATCTTTACCTGCTGCAGTTTGGCCCCCTCTGGCAAAAGGATCCGATGCTGCCCCCCTTTGCTGGTTCTGATGTTGAGGGCAAGCTTTGCCTCATCGAATCGCTGGCCCGGGGTATAGGTGAGCACGGCGCTGTCGATGGTGACCACCTGCCCGGGGATAGCCTTGGGCCTTGTGATATGCACGGAGACTTTCTCTCCGGGCCAGGGCTTCCATTGCGGTCGCCAGTATCCGGCCTTGTCCTGGTGGTGAATCACCGGAATGCCTCCAAGCTCGCAGTGCCATATGGGACTGGTTTCCAGGGTCCAGGTCTCCGTCCAGGGGGAAAGGGTGGGGGCCTCCAGGGTCATGTCCGTCTCCTTTACCAGGGTCGAGTTCCACTTTACTTCCCTGACTCCGGGATCCATATGGATGTGGACGACGCCATCCTTGACGCGAAGGCCGGCCGTTGTGACGGATTCTCCCGCAAGCAGGGGTACGGCCACCACGACGGGTGTCCCTTTCGGAGCCAGCCGACTGATCCTGGACCTCACCTGCCAGTCCAGGCCCAGGGAAATAATCCTTTCAATGTGAAAGAACGGAGGAATGGCCATCCGGGCGTTCTCTTCTTCCTTCTCTTCAGTCTTTTGTCGCTTTCGGACAAGCTTGATACTCGCCTCCGCCCGGCCGTTTTCTCCGATCCCCTGGATCTCCCAGCCTTCGCTCTTGAAGGTGACCCGCCGCGGCGTCAGGGGCAGGGGCACCTGAAAATCTTTCACCGGCGGCATGGATCCGATCAACGTGATCCTGTGGATGCCCTCGGGCACGAGGATCCACAGCAACCCCGCCCGGTCTCTTTCCAGACCCTTGGCAGGCAACGTGTCGAGAAATACTTCCCCGGGCAGCCAGAATTCGGCCGATCCCGGAAGGGGAACCGCCGTTTCACAGGCGGCATGGACCTGAAAAAGGATACGCAGGTCATCGGGTGTGGCAAGCAGTTCCATCCCAGGGCTTTCCGCACAACGGGGCAGGCAATCCGGCTTTTCCAGGAGTCGCTGTCGAAGTTCTTCCAGCAGTTCTTTTGGAGGAAAGCCCGTCCCGTCTTCCTGTGCTCTTGCAGGATTCGGAACGAAAAGAAGCAGACAGAGGAGCAAAGGGGCGAAGGAGAAGTTCCCCGCCCTTCCTTTCCACTGCCTGAGGTCAAGGATTTTCAGAATCAGCAGGGCCAGCAGGATAACACGCACAAAGGCCAAAACGAGATTTATGCCCGGCGAGAGAAGCCAGAAACGGATCTCCTGGTCTTTCTCCACGGGCCCGTTCCAGCGCATGGAAAAGGAACGCCAGGTCCAGTTGGGCAAGCCAGGGCCCGTCTGGTTCAGGGCATTCGCATCGATGGCCTGAACAGCCTGGTTGGAGTAGTAGTCGAGCGCTTTATCCATCGTCTGGCGGGGTGCGGACACACCGGCCATTTTCCCGGGAACCGCCCTCCGGGATTCCAGGACATCGACACTCTTTTTGGCCATCCCCAGACCGAATCCGGAGGACACGTAACGAGGCTCCAACTGGGGATAGACGCCCCATCTCACCTGCTGCACCATGAAGGGGATCGCAAGGGCCAGCAGGACGACAATGGAGCCGATGCGCCAGAGGTGGGTCAGTCGGCCGATCCAACCCTTGGGCACGAATCTCAAAAGGGCCGTTGCGGCCAACAGGCTGAGCCAAACCAACCGGGGAGAACCGATCTCGTGGTACGTGAGCCCGACCGTGATCAACGCCAATACCCCCCAGGGCCAACTCCAGAGTTTGGATACGGCCAGGGCGATGATCAGGACCAGAAAGAGATCGAGCAAAGTCCAGCGTTCGAACCAGGTCCCGGGCATGATATCCACGCCTTGAACCGTGAGCAGGCGCCACCCGGGAGGAAGATTCAGGTGACCGGAAACGGACTGAAAGTCATGATCCCAGCCCACGGCCGGGAGACGCAGGCCTTGGGCTTCAATCCGGGATTCGGCCGTAAGATCCAGTTGTCCTCTCCGGACTTCGACGCCCGGCTTTTTCTCTTTGCCCTGGGCCGTGATCAACTGGTCCGTACCATCCACCGTAACCCGCCCAAGCGCGACCGGCGGATTCATGACCAGGGACCATTGCCGGCTCATGGTGCCGGTGATTCGATCCCTGAGGGTCAATCCCCTGCCGGCAAAATCGAGCCACCAGGTCCGTTCCAAAGAAAGCTGATCCGGCGCGGGGTCGGGATCTCCCCGCCGGACTTCCCTGAAGTTCAATGCACTATTCTTGTCGATCAGATAGGTCGCAAACCGTCTCCATTGCGGAGGGCTGTCCGTCTGGTTGGGATCAATGGACGGGACCCCTTCGATCTTCACCATCCGGAGGTGATTCCGGGACTGGAAGGCCCAGACCTCCTGCCCATAGGGCGTTTTAAGGGGGCCGATGCGGTGCACAGGGGCCTCTGAGCGCGCCACCACCCTGATTTCCCAACGCCCGGGACGTGCCTGGATCATCAGGTCTCCGTGGTTGGCGATTCTGGACGGCATCGGGCTTCGGATGCTCATGGGGATAAAACCTTCCGGCAACGCTCCCTTCAGTACTATCTCCCTGTGCTGCCCCGAGACGTTGACCCTCAAGAGTGTCGTCATTCTCATGGGGATGGTGTCGCTCAAGAGGCGATAGACCCGCACCTCCATGCGGTCTTCCTGGGTTCGAACCGTCTGTTCTTTTTTCAGCCACAACCGGCCGTCACTTTCCTGCAGCGGAAAGGAAATGCGTTTGCCGTTCAGGGTCAGGCTGAGCAGACCGCCGGCCGGGGGCACATGGATCATTTCCGGCAATTGCTCCCAGGCAAAGCTCCCCTTGACGGATTGCTCGCCCGGGTAGGCATGAACACATGGATCGCCATTTTTTTCCAACACGGGAACGTCTGTCCCGTTCACCGTCACTTCCAGGGGCCACATCCCCTTGCCGCCGGGAAGGGGGACCCACCCTTCGGCAAAAACGATCCATTGTTGCTCGAATCGCCCCCCCTTTTGATCAAGATCCAGCCTGAGACGCGACGGCCAGACGCATCGATAGGCCTTCCCGTCGTCATAGGATGTCGGACACAGGCGATTCTCCTCCCCGTGAAGGACCCAGGCCCGCCAGGGCTCGAGGGACGCCGGCACGTCGACCTCGCTCAAAGCCTCGACCGTCCCGGTGTAGGACACCATCAGGAAGAGCAGGCAGATCATGATCCTGTAGTATTTCCCCATAGCGGTTCCCCCTTTTTTCAATATTGTTGCTCCAGGCTTTATGAAATCATGTACTTAGTGGCGCATCATAGGCTTTCAAAATTCAGGTTCCCATCCACGTAGCGGAAAGCAGGGGCAGACATTTTCTCGTAATCCCGCCAGAGGCGGGATATTTTGGCCCTGGAATCAGGATAGATGAAGGGCCGAAATCCCGCAGTGAGCGGAGCCATGGACGGCGGAGCGAACGAAGTGTAGAGAACATGCCTGTCCCTGTTTGGAGCGGCAAATTTTATTTTGACAAGCCTTTGTCATATTTTTTCTGAAACCCAGAGTTTAGACAAGACTGGAGCGAATATGTTCCATGTTTTGTTTTTTCAAGATACGAACGATGTTGTTGAGCTGCACCTGCACGGTTCCCTCGTACATCTCCACGATACGGTTGTCCCTGTATCGCCTTTCCACATCCTGTTCCAGGAAATATCCGTAACCTCCGAAGATCGTGATGCACTCGTCGATGACCTCTTTTGCCTTTACGGGGACATAATACTTGACCATAGAGGTGTATAGGGGAATGTTCTTGACCATCTTTTTCGGTTTCCGGTCGCACAACCAGGCCGCATAATAAGTCATCAGCTTGAGGGACTGGATTTGGGACCACATCTCGGCCAACCTGTGGCCGATGGCCTGGAAATCGATGATGGGTTTGTCGAACTGGGTCCTTTCCCGGGCGTGTTCCAGGGCCTTCAGAAAGGCCCCTTCCGCGTTGCCGAGTGCCTGGGCCGCGATCTCAATACGGCTTTCGTCAAGAAAATCAAGGACATTCATAAGACCCCGTCCCCTTTTACCAAGGATGCTCTCTTTAGCCACCTTGAGATGGTGAAAGACCAGTTCCCCACTGGAGGTCATCCTGAGGCCCATCTTGTAAGGAATCTCTGAGATCTCGAGTTCCCCTTCCAGCCATGTGGCGGGATCCCTCTCCACGAGAACCGTCGTCATACCCTTTCCCGGCCGGGCTTCCGGATCTTCCTGGGCCAGGACGACGAAAAAATCCGCATAAGCGGCATTGGTCGTGAACATCTTCGTGCCGGTCAGGACAAAGCCGTCTTCCTTTTCTTCCAGGGTGGTGGCCATCCGTCTCAGATCGCTCCCGCGGTCCGATTCCGTGAAGGATACGGCCGAGACGGCCTCTCCTTTGACCAGGGGAGCAAGACATTTCATCTGCTGTTCCCGCGTGCCGAAAAGTTTGACCAGCTTAGCCGGCAAAAAAGCGAGGTGGAGGGCCATGCCGAGTCCGGAGTCCGCCTTGCAGAACTCCTCAACCACCAGAGCATTTTCGATGACACCCAGTCCGCCGCCGCCGATTTCCTGTGCCATATCCAGTCCGATGAAACCCAGTTCACCGGCTTTTTGATAGAGTTCCTCGGGGAATCGGTGGTTGAGTTCGCAGACCTGCGCCAATTCCGGGTCAAACTCGCCTCGGGCGAATTTTGCGGCCGCCCTTTTGATGTCTCTTTGTTCCTTGCTCAATGAGAAATCCATAATCAAATACCTCCTTCACGTCACGGGATCTCGCGATTGGTTTGAGAAGAACAGGTTGAATTGAACCTGAGTTGTTTCGTTTTTAGCGGGTTGGGGCGTTGAGGTGCGCCGTCTTTTCTTTCGTCGTAAGAGGATATCCCGGGCGTCGGGGAAAAGGGAGGGCTGGACATAGCCGGCATAATCGGGGCAGGATCGGACATGCTTGCATTTCTTGCAGACGTCGATCCCGACTTTCGGTTTGGATTTTTTCCGGTTGCAGAGAATGTAATCCATGAATATTTCCTCTCATTAATCAAACGCTATTATCGTTGCCTTGCGCCGGGTGTCAAGGATCAATCACGCAGGAGGGTTCTGCGGATGGGTGTTGACGGCGGAACCATTGCGAATTTCTTCCGTTTCTTGTTTTTGGTATGAGTGTGTCCCTTTAAAAAATCCTGCTATCTTTTTCCATGACCGCTTGACAGGCGGAGGGGGAATAGGGAATAGTCCCGATTATGACATTCATTGCCGATCTGCATATTCACTCCCATTTTTCACGGGCCACCGCCAAAAATCTGGTTCCCCGCTATCTCTCGCTCTGGGCACAAAAAAAGGGCATTGAGGTGGTCGGGACCGGTGATTTCACCCATGCGGGATGGATCTCGGAACTCAGGGAAAATCTCGTGGAAGCGGAAGAGGGCCTATACCGCCTCAACCCCGAACTGCAAAAAGAGGTTGAGAAGGACGTTCCCGAATCCTGCCGGTTTCCCACCCGTTTTCTCCTCTCCGGGGAAATCAGTTGCATCTACAAGCGGGGCGGAAAGACCCGGAAAGTGCACAACCTGATCCTCATGCCCGATTTTGATGCCGTCATCCGCCTGAATGACCGGCTCAATCGTATCGGCAACCTCAAATCCGACGGCAGGCCCATTCTGGGACTCGATTCCCGGGATCTTCTGGAAATCGTCCTGGAGGCGGATGAAAGGGCCTTTTTTATCCCGGCCCATATCTGGACCCCCTGGTTTTCCCTCTTCGGCAGCAAATCCGGTTTCGACGCCATCGAGGAATGCTTTGACGATCTGACGCCCCATATCCATGCCCTGGAAACAGGTCTTTCCTCTGATCCGCCCATGAACCGGCTTTTGTCCGCACTGGACAAATATCTCCTGGTCTCCAACAGCGACGCCCACTCTCCCGCCAAACTCGGCCGGGAGGCCAATCTCTTTGACACCCCTCTAGGTTACGGCTTTATGAGAGAGGCCATGATCTCCCGGAAGGGCTTCGAAGGGACCCTCGAGTTTTTCCCCGAAGAAGGTAAATACCACTACGACGGGCATCGAAAATGCGGCGTCTGCCTTCATCCAAGGGAAACCGCAGAGGTCGACGGCATCTGTCCCGAATGCGGCAAACCCATGACGCTGGGTGTTCTCCATCGAATCGAAGAGCTTGCCGACAGGACGGAACCCCGGCAATCCAAACCATTTTACAGCCTGATCCCTCTTCCGGAGATCCTTTCCGAGATTATCGGAACGGGTCCCGCCACTAAAAGGGTCCTCAGTGCCTATGAAGACCTCCTGACGACCCTGGGTCCGGAGCTTCATATCCTCCTGGATACGCCGCTGGAGGATATCGAACAGGCCGGGGGCATGTTGCTTGCCGAAGCCGTCAGCCGCATGCGCCAAAACCGGGTCATCCGTCAGGAGGGATTTGACGGAGAGTATGGTACCATCAAGGTGTTTCAAAAAGCAGAGATAGAGGAACTGGCCGGGCAGATGGCCCTCTTCGCATCCCCGGTGCACACAAAGGCCCAAGGAAAAAGGCGCCCGATCCCCAAGGAACGCAGGACGACAAAAAAAAAGAAGTCATCGGAACCTGCCCGGACTCCGATCTCCGATCCCCTGCTCGATCCTCTCAATCCGGAACAAAAGGAGGCGGTCATCCACCATGGTGAACACCTCCTGATCGTGGCCGGTCCCGGCACAGGCAAGACCCTGACCCTCACCCATAGGATCGCCTACCTTCTTCGAGAGGGAATGGCGCGTCCGGAGCAAATCCTCGCCCTGACCTTTACCAATAAGGCGGCCCGTGAGATGGAAGACAGGATCAAGGCCCTGTTGCCTGAAATGGCCTCCGATGAAATCTTTGTGGCGACCTTTCACCGATTCTGTCTGGAAGTATTGAGAGAGAAGGGAGATCTGCTGGGCCTCCCGCCGGACTTCACCCTCTGCCCGGAACCGGATGTTTTCCTCCTGACCCAACAAGTGGCCGCGGAATCCGGACAAGGGAAGCGGGTTGCAGGGCGCTTCATGAAGGCCCTCCCCGCTCTAAAGCGGTCCCCCCACCCGAGACAAGACCCTCGGGATTTTGAAGAAGCGCTCTTTCCCCTGTTCGACCGATACCAGGAGCGACTCCGAAACCTCGGGATGCTGGACCTCGACGATCTGGAGGTGGAAACCCTCAGGCTCTTCCGGGATCATCCTGAAACAGCGGAAGACCTTGGGACGCGATTTCCCTGGGTCTTTGTGGACGAGTATCAGGACACCAATCCCACGCAGGTTGCGATTTTAAAGGCTATCGTTTTTCCCCTTATTGCTACCTCCCAAGAATTTAAAGATGACCGGTATCAAGGCGATGTTTATTCGAAATCGGATGATTTTTCGGAAGGGCAAGGAAGTCAAGGGATTGAGCGGAGGCATACCGTTCGTATGTCGCACAATCAATCCTGCGGACTGACACAGCGATTGCGGAAAAGGGCCGTTTCCGTCCGTCTATGCGCCATCGGTGACCCTGACCAGGCCATCTATAGCTTTCGGGGGGCGGACATACAAAACTTTTATGCGTTCACCCGGGATTTTCCCGGAGCCCGGCAAGTGGCGCTTTCCAAAAATTACCGGTCAACCCGTACAATCCTGGATAGCGCCGCCGCCTTGATGAAAAAATCGACGCCCCTCACAGGGCACAGAGGCCCCGGGGAACCCATCGCTCTCACCACCTGCCGCACACCGGAAGAAGAGGCGGAGATAATCGTAGAGCAAATCGAAAAACTCCTGGGGGGGACCACCTATTTTTCTCTGGACAGCGGCCGGGTCGCTTCCCATGAAGACGGGCAAAATCTCAGCTTCGGAGACATCGCCATTTTCTTTCGGCTGAACGCACAGGGTGACGCTGTGGAAGAGGCCTTGTCGAGGGCGGGGATACCCTATGTCCGATCGGGCGAAAAACCGATCATCGGCCGTTATCCCGTCAACGTCCTCTGGCGTTTCCTTCAGGCCGTTCGATATCCGGAGATTTCCTTTTACCGCGAAACCTACCTGAACCTGCCTGAAATGGCCAAAAGACCGGGTGAGGAGATCCTCGCAGGATGGAACCCCCGAGCAGGACTCACGGAACTCATCGACCAGGCCGCCCACCTTCATAACCTCGTGGATCTGAGCGAAGAGGAAGAAGATGCCCTCCGCCTGCTGAAGGCCATGGGTAAAAACTTCGATGGGGATCTTCCCGCCTTCCTGGATGTGCTTTCCCTTGACCGGGCCATCGACCACGCGAGCCTTATGGGCGACCGAACGGCCCTCATGTCCCTTCATGCGGCCAAGGGCCTGGAATGGCCCGTGGTCTTCATGACGGGCTGCGAGAAAGACCTCCTGCCCTGCACCCTGTTTGGGGATCGGGACGACGAGGAGGAAAAAAGACTTTTTTATGTCGGGATGACACGGGCTCGAAACCGCCTGATCCTTTCCCGTGCAGCCCGCCGGAACCTCAACGGCCGCACTTTAACAGGAGACCCTTCTCCCTTTTTGCCCCTCATTCCCGATGAATGCTGCAGGCCTCTGGAGCGGGCCGCGTGGAAAAGGAAAAAGAGGCCCCACCAGCAGCTTGATTTATTCTGAAAATGAAAAAGCTCCGCGTTTTGCGGAGCTTTTTGTCTGTGGTCGTCTGTGATTATTTTTTCTAGTGTTTAAAGGCGCGCTGCCCGGTAAACACCATGGTCACCTGGGGATCGGCCTCATTGCAGGCCTCGATAGATTCGAAGTCCCTTATAGAACCGCCCGGATGCACGATGGCCCGGATGCCTTCCTTGATGGCCACGTCCACACCGTCCCGGAAAGGGAAAAAGGCATCGGAAATCATGGTCGCACCGATCAGGCCGCCCTTGGCCTCTTTGGTCTCCTTGGCGATCTCATCCAGAAGGGCCTTGTCCTTTTCGCCTTGAATAATCTGAAGTTCCAGATCTTTAAAGGGAAGGCCGTGCTTCTTGAAGCACAGGGTATCCGCGTACTTGGTATAGGCCTTGAAGATGGCGATCTCCGCCACGCCGACCCGGTCCTGTTCTCCGGTCCCGATGCCCACGGTGACCCCGTCCTTGACGTAGATGACGGAGTTGGAGGTAATGCCCTGCTCCACCTGCCATCCGAAGAGCATGTCCACAAAATCCTCCTCGGTCGGCTTTCTCTCGATGGTATAGGTCTTTCCCTTGTACTCGCAGGTGGCCGGGGTAAAATCCTTCGCGCTCTTGATCCGGTTCAGGGGGGACTGCTGCACGATAATCCCGCCGTCCATCAGGCTCTTGAACTCCAGAAATCTCTGCCCGGCATAATCGGCGAGCCTGTCGATCGAGCCGATGCGCACGATTCGGAGGTTGGCCCTTTGGGACAAAATCGGGATCACGCCCTCTTCGAAATCCGGGGCCCCAACGACCTCCAGGTAATTTTCCGAGATCAATTCCGCCGTGGCCTTGTCCACGGGCCGGTTGAATACCGCGCACCCGCCAAAGGCTGCGATCCTGTCCGCCATATCAGCCTTGTTATAGGCCTCTGAAATCGAATCCGCGCAGGCCACACCGCAGGGATTGTTGTGCTTGACGATAACCGCCGCCGGCCTTTCGGGGATATACCTCAAAATATTGAGAGAATTGTCCAGATCCGTCAAATTCGTCTTGCCCGGATGCTTTCCGCTCTGGATCATATCCTCATCGTTTATGGCCGACGCCAGTCCCTTACCTGCTTCGATAAAATGGCAGTCCCCCAGGGCCAGATTGCCGTTGACCAACTCGTAAAGGGCCGCCTCCTGTCCGGGGTTCTCGCCGTAACGAAGTCCCTTTTCAATCAATTCACCGCTTTTCTCATCGGGGATCTTCCATGACCGCTTTTTGTATACCAGGGTTTGTCCGCCGAAGGAGATCGTCATCTCGGGGGGGAAGTGGTCATCCATCACCGTCTTGTACATTTTTTTCAGGTCATCACTCATGCTCATCCTCCAGTGTTTGTTATCAATCGTCAGATAGTCCCATGACTTCTTCGTCTTTGTGTTTTTCGATATAGGCATAGGCGTTGTGGTTATGGATTGACTCAAAATTCTCGGATTCCACGGCAAACCATGTGATGTTGGGATCGGCATTCAGCTTCTGGGCGATGTCTCGAACAATATCCTCCACAAACATGGGATTGTTGTAGGCTTTTTCCGTGACATACTTCTCATCTTCCCTTTTGAGCACGGAATAGACATCGACACTGGCGGATTCCTCCACCATCTTGATGAGATCCTCCATCCACACGAATTTTTTGAATCGCACCTGGAGCCTCACCTCACCTCGCTGGTTATGGGCGCCAAAATCGCTGATTTCCTTTGAACAGGGGCAGAGGGTCGAAATCGGCACATTGATAATGATCACCATGTCGCTGCCCTGATTCAGGGAACCCTTCAAGGTGCACTTGTATTCCATCAGGCCCTGAATGCCACTCACGGGAGCCGCCTTATTGATAAAGTATGGAAAAGTAATTTCCATATGGGCGCTTTCCGCGTTCAGACGTGCTTTCATTTCCTCCAGAATCGCCGAAAAATTTTGAAGTGAGATTCGACGGCTGTGTTCATTCAGGATCTCCACAAAGCGGCTCATATGAGTCCCTTTGTAATATCGGGGCAGATTGACGTACATGTTGATCTTGGCCACGGTCTGCTGTTTCCCCATATTTTTGTCACGCACCGTGATGGGATAACGAATGCCCTTCACCCCAACCTGATCAATGTCTATATTGCGGTGATCCTTATGGTTTTGTACATCTTCCATGAAATCCTCTAAAACAAAAATTTTGGAAACTTGCATTATGTCCCAACCCCAAAAATAAAGTCAATAAAAACCTCCGGTCTTGGCTCGTGGTGAAAGTCTCAATGCCCATGCTTCGGTCTTGAACGGCTACAGGTAACCCAAGTACGGCGGGTGTCATGTAAAACGGTCTTTTATGGCTTGATTTTATTTAGGGAAAGGGCTATTTTTAAGGGTCACTTGGATAATATTCAGGTCATATGAGGTGGGCGTCCCGGACAGTTTACACCCTTCGTCATCGATCAAACAACGATCCCGGTTTTCCTACCTTATCCTTTCGTCTTATGTCGGGGCGTGGCGCAGTCTGGTAGCGCATCCCGCCTGGGCGGGGGTGGAGGAGGAGGCAAACAACTCTTAATCAAAGGAACACAGTTTCATGACATTTTCATCTCGTCTCACGTCGGGGCGTGGCGCAGTCTGCTAGCGCATCCCGCCTGGGCGGGGGTGGAGGAGGAGGCAAACAACTCTTAATCAAAGGAACACAGTTTCATGACATTTTCATCTCGTCTCACGTCGGGGCGTGGCGCAGTCTGGTAGCGCACCTGCTTTGGGAGCAGGGTGTCGGAGGTTCAAATCCTCTCGCCCCGACCATTTAATAATAATATCAGACAGTTAAAAGCACGCCTAAGCTGCCCCTTTTCATTTTTCCGCAGGTTTTCCCAATTTTCTACCCCATTTCTCCCCCACTCAGGGTTTTGCACGAAATGCGTGGTCTGTAAGTGGCCGATATTACATGCCATGATTTTGAAAATTTTCTCTTCCTGATAAATGCCTTTCCATTAATAATCATTAATATTAAGGTGTTACCCCATAATGAGTCTGAAAGCGCGCCTGATCTTTTGGAAGGAAGGCTTCTGACTATATGCACGTGATGCTTTAAATTTATCTTATTACGTAAAATTGGGCCTTAAATTTAAAAAAACTTAATTTTTCATATTTTTCCTAATCCCACATCGGACAGGCACATACGGCCCAGAGAATTTGACCATCAAAACAAATTGACATTTACGATATTTCTCGATAATGTTCCCTAAAGCCATCTAACGGAAATATCATGAAACAAAAAGGGCCAGGGCTGGGGAGTCTCTCATCGCGGTTTTTTGCGTACGTCCAACTTAAAAAACTGGACATTGTCCGCACTGGAGAAATAGCCCCCATCCTAGAGATATCGCCATCACAGGAACGCGACCTGTTCCGTCGCCTGTCGGGCTCCGGCTGGATTTTGAGGCTTAAACGCGGCGTCTATCTCGTGCCCCCTCGTATACCGGCCGGAGGTAAATACAGCCCAGGGGCCGCCCTGATTCTTCAAAAGCTCATGGCGGAGGAGCAGGGCAGATATCAGGTCTGCGGGCCGACGACCTTTAATTTTTACGGGCTCGATGACCAAATTCCCAGTGTGACCTATCTCTACAATGACCGTATTTCAGGGAAACGATCAATAGGGAGGCTGGCGTTTCAATTCATCAAAGTCGCTAATGAGCGTCTGGGCGCCGTCGAAGCGGTACGCACGCGCGAGGATACCGAAATCATATACTCATCCAAGGCTAGAACCCTCATGGATGCTGTTTATGACTGGTCCCGCTTTAACAGTCTGCCCCGGGGATTTGACTGGATCAAAGAGGAGATAAAAAATGAGCCCGCTCTGACATCAGGATTAATCGACGTTACGGTCCAATACGGCAATATGGCAACGATCAGACGAATCGGGTATTTATTGGATAACTTTTTTCCGAATTCTGGGATGTTAAGTCGGCTCCAGCGGCAACTCAGCTCTTCGAGTTCTCTGATTCCATGGATTCCGGACCGATCCGCCAAAGGAAAAATCAACCGCAAGTGGGGAATCATTATTAATGGGTGAGGTCGAGTTCCCATACCCTCATGATGCAGATCCGGACATTTTCAGAGAGGCATTGTCTTATTCGGAAGCCCTTACTGGGTTTACGGCAAGCCTGATCGAAAAGGACTACTATTGCTCATTGATTCTGCATCACCTCTTTGACCGCAATACACCTCTTGTTTTTAAAGGGGGGACCTGTCTGAGTAAAGTTCACGCGGATTTTTACAGACTCAGCGAAGATTTGGATTTGGTCATTCCAGTTGCAGTGGACACTCCGAGAAATCAGCGACGTTCTTCAATGGGCCTCGTTAGGGAGATCTTTGATGAACTGCCTGCAGCGATTCCGGGGATTGCTGCTGCACAAACATTCAGAGGCCACAATGAATCGCGACAATACATTGGAACGCTTGAATACCCCTCGGCTGTGATGAATAAGAGGGAGAGGATCAAGATTGAAATTGGCATTCGTGAACCACTCCTCTGTCCATCGATTAATGGAGAAGTCCGCACTATCGTCGTGAACCCCTTTAGCGGTCGTCGCCTTCTTCCTGTTTTCTCTGTCCAGGCAATGGACATGAAGGAAGCATATGCAGAAAAAGTCCGCGCGGCTCTAACAAGGAAAGAACCTGCGATCAGGGATTTATTTGATCTGTTCCATGCTGCCCGAAAAATGAAACTGGATTTTGAAGATCCCGCCTTCCTCATGATGGTCAGGAAAAAGCTCGATGTACCAGGCAATTCCCCGGTTGACATCTCCTTGGAATTTAAGCGGGAGCTTGATCGACAACTGGAAGGTCAATTAAGGCCTGTGCTTCGGCCTGCGGATTTTAATCGTTTCGACATGGATGAGGCCTTTGACGTGATCGTGAGGATTGCTGGGTACCTATCGGGCTGACATAGATACTCTTATGGTCAAACCTGATTTTGAAAAAGGCAGGGCTTTATACTTGGGTGCCTTAAATGGCTAAACTTCCCACAAACTGGATCGATCTTGCTGGTTGAAAAGCGTTTCATCCAGCAAATAGCGGATCAAATCGGAGAATATATTTTCTCCCCATTTTCTCCCCTTTCCTGCCGACGGCATGCACAACTTTCTGATATCATTCACTCCATGCACGCCATGCACAACGCCCCCGAAAAATCAAACGACCAGAAATGCATTCATCCTCTGGTCATTGAAAAAATGGGTGATGCACTGGGAAATTTTCACAGCGATCCTCCCCTGATTGAGGTTAATCAAATATTTGACTTAGGCCGCTGATACTGGGTATTGTTAAAAATACCATCTAGATACGTCAATAGGATTCCAATGTGGGATCCTTTTAGAAACTGCAGGCATGGTTGATTTTTAGGGCTCTGTAATTTTTCAAAGATACAACCAGAATACTGAAGCCATGGCATGGAGGAAAAGGAAAAACATTACCCGCTTGAGACGAAATACTCCTCACTAAGGAATATTGGCAAGAGTCCATGGTTAAGATAACCTTAATGTATCCGCTAAATATTCACCCGCTTTAAATGTCAGATACTGTTGACAGAAACAAAAATAAATGGGCGATGATAACCAGGTAAAACGCTTCGATGACTTTAGAGACGTCAAATAGAAGATATGAACTTGACTGGCTTCGTGTACTGGCCATTTTGATTGTTTTTCTATATCACAGTACCCGATTTTTCAATCTGGGTGACTGGCATGTAAAGAATTACGACACGTATATCTGGGTAGAGATATGGAACGTCTTTGTCACCCGTTGGATGATGCCTATTTTTTTTATGATATCCGGTGCCAGCCTGTTTCATGCATTAGGTAAGTCAGGTGGCTGGAAGCGGTTTTATACTGATAAATTTTTGAGATTGTTTATACCGGTTCTGATTGCTTCGGTTACCCATGGCGCCCTACAGGTATACCTGGAAAGAGTATCGCACGGTCGGTTTTTAGGATCTTTCTTTGCCTATTTACCTACTTATTTTACAGGTATTTATACGGGGATTGGCTTAGCCGGATCGGGGAACTTTGCCAATGTGGGAATGCATCTCTGGTATTTGCTGTTTCTATTCGTGTACAGCTTGATCTGTTATCGATTGTTTGTCTGGATCAAAGCTGGCGGACAAAAAGTGTTGGAAAGGATTACAACTTTTTTAGCATTGCCTGGGATAATTTTAGTTGGGTTTACCATACCCTTAGTGCTCATGAAAATCCTAATTCCTTCTGCTGTTTTGGAAGTTGGTAATGGTGGTTGGGGATTCTTATATTATTTATGGTTCCTGATAGCCGGTTTTATCATCGTATCAAACGATCGACTACTACAAAGCATTAATAATCAACGCTGGGCTTTTTTATTACTGGGCTTGGTTCTGTCTATTGTTCATCTGTACCTACTATTCGGAGTCTCTAATCCGGCTCTCCAGGGAAAAGGCGGAGACTGGATAGCTTCGTTATTTTCTTATTTAAATGCCTGGTGCTGGGTATTTGCCATTCTTGGTTTTGCCATAAAACATTTGTCATTTGATCGCCCATTCCTGCGACATGCTAATGAGGGGGTACTGCCTTTTTTCATAATGCACCAAACCGTTCTGTTGGTTTTTGGTTATTTTATAATGACTTGGGAGATGCATAATGTTTTAAAATGGCTGCTTGTTTTTACTGTTTCATTCATTGTAATTGTGACAATTTATTTAGTTCTGATTCGGAAGTTTGACTTACTCCGGTTTTTATTCGGAATGAAAACTTCTCATACTTTCTACCAAATTTTTCAAAAGAAGATTGCCTTGATCCTGCTACCGTTAATCTGGCTCGGATTGTCTACCTATGCGGGCCTTAATCAAAAGACGGTATTGGGGCAGGATCAGTTTCCGATGTCATTGGAATATGACCAAAAACAGGATATCGTGTTAAATGCAGATTTGATAACGGATCAGTCAACAACAGGTGTTCAGGTGGTTGATGACGAACAGGCCTCCATTGGTCGGGCTGTCGAACTGACTTCAGGTGGGCATAAGAGCATCGAACCCGAACCGAATGTATATTTTGATATTCAATTCTCAGCGTCGGCAGGTAGATATTTTGTCTGGATCAGAGGAAAGAGTGATGTTGACAGCGAGTTGACGGATTCGGCCTGGTTGCAAGTAGACAATCAAATTGGAACCCGCAAAGGGAGCGTTCATTTGGGGAACTGGAATACCTTTCATCCGAGAGGTGTTTATGCTTGGGGAAGTGATGTCCATATTCCCTATATCATCTTGCTGAAACATACTGGTAAACATACGATTCGCATTCAACCTCGTCAAATACCCCACCGGATTGATCAGATCTGGTTGAGTCGATTTCAAAATCGAATCCCTAATACATTTGACCCAATAGGATGATAACAATCGGTCATTTGCATTTCTATCAGCTTATTATTCACACACTATAACCCTAAGTGGAGACTACGACCATTATTGCACCGTCATTGAAGCGGTTACCAAGTCGAGGACCGGAGCCGACAGTTCTAACATTCAAGAATGGCAGGTGTGTTCTTGAAAATTGACTCCAGCAAGGATCATTGTCCCATAACCAAATTTTTAATGTTCAGAAAAAACATACAATACGATAAGCAAACATCATCCCTATCAACTGCCAGACACTGGCAATTCCTCATTGGCCAGACAAATTCAGTTCATGAGGGATACCAAGCGCGTCATTGTTCTGATGATATAGGGTATAAGTCCTGCGATCTTGATGATCAATGCCATATGATGTATCATACTGTTTATATTTATTATTTACTGAAATGAACAGGATATCCTAATATAATTAATTGGCAGGAAGACACACATGACGAAGACGATCGCCCACAACGTATTCAGAGACATGCGGAGCATAGAACAATTCCAGTTCCGCAAACTGCATCCCAAGATCCTCCTGGGTACGGCCAGTGATCGGTATGCGGGATGGATAGGCCAAATCTACACCAAGGAGCGCTACGAGGGGCGAATCGGCCGCAGGACAAAATCCCTGGGTGGGAAATCCTTTGTGGAAGAGACCCTTCCGGTTGAAAGCGTGGAGGAATACTTCGAGCATTTCCCGGTTCTTGAGATTGACTACACTTTTTATTCGCCCCTGCTGGATCGGGACGGAATGCCAACCAGAAGCTATCATGTGCTCAAAAGCTATAGTCAGCATATGAAGGAAAAAGACCGCGTGGTTCTGAAAGTGCCCCAGATGATTTCAGCCCAAAAGATACGCCGTGGGGCCAAATATATTGATAACGAAACCTATCTCAATACGGAGATCTTCAGCAAAGGATTCTACGAACCGGCCATTGAGATTTTGCATAGCAACCTGAACGGGATGATATTCGAGCAGGAATACCAGAGAAAGAAGGACCGGGTGCCGGTCAAACAACTTGCTCATGACCTGGATAAGTTCTTTGAGGCCGTTCCCAAGGATACTCGCTATCACATTGAGCTTCGGACAGAAGCTTACCTGAGTTCGCCGGTCTTCGAGGTATTGGAAAAACGTGGAGTAGGACAGGTGCTTTCCCACTGGACCTGGCTTCCGCCCCTCAGAAAGCAAATTCTGAAGTCAGGCGAAAACGTATTCAGTTCAGGAAGGCAGCGGATCGTTCGTCTTATGACTCCGATAGGGATGCGGTACGAAGATGCTTACGCCAAGGCGCATCCATTTGACAAACTAGTGGAAGGCATGCTTCAACCGGAGATGGTGAGAGAGGCAGCAAGTCTCATGAGACGGGCGATTAAAGACGGCGTAGAAACCAGCATCCTTATCAACAATCGGTCTGGAGGCAATGCGCCTATCATTGCCCAGAAAGTGGCCAAAGAGTTCTTTGAGGGATAGGATCCCCAGCCCAAAACAAAAAAATGAATTTTTTTCACTTTTTTTCATTTTTTTTGTCCGGAAAGTGCTGTCTACGGGCTATTACTATATCTGGGGGTGATGTTAAAGACCTATACGCATTCAACTTATAGCGTGAAAGATCACGTCATGACAGCGATTGTCAGCCTTTTTGGAAATCAACTGTGCCACCATTGACTTTCCAGAAATGAGCCCTATCTTTAATATAGTTGATTGCCACCAGATTCAACACAGACTAAATAAACCATGAGATGGCCAAAAACCTCCAAAGGTTATACTAAATAAAGGATTCTGTGCTGGCAGTTAAACAACGGTTTCTCGGATGTGCGTGCTAAAAAAGTATCGGCATTTTAGAAAGCCATGATTGAAGGCAGGGTCAGCAAGGCTCTGCCTTTTTTTGTTCTTCCACTTCACGATTTATTCTCTGCCTCAATATCAGAAAAGTGATATTGTCAAATTTCCAGGAGTGCAAACCGGTCTATAAATCGAAAAAAATAAAAATATTTTCAAAAAAATGCACTTTTTTCATTTTTTGGTTCACTCAGGTTCACTTCAAAGACAATATACATAGCCAATGGGTGATGCTATTCTAAATATCGCTCACAAAATAGTTGATCCTTATAGTTCTTCAACCATAGGCCGACTATGGGTTAGCCTCGTGTAAAATGATCTTCTGGAAAGCCCGGTGATCTGGGAGTACTGATCCATTGAGATCTGGCCGAGGAGTACTGATAGTTCTTGGTCTCCCACAAGATCCCGTAGTTGAGCCAGAGTTTGTTGTGCGATCATTAGACTCTCCGGATCATTGTAGTTTGTGAGCTCGGGTAGCCAATCTCCATCATTGTTAAGATCCTCGAAATGGAAGGCCACCTTATCCATGGCGTCGTAATTTTTGTGCATTTTTTGGAAGGTGCCCCGGGCGCAGGATCTTTCGATATTGCGGAGTTCGTTGAAGACATAGTGCAGAATGAAGGTTGTAGGAGATCCCTTTTGGTTTTTGATCTTCATGATGATACTCTTGCGTAGAAAGTTGAAACAGATCTCGGACAGGAGATCCTCATGGGTGACGCCGTATTGATCCTTGATTTTCTCCACCCTTTCCAGGATGTGTTTCTTGATGGCGCATTTGTTTATGGCGTCGTTTTTACCGTTGGGTGAGAGCGCAGATTTGATCAAACCGATACAATAATTTTCGTCATAATATCTTACCTTTCTCATTATGGGTTACCGTTTAGAGGGGATGTTTGCCGCATCCCCTTTTCCTTTCTCAATTATTTTTTTCGTAATTCCGGACTGTTCCTCCTTTTTCTGTTTCAGAGATTTCTATGAGGCAGACCTGATTTTGTGGACCCCCGCCGTCAAATCCTTCCTGGCGTTCTCAACTGCCGCCTCCAGGGTGAACCCCTTTTGCCGGTTTTCCTTGATCTCCCGAATCAATTCGACATCCTCTTCCGTAAATCTCCTGTGCTGTGTGTCCCCGATATCGATTTTCTCGATGTGGGGGAGGTAATGGTCACACCAGTGCCTCAACTTGTATTTGGGAAGACCCACCATTTTGGCGACTGTACCGATACTGTAAGTGATTTCTGTCTTTTTCATGTGAAAGACCTCCTGTGGAATATTTTGTGAGGGCGAGAATGTTCGTAGCCCTCTACCAATAAAGAAGGTTGGATAATTCCTATGGAATTGATCGGGAATGGTTGATTCTCTTTTCTCGGTGAGACCGGATTTTGGTCAATGTGGCGAAAGAGAGGAGGTAGGGCATTTCCATACGTATGGAAAGACTATTTGTGACTGCTGTTTCAAACGGAAGGATTGAGATTTTATAGATCTGCCTTCCTGTTTCCACAGAATTTTCATTCATTTCGATTATTTTCAGTTGATTTCGATGAATTTGGGGTGTATTTATATCAAATCTGCGCCAAAGTCCTGGAACTATAGTCGATAATCTCTTTCCCTCTTAGGATCCCACTGTGGCAGAAATCATGACTACCAAAGAAATATCCGCCTATCTAAAACTCCATCCAATAACCATATGCAAGTATGCCTCTGAAGGCCGGATTCCGGCTATTCGGATTGGCAAGGTGTGGAGGTTTGATAAGGATGTAATTGACATGTGGATTGCTAGGGATCAAAACAATCAAAAATCCAAAAAAGGAACGAATTCTACAAAGGACCAAAAGCAACCCAAGAAAAAACGGACAGGCAAAAAATGAACATGAAGTGATGACTACCTTTCGCGAGTTTTATATTTGTTTGGAAAACTTCAGATAGTGATACAAGTAACATTGAATTCCAAACATTGAACCGGATTATACAGTCTGTATAATCCCTATGTGCCAAAATCATAAATCACAAAGCAAATTACCCCTTACATGGAAGACATGAACAAACCACCATCAGACAAACATGCAGGATTAATTAGATAGGCGCATCGCGCATTTGTGTGGGTACCCCCAAGATGTTGTGGTCAGACAATTGCCTTTTTATTTGTACCAGAGTATAGGGAGTCTGATGGGGATGAGTCTGGAGACCGCTGGAGAGACCCCCGGATA
>Ga0272442_10000164_pt1 | contig 110736 bp, 82 predicted proteins | sample SSMForm2O_FD_200262 | JGI IMG/M metagenome (GOLD analysis project Ga0272442, IMG submission 200262) | Marine sediment archaeal communities from Little Sippewissett salt marsh, Falmouth, MA, United States - SSM-Form-2O | ecosystem: Environmental > Aquatic > Marine > Wetlands > Sediment ...
CACAGGAAGGAGGCTTTTTTATGCACAATGTGGCCCTCCCCCCGGGGGGAGGGGGGGCAGGAAACAGAATGGATACCCGAAGAATAATTGTCGCCAACCCGGAAAGTAATTGACGCGGGCCAGAGGGTTTTCGTGCCCGGTGAAATCACCCAGCGGGAACACTGCTTTGACCGAGTGGAGCCCTTCGCAAAACATCGGGGAAACCCCATTCTCAAACCCGAACGACCGTGGGAAGGCAATTGCGTTTCCCACCCGACCGTGATCTACGACCAGGAGGCGGGCATCCTGAAGATGTGGTACGAGTGCATCGGGCCACCGGTTGGATCGAAGGGTGTCACCGAACATGGCAAGGTTGTGGATAACTGGCAGGTGCATGACAACCACTGGTATCTCTGCTACGCAATGTCAGAAGACGGCCTCACCTGGGATCGACCGGCCCTGAACCGGATTCATGCCGAATACCACCCGGACAACAACATCACGCACATCGACGCCGGCTTCATCGGCGGTTCCGGCACGGTGATGCTGGACCGTGACGATCCGGATCCGGATCGCCGCTACAAGCTTCTGATCTACGATAACAACGGCAAGGGCAGCGACGGCGCGCGGTCGTTTGTGTCGCCAGACGGGACCGACTGGAAGCCGCTCGGCCCGTTCCCGGTGTTGCCGAGCCAGGATGCCATGGGGTGCTGGTATGATGAACGGCGCAAGCGGTATGTGGCGCTGCTCAAGACGCGGCTCGATAACCTGCGTGCCCGCATGATCTCCGTGAGCCACGACTTTGAGAACTGGACCGATCCGGAGGTCATGTTTGACGCGGCCAGTACAGACCGGCCGACGGAACAGTTCTACGACCAGTGCGCGTTTCATCACTGTGGGCATGACTGGAGCCTGCTCGGCAAGTTCAACGCGTCCACGCAGACAACGGATATTGAGCTTACGACCGCAAGCCTGGGCGTAGCCTGGCGGCGTCTGCCCACGCGTCCCGCAATGGTCCGCGCCGGCGATCCCGGCGCCTGGGACTGCGGTGGCGTGTATGCTCCCACGAGCGGTCCGTTCGAGTTCAACGGGCGTATGCATTTCTACTACACGGGGACCAACATTCGACATGACAGCGGCGGGTTCGACGGTGTAGCTGCGAATGAGCGTCTGCAGGGCATTGGATTAGCCACATTCACACCCGGCCGCATGGTCGGCCAGCAATTCGAGGGTGACGGCTGGTTCGAGAGCATGCCGTTCCGCTGCCGGGGCGGCAAGCTGTTAATCGATGCCAACCTGAAGTTCCCGCTTACAGTGGAGGTCCGTAATGCAGGGTACGGTGGGCCACTTGACGGCTACCGGCGAGCTGATTGCATGGCCGTGAATGGCAATTCTCAGGAACACACCTTGGCATGGAAAAGCCGGCCGAATCTGGATGTGATAGCGGGCCGCTACGTACAGCTGCGTGTCTATGGCAAGAATTCACCCGTCTACGGATTCCGCACAGAGTAAATGCAGGGGGCGCTTGACTATGGTGGCCGCCGCACTCAGGGAGCCGATTCAATTGAACCAAGCGACCCAACAACATAAGGTCACACATGCCCCAATTGTCACTGGCCAAGAAAGCCATGGACGGCGACGAGGAATAGCGCTCCGCTTCGCTCGGCGCCATTCCTCGCGCATCATGGCAGGCGTTGGTAACGAACAGAGGAAGAGATTGATGTCTACGCAGTATGCGAAACAAATGACTGGATGGAAGAAGTGGATGAAGGAGTATCAATACGGCATCGTGCTGATTCTCCCCCCTGAGCCCCACCGGACAATCGTGAATGCTGCTCGCGATCTCTACGCATGGTCACAATCATCTGAGTGCGATGCGCACATAAGTCTATCCGTCCAAGTCCCAGGCCCTGTCGACCCAATTGACCTGCGCCAGTTAGAGGACCAACTGGCGACATTTGAGCCATTTGTTCTTAAGTACGGCCCAATAATCGTTGGTGGTGACGGACGCGGGATCGTTTTGGATGTGGCACCCCAAGAGAAGCTCGAGCAGCTTCTCCCGATTGTCGAGGGCTCACGCATGTTTGAAGGAGCGATCGAACGCAAGTGGCCCTTCAAGGGCCACGTGACCATCGCGGAAGTGCTGACGGACGAGCAATCGCTGCAGGTTCGTGCAGAACTTGAGGGACTCTTGCTGTCCGGCGAGTTCCTTGTCGATCACCTGTCGTACATGGTGCCTGACGAGAACTTTGCATTTACAGAAAGGGCCCGCATAAGGATAGGAAGAGCTTGCCAACAACCCCATTCAGGCGAGGCCTAATGGCGCGCCTGATGGACAACGTTAGGACCCCGGAGATGATGAAGAAGATTTCATTATTTGAAACAGTAACGCTCTTCGTGGACAAGCAGTGTGACATGCTTGGCAAGGCCAATGCGATCCGCGCTCAGGGCTATCGCACTTAGCCCGCGCCGCTCGCTGGACTTCGCAACCGCAGTTCCGGGGGCCGACGATTCGCAGTCAACCCCATCCAATTAGGGCAGATGCTTCCGGACTGCGCGGCGGGGCGCGGCCTCGGCACGACGGTGATCAAAGGTCTGCGGAGACCGGAGCGCTGGCGCGCTTCGCGCCTCACTACCGCCGGCGCCACCGCCCCGGTCGGCCAGAGGACGCCAACGTTCTGCGACAGGAGAGAGGCGCCCGGATCGGACCCCACGCAGCCGGCGTGACAGCGCGGGGGGCTGGCGCGCTGGCGCGTCGGTTGCGGGCGGCCGTGCCCTGGCGCGGGAGCGCCACAAGACCTGGAAGAGGGTTCCCCTCATATCAGAAGATGGGAGGGGAACCCTCTGACACTGTCAACTCGCCGCCAGCCCCAGCACCAGGTAATCCCGGTCCCAGCCGGCCTTCAGGCGCTTGCTCTTGATCCCGAGCTTCACGGTCTTCTCCTGCTTCAGCAGCATCAGCGCTATCCTGCGCACCCGCGAGAGGTTCTCGGCGGCGTTGGCCACTCTTGCACGGCAGTCATCCTCCCTGAAGCTCGCGTCCAGTGCCCAGTGCAAGCCGTTCTCCACCTGCGAGTGGTTGCGAACCAGCGCGCCGATCTTCTGCGCGCAGCGGCCATCGTGAGAGCTGATGAAGTACCTGCGTTCCCGGTGAACCTTTTCCCCCGCGGTGCGCTCCGAGTCTACCACCGCGATGCTCGCCAGGCCCGGCCAATCGTGGCGCGCCAGGAGCCAGTCCAGGTCCGCACACACGTGCGTCACTCGCCGCTCCACCCGCCCGTGGCCCTTCCCGGTGGTCTCGTAACTGTCGTGCTCGCAGCGGAAACCGGCCTCCAGGCACTCGTCCAGATAGAACTCCGCCGCAGGCTCTTGCCGTCTATCGCAAGATGCTTCTCCTCGCTGCTACCGGCCAGGCACTCCACGAAACGGACAAACCCAAGCTCGAACTCATCCGGGTCCAGCGCCGCGAACACCCGACCAAAGGTATCGTGGCTGGCTACCCCGTGCGGCAACTCAAGAAACCTCCGAAACCAATCCTCGTTTGACCTCGCGAACTCCTCTATCTCCGCCCAGTGCTCCGCACCGCAGATCACCCCGCAGATCGTCAGCACCATGATGTCCTGCAGCCGGTGACGCTTCGCCGGCCCGTTACGTGGATCGCGTATCACACTGAAATGCACCCATATCGACTCAGACAACTCCTCTGACAACTCCAAACCCTCCCGCCGCCACCCCCCGACAGATCACTCATCGGACCGCACTCAGAATGCTGTTGAGCCAAATGCGATAGCCTTAATATGAGAGGGGAAAGCTCTTGACCCTTTGCGAGGAAGCCAGTTAGAATATCGTGCAAGCCCATCTGGCAGGTCGTTTTCGGGGCCGATATCAGATGCTCCGGGGAGGGTGTAGAGATGGCCCGCTATCGCCAGGAAAGACCCAAGCCGGTAGGAACCATCGTTGGCGTGGTGCTGTGTCTCGGGGTCATAGGTGTGTTCCTGGTTCTTGGCAAAACGGAGAATCGTGCGCGAGATGAAAGAGGAAGCACTTTGATGAATGCACATGCACAAGGCGTCCGTCCACTGGCGAATGAAGGTGTTGTCGTTTTTGAATCCCCTGACCCCGCTGATGTCTTCACCGGCAGCCCGGGGATCGTGAAGCTGAACAGTGGGCGCCTGGTCGTCACGTTCGATCTCCGCGGGCCAGGCATGAAGACTTGGCCGGGCGTGAAAGGCATGCGGTACGGGCAACCCAGGCAGTCGAAAGTCTTCACGTCGGATGACGGCGGCCGAACGTGGACGCATCGCACGGACTTCCCATTCCAGCACGCCCGCCCGTTCGTTGCGGGTAAGTCCGTCTATATCCTTGGCCAAATTGAAGATCTGACGGTCATCCGCTCCGATGACGGCGGGACGAACTGGAGTACACCACACCGTTTGACCGACGGCGAGGATTGGACTACGGCCCCGTGCAATGTTCTCACTGCTAACGGTTGCGTGTACCTGGTCATGATGAAGCGGGTATATGCGCACAAAGGCTTCTGGCCGGTCAGCGTCCATGCACCAGTGCTGATGCGCGGGCGGATCGGCGCCGACCTGACGAAGCGCAAGAACTGGACTCTCTCCTCAACTCTTGTTTTCCGTGACGTTGTCACGCCCACCCACCTCGACTGGTTCGGCGTTCCTTTCTTTGAGTATAAGTTTGGTGCGACAACGCATCCGGCGCCCGGCCGAGCTATGCATCCGATCGGCTGGACCGAAAGCAACGTTGTGCAGTTCAGAGATCCGGATCACGTGTGGCACGATCCGAGCGGCAGAACCTTCCATCTCTGGATGCGGGCCCACACAGGCGGAACCGGCTATGCGGCCATTGCCAAGGTCGTCGAGCAGGGCGAGACACCCGGCACAGGGCCGATGACGACCATACTGGAGAAGGCGCCTTCCGGCAAGACCATGTTGTACGTGCCATGCCCCGGCGGGCAGATGAAGTTCCACGTGCTGTACGACGACAAAACGAAGCTCTACTGGCTGCTTTCGACCCAGGCAACCGACAGCATGATTCGCCCGGACCGATTGCCGGCGGACCGTTACAACCTGCCAAACAACGAACGGCGGCGGTTGCAGTTGCATTTCTCGAAGAACATGGTCGACTGGTGTTTCGCGGGACTTGTCTCAATCGGCCCGGTCAATGTGGCCTCGCGCCACTACGCCTCGATGGCAATTGACGGCAACGACTTGGTGATACTGAGCCGTTCGGGCGACAAGCGAGCCAAGAGCGCACACGACGGCAACCTCATCACCTTTCACCGGATCATGGATTTTCGAGCACTGGTCTACTAACGGAAGTCCCTGGCGCTTTTCGGTCGGGAATGACATGAGCCGGATTGGCCGAACCAAGCGTTGCACAGCGACGCGGCAAGCCGCGCGCGTGAGCGCAGACGTTGTCCGGGCAAACAGAAGAAGCTTCAGTGCATCGTCACGCTCCCAGAAAGGATCACTTGTTCAGTGAGTAATAGCGATAGTGCAAGAGTGTTTTCCGGCCGGTGGATTACAGACAGACGGTTCTGCGACCTGGAACCCTGCAACGTATTCCATCGGCAGTTCGACAAATCCTCTTCGGTTCCAGAAGAGCCGGAACTTGAGAACCGTCACGTCCTGTTCCGGAAGCGGTTTGAATTGGAGCGGACGGATAGGGTTGTTGCCCACATCACGGCTGACGACTATTGCAAGCTCTGTGTCAACGGGATCTTCGTCACCCAGGGGCCGGCGGCGGGGTACGCGTTCCACTACTTCTACAACACGGTGGATATCTCCGCCTGCGTGAAAGCCGGGACGAACGTGATCGCCGTGCATACCTATTATCAGGGACTCATCAACCGGGTGTGGGTGAGCGGCGACCGGCAGCACGGGCTGCTCATGGACGTATGCAGCGGCGGGGAAACGATCCTCAGGTCCGACGAGACATTCCTGTGTGCGGAACACACCGCCTTTTCGGCGGCAGGGACGGCCGGCTATGAAACCCAGTTCATGGAGCGGTATGATGCCGCGGCACCGGAGGTCGGGTTCGAACAGCCTGACTATGATGACTCATCATGGGCGCCGGCTCGTCCGCGCAAGTATGCTTCGTACACGCTGGCGCCGCAACCGTCCCGCCGGCTGGTATTCGAAACGATTGTCCCGACAGAGGTCAGGAGTTGTGATGGGCGTATATTCGTCGATTTCGGCGGCGTCTTCGTAGGCAGCATCGCCTTTGACGCGGTTGGAAACACCGGTGATGAGATCACCATGCGATTCGCCCAGGAGCTCAACGACGACGGGTCGCTGCGTCATGAGCTGCGGTGCAACTGCACGTATATCGAATACATGCGCCTTTCCGGCAAGGCGGATCGTCTGAACCAGTTCGATTACAAAGCGTTCCGCTACGCCGAGCTTGAACTGCCTGCGGGGTGTACGGTCGATGAGAAGACGATAATCCTGCAGGCCCGTCACTATCCCTTCGAACTGAAAGCCGCATGCAAGTACGATGACAGGGCGTCGCAGGCAGTCTGGAACCTCTGCGTTGATACGCTGAAATACGGCGTACAGGAGGTGATCCAGGACTGCATGGAGCGGGAGAAGGGCTATTACCTTGGTGACGGCTGCTACAGCCTGCTGACCTTCTGCCTGCTCACCAAAGACTATGCCCTGATGGAGAAGTTCTTCGATGATTTCCTGCGCACATCGTTCATCACCCGGGGGCTTGTAACCTGCGGCGCCTGCTCATTCATGCAGGAAATCGCAGAGTATCCGCTGATCATGTTCACCACGCTGCTCGAGTACTGCTACCTGGTGGGGGATTATGAGTTCGTGCGCGAACGGTTCGCCGCCTTTGCCGATATACTGGATTATTACGAGGACGCATATGCTGAAGACGACGGCCTGCTGAACAACCTGGATAAATGGAACGTGGTGGAGTGGCCGGCCAACATGCGCGACGGCTATGACGTCCACATGCCTGACGGTGAGGTGTGCCGAACCAAGCACAACGTTATCAATGCCTACTACGTCGGTGCCGTTAAATGCCTGAACAAGGTCGCGCGGCTGATTGGCGGCAAGCCGCACAAAGCCCCGGAAGAGACCGCGGCCCTGGAGTCGGCATTCGTGGCCGCGTTTTACGATCCCGAACGGTCACTGTTCCGGGACAGCGTATCGTCTCAGCACGTCAGCATGGCCGGTAACGCCATTGCCTGGTGGTTCGATCTGTATCCGGACGAAAAGGGCCCCGCAGCGTTCAAAGCTGTGGTCCGGGAACGGCGTCTTTCCGCAAGCATGTTCTTCGTGACGTTCCCCCTGTTCTGCGCCCTGCTCCGCGACGGGGAGGAGGGGCTGGTCCATGACCTGCTGATTGATGAGGAGACCTGGCCCCGGATGCTGCGGGAAGGGGCGACCCGGACGTTTGAGGGCTGGTACAAGGATCTCAAGTGGAATACATCGCTGTTCCACTTGACCATGTCGTACGGGGCCGCCTTCATGACCCCCGAGTTCAACGTGAAGGAGATATTCTCTTTCCGTCCCGATAATCAGTGAAGGCAGCAGGCCTTTCTGAAGGAAGGCCTGCCCATCGGGCATGACTCCGGATAACGATACCCTGCAGTGTCAGTCCAGCGATCCTTGGCACCTGAACGCAGCGGTTTCTGACCGATTCCAGGCAGCCCTTGTCCGCTGATACCTGAGCGGGACCGGACCTCCTCCCCCGGGAGCAGTCTCAGTCTGGGATTGTCAGCGAATTCAGGCCGTACGTTTCAGCCTGATGATGGGCAGGTGCCTCCGGCCGGGGTGGTAGCCGACGACGAGCGTCAGCCTGACCCCGGTCGGCCCGCGGACCGGCACCTGCGGCGATGCACACGGGCTCCAGCGTGGATACTTGGCGCGGGGCTCAATGCGTTCTGCTCTTGCTGCCTGCCGAATCTCTCCGCGGCTGATGTTCGAACATCCCGCGCACATGAACAACGGCCGCGTGGGCCATGGTGATAGCCTGGAGAACTGCCCGTCTGACCTGCGCCTGCCACTTCTTCGGCAGCGGCAGCTGCTTGCAGGCACTCGTATCCGGCATCGGGACCCCCTTCTGCATGAGCGTAAGTGTATTATAGTGAATGTCTTAGGCAATTGAGGGCGGGGGCGGGATTCACTGGACCCCCACAGCCAGAAGCAGCGAATATCGGCTGAAACAATTCGCGGCGACCGGTGTATTGTGGCACAGAGGAGGCACCATGAGTGTCACCACAGAGTCACCCGGGGCGTGCCGGGGCCGCAATTCCAGCGGCCTTGCCAGCAGTCTTCGGATAAGGATCGCTTCAGGTGAATTCCCAGCAGGGGAGTATTTGCCCACTGTTCGCGACCTGAGCGAGGAGCACGGTGTTTCGCGCGAGACGGTCCGACGTGCTGTGAAGTCGCTTGAGGGTGAGGGCTTGGTCGCTGCCGAGGCGCGGCACGGCTACCGTGTGCTGGCCACGGGCAACGATCCGGAGCGCGGTCTGCCGGTGGCGTTCGCGGTCTCGGTGCCGCCTTCACCCGGCCTGTGGAGCGAGTTCAACCAGATGCTCTTTGCGGCGCTGCATTGCGCTGCGGCCGAGCGCGGCTGGCTGGTCCTGGCGGTAAGTGCCGAGCGCGGGGGCGGCGAGCTGGCGGCACAGCTCAGCGAGTGCCGCGCCAGCGGCATCGTGCTGGACACGATGAGTCCGGACCTGCTCGATACGGTTGAGGAATTGGGACTGCCCGCCGTGATGATCGACTCCTGGGACCCGGCGATGAGGCTGGACGCCGTCGTACAGGACGGATTCCAGGGGGCGCTGCTGGCCGCGCGCTACCTGGCCAAGCGCGGTCACCGCCGGATCGGCTGGCTCGGCCCGATCACCGAGGGTGTGCAGAGCCAGGAACGCTTCGGAGGGGCGGTGGCAGGTCTTTGCTCCGCCGGGATCGAACTCGTGCCGGAACTGCTGCGGGATACGCCGCGCGCCGAGGTGCGCGAGGCGGCGCGGAGGATGCTCTCGCGTCCGGACCGGCCCGGGGCGGTGCTTGCTCTCTGGCACGGGGCGGCTGCCGCCCTGGTCGCCGCGGCGGGTGAACTGGGTCTCAGGCTGGGGCGAGACCTCGAGATGGTCGGCTGGACGCCAGAGGAGCAGTACGAGACCGTCTACCGGGCAGTTCTGGGTAACGCGCCCCGGCCGGCGACGATGGTCTGGAACTGCGCGGAGACGGCGCGGGTGGCGATCGCACGCCTGGCCGAACGCCGGGCCGCGCCGGAGGCCGGGACGGTGCTGGTCAAGGTTCCGATGCGGATGGTCGATGCGGAGGAACTGTCATGAGGTTCGTCCTTCGAAACCGGGAGGGCGGTTTCGGCGCAGACGGGCCGAGCTGCTTCCAGTGGGCCTTCGACTAATTGTCCTTGGAGGAAGCGATGAGATCAGAGAATAGCGTAACGTTCGAATCGGCGGCAAGGACGGTATTCATCCTGAGTGTCATGGCCGGAGCAGGCCTTGTCGGGGTCAACGCTCTCGCGGCGGCCAAACCCGGGAAGAGGCCAGCCGGCGGGAAGGATATCGCGCCTGTCTTCCTGAAGGACAATCCGCTGAAGAAACTGCCCAGCAAGCCGGGGCCGCACATCGCCAAGATCAAGGCCATGAAGCCGGGCACCTGGCTGAATCTGGGCTCACCTGCCGCGGACCCCAAATGGGGCCGGGCGCGGGGACGCTCGTGGGGCGGGCAGGCGATGGTTCCGGCGCCGGAATTCCGGGGTGCCATGTTCACGGGGGAAGGCGTGCACGCAGGTGTCAAACCCGATGGCTACGGCATGGACGACTGGTGGTTCTATGACATCAATTCTCACGCCTGGATCTGCGTGTGGCCGGGAACGAATACCCGGGAACTCGAGCGGCAGGTCAAGGAAGGCAAGATCAAAGTGGATGGCAAGGGCCGCGCCGTCGACGGGTCCGGACAGCCTGTGCCGGCTCATATCCTGGTCCACACCTATAGCCATCTCACCTACAATCCCGACGGCAAGAAGTTCGCCGTGTTCCCGACGTTCACGAAGCCCTTCGAGAAGTACTTCTTTCCGGGCTTGGCCTGGAATGCCAAGAAGTCGGTCAAGAAATCCGTGAACGATGCCATCGACGCCTTGAGGGCACAGGGCTTGCACAAGAAGAAAGCCTTGTTCGGCCCGTGGACGTACGACATGAAAACCGGCAGGTTCGATCTTCCTGTGGTGAAGCAGAGATTTCCCGGCATAAAGTTTGGGGTGCTGGCATACATTCCCAGGAAGAAGCAGTATCTCACCATAAATGGCAGCACGCTGGCCTATTTCGATCCGGCGACCGGTAGACCCAGCAGGGCGATCAAAACCCCGTTGGGAGGGATCGAACCTATCTTCTGTCATGACGCCAAGCGTGATCGCATCTACTGTGGCACAAAGACAGACCACTTCCACTGCATCAACCTGAAAGACAATTCGTCGACCCGGATCAAGTTCCCTGCGAGCAAGTCGCACATGTTGAAAGTACATTCATCGTCGGCGGTCTTTGACGTCGCAAACGACCGCGCCCTCGTCTTTTACTGGGGGCGAGGAAAGAGCGGCAAGATCTACCCCATCGACGCGGCAACCAACAAGGTTATGAAGCCGGTCCCCTTTGGTCCGTTCAAAAGGGGAAGCACGAACGCAGCTTTCTACGACCCGGAACTGGCGGTGACCTTCATCTTCCCGGCCAGCGACAGCGGGGACAACGGCCGGATGTGGGTCTACCGCCACAAGGATGCGGAATGATCTTCCGGAGAAGAGGGGGAAGCGGCGTGCCAGACAAGTAGTTCGTGGTGCCGGGTCAAGCTCTGCTGCGCGACCGAACCGACCCACGAGTCGCCGTGAGACGCTCAAGAAGAGCAGTTGCCGACGGGGCAGGTCGCAGCGCCGCTATTCGTCAATTCACAGAACCCGGATGCCGTCAGCCAGCCATGCGAAGATGAGGACTGGTCAGGCACTTCCGCACCAGGGCCGGAGGCCCGGAATGTTGTGGCCGGCGGGGAGCTGATTAGCTATCCTTTGCGGCTGGCAGGCCGTTCTTCAACGGCCTGCTGGGGTTCTTGGGGAGTACGGGATATGAAGCCTGAATCGACGTTCGCGATGGTCCTGCTGCTGTTGGCTGCGACCGGCTGCGCGCCGCGGGAGGCCTTCTTCCGGCCCCGGGGCCGGCGCGCCGTGGGACGCGACGGATATGTTGGAACGGCGTACCGCGTGCCGCCGGGGGCGAATCGCGAGGCCGAGGCGGTGGCGGCGCTCAGTCCCCTGAAGCGCGTGAGGCGCAAGCTAGACGGCGAGAAGCGCGACTTCTGGGAGTTCGCGACGGTCATCGAGTTCCGCAACAAGCGCAAGGGCGCGATCACGTTCCTGCCGGAATCGATCCGGATCGAGTCGCAAGACTTCGGGGGGGCCGCACCGCGCCTGGTGACGCGCACCGGCAGCCCGGGCAGGCTCGAGGCGCCGGTACAGATCCGCCACTGGCACCGCGCCGGCTTCGTGGCCAGGTGGTCGCTGATCACCGGGCGCCGGAAGCCGACGTTTCCCATGACCCTGCACTGGGAGTACCTCTACGGCGGGCGGAAGTACCCCCAGAAGACGGTCTTCAGAGCCACCGATTCGGCCCTGGCCGAGCGTTCGCTGGCCGGCGATCCGCTGGGCATGACCACGGACGCGGATTACCAGGGCTCCAGCGGCGTGCCCTTGCTCATGAACGTCCCGTTCGTCGGGGCGCTCTTCAGGAGTTCCTCGACCGTACGTTCGCGCACGGTGCGCACGTTCGGCACGGACATCGGGGCGCGTGGAACCTGGTGGCCGCTGGAGATGAAGTGAATCGACCCGCCACGGGAAGCGCGGCGGTCAAGAAGGCTTGTTCCTGAACGCCTCCGCCGGCCCCCAGGGGTGCAGCCCCACCGTGATGTAGGCGCTGGGGCAGGCGTCGCCGGCCTCGCTGTTGAGCTTCATCAGCTTCGCGCAGAGTTCGCGCCTGAGGCCGGCCCGTGAATCGTCGGCGGCGAGGTTGACGGTTTCGCCGGGGTCCTTCTCGAGGTCGTAGAGCTCGTCGAAATCGAAACCGTTGAAGGTGTAGCGGTGCTGCTTCGTGAGCACCGAGCGCTGGGTGAAGTAGAGCTCCACGCCGTTGCACTGGGTGATCAGCGCGTCGCGCCAGGAGTCCGGTCCCCGGTCGCGCAGGAAGGGCATCAGGCTGCGACCGTAGAGCCCTTCCGGGACTTCCAGCCCGGCGAGCTCCAGGAAGGTCGGCGCGAAGTCGGCCAGCGAAACCAGCCGGTCGACGCGCCGCCCGGGGTTTGCCAGGCCCTGCGGCCACCTGACCACCGCGGGAACGTGATACGCCCCGCGGAAGCAGGGAATACCCTTGCAGAACAGGCCGTGCTCGCCGCAGTAGTCGCCGTGGTCCGAGCAGAAGAGCACGGCGGTGTCCTCGGCCTGGCCGCTCTCCTCCAGCGCCGAGAGTATGCGCCCGAACATGTCGTCGAGGTAGGTGCAGTAGGCCCAGAAGTGGCGGATGCCCTCGCGCACCTCGCGCTCGGATAGCTGGCCGAAGCGGTCGGAGCGCATGCGCTGGTAGACGCGCGGCTTGTCCTCCATGGTGTCGGAGTAGTTGGCGGGCAGGGGTATCTCGTCGAGGTTGTACATGTCCAGGTACTTCTGCGGGACGATGAACGGGTCGTGCGGGCCGACCAGCCCGGCGTACACGCACCACGGGGCCTCGGAGCCGGCCAGCTCGCGGACCAGGCGCGCCGCGTGATCCGTCGTGCGCTCGTCGGCGGCGTTGCCCCGGTTCTCGCCGTACAGGCGGTAGCGGCCGTCGGCCCGCCAGCCGGGCACGAGGACCTCGCCCTCGCCGCGCTCGGCCGGTTCGGGGGCGTCGGCGAACTCCGCGAAGTGCTCCCAGTCGCGGCCGTGCGCCAGCTTCTCGGTGGCGGTGGCGTCGTGTTCGATCCACCCGCGGTCGGCGGGGCGCTCTTCGGCCGACACGTGCCACTTGCCGGAGTAGTGCATGGCGTAGCCGGCCGCGGCGAGGGACTCGCTCCACAGCCGCACGCCCTCGTGCAGCGAGGTGCGCAGCGCCTGGCGGTTGAGCACGTTGTTCCAGATGCCGTGGCCGGAGGGCATCAGCCCGCTCATGAAGGTGGCCCGCGAGGGACAGCAGTGCGGCGTGGGACAGAAGGCCTCGGTGAAGGTCACGCCCTCGGCGGCGAGGCGTTCGACGTTGGGGGTCCTGGCCGGGTGTTCGGCCAGCACCGTGTCGCCGCGCTGGTGGTCGGTCATCACGATCAGGAGATTGGGGAGCCGGTTTGCCATCTTGGACCTCTCTCTCAAGACATCACTCGGGGAGTGGATTATACATATCCTGCAGCGGACGGCCAATGGCCTGATCAGCCGAGCGCCTTCAGTCCTTCAGGGGAAGTATGTGCCACAGCACTGGCTCCGTGAGGGAATGACGGGCCTGGCACCCTACGGACGCTTCAGCCTGGCGGTTGGCCCGGCAGCTCGCAGTCGAAGGTCAGGCCCATGTCCGCGCGCAGCGCGTCCATGGTCCGGGCCTGGCCGAGGGAGTCCTCCCAGTTCATCAGCGGGGTGCGGCGGGCGTCGAGGTGCCGGGCCACCTCCAGGGCCTCGTTGGCGTAGAGGTCGCTGCCCAGCTTGATGTCCAGGGTCTGCACCTCCTCACCGACGGTGACGACTATCGGGGCGCCGTCCTCCACCGGCCCCCAGGGGTCGGTCACCAGGATGCGGCCCTTGGATCCGTGGATGTGCGCCTCGGTGTGGACCTCGCCGCACTGGTTGCCGCATGCGAAACTGGCCACCGCCCCGCCCGGGAAGCGCAGCACGCCGGTGGCGTGCAGGTCCACGCGCAGTTCGGGGTCGATGTGCGCCACGCCGCGGGCCAGTTCCGGTTCGCGGCCGGCCACCATCCGGCAGAAGGAGACGCAGTAGGCGCCGAGGTCCATCAGCGAGCCGCCGCCCAGCGGGTTCTTCATGCGGATGTTCTCGAGCGCCAGGCCCATGTCCACCTCGAAGCTGGCCTCGATCACCCGCACCTCGCCGATTCGCCCGGAGTCCAGGATTTCCCTGAGGCGGGCGATGCGCGGGTGGAAGCGGTACATGAAGGCCTCGGCGAAGAAGACGTCGTGCTCCCGCACGGCGGCCAGGACCTCTTCCAGCTCGGCGGCGTTGATCGTCGCCGGCTTCTCCAGCAGAACGTGCTTGCCGGCCTCGGCGGCGCGCACCGCCCACTCGCGGTGCATGCTGTTGGGCAGCGCGATGTACACGGCGTCCACGCCGCTGTCGCCCAGCACCGCCTGGTAGCCGCCGTGCGCCCGGGCGAAGCCGAACTTCATGGCGAATTCCCGGGCCCGGTTCTGATCCCGAGAGCCCACCGCGTAACGGGCGGCCTCGTCGGTCGAGGCCAGGCCGCGCGCGAAGCGGTCGGCGATGCTCCCGGTGCCCAGGATGCCCCAGTTGAGTACGCGCATGGTGTTCCTCCGTCGCAGGAGCCCTGACGGGCAGCACTTCTACTGGATACACCGTTGGGGCGCAAGAGTCCGCACTTCAATGGCCGGATGGCTCCATGGCCGATGGCTTGACGAGCCGGGAATCCTCCTGCATGCAGCCATCAGCCATGGGCGCGGGGCGCCCGAGCCATCTAGCCGTTGCGATCGTTCTGCGGTTGCCGTTCCGGAATCCGCAGAACGATCGGCAGGATGATTCCGCCGAAGACGCCCAGCGTGATCAACAGCCCCCACCACAGCGTGGCCGGGCTCTGCACCTTGGTGCGCAGCTCGCAGTCCTTGGCCTGGCTCACGGGGTAGACGTAGACGAAGTCGTCGAAGGAGCCGTGGACGATGACGGTTTCCTCGCCGGCCTCGAAGACCGCCGAGGAGCCCCAGAGGGTCTCGCCCTTGGCGACCTTGTCCCAGATGGGAGTGCCGGTGTAGTAGCTGGTGGTCACCTTGCCGGTGTCGGCATCGAGGACGTAGAGGTGGTTGTCCAGCGCGGCCACCGCCACCTGCGGCCGGCCCCCGTAGACGAAGTAGCTGGGCGCGGAGTAGACCTCCCCGCCGAGGTGTCGCTTCCAGCGCAGCCTGCCGGTGGAGGCCTCGTAGGCGTAGACGTTGTAGTCGTGCGACCCCACGAACACGTGGCGCACGCCGTCGACCTCGCCGATACACGCCGTGTTGTCGATCCAGTTTCCGGACATCCGCTTCCAGACGGGCTCGCCGCTTGCCGCGTCGACGGCGTGGAGGTTGCCGAACTTGGAGCCCAGGAAGACCAGCGGCCGGTCGCCCTGCTCCTCCACCACCGGAGATCCCATCACCTCGTGGGGCATCTGGTAGGTCCAGAGCTGCCCGGGACTCGCTCCCGAGACGTCGTAGGCCTGGAGCAGGCCCTTGCGCGCGCACACGAATACCGTGGCCCTGCCGCCGATCATCCTTCCCATGGGGTGGCTCACCGGCCCCTGGCTGACCTCGCGCTTCCAGATCGCCCGGCCGGTGTTCTGGTCCAGGCAGAAGAGCCAGCCCTTCTGCCGGCTGCGCGAGAAGGCCTTGTCGTAGACGAAGCAGGTGATGTAGAGCCTGCCGTCCAGCAGCAGCGGCGCCGAGAGCGACGCGTCCGCCTGGGTGTTCGACGGTGGCACCAGTTCGGTGGGGGGCCAGGCCTGGCGGCCGTCGAAGTCGCCGCGGCTGTCGGCGTAGTAGGCGTAAACGTGGCGGTCGGCCGAACCCCAGAAGACGGTCTGGCGGCCGCCGACCAGTCCCACGGCGGGCGGTCCGGCGATCTCGCCGTTGGTGATCTTGCGCCAGAGGACCTCCTTGTCGGCCAGGTCCAGGGCGTGCATGGTCTGGTCGTAACCGCCGATGAAGACGGTGGGCCGGCCGCCGGTCAGGACTATCGCCGGCGAGGCCCAGACCGCCAGCCCCATCTTGTAGCGGCGGTTGTGCTTGGACTCGTAGTGCCACTGGCGCAGTTGGGGCGGCTTCGTCTTCGAGTTCCAGCGGCAGGTTGCCGTGCCGCCGGAGCCGCCGCGCGGGCCGGGCCAGAGCGTGTCCGCCGCGCGGGCGGTCCCCGCGGCGCCTAGCGCGCCGAGGAGCAGGACCTGCAGTCTGAACCGCAAGGTTCCCTCCTCCACTGGTCCCGCACCTCGATCGCCCCGGTGGGGCAGGCGTCCACGCAGCGGAAACAGAAGTGGCACTCGTGGTGGTCGATCCTGCCCTCGACCACCGCGTCGACGCCGCAGACCTCGGTGCACTTGCCGCAGTGGATGCACTTGTCGAAGTCGGTGACCAGCCGGCGCACGCTGTGCCTGGCGGCCCAGGCGATGGCCTCGCGCCAGGGGCACAGGTAGCGGCACCAAACGTGCGGCACGGCCAGGGCGGCCAGGAAGACCATGACCGTGGCCAGCACCGAAGCCGGGTCGTAGACCTTGCTGAACCCGAAGTGCACCGGACTGGTGATCCGCAGTGCGGCCACCGCCGAGGCCACGATGACCCAGAAGCTGAGCACCCGCAGGCGGCGCAGCTTCCCGTCCCACTCGCGCATCTTCCAGAGCAGCACGAACAGCAGGATGACCAGGATCTCGGACCAGTAGATGCTGGCGTCCTCCACGAAGAAGACGCGGGTGGCGGACAGGTACGCCATCCAGAGCATGAAGACCACCGCGACCGAAAGCACCAGCGCCAGCATCTTTCGCGAATAGGGATACCCGTCGCGCTTGCGCTTGCGGTGAAAGCCCTTCAGGATTAGATAGCTGAACTCCTGCAGCGCCCCGGTGGGGCAGATCCATCCGCAGAAGCTGGGGCCGAAGAGCATCGAGGTTACCAGCACGGTGACCGGCACCGAGCAGTAGTAAAGCGCGATGATGTTCTCTCTGCCGATCTCGTTGATGCCCCGGTGGAAGTTGCGGATCATGCCGAAGACGCCCAGGCAGGTGAAGACCACGAAGACGAAGATGCAGATCCCGAAGATCTGGTTCAGGTGGCGGTAGAACTGCCGGCGCTTCACGGGCACTACCACGGGGATGACCGCCAGGAGCCCCAGCGACAGCACGGTGAGCAGCTCCACGTAGCTGCCCTCCAGCCCGGTGAGCGCCTGGTCGACCAGCTTTATGTTGGCCGTGGCGCCCTCGACGAGTTCCTCGAGCCAGCGGAGCCAGTCAGGCATCGGCGCCGCCTCCTTCGCCGGGAACCGCGTGCGGCGGCTCGGTCAGGCACAGGAGCACCTCTTCGCCGGCCGGCGGCGCCGGGTTTCGCGAAGACGCGGCGTGCCAGACCAGGGTGCGGCCGCCATCGAGCTCCAGCCTCGTCTCGCGGTAGATCCCGCGATCGGAGGAGGCGATCACCCTGGCGCTGAAGCGCTCGGGGTTCTGCGGCGTGGCGAGCACGATGGTCTCGGGACGGATCTGCACGCAGCCGGTCTCGAAACCCGGCGCCGCCGGCATCGTGAACGTGCCCCAGTCGAGCACCGCGCGCGGGCCCTCGAAGCGGGCCTCGAAGATGTTCTCGCCGCCGAGGAACTCGGCCACGAAACGGCAGCCCGGCCGGCGGAACAGGTCCTCGGCGCTGCCCTCCCCTTCGAGGCTACCGGCGTTCATCACCGCGCAACGGCCGCCGAGCGCCCAGGCTTCTTCGCGGTCGTGGGTGACGTGTACGGTGGTGGTGCCGGTCTCGTCGTGGACCCTGCGCAGGAGATCCAGCATCCGTCGCCGGGCGTTGTGGTCCAGCATCGACAGCGGCTCGTCGAGCAGCAGCAGGCGCGGTTCGAGTACCAGGCTGCGGGCCAGCGCCACGCGCTTGGCCTCGCCGCCGGAGAGCGTCGCCGGCTGGCGTTCGAGGAGGCCGGCGACGTCCAGCCTCCGGGCCATGTCCTCGACGCGACTGCGGCGCTCCTGCCCGCCGAGGCCCAGGTAGCTCAGGCCGAAGGAGATGTTGGCCTCCGCGGTCATGTGCGGGAAGAGATCGGCGGTCTGCGGGACGTAGCCCACCCCGCGCTTGTGCGGCGCCAGCGACCCGACGTCCTCGCCCTCGAGGAAGAGCCTGCGGGGGCCGACCGGGTAGATCCCCGCCAGCGCGCGCAGCAGCGAGGTCTTGCCGCAGCCTGAAGGGCCCAGGAGCACGAGGTAATCACCGGAGGAGAGCTCCAGCCGCAGAGGTCCGAGGCGGAAGGCCCCCAGCGAAAGCTCCAGGTCGCGCATTTCGAGCAGCACGGGGGCGGCCGGCCTGGCTACGGGAGTCGCAGCGGGCATCGCTTCCGCGCTCATGTCCCGCTCCCCCGCTCGCCGTGCACCGACGGCAGCGTTCGCGAAACGAACTGCAGCAGGAAGAACATGGCCACGCTGAAGAACAGCAGCGCGGCGCCCATCGGCGCGGCCTGCACCGGGCCCAGCCTGTCGAACTTGAGGTAGACCTCCATCGGGGCGGTGCGGGGATTCTGGGCGATGAGCATCAGCGCCCCGAACTCGCCGGCCGCGCGGGCCCAGGCCAGCACCGCGCCGAGGAATATCCCGCGCGAGGCCAGCGGCAGGGCTATCCGCCTGAAGGCGCTCCAGGAGGAGGCCCCCAGCGTGCGCGCGGCGAGTTCCAGGCGTTCGGGCACGGCCTCGAAAGCGGCCAGCGCACTGCGGGTGATGAACGGCAGTGCCACGAAGACCTGCGCCACGATGATGCCCCAGGCGGTTCCCGAAAAGCTGATTCCCAGCCTGTCGGAAAGCAGCTGGCCGATGTACTGCTGCTCGCCGAAGACCTTGAGCAACGCGATGGCCGCCACCGACTGGGGGATTACGATCGGCAGGTCGATCAGCGAGAGCAGCAGCGTGCGGCCCCGGAAGCGCAGGCGGCTGACGGCGTAGGCCAGGGGTACCGTGAAGGCCACCAGGACCAGCGTCGAAACCGTCGCGGTCCAGGCGGTGTTGCCCAGCGCGGTCAGGAAGTCGGGGTCGCGCAGGACCTTGTCGACCGCCAGCAGGCTCTCGCCCATGGCGATGGCCACTACCGGAAAGAGCACCAGAAAGGTAACAACCAGGCCGCAGGCCAGGAAGACCAGCGCGGTCGGCGAGGGCACCCTGCCCTTCGCGGAGAAGACCGCGGCCAGCGCGGCGAAGGCGATCAGTACCGTTTCCCAGCCGTAGGGCTGGCAGAACGTGAAGCTGATGACGATCGCCCAGAAGTAGGCCAGCAGCTGGAATGAGCGCGCGCAGGCCGAGAGTCCCAGCAGGAAGAGCAGCAGCAGCGGCACGGCGTTGGATATCCCGGTGGTGAAGTCCAGGCCGGGGATCAGCGATCCCCACCTGATCTCCACGAAGATGAAGAAGAGCGCCAGGTAGCTGGCCACCAGCGCCCACCAGTAGCGCGCGGGCAGCAGCGTGTTGATCTTCACCCCCACGTAGAGAACGATGATGCTGACCATCAGCATCGCTCCGCTGGTCAGCGAGTCGGGTGCGAGCTTGTGGCCCATCAGCCCGTGCACTGCCAGCAGGAACATCGTCCCGGCACCCAGCAGCAGGTCCCTCTTGGAGACCAGCAGCACCCAGGCGATGATCGCGTTGCCGGCCAGCAGCAGGAGCTGGAAGAAGTCGTTCTCTTCCACCGACCCGCCCCAGAGATTGGCGAAGAATTCCACGGGGCTCACGCGGCCGATCACCCAGGAGATCAAGTAGATGAGCAGGTGCGCGCCGAACATCGCGGCAATCACCGCCTGGCGTGCCCTGGGCGTGAGGCGCGGGTTCACCGGCTCTCTCCGGGTTGCAGCGCGCCGGCGGTCGTGATGAAATCCGCGAAGGGCCCGGCGGCCCCGGCCGGGCCGTAGAAGCGCGGCCGGGCCAGCGGGCGAAAGCCGTTCCGCTTCAGCAGCGTCCCGTGCTTCTCGAGCAGCCAGCGTACGAAGCGCGCGGCGTTCGCGGCTCCGGCAGCACGATCGGGAATCGAGAGCGTCCAGGTGATCGGTGCGCCCTTGACGGAGAACGCCGCGCTCGAACCTGGCTTGGCGAGGCTTACCTCCGCCCCGGAGTAGTCGGCGTCCGGGGACCCGAGATTCACGCGCTCGTCCAGGCGGATGTAGCGCATGTCGTGGGCGATGCATATCGAACGATACGCAAAGGCGTAGTCGATCTCGCCGGTCTTCAGCAGCGGCGTAAGCCGCGAGACGTGGTCGACCACCTTGACGCACTTCTTCTCCAGGGCGTCGTGCAGACCGGCCGGGCCGATCCGCTCCTGCAGCTTCCAGGCCAGCAGGGTGCGGTAGCCGATGGGGCCCTGGTTCTCGTCGACGCGAGCGATACGCGTGCCGGCGTCGAGCAGCACCCGGGGCCAGTCGCGCTCGGCCTCGGCGATGCGCGGGGCGAGTTTGCCGACGGCCAGGACCACTTCGTCGTTGGCGAAGTCCAGCCGCCAGGAGCAGACGCCGCCCAGAAGTTCGGAGACCAGCTTGGCGTCGGCCAGCATCACCAGGTCGGCCTTGCGGCCCAGGCCCGAGAGCTTGTGGCAGACCACCTGGCTGCCGGAGGCCTCGGTCCTGAGATTGAGGCCCAGTTCTCTGCGGCAGTCGCGGCGGGCGGCCTCGAGCACCGGGGTCAGGCCGCTGGCGTGGAAGACGGTGAGGTCCTCGACCTCCGCCCGGTCACCGTCTCCGCAGCCGGCCAGCAGCATCGCACCCAGGAGCGCAACTGCTGGCGCGGCAATCCGGAACCCGGGAACGGCATGCCCGGCGAAGTTCGCCCGCCCGGGCGGGCCTCGGCGAAGACGGGGGACCCGGAACCTCATGTTTCAGACCGGTCTTTCTCCCGGCGCCTGAGGATCTTGCGCTGCGCGCCGATAGCGGCGCCCAGGGCGACGACGGTCTGGGCATCTTCGGGAACGTGGACCGGCCTGTTCAGGGTCTCCTCCACCGACTTGACCAGTGCGGCGTTGCGTGCTCCGCCGCCCACGAAGGCGTAGCTGCCGCGCTGCCCCACCCTCCTGGTCATCGAAGCGATGCGCGAGGCGATCGCGTTGTGGGCCGCCGCGGCGATGTCCGCCTTGCTGACCTTGCGCGCCAGGAGGCCCACCACTTCGCTCTCGGCGAAGACCGCGCAGGTGGCGTTCATCTGAATCATGGTGTCGCTCTTCAGGGCTTCGGCCACGAAGTCCTCGTAGCCCATGTCCAGCTTGCCGGCGAGCATCTCCAGGAACCGCCCGGTGCCGGCGGCGCACTTGTCGTTCATGCTGAAGTCCTCGATGTCGCCGTCGTCGGCCAGGGCGATCACCTTGGTGTCCTGGCCGCCGACGTCGATGATGGTGTGCAGCCTCTCGCCGCCCCCGGGGACCGCGCGCAGGGCACCCAGCGCGCAGGCCTTGATCTCGGTCATGACGATGTCGCCGAGGTCGACGAGACGCCGGCCGTAACCGGTCGAGGCGATTACGTCGACGTCCTCGCGCCCCACGCCGGCCTCGGCCATGGCCCGCTCGAGCAGTTCCTCGGCGGTCCTGCCCGGCAGGTTTCCGCTGGGCACCACGATCTGCGCCCTGATGTCGTCCCCGTCGAGCACCACCGCCTTGGTGGTGGTCGAACCGATGTCAACGCCAACTGAGATCAAGACATGCCTCCTGAGGGAGTTCACCGCAGAGGAACAGAGGCCGCTGGTGTGCCCAGAGGCAACCTGTTCATGCTCTGCGTTACTCTGTGCCCTGCGTTCCTCTGCGGTGAACTCATGTCAATCGTCATCGATGGTCTCCAGGAACGCCTCCAGTCTCACGCGCAGTTGCTCGGTGTCTTCCAGGCTGTAGTCGGTGCGCATGATCATGAAGGGGACATTCTTCTCGCGCATGATCCTGGAGAGCCGATAGGCCTCGATGTCGAAAAGCTGGCAGAGGCGCAGGCTGTAGTTTATGACGCCGTCGGCCCTGAATTCCCGGACGAGGTCCAGCACGCGGCTCAGGCGCGTGGCCTGGGAGATGAAGCAGGGGCAGGGCGAGCCGAAGACGTAGCGCTCTGCCAGCGCGCGCAGTAGCGCCCCGCGGCTCTTCTCGGCATAGACAACCGGGTCGAAGACCGCCTGGACCCCCGAGCACAGCGTGTCGGCGACCACGTCCGCTCCGGACTCCTCGATGAGGTTCAGCGGCTTGAAGTTCGGCCAGATGATCGGCGCGCCGGTGAGCACCAGGCGCGGGCGATAGCGCGGCCGCGAAGCGTCAAAGGCATCTATGTGCGCACGCACCTTCTCCGCCTCGAGCAGCCACTTCTCGAGGTCCACGGCCACGAAGGAGCTCTGGATGACCGCCAGCAGGTCGCGAATCGAGACCGAGGCCGGCTTGGCCGCGCGCTTCTCCTGAAGTTCGCGGGCCAGCAGCGCGCGGCGGTTGAACAGCTCGATCTGCCGGCAGAGCTCGCCCTGCTTGAGCCTGGCGCCCAACTCCCCGCAGAGAAAGTCCGCCATGCGCGAGAATTCCTCCTGCGCGAACCTGCCGAAGCGGCGGGCGTCCTGCTCGGGCGGCAGGTTGAGCATGAAGGTCGGCTTGAAGTCCGCGAGGACTTCGCCCAGCTTGCGCTTGGCGTCGCAGCTGGTGGGCACCAGCAGCGCGTCGCACCTGTTGGCCGCGCTGCCCTCGTCCATGAAGGCCGCGAACGAGGCCTTGGCCAGCGGGCAGATCTCGCCGGAGAAGACCTCTTCGCCGGGCTGGACCATCGCGGGGTTGCCGCAGCCCAGGCGCACCGGCAGCGCGCCCAGCGCGCGGATCATCTCCGGCGGGATCATGTTGCAGAAGTAGCCGACCAGCTTGCGGCCCTCTTCGGCGACGGGTTTGGCGAGAAGGTCCTCGAACCACGCGATGTTTCCGGGGCGCGTCCTGATCTCCGACTGCATGCGGCGCTGTTCGTCCTCGACGAAGCGCGCGCGCTTCTGGACGCCCGGGTTGTCGACGTGGTGCGCCGGGAGCCTGTAGCGGTCGTCGAACTGGTTGTCGGGCATCAGGCACCACCGGGGTTGACCGCGCGGGGACAGGGGGCGCAGAGGGACTCAGCGGGGCGCAGGGGGAATCCAGTCATGGTCTGTGTGTCATCCTCTTGTCCTGTGATGTCATTGTTCCTCCGCGTCCCGCGTTTCTCTGCGCCGGGATTCAATGTCCACCCGCGAACCTGGACTCGGTGACCTTGACGCCTGCGTGTTCCAGCGAGAGGCAGCCGTCGCGCGGGCACTTCTCCACGCACTTGAGGCACAGCACGCAGTCGTAGCAGGTCACGTCGGTCTTCTGCATCTCGGAGCGCACCAGGTCGATGTCCATGGGGCAGACCTCGGCGCAGACCCCGCAGCGGTTGCACTTCTGCGGGTCCTTGCGCAGGGTCATCAGCCCCCCGCGGTTGAATACACCGGAGATCATGCCCATGGGACACAGCCGGCACCACAGGCGCCGGCCGGCCGCGAAGCTGACCGCGAAGACCGCCAGGAGCACGACGTACAGCGTCGTGAAGTAGCCCCAGCCCATGCTCAGGCCGGGCAGCGGGCTGTTCTCGGGTGCGGCCTGCCCCACAACCGAGCAGATCGGCTGGCTGGGGCAGATCTTGCAGAAGGGGTAGAGCGGGATGGGGCAGTTCGCCGGGTCGCTGTACTTCCTGATGATGTAGGGATAGACTCTGGCCATCACCAGGCCGATGCCGCCCAGGCTCAGGCCCGAAAACAGGAAGCCGAGTTTCACCGGCCGGGAGGGTTTCAGGTGCGGCAGGCGCAGCAGGCGCCTCGCGCAGTCCAGGGCGTCGCCCATGAAACTCAGCGGGCAGAGCCAGCCGCAGAACCACCTGGCCATGATCATGCTCACGATGAGGAAGAGCACCAGCGCGCCGACCAGCAGGCCCGTCTCCCTGACCGCCCTGGTGCGGTTGCCGTCGGCGGACCAGTCCACCTGCATGATCCGCTGCATCATCTCCATGTTGCAGCCGTGGACGTAGCCGCCGTCGGCGCTGAAGCGGCACGGTGCCGACGGCAGGTAGGTCATGCGGTTGTCGTTCTGCAGCGCCGGGATCGTGTCGGAGATCACCCCTCCCCGCAGGCTGCCGCGGCGGTCCATGGCCGCCCGGTAGTCCTCGCGGCCGGAGCGCAGAGCGCAGCCCCCATAGGTCAGGACCAGGAAGCAGGTGAGGCGCACCGCAAAGCGGAATTGGCGCAGCTTGAACACCGGCTGCAGCAGTACCAGCAGCGAGGCCACGCCGGCGATCAGCCAGGCGGGGCGGATCGGGTACCAGTACCAGCCGGGCTCGCCGTCGAGGTAGGGCGCGGACACCAGCACGGCCGCGTTCAGCACGAAGAACAGCGGCACCAGCATGAAGAGCGGGTACCACCTGCCGCGAGGAAGGTACATCGCCGGCAGGACCACGACCAGGAATACCGCGACGACCGGGCTCTCGGTGGCCGCCAGCCACCTGGAGACCCCCGCAGAGGAACCGGCCGCGAGGTGCAGCGCCGCGAAAGCCCCGATGATTGCCGCGGTTCGCAGCAGGCGGTTGCCGGTGCCCAGCCTCCGCCGGATCATCCCCGGCAGGGCGAACATCACCACCAGCGCCAGGAACGGGCTGGTCAGCGGCCGGGCGGAATCAGCGAGGGTCTCGAGAAACGGGGCCACCCCCGCTGCCTCCCCCACCGGTGGTGACGGTTCTCAACAGCAGCTTGCGCACGGTCAGCAGCGCGAAGATCAGACCGATGGGCACCAGGTACCACAGGAAATGGTAGTCGGCGGTACTGTCGGCGATGACCAGTATGGACGCTGTCGATTCCCGGCCGCGGCCTCCGCCGGTCCCGGCCAGGCGCAGGCTGCGGTAGGACTCGCGCAGCTTCGGGTTGAGCTTGAGCCTCTCGACCCGGCTGTTGGTGGCCTCTACGTCGGCTCCCCACCTGAGTTCCAGCGTGGTCTCTCCCGGCCTGGCCGAGTCGGGCGGCAGCAGCACGTAGAAGCGGAAGGCCACGACCTTGCCGAATTCCTCGAAGATGCTGGAACCGTCCACCACCAGCGGCAACTGCCTGTTTCCCGGGCCGATTACCGTGACCTGGTTGACGTTCTCGACGTCGAACCGGTCGAAGCGACCGATGCAGGCTACCTTGCCGCCAAGGGGCTCGAGTGCCTCGCCCTGCTGGTCGAGTGCCAGGAAGAGCTCTTCCCCGGCGGCGGCGACTTCGAAGGTCACCGACTCGGCGGTTGTGGCCCCCGAGGCGCCCAGCAGCGCGAAGAGCCCCGTGACCGCCAGAAGCCTGCGCAGAAATCCAGGGGCTATCTGTCACCTCCACAGTTGTCTGATGCCGGTCGAACCCGCGCCAACATTAACATTGATGCGCTGACCGGTCAACACCATCGGCTCACGGCCTGGCGCGCGCGGACAGTATTTATGTAACGCCCGAGGGGCTGCATAACGTCCCCGAATCCGTTTCCTCAGGTCACTGGAATGCCGGTAGATGCGCAGCGCACCTCAGGCGGGCCGCCGCGCAAGGTCTCTCGACAACCCGGGCCGCGGGTTTCGAGTCCGTTGCCGGTTACTCGGCGACCTTGAAGTGTGCGAACTCGACCGGATCGGCTGCGGAGTGCCGGTTGCCGCGCCAGTAGGTCAGCAGGGGCTTGTCCTTGGTCCGGGTGCTCCTGGTGAAGTTGGCGTAGAAGCCCTTGACGTCGGCCACGCCCAGGAGCTTGCGCGGGATCTTGAGCTCAACGGTCTTCTTCCCTCCGCCGACTTTGCACTCGATTCCCGCGGTTCCCGCGCTGCAGCTCACCTTGCCGCTGAGGCGGTCCACGCTGACCTTGACGGGCTTCGAGTCGATGCCCCTGGCGGCGTAGAAGCTGGCCGTATCGCTCGCGGCGCCGGCGCCTCCCTGGAAGCCGAGGCAGAGGTAGACGTTGTCCCTGTCGGCGGCGACGCGGAAGCGGGCCTGTTCGCGCGCGGGGACCTTGCCGGCCCACTTCTTGAAGTTGCGGCCGCGCCACGCCAGCGAGGTGCGCTTGAACTCGTAGAAATTGGTGCACAGCAGGCTCTTGCTCCACTCGGTAGAACTGGCGTTGCCGTCGATGCTGACGCCTGCGGCCTTGGGAACCTCGCATATCCCGGTCGCCTGGCCGAGGTCAACGGTCTTGAAGACCATCGACTTCTTCCTGGGGTTGAACAGGTGCAGGTCGATCTTGTACTTGCCGTCGGGTACGCCGGGCTTGCGGGTCAGGGTGACCTCGAAGTACTCCTTCTTGCCGCCACGGCGGACGGTCTGGAGAAACGGTGCCCGCTTCCACGTCGGTGAGGGCTTGACCCGGGCATTGAACTTGCCGTTGGTGCGGACCTGGAGGCCGATGGTCACGATCGCGCGGTCCATGGTGTTGAGCAGGTAGACCCGGAATCTGGCGGTCTTGCCGATGCGCAGTTGGCCGTCGCGCACGTCGACCTTGACGGCCAGGCTGTCACGGGCCTGAACGAAGACATCGTTGCACAGATGGGCCAGCGCCGCCGCCGGGAACGAGAGGCAGGCGACGACCAGTACGATCCTACGCAGCATACGGATACCCTCCGAAAGGAACTCCGGCGCCTTGTGTCGCAATCGTAAGGGACGGGGATGCGCGGGTCAACAGAGCAGGTCGAAGATCGAAGTGCTCCGGGCCCAAGCCGCTTTCGCTGTGCGACTTGGGCCCGGTGGCGCGCGGTTGTTCAGGAGCGCGGGCTATTCGGCGACCTTGAAATGCGCGAACTGTACGGTATCGGCCACCGACCACTGGTTGCCGCGCCAGAAGGAGACGACCTCCTCGCCGCCCTTCCCGGTAGTGCGGCCGAAGTTCGCGAGGAAGCCCTTGGCCCCGGCGACGCCCAGCAGTTTGCGCGGTATCTTGACTTCGATCGTGCTCTTGTCGGAGCTGGCCCTGCACTCGATGCCGCCACCGGCGGAACAGCTGGCGGTGCCCGCGGCGCGGTCGACACTGACCTTCACGGGCTTGCTCTCGAGGTTGGCGGCCGCGTAGAAGTCGATCACGTCCTTCTGCGGCGCCGCGCCCACGAATCCCAGCGCCAGGTAGAGGTTTTCCCGGTCGGCGGCGACGCGGAAGCGCCCCTGGTCGGGGGCGGGGTAGTTCACGTAGTACTTCCTGCGCCGGTTTTGCGGGTCGCGCCTGGTGGCCTTGAACCCGGTGCACAGCAGGCCCTTGCCCCACTCCGCGGCGCCGACCTTGCCGTCGATCTTGATGCCGGCGGCCTTGGGGACTTCGAAGATCCCCGCGGCCTTGCCGAGGTCCACGGTCTTGAACACCTGGCTCTTGCGCCTGGGGTTGAACAGGTGCAGGTCGATCCTGTACTTGCCGTCGGGCACGCCGGGCTTGCGGGTGAGGGTGACCTCGAAGTACTCCTTCTTGCCCTTCTGCCCGCGGATCCGCTTGGGGCTGGCGCTGTACAGCTTGGGAAAGGTCTTCCAGTCGGGCGAGGGATTGACCCTGGCGTTGAACTTGCCGTTGGTGCGTATCTCCAGGGCGATCCTGGCGATTTCGCGGTCCATGGTGTTTAACAGGTAAACGCGGAACCTGGCGGTCTTGGCGATGCGCAGCTGCCCGTCGCGCACGTCCACCTTCACTGCCAGGTTGTCGCGGGCCTGAACGAAGACGTCGTTGCAGAGGTGGGCCAGGGCTGCAGCCGGGAACGACAGGCAGGCGGCCACCAGGAGAAGCTTTCGCAGCATTGTGGTTTCCTCCATCAACAAGCTTCGTAACTCAAGGGCTTCTTCAACGCTAAACCAGGGACTCCCCATTTTCAACGCTATTCAAAGGCTTCGGGCCGGGAGCGTCCCGCAAGGCCCCGGTTCCGGGACAGCCCGGCGATCAATCGCCGGCCCCGGCCGCCGGGGGCTTGCCGATGCGCACGACGCAGCGGAAGCCGGTGGCGCCGCCGCCCTTGCCCTTGGCGTTCATGGCCTTGCCCTCCCACCTGGTGGTGCCTACATCCTCGGGCCTGCTCCACCAGCAGCCGCCGACCACGCCGCGCATGCCGGGCTCGTCCCCGTAGGGGTCGAAGACCCATTCGGAAACGTTGCCGCACAGGTCGTAGATCATCGCCTTCCAGTGCGGCCTGGCGGCCCTCTTCTCGCTGGCGCCGCAGGCGAAGGGGTTTTCCGGCTCGTGGGCCTTGTAGCCGAGGGCCGCCGGCTTCTCTTCGCTGCCCTCCCAGATGTCCCCGAATGGATAGCGCACCTGGTCGGGGCCCCCACATGCCACCTGCCACTCCGCGCGCGTCGGCAGTCGCTTGCCGGCCTTGCGGGCCAGCCCGAAGGCCTCGACCCAGCTTCCGCGCCAGGGCCTGGCGCCGGCCCTGTTGGGGTACTCGTAGACGTCGATGCAGAAGGCGTAGGGAACCAGCTTGTGGGCTGCGGTTCCCTGCTGCGGGCGGATTTCCACCATGCCCGGCGGGCACTTCGCGACCCAGACTTCCCTGAACTCGTACTTCTTCTCGGCCCTGGGCTCCGCCGGCCGGGGCCTGGACGTTCGAATCGCCTCCTTGCCGGTTTCGATCACGCAGCGGAAGCCCACGGTGCTGCGCGGGTCCCCGGTGAGGTACTGCCACTGGTAGCGGCACTTGCCGTGATTCTTCGAGTCGGAGGCCCAGTGGCCCCCGCAGGCGGTGTAGATCTCTTCCGGCTCGTATTCCGGCGGGCCCGTGCCGATCTCGGGCTCTTCGTAGCGTATCCACTCGGAGACGTTGCCGCTCATGTCGTAGGCGCCGAAGGGGCTGCGATCCAGGGGGCGGCTGCCGGCGGGCAGCGGCCCGTCCTTTTCGGCCATGCCCAGCGCGGCCGCGCCCGGCACGAATTCCTGGCCGTAGGGATAGAGCAGGCCCCTGGGACCCTCTGCGGCCAGCACCCACTGCGCGAGCGTCGGCAGCTTCTTGCCGCCGGCTTTCGCCAGCGAGCGGGCCACGCTCCAGTTCCAGGCCTGGTTCCGGGCCTCGCGGGTCTTGCCGCACACCGGTTTGACGCCCAGGCGGTTGGGATACTCGTAGCGGTCCATGTAGAAGGACTTCACGGTCACTTCTTCGCCGTCGACCTCCAGCTTGCCGCCGCGTACCAGCACCACGTTTGCGGCAGCCGCGGGGCCGCCGACGTCCTTCGCGGGGATCATGGCGATGCTTCCCACCCGGGCGCCGGCGTTGCGCGCGACGCGGACCGGCACGGACTGCCGGCCGTAGCCCTCCATCACCAGCGTTACCCGGTGAAGCCCCATGGGCACGTCGACCGGTTCCCTGAAGGGGGTCGTCCCCAGAAATTCGCCCAGGCTGCTTTCCGCGGCTTTGTGCGGGGGCTCCGGGAAGCTGTCGCCGGTGGCGAAGTAGACCTTTGCGCCGCGCGGCTTGGATTCGACCAGCAGCGTGCCGGTGCCCCGGGCCCTGCGCAGGCCGGCCCGGGCCTCTTCGTTGTTCGGGTCCCACTTCCCGAGCACCAGCCGGAACACGTGGGCGGCGGCCTGGTAGTTCTCCTGCTTCAGGAACAGCTTGCCCATCTCCAGCAGCGAGCCGATCTCCCGGGTGCGACGAGTGGATGCTATGCGCTGGAGGCCCCTGCGGGCCGTCTCGGCGACCTTCCGTTCCGGTCCCGGCTCGAGGTCCAGAACCTGCTGGTAGAGGCGTGCCGCCTCCTGCAGCCCCCGGTCGTCGGCACGGCCGTTCCGTTCGGCGCGGGCCGCGGCCTGCATCCTTTCGCGGATGATGTTGCGCCGGGCCAGGGCATCCAGGCGGCGCTGTTCGTGCCTGGTCCAAACGTCGTATCCGAACCAGCTGCCCAGGCCGACCACGGCTAGGAACAGAGTCGCCACCAGTTCGCGGTGGCGCCGGCACCATCGCAAGAACTCGCGGGAGGCCCCGGGTTGTGCGGCGGCGATGGCCTCGCCGGCCTTGAAGCGCCTGATGTCCTCGCGCAGTTCGGCCGCGGAGCGATAGCGCTCGCGCTTGTTCTTGGCCATGGCCTTCAGGCAGATGGTTTCGATGTCGCGGTGGATGCGCGGGTTGATCCTCCGCGGGCGCGGCGGGTCCTGCTCCAGCACCTTCATGAGGATGGCCATGGTGGTCGCGCCCTCGAATGGCGGCTGACCGGTGAGCATCTCGTAGAGCACCGCGCCCAGCGAGTAGACGTCGCTCTGGGCGTCGATGCCCTCGAGGTCGCCTTCGGCCTGCTCGGGCGGCATGTAGGTGGGCGTGCCCATGGTGGTGCCCACCTGGGTCAGCTGGGTGCGATCGGCGGCGTCCACCTCCTTGGCCAGGCCGAAATCCATCAGCTGGGGGCGGCCGTAGCGATCGACGATCACGTTGGCCGGCTTGATGTCGCGGTGGATCACGCCGGATTCGTGGGCGTAGGAGAGCGCGTCGGCGAGCTGCTCGGTGTAGTCCAGCGCCTGGCGCGGGCTGACCGAGCCGCGGTCGACCAGGACGTCAAGCTGCTCGCCCTCGATGAAGTCCATTACGAAGTAGGGCAGCCCGTCGCAGATGCCCACGGAGTGGATCGGGACGATGTTCGAGTGCTGCAGCCTGGCGGCCGATTCGGCCTCGCGGCGGAAGCGCTTGCGCTCCTCCTCGCTGGCCTGCCCGCCGCGGATCAGGACCTTGATGGCCACGGTCTTCCTGAGGTTCTTGTCACGGGCCTTGTAGACAATGCCCATCCCGCCGCGGGAAATCTCGGAGATTACCTCGTAGGGGCCGATGCTCTCCAGCGAGTTGCGCAGGTTGCGTGCGCCGGGAGCCTTGCCGGGCGCGCGCTTGACCGGGTGGGGAACCCCGGTGAAGCGCACCTTGATGCGCGCCTTGCAGTGCGGGCAGCGCCCCCCCGCCTGGCGAATGGCCTCCAGCCTGGCCTCGCCCCCGCAGTTGGGACACTTGGCCGGCACCGGTCAGGACTCCTGCTGAGGCTCTTCCGTGGCGCTGCTGGCGTCGCCCAGGGGGTTGTAGGGGAGCAGGCGTATGCTGCCCTCCCCCAGGTCCTCGATCATGCTCAACGGGCCGGTGGCGTCCTTCTTGAGCAGCAGGCGGCACTCGCCGATCTCCGCGGTGATGCCGTGGTGGACCATATCCTTGATGTTGATCTGGCGGACCGCGTTGCGCTGCTCGGCGGCGGGGGCCTCGACGCGCTCGGTCTCGAGCTTCTGGCGCTGCTCCTTGAGGTGCTTGAGGTGGCCCACGAGGTTGAGCACCGCCTTCTTCTTCTCGGTAGGCAGCAGCTGGATCTTCCCGGGGTCGGCCAGCAGCGGTCCGATGGCCGTGCTGATGCGCTCGATTTCCTTCTCGGTGTGGTCGATGGCCTCGGCTATTCCCCGGCGGCGCTCGGCGCTCTTGAAGTCGACGCCGGCCCACAGCCTGGTGGCTACGCCCAGGTCGCTGCCGGCGGCGCCGATCTCGATGCCCTTGAGCGCCGTTATGGAGCCGCCGACCACCTTGCCGCGCGGTGAGAGGTAGGCGCCCTGCGTCCGGATGACGGAGTTGTAGGCCTCGCGGTCCACCTTGATGCTGCCGTCGGCCTCGGCGGCCACCTCGTTGAGATAGCGCGCCTGGATCATGCCGCCGGCCTCTATCGAGCCCTTGGTCTTGCCGGACACGCCGCTGTGCAGGACGATGTCGCCGTCGGATTGCAGCCGGCAGCTGCCGACCGGGCCGCGGACCTCGATGCCCATGTCCGCCTTGATGTTGAAGTCGTCCAGGACCTCGCCGGTGACCGTAACCCTGCCGACGAAGTCGAGGTTGCCCACCGAGTAGTCCACGTCGCCGCGAACCTCGAAGACCTGGCTGATGCGGACCACGTCGTCCTCGTGCACCAGGCGCCCCGGGTCCTCGGCGATGTACAGCTCTTTCTCGACGTCGTGGCTCACGCCCTTGCCGGGCCGCAGCTTGATGGCTTCGCCGGCCTTGGCGGGTATGACTTCTCCGAGCACGTCGCTGCCGGCCACGCCGGGTGTGGGCGGCAGGACCCTGGCGATTTCCCGGCCGGCGGTGACGTTCTCGATCAGGTTGAGCTCGTGGTAGTTGATGCGCCCCTGCTCGTCCTTCTCGTAGCGGGCTTCTTCGCTGGAGGGGTGAACGTAGAACTCGATACGGCCGTCGACGCCGTCTTCCGGCTCCTGGCCGTGGGCCACCGCTACCGTCTGGGTCTTTCTGGTGGCCGCGGCCTTGCCCAGGCAGTCCTGCACTGCGGTTTCGTCCACGCCCGTAGAGATGCCCCCGGCCCGGATCTTGCGCAGGACCTCGTCCAGGGCCAGGTCCAGCTTGTCCTGTTTCCGTTCCACCTGCAGGTAGGCGGTCATGCGATCCTGCGAGGTATAACCGGCGACGCGGTAGTTGTCGGTCTCCTCCTCGAACTCCGGCTCGGTGCGGATCCTGGCCCCGTCGGGTCCCTCGGGACTCAAGACTCTGCTCCCAGCAGGTCGAGGGCCAGCGCGGCGACGAAGGCCGCGAACTGCACCAGCTGGCGGATTTCTATGGACTCCCCGGCGGTGTGGGCCGCTTCGCTGGAGCCCGGTGCGAAGCCTACGGCGGGCACTCCCGCGGCCAGGCAGGACTTGCAGAAGGTGGCCCCGCCCATGCCGATGAGCTCAACCGGTCGGCCGGTTATCCTGGGCCCCAGCGAGCGCACCGCGGAGACGATCGGGCTGGAGGCGTCGACCTCGCTCGGGCCCCACTCGGTGAGGGTTCGCAGTTCGAAGGTGGTTCCCGGGCGACGATCGGAAACCCGGTGTGCCAGTTCGCGGATCTGCCCGATCACGTCGGCGGCGGTCATGCCCGGAAGGTAGCGGCAGTCTATCTTCGCGGTGGCCACGTCAGCGACCATGTTGGGCGCGCTGCCGCCGGAGACCTGGCCGACACTGGCGGTGGGCCTGCCCAGCAGGGGGTGGCGCGTCTCGGGCTCCCAGGCCTCGATTTCGGCGAGCAGTTCCGCCAGGGCGAGGATCGCGTTCACCCCCTTCCGGGGCGTGGAGCCGTGTGCCGCGCGGCCGCGGCACTCGATTTCGATGAAGGTCACGCCCTTCTCGGCCACGTCCAGCGCGGTCATCGAGTGACCGATGTCGGGAACCAGCGCCCAGTCGCCGCGGACCAGTCCCCGGGAGATGAGGTAGTCCATGCCCATCGCGTTGCCGCACTCCTCGTCGGCGGCGGCGATCAGCACCAATTCTCCGCACAGCCGGTGCCCGGCGGAGAGCAGCATCTCCATGGCCACCAGCGTCGAGGCCAGCGGTCCCTTGTCGTCCACCGAGCCGCGACCGATCACCAGTCCGTGTTCGGCCCGGGGCTCGAAGGCCTCCTCGCCCCAGGAGTCGCCGGCGGGCACGGTGTCGAGGTGCAGCGGTACCAGCAGGCGTTTGCCGCCGGTCCTGCCGATCGAGGCGATCAGGTTGGTGCGCCCGGGCTTCAGCTCGTGCTTTTCGGGCTTGACCCCGAGTGGCTGGAGGAAACTCTCGACGACGCCGGCGGGACGATGCTCGTCGCCGGGGGGGTTGACGCTCCTGGCGCGGATCAGGTCGCAGAGCAGCTCGACGACCGCGGCCTCGCGGCTCTCGGCGGCCTCGACCAGCTGGTGAATGACTGCGTCGGCAACGGCCAAGCCAGGCTTCCCTTCAGCCGGTCCCGAGCTTTGCGTTCTCGGCTTCGATTTCCTCGTCCTCTATCTGCCGGAAGAGCGGTTCGGGCCTGGCGAGTTTCGTCCCGGCCTCGAGCCCGTCGCCCAGCTGGTCCCACCGGCGCGGCAGGTCGGCCGGGCAGCGCCCCAGGAAGCCCTCGAGCTTCGCGGCGGATCCCGGCATGAACGGGTACATCAGGGCCGCCAGGCGGTCGCAGAGCGCGAGGCACACGTTCACGGCGGTGCCGCAGGCGGCCATGTCCGTCTTGCGGCTCTTCCAGGGCGCGGCCGCGTCGAAGTAGCGGTTGGCGCTCTGGGCCAGCTTCATCAGGCGCTGCAGCGCGGCCTTGAAGCGGAAGGCCTCCAGCTCCGCGCGGACCTCGGCGGTGGCGGTTCCGGCTTCGTCCAGGGCGGCCCGGGCGTCGCCGTCGAGTTCGCCGCGCCCGGGCACCGCGCCGTCGAAGTACTTGGCGGTGAACGAGAGCGTGCGGTGCACGAAGTTGCCCAGCGCCGCGGCCAGCTCGGCATTGTTGCGCTGCTGGAAGTCCTGCCAGCGGAAATCGGAGTCGCGGGTTTCGGGCGCGTTGGCCGTCAGGTAGTAGCGCAGCGGATCCACCGGGTACTTTTCGAGGTACTCGTCGACCCACACGGCCCAGTTTCTGCTGGTGGAGATCTTCCTGCCTTCCAGGGTCTGGAACTCGTTGGCAACCACGTTGTCCGGCAGGTTGATCCCGCCGTGGCCCATGAGCATCGCCGGCCAGATCATCGCGTGGAAGACGATGTTGTCCTTGCCGATGAAGTGCACTACCGCGCTGTCGGGGTCGCACCAGTACTGTTTCCAGCCGTCGGGATCCCCGCGTTCGGCGAAGAGCTCCTGGGTGAAGGAGAGGTAACCGATGGGCGCGTCGAACCACACGTAGAGGACCTTGCCCTTGGCCTCGTCCAGCGGCACCGGGATGCCCCAGGAGATGTCCCGGGTTATCGCCCGCGAGCCCAGACCCTCCTTGAACCAGCCCTTGCAGAAGCGGCCGATGTTCTCGCGCCAGCCGGTCTTGGTGGCGAGCCACTCGTTGAGCCGGTCCTGGAACTCGCCGAGCTTGATGTACCAGTGCCTGGTCTCGCGCGGCTCGGGCTTCTGGTGGCACAGCGCGCACCTGGGCTCGACCAGCTCCAGGGGCGCGAGCGCCCGGCCGCACGACTCGCACTGGTCGCCCTTGGCGTCCGGGTAGTTGCACTCGGAGTTGGGGCAGGTGCCGTTGACGTAGCGATCCGGCAGGAACCGATCGCACTTCCCGCAGTAGAGCTGGGGTCCGACCTTGTCCTCGATGTATCCGGCCTCGTGGAGCTTCGTAAAGAAAGCCTGGCTCTGCCCGGCATGGTGCCTGCTGGTCGTTCGGCCGTACACGTCGAAGTCGATGTCGAGTCCGGCAAAGGCCGCGGCGTTCGCGCTGTGGTACTTGTCGACCACGTCCTGGGGGGAAACCCCGTCCTTTTCGGCAGCTATGGTGATGGGCACGCCGTGTTCGTCGGAACCGCACACGAAAACCGCCTCGCGACCGGTGGAACGCAGGAAGCGGACGTAAATGTCAGCCGGCAGGTAGGCTCCGGCTACGTGTCCGACGTGAATCCGCCCGTTGGCATAGGGCAGCGCGCTGGTAATCAGGTACCGGTTGGGTGCACTCATCTTACGTATCTAGCAGGCCGTTGAAAAAGGTGCCATCCGCACCGAGCCTGAGAAAGGAGAGAGGAGAGAGTAGACCGCCCTTCGACACGAGCTCAGGGCCTCTCTATGGAAAGGCCTTGAGCGCAGTCGAAAGGCAGGAGAGGCAAGTGCCGCGATCTCGCGGTCTATGTCCTGCAATGTGAAAGATTCCACGGCTCTCCTTTCTGCTTTCACCTTATCTCCTGCTCTGCAGGCCGTTTTGACGGCCTGCCAGACCTCCTTCGGACGGATTCTAGCGCCGTGCGGGGGGGTTGCAAGCAAGATTGGTGCCATAGCGGGCCGTTGAAGGCGGCCTGCCGGAGCAGGAGGGCGGCCATTCGACAGGGCTCACGGCCATTTGACAAGGGCCCGGAGCTTTGTCCAGGGGTGGATGCGGAAAGGGCCGCACCCTGAAGGCCAACCCTCTGCTGCCCCGCAGCCTCGCAGCCCCGCAGCCCGTGAGGGCCAGGGCGGCATTCCACGGTTGCACGGCTCAAGTGCCAGGACTCGAAACCGGTCACTCTTTCAACGGTCTGACGGTAACGACGCGGTACGATTCAGCGCTTCAGGTTCCGGGCGTAAGCCCTCACGGCTTCTTCCTGTTCGGCGGTTTCCACCGAAAAGGGACGCAGTTCGCGCACCCGGGCAATGGCCTGGTCCGCAGCCATCCCGGTGTACACCAGGTAGCAGGCGGCCACGGTGCCGCTGCGTCCCAGGCCTGCGCCGCAGTGCACCAGGACCATGCAGCCGGGCTCCTCGTGCCGGGCGCACATGTACTCGATGATCTTCTCGATCTGTACCGGGCTGGGCGGGGTGAAGTCCGATACCGGCTCGTGGAGACAGGTGATTTCGGCCGCGCGCAGCTCCGCGTCGTCCAGCGGCGAAGTGGTCAGCGAGACGATCGCGCCAACGCCCTGCCGGCGCAGGAAGGTCAGGTCTTCGCGCATCGAGCTGTACATGCCCGGGCGGTTCATGACCGCCAGGCGGCCGGGTACGATCACCGTGAAGCTGCGGCCGAAGGAGCCGATCAAGACGCCGCTCCTTTCAGCCGCTCGGCCAGTTCACGCCGGTTGACCTTGCCGGTGGGCAGCTTGGGCAGTTCGTCCACGAAGAGGACCTTGCGCGGAACCTTGTATCCCGCCAGGCGGCCGCGGCAGTGCGCCTTGATCTCGGCAGGCGCGTCCCCGGTTCCCGGGCTGCGGACCACGAAGGCTACCACCTGTTCTCCGCGCTGCGCGTCGGGCACGCCGATCACGGCGCACTCGGCGACGCCGGGGTGCGCCGCCAGCGCGGTCTCGACCTCCGAGGGGTGCACGTTCTCGCCGCCGACGATGATCAGTTCCTTGATGCGCCCGGTGATCGCCAGGTAACCGTCGGCGTCGAGTCGGCCGAGGTCTCCGGTGCGCAGCCAGCCGTCGGGATGCAGCGCGCGCGAGGTTTCGTCCCGGTCGCGGTGATAGCCGCGCATCACGCTGTCGCCGCGAACCCAGACTTCGCCCTCTTCGCCGGGCGGCAGGGCCTGGCCCCCGGCGTCGGTGATCTGCACCTCGAGGTGTTCGAGCGGCCGGCCCACGGTTCCCGGGCGATTCTCCCCCGGGCGGTTGATGGCCACTACCGGCGAGCATTCGGTGAGCCCGTATCCCTCGTGAATCTCGGTGCCGAAGGCCGCCTCGAAGTCCGCGCGGATCTTCTCGGGAAGGCGCTCCCCGCCGGAAACCACGATGCGCAGGCCCTTCAGCGGTCGCGGCCTGGCCTTCTGGGCGCGGGCCATCAGGCGGTACATGGAGGGGACCCCCAGCACCACGCTGATCTCCCCGGTCGCGGCCAGATCCAGCGCGGTCTCGGGGTGGAAGCGCGGCAGCGTGCTGACCGATGCGCCGACCAGCAGCGGTGCGAGCACCGTGGTGGTCAGCGCAAAGGTGTGAAACGGCGGCAGCGCGCCCAGCACCCGGTCGTCTTCGCTGAACCCGCCGGCCCGGGCCGAGCCCAGGGCGTTGGAGAGCAGGTTCCTGTGGCTCAGCCGCACGCCCTTGGGGCGGCCGGTGGAGCCCGAGGTGTAGAGCAGCACGGCGAGGTCGTCGTGATCGTCCTCGGCGGGTTCGATGGTGGACTCGGTGGCAATGATCTCTTCGATCAGCATCGCCCGGGCCGCGTCTGCGGGCAGCTTGCCGGCGAGTTCCCTGCAGGTCAGCACCAGGTCGAGTTCGGCATGTTCGATGATGTACCCGAGTTCCGCTCCCGCCAGGAACAGGTTGAGGGGCACCGCGACCTTGCCGGCGGCCAGCACTCCGAAGAGCGCGATCTTGAAGCCGGCGGAGGCCGGCAGGTAGATGCCCACGTTGTTGCGTCCGGTTTCCCTGCAGATCGAGGCCGCCGCGCGCCGGGCGAGCACCGCAAGTTCGCCGTAGGTGACCCGGCGGTCGCCGTCGATCACCGCGACGCGGTCCGGGATGCGCGCGGCGGTCCTGAAGAACTCGCGGGTTATGGGCATGCGTTCCTCAGCCTTCCCCGGTGGTCAGAACCCGGTGCTGCCCGTGAAGCGGAAGCTGGCGATCCTGAGGGCGGGGCATCGGGTCTGGCCCGCCCCCCAGTCCCCGCCGACGCCGACGAGCTCCGAGCCCACGGCCTCGACGTTGTTCAGGGCCTCCAGCACCGACTGCGTGAAGCGCATGTTGCAGGCGGCGCGGCGCAGCTTGCCCCTGGTGATCAGGAAGAGCCCGTCGCGGGTCATGCCGGTAATCACCGCCGCGGTGGGCTCGGCTACGTTGGTGTACCAGAAGCGCGAGACGTAGAGCCCCCTGTCCACCGACGCGATCATGTCCTCGAGTTTCTGTTCTCCCGGTTCGAGTACCAGGTGCATGGGCATCCCGCCCGTGGGCGAAGCCGGGCCGAAGGAGTGCCCGGTGCTCTCGGCGTTCATCTTCTTCGCGGTGCGGGTCGAGTGCGGCAGTTCGCGGGCCACGCCCTTATCGATGAGCGTGAGCGGCCTGCGGGCCACGCCCTCGAAGTCGAACGGCAGGGGCAGGCCCTCGGGAGCCAGGCCGTCGTCGCGCAGCGTGATGTTCTCGCCCACGACCCTGGTGCCCAGCCTGCCGGCCAGGCAGGAGCGGCCCTCGATGTGGGCCTGGGCGTTGAATCCCAGGTGGGCGAGGAATCTGAGCATGTCGGCCACCGCGCGCGGGGAGAGTATCACGGTCCACTCCCCGGGAGCGACGCTCTTGGGCTTGCGGGCCTTCAGCGCGGTGCGGACGGCTTGTGCCCCGAACTTGCCGAGCTGGCTCTTGAACGTTCCGACCGCGGTGCCCGACCAGTCTTCGCTGCCGGCGGCGCCGTCGATCATGGCGGTGCAGGAGGCCCCGAAGCCGCTTCGCATGCAGTACTGCACCGTGCCTGCGCTGTTGGCGATGGCGATCTCCGATCCTCCGGAGTTGACCTTGCCGGAGGCGCTGGTGCCCTTCCTGATCGAGCGCTTGGTGGCGCGGGCCACGATCCGCGCCCGCCCGCCCGGGGTCATCCGCGAGGTCTTGGCGTCGAACCCGTTCGAGGTGTCCTGCGCCGGCGGCGAGGAGACCAGTCCGGGATACTCCGGGTCTTCGGCCGATTCTCCGGCGATGGCTACCACCTGCTTGGCCGCGGCGATGATTCCGGCACGATCCAGCTGGTTGGTGCTGGAGGTGGCCAGTCTGCTGCCCAGTGCCGCGAACAGCGAGATGCTCGAGTCGGTCTCGTGCACGTTCTGGTGGATGTAGTTGTTGGCGAAGCGGGTGAGCCCCGAGTCGTTTACGGAGAGCGTAACCTGGGCCTCGTCGGCCCCAGCGCGTTCCAGGGCGGAGAGCGCCGTGTCCAGAATCTTCTCGGCTCGGTCACGACCGATCATTTCACCACCCCCACCTGCACGCCCCGGAAGCGGGCCGGCGCGGTGCCGTGTCCCACGTGAGCGCTCTGCCCCGGTTGCCCCTTGCCGCAGTTGGGCGTCCCCCACATGCTCCAGTAGTCGCGCGAACAGACCGCGTCGCAGGAGTTCCAGAATTCCGGCGTGATGCCTGTGTAGGTGGGGTTCTTGTACATCCTGCCCAGCCGGCCGCCGCGTATTTCCCAGGCGGCCTCCGTGCCGAACTGGAAGTTCAGGCGGCGGTCGTCGATGGACCACGAGCGGTTGGTGGCCATGTACACGCCACCGTCGGTGTCCGCCAGCAGGTCCTCGAACTTCCAGTTGCCCGGCAGGAGGTTGATGTTGGTCATGCGCACTATGGGTATGCAGTTCCAGCTCATGGCCCGCGCCGCGCCGGAGCTCTCGACGCCGAGGCGCGCGGCGCTCTCGCGGTCCGAGATGTAGCCCTTGAACTCTCCCCCGCGGATGATGTCCACGCACCCGGCCGGGGTGCCCTCGTCGTCGAACCCGAAGGTGCCCAGCCCCAGCGGCACGGTGGCATCGGCGACCACGTTGACGTGCTCGGAACCGTACCTGAAGCCCTCGAGCTTCTCGGTGGTCAGGAAGCTGGTGCCGGCGAAGGCCGCCTCGGTGCCGTAGACCCGGTCCAGTTCGATGGGGTGGCCTATGGACTCGTGGACCTGCAGCGCCAATTGGCCGCCGTCGAGGATCACGTCGCGCCTGCCCGGCGGCAGCTGGGGGGCGTCGAGCAGCTGGCGGGCCTCGGCCGAGACGCGCTCCGCGTTCGCGGCCAGCTCGAGGCCCTCGACGTACTCGAAGCCCGCGGTCGCGAAGTTACCGCGGAAGCTGTTGGGATAGCTGCGCACCTGGAACTCGCCGTCGCGCACCGCGGTGGCGGCCAGGCCCGCGCCGCTCTCGGTGATCTCCTGGTCGAAGCTGGTGCCCTCGCTGTTGGCGAACCAGGTGCTCTTGCGCACCAGGGTCATGAAGGCCTGGGTCACGCCGAGTTCGGGCCCCTGCAGGAGCTTCTCGGCTTCGAGCAGCAGGCCGAGCTTGTCTTCGATGTGCACCTTGAAGGGGTCGCGTTCGATCGGCGTGCGGTACTCGCCGTGGCCCGGGTTTCCCGGCGCCAGCGCGACCGGTTCGCCCGACGGGGCCAGGCCGCTGGCCCTGGCGATCTTCACCGCGAGCTTCGCGGTCTTGACCGCGGTGGCGGTGCGAGTGACGTCGGAGATCGCGGCGAACCCCCAGCAGCCGTCGACGATCACGCGCACGCCCAGGCCGCGATCGGCCGAGAGCGCGGCGCGGGCCGGCTTGCCATTCTTGACCTCGTGGACCTCGCTCTTGCGCTGGACGAAGCGAGCTTCGGCGAAGGAAGCGCCGGCGGCTCCTGCGGCGTCGAGTGCTGCTTTCAGAATTTCCTGCATGTTTCGGCTCTCCGGAAATGCGCGGGAAAGAGTGGGTCGGCGCGGGTCAGCCGGGCGGCCAGGTCATCTTGCGGCCCCCGATCAGGTGCAGGTGGATGTGGTAGACTGCCTGTCCGGCTTCCGGACCGCAGTTGAAGACCAGCCGGTAGTCGCTGAGGCCCGTCCGGGCGGCGATTTCACCGGCCACCAGGTGCAGCCTGCCGACCATCTCGGCGTGCCTGGGCTGGATGTCGCTGATCCGCTCGATATGCTCGCGGGGGACTATCAGCACGTGGGTGGGCGCCACCGGGTTTATGTCCCGGAAGGCCACCACCGCTTCGTCTTCGTAGAGAAGCTCCGAGTCGATTTCACGGGCGGCGATCTTGCAGAAGATACAGTCCATTGCGGCTCTCCCGGGACGAAAATCGCGCGCGATTATAGTACTCCCTCTGCGGGGCCGCAAGTGATGTGGAATAGCCCTCTTGCGTTGCCCGGGGCGGCGGTCCAGAATGGTAGCGATGTCCATTGTCTGGAAGCGGCTCCGCAAGGCGCCCGAATCGTCCCGCGAGGACCTCTACGGTGATCTCAACGATCGCCTGCGCGCGCGCGCCGAGGACGCGGGCGCGGGCGTCCTGGACATGCTCTACGAGTTGCGCCATCCCCTGGTGCGTGCGGCCATGAAGACCTCGAGACGCAGGCGCGCGATTGCCGGGGCCTGCTTCGCCGGCGTCCCGGCGCTGGTCTTCCTGGCTGCGGTGGTGCTCGCGGTCGACTCCGCGACCGCCCCGGCAGCCGGGTGGCTCGTGGGCATCTACGCCTGCTTCTGGCCCCTGGTTGCCTTCATCGGAGTTTCCCTGGACGCCGGCGCCGCAGTGGTCAGCGAGCGCGAGGGGCACACCGCCGCACAACTGGTGCTGACTCCCGTTCCCAAGCGGCCGATAGCCGCATCCAAGATCCTGCCGGCGGTGTTTCCCTACCTGGTGGGGATGCTCGGCGCGCTGCCGGTCCTGATCCTGGCGGGCAGCACGCACCCGTTCTTCTTCCGGCAGTCGCTGCCCACACCCCTGGTCCTCTGGCCCCTGCGCCTGGCGGCGCCCTTCTTCGGCTGCGGGCAGATCACGCCCTCGGTCCCCGGCTTCTTGACAGGGTTGTTGATGTGGTTCACCGACGGGATCACCGTCTGGGCCGCGGCGCACTGGGGGGCGGCCTACGGCGTGCGGTTGGGGCGCACGCCGCTGGTGGCCCTGGCGATGGCCTGGCGGCTGCTGGCCACGCTCGTCTACCTGGCACTGGCGCTGGCGGTCACCTGCGCCACCGGCCTGATCGTGTTCCTGACCGCGGGATCCATCCTGGGGCTGTTCAGCCCGGTACTGGCGGTCATCGTGGTGAGTGCCGGGGCGCTGTGGGTCTTCATCGCTTTGTGGCGACGCTACTACCTGGGCGGCCCGGTGCGCGTCGTGCTCACCGAGTTTACCTACTTCGACTCCCTGGCCCGGGACGACTTTGAGCCCCGGCCGCTGCGCGGCTGGTCGCTGCTTCTGCCCTACGGTGAGCGAACCTGAGCGGATGCTGCTGACCCGGTTCTCCTGCGCTTGTTCCCGCCGGCGCCTGGCAGTATGCTCTGGCAACAAGAAGGGAGCGACTCATGGACCGACCGAACATTCTCTGGATGTGGACCGACCAGCAGCGCTGGGATGCGCTGGGGGCCTTCGGCAACCCGCACGTCAGCACCCCCAACCTTGACAAGCTGGCCGGGTCCGGAGCGCTCTTCAGCCGGGCCTACTGCAACAATCCGGTGTGCATGCCCAGCCGCATGAGCGCGCTCAGCGGGCGCTACCCCGAGGCCCTGGGCGTGGGCGTCAACGGCATCGAGATGCCCGAGGACGTGCCCTGCCTGCACAACGTCCTGGGCGACGCCGGGTACCACACCACCAACCTCGGCAAGCTGCACTTCAAGAACCACTCCAATCGCGATCACCGCGAGCCGCACCCCTCCTACGGCTTCAGCGAGATCCTGATCAGCGACGAGCCCGGCTGCTACCCGGATCCCTACCTGGCCTGGGTGCGCGCCAAGGCCCCCGACCAGGTCGAGAACTGCATGTGCTCGACGCCCCCGGCCTGGGACGGCGAGCCCGTCGAGAAGCACCCGCGCGGCACGCACGAGCCCTACGTCTTCGAGGGTCCGGAGAACCTGACCCACAGCGCCTTCGTCGCCGACATGACCATCGACTACCTCCGGCGCCGGAGGAAGGAGGAGCGCTTCTTCGCGATCGCCGGCTTCTACGCGCCGCACTGCCCGCTGAACCCCCCGCAGCGATTCCTGGACATGTACGATCCGGCCTCGCTGCCGCCGCCGCAGATGAACGAGGACGAGCGCGAGCGCCTGGGCCTGAGCGACGAAGAGTGGCGCAAGGTCAAGGCCTACTATTACGCGCTGGTCACGCACGTCGATGAGCAGGTCGGTCGCATCCTGGCGGCGCTGGACCAGTTCGGCCTGCGCGAGAACACCCTGGTGATCTTCACCTCCGACCACGGCGAGCACCTCGGCGACCACGGGCTGGTGCAGAAGGGGCCCCCGGGCTTCGAATCCTGTGCGCGGGTTCCGCTGATCCTCTCGATGCCCGGGCGAATTCCGGCGGGCGCGCGACACGACGAGCTGGTCGAACTGGTCGACCTGGCGCCCACGGTGCTGGAGACCTGCGGGTTGCAGACCCCGCCCTTCATGCAGGGCCGTTCGCTGCTGCCCCTCCTGGAGGGCCGGGAATACGCGCCGCGCAGTTCGGCGTACATGTACTGGAAGATACCGTTCGGCAGCCATTGGCGCGCGCTGCGCACCGAGCGCTTCAAGTACTGCGTCTCCGGCGACGGCCAGGAGTTGCTCTACGACCTGGAGGCCGATCCTGCCGAGCTGAGAAACGTCGTTGATGAAGAGGGCTGCTCCGCGGCGCTCGGAGATTGCCGCAGGGAGTTGATTTCCCGGACCTTCGGCGCCGAGAGTCAGTATCCGCTCAGAAGCGGCAGCTACTGATTCCCCGGCGGCAGGGCCCTGACCATGGCCGCAAGGCGCGCTCCGCTCAGCTGGAAGAACCTGCCCCGCGAGCCGGGCGAGTCGCTGCCGGCCTGGTGCCGGCGCTGGCTCCGGCTGGTGCTGGTGGAGCGTGCCGGCAGCCCCTTCGAACTCTTTTCCGAGAGCCGCCACCCGGTGGTCCGCGCCGAGGGGCGCCGGATCGCCCGGCGGCGGCGCAGCAGCACGGCGTTCGCCACGATCCTGCCCCTGGCGATTGCTCTGGTCATCCTGACGTACTGGCTGGCGACCGGTAGCCTCCGCGGCCCGGGGTCGGGCGGCGTCTTCGTGCTTGAGCCCGGCTGGTTCGCCGGCCTCTTCTGCGCGTTCTGGCCGCTGGTGATGTACGCCAGCGCGGCCTTCAACACCGCCGGCGCGGTCATGGAGGAGATCGAGCAGGAGACCGCCATTCAGCTGGTGCTCACGCCGGTGCCGGCGCGGCCGCTGGCCGCGGCCAAGATACTGCCGCGGGTGCGGCCCTACTTCTGGGGCATTGTCGCCGGCCTGCCGGTCTACATCATGGCCGGCTGGAGCGAGTCCTACGCGCTGGGACTCGGCCCGGAACTGCGGGTGCCCTCCCCGCTGGTGGTCTGGCCCCTGCGCTTCTTCGCGCTGGTGGTCCCCAACGCCGAAATGCGCAATCCCCTCCTGGGCTCGCTGCTGATCGGCCCGCTGATGTGCCTGCTGGACCTCACGCTGGTGTGGACCGCCGCGCTGTGGGGTACGGTCTTCGCGGTGGGCGAGCGCGGGTTGCTGCGCACCTCGCTGCGGCTGGTGGGGCACCTGTTGATCACCTCGGTGATCATCGGCCTGTGCCTGCTCGGCGGGTTCGTGGTGGCGGCGCTGCCCATGAGCTGCGCCGCCGCGGCCGCGACTTCCTCCGATTCCCTGGCGCTGGTCCTCGGGGCGACAGTCGGCACCGTGCTGGGCCTGGGGCTTTTCGGGTTCCTGTGGTGGAAGCTGGTGCTCTGCCGGCCCGCCGACGAGACCCTTACGGTCTTCCAGGCCTTCGACCGCCTGGCCAACGAGGAGTTCAGCGTGGGGCTGCCCAAGTGGGTCGAGGGTTCGATCGACCGCGGCGGTGCGGGACGCCGGATCGGGCCCGCGGCATCCGGCGCCCCGCCGGTGGCCCGGCGGGTTCCGGAATCGCGCAGCGGCCGGGGTGCGGCCGGTTCCAAGTAGGTTGACTACAATGCCAATCGCGATAAGCTTGCGTCCGGCATGGACAACACGGTGACAGCCTTGCTGCCGCCCGCGGGACAAGCCTGACAGAAGCGGAGAATTGGAGGAAGAAGTGCCCGATTTCAGCGTTGCCCAGAGACTCCAGAAGCTGCCCCCCTATCTCTTTTCGGAGATCGACAAGAAGAAGAAGGCCGCGATCGCCGCAGGCCGTGACGTGATCAACCTCGGCATCGGCGACCCCGACACGCCCACTCCGCAGTTCATCATCGACGCGCTCTACGAGCACGCCAGGGACCCCAGGACCCACCAGTACGCCATGGACGACGGCCAGCCCGAGCTGCGCGAAGCCATCGCCCGGTGGTTCGCCAGGCGCTACGGCGTGGACCTCGCCGTCGACGGGGAGATCTTCCCGACCATCGGCAGCAAGGAAGCCATCGGGCACTTCCCGCTGGCCTTCCTGGACCCCGGCGACGCCGCGCTGATACCGGTGCCGGGGTACCCGCCCTATCGCTCGGGCACCATCTTCGCCGGCGCGGATCCGATCTACATGCCGCTCAAGGCCGGGAACGGCTTCATGCCCGACCTCGGGGCGATCAGCGAGGCCGACGCCGGGCGCGCGAAGATCATCTTCATCAACTCCCCGAACAACCCCACCGGCGCGGTGGCCGGCGAGGACTTCTACAGGGAGCTGGTGGCCTTCGCCGAGAAGCACGACCTGATCATCGCCTCGGATGCGGCCTACGCCGAGCTGGCCTTCGACGGCAAGGAGCCGATCAGCCTGCTGTCGATCCCCGGTGCCAGGGAGCGCACCATCGAGTTCCACTCCTGGAGCAAGACGTTCAACATGACCGGCTGGCGAATCGGTTTCGCCGCCGGCAGCGCCGAGCTCTGCGCGGGACTGGGTCGCATCAAAAGCAACCTGGACAGCGGGATATTCACCGCCATCCAGCTGGCGGCCATCAACGCGCTGGAGAAGTACGACGAATTCGTTCCCGGGCTGCGGGACATGTACCAGAAGCGCCGGGACGCCTTCTGCGACAAGCTGGCCGGTCTGGGACTGGACGTGCCCAAGCCGGAGGCCACCTTCTACGTCTGGTTCCCGACGCCCGGGGGGCTGCCCAGCTTCGAAGTCGCCGGGCGGATCCTTGAGGAGGCCGACGTGGTACTGATCCCGGGTGCGGGATTCGGCGAGCCGGGCGAGGGTTTCCTGCGCGCGGCGCTGACCGTTTCCGTGGAGCGCCTGGAGGAGGCGGCCGAACGCATCGGAAGGATCGACTGGTAAGCGGGCTTCTCACTGCAGAGGACGCTGAGGCACCTGAGGACGCAGAGGAGCGCAGAGGCCACTTGATGAGCTCTCTTTCCGGACGGGGACGGACCTCCGTCAATTCCTGTGCGCTCCTTGTCCCCGGTGGTTCACTACCTGTCTGGATGGCAAGCTGATGCCGACTGTCTATCTGGGCCTGGGTGCCAATCTCGGCGACCGCGAGGCCAACATCCGCAGAGCGCTGGAACTCCTGGCCGAGCGCGGTGTCGGTGTGCGGGTGGTCAGTGCCCTGATCGAGACCGAACCCGTGGGCGGCCCGCGGGGCCAGCCCATGTTCATCAACGGGGCCGCACTGGTCGAGACCGAACTCTCTCCCCGCGAGCTGCTGGAGGCCTGCAACGAGGTCGAGACCGCGCTGGGACGCGACCGCTCCGAGGGCCGCTGGGCGGCGCGGACGGTGGACATAGACATCCTGATCTACGGCCAGCGGGTGATCGACGCGCCGGATCTTACCGTGCCCCACCCGCGGATTGCCGAGCGGGGCTTCGTGCTCGAGCCGCTGGCGGAGATCGCTCCGGGGCTCAGCGTCCCCGGGACCGGCAAGACCGTGGCCGAGCTCTGGGCGGCCTACAACGCCGAAAGCTCCAAACCGGCCTGGAAGCCGCGGGCGCTGCCCTGGAGGCACATCGCGGTCGAGGGGCCCATGGGCGTGGGCAAGACCACCCTGGCCGCGCGCCTGGCGCACGAACTCGGGTACCGCCTGGTGCTGGAGTCGCCCGAGGCCAACCCGTTCCTGCCGATGATGTACAGGGACCGCCGGCGCTGGGCTTTCCACGCCCAGGTCGCGTTCCTGCTCGACCGCTGGCGCCAGCTGGCCGCGCTGGCCCAGGGCGACCTCTTCGCTCCCGGCGCGGTGGCCGACTACTTCTTCGAGAAGGACCGCATCTTCGCGGGAATCAACCTTTCCGTCGAAGAGCTGGTGCTCTACCTGCGCCTCGAAGAGGGCATCGGCGAGCGCCTGCCGCGGCCCGACGCGGTCGTCTTCCTGAGGGCCAGCCTGCCGGCGCTGCTCGAGCGCGTCCGGCGCCGCGGTATCGCCTATGAACTGGGCGAGGACCTGCCCGGCTACCTCGAGAAGATCTCCGCGGCCTACAACGAGCACTTCCGGCGCCCGGACGGCGCGCCGGTGCTGGTGGTCGACACCGACGCCATGGACCTGGTGCGCGGCCGCGGTGAACTGGAGGCGATCATCTCCGCGCTGGGCGACCTGGAGCCCGGGGTCAACGAGTTCCGCTGGCCGCCGGAAGCGGGCTGACGGGTACCCCGGCGATGGCCGCTCCCGTCAGGATCGTCAGCTCCCGCGAGATGCGCGAGCTCTCTCTCTCCAGGCGCGCCGATGGCCTGAGCGTCGGATTCGTTCCCACCATGGGCGCGCTGCACGAGGGCCACCTCTCGCTGGTGCGGCGCGCTCGCAGGGAGAACGACTTCCTGGTCGCCAGCATCTTCGTGAACCCCACGCAGTTCGCTCCCGGGGAGGATCTCGAGAAATACCCGCGGCCGCTGGAGAAGGATCTCGAGCTCTGTGAGTCCGAGAAGGTGGACGCGGTCTTCGCGCCGTCCGAAGAGGAGATGTACCCGCTCGAGAAGACCAGGAGTTTCGTGGAGCCCGGTCCGCTGGCAACGCGGCTGGAGGGCATGAGCCGCCCGAGCCACTTCCGCGGGGTCTGCACGGTGGTGGCCAAGCTCTTCAACGTGGTCCTGCCGGAACGCGCCTACTTCGGGCGGAAGGACGCCCAGCAGGTTGCGGTGGTGAAGCAGATGGTCCGCGACCTGAACTTCGGTGTCGAGGTTGTAGTTTGCCCCACGGTGCGCGAGCCCGACGGCCTGGCGATGAGTTCTCGAAACAGCTACCTCAAGAAGAAGGAGCGCGCCGCGGCGCTGGCTATTCCCCGTGCGCTGGAGGCCGCCCGCCGGATGGTCGAACTCGGCGAGACCCGGGCCACGGAGGTGGCCGCGGCGATGGCCGAGGAGATCGTGGTTGAACCCCTCTGCGAACTGGACTACGCCGCGGTCGTCGATCCCGAAACGTTCGAGGACCTCTCGGAGCTGGAGGGCGAGGCCCTGGCGGCGCTGGCGGTAAACGTCGGCAAGGCGCGCCTGATCGACAACATCATCGTCGCGCCCGGCGGGTCCGGGCCGGGCAAGAAGAGCTCGGGCCGGGCCGGGTAGGGCTCCATGCGGCCAGAGCTCTTCAGGATCCCGTTCATAGACAAGGGCGTGCCGGCCTACGGCACCATGCTGATGATCGGGTTCCTGCTGGCGGTGCTGCTGGCCCGCCGCCGGCACAAGTGCCTGGGACTGGCGAAGGCCGACGTCTTCGACCTCGGCTTCGCGGCGGTGATCTGCGGCATCATCGGCGCGCGCCTGATGCACGTGATCCTCTTCTGGCCCAGCTACTTCGTCTCGCACGAATACTGGCCGGAGTGGATGGGCCCGCTGGGCTGGGCGGGCGCGATCCTGGCCACCTGGAACGGCGGGCTGGTCTACTACGGCGGCATGGGCGGCGGCGTCTTCGGCATCTTCCTCTACGCCCGGATCAAGAAGGTCCCCTTCGTGGACGTGCTCGACTTCGTGGCGCCGGGCGGCGCGCTGGGGCTGGCCGTCACCCGGGTGGGCTGTTTCCTCAACGGCTGCTGTTTCGGCAAGCCCAGCAGCCTGCCGTGGGCGGTGAAGTTTCCCGGGCGCAGTTACCTGTACGCAATTCGTGACGCGGGCGAGAACGTGATCGGGTACTGCGAGCCCTACAGCGTGCACCCCGCGCAGCTCTACGAGACTCTGGCGGCACTGACTCTCTTCGCGCTGCTCTGGTGGCTCTACCCGCGGCGAAGGTTCGCCGGGCAGATCTCCTGGATTTTCGGTATGTGCTACACCGCCTGGCGTTTCTGCAACGAGTTCTTCCGGGCGGACAGCGGGCCCTGGCGGCCGGAGATCTTCGGCAAGGTCCGGGACTTCGGGCCGCTCACCGTTTTCCAGTACATGAGCATTCCCATCTTCGCCATATTCATGGTAACCTACCTCGTCTCGATGCGTCGGGCGCGTCCGCCGTACGTGCCGCCTTCCGAAAGGGACACGGGCGGCGGGAAGAACGACGCGTCCGAAGCGGGGGGCACGGCGGAGGACGCCTGTGAGCGAAACGCAGAAGGCAGCAGAGAAGGAAGCGAAGAACGACGGGAAGAAGGCTGACGCTCCGCGCCTGTCCGTCGTCGTTCCGGTCTTCAACGAGAAGAAGACTCTCTCGGAGCTTCTTTCCCGCGTCGAGCGCGCCGAGCCCGCCGGCAAGGAGATCGTGGTCGTCGACGACGGCTCGACCGACGGCAGCCGCGAGCTGCTCAGCGCCTACGAGTCGCGCGACGGCTACCGGGTGATCTACCAGGAATCCAATTGCGGCAAGGGCGCCGCGGTGCGGCGCGGTTTCGCCGCCGCGCGAGGGCGCGTCGTGGTCGTCCAGGACGCCGACCTGGAGTACGACCCGGCTGAGTACGTGCGGCTGATCGAGCCCATCGAATCCGGCCTGGCCGACGCGGTCTTCGGCTCGCGCTTCCTGGGCGGGCCGCACCGCGTTCTGTACTTCTGGCACTTCCTCGGCAACCAGATGATCACCCTGCTCTCCAATGCGCTCACCAACCTCAACCTCAGCGACATGGAGACCTGCTACAAGGCCGTTCGCCGCGAGACCCTCGAGAGGATCGAACTCAGCTCCGACCGCTTCGGCTTCGAGCCCGAGATCACCGCCAAACTGGCCCGCACCGGCGCGCGGATCTACGAGATTCCCATCAGCTACCACGGCCGCACCTACGCGGAAGGCAAGAAGATAACCTGGCGCGACGGACTGGCCGCCTTCTACTGGATAATCCGTTACCGGCTGGCGGATTGAGGGCACCGTGCGCCGCGCCCAACGCGACGGGACCCGCTCTTGAGGAAGCCTCTGAGCCTCGGAACACGCCTGGCCCTGGCCTTCGGCGGTCTGTTCGTGGTCACCTCCGGGGCCAGCGCCCTGCTGGCCGCCTGGCGCGCCGGCGACGACGCCGAGGAGGGCTTTCGCCGGAACATGAGCACCCTGGTGCGGGTCATGCCCGCGGGTACCGGTGCCAGTCCCGCCGACCTCAAGAAGGCCATGGGGGTGGACGTCGCCGGATTCCTGCCAACGGAGGCAACTCCACGGTTGATCTCGTCGCTCGACGCCGGGCAACAGGAGGCCCTGCGCAGGGTCCTGTCGAGCGAGGGAGCCACCGACCGGTTCGTGCCCGGGCCGCTCGCGCTCACGCTGGGCGGTAAGCGTTACCAGGTCTTCGGCGCCTGGCGCGGCGAGCCGGGAGACCCCGGCATGGAAAGCGCCAGAGCGCACCTGGCCATGCTGCTGGTGCCCCAGGAGGAGTTCGACCGCGTGCGCGCCGCCGCAGTGGGGCCGATTCTCTACATCGCCCTGGCCGGCGCGATCGCTGCGGTGCTGCTGGCCTGGCTGCTGGCCGGTACCATCAGCCGCCCGGCGAAGCGCCTGGCGGCGGGGGCCGGCCGGGTGGCCGAAGGCCACCTGGAGTTCCAGCACGTGCGCGGCGGCGGGCGCGAAATCGAGAACCTCTCAGAAAGCCTCGAGCAGATGACCGCCGCGCTGGCCCGTTCCCGCGAGGAACTGGTGCGCTCAGAGCGCACCGCCGCCGCGGGCCAGATGGCCGCGGCCCTGGCCCACGAGGTCCGAAACCCCCTGACCGGCGCGAAGATGACGTTGCAGATGTTGCTCGACGAGGAGCATCCCGAGGGCGTGACCGAGGAGTTGCGGGCGATCTACGACGAGCTGCAGCGCCTGCAGATGGTGGTCGACGAACTGGTTTCCTTCGCGCGTCCCTCCCCGCCGGTCTTCGCGGCAGTGAACCTGGCCGAGGTCGCCAGCGAGGTCCTGGCGCTGCTGGCCCGCCAGCTGGAGCACGCCCACGTGGAGGTCGAGCTTTCCCCGGGCGACGGAGTTCCCGACGCGCGCGCCGACCGCAACAAGGTCAAGCAGGTGCTGGTCAACCTGCTGCTCAACGCCATGCAGGCCCAGGCCCGCGGCGGGCAGGTCCTGGTTCGCGTCGCGCTCGCCGGTCCGGGGCGGGTGTGCGTGGAGGTTCGGGACAGAGGGCCGGGCATCGGGGACGAAGAGCTTGAAAAGGTATTCGCGCCCTTCTATACCACCAAGCAGAGCGGAGCCGGCCTGGGGCTGGCGGTCTCGAGGGGCATCGCCGAAGAACACGGCGGTCGGTTGAGCTGCCGTCCCAACGACGGCGGCGGGGCCGTCTTTCGGCTGGAGCTCGACGCCTGGCCGGCGTGAGGAGAGATTCTTGGCGAAGATCCTGGTGGTCGACGACGACAGCGGAGTCTCCCGGGCCTTCTCCCGGTTTCTCGAGAAGGAGGGGCACCGGACCCTGGCGGCCTCCAGCGCCGAAGAGGGCCTGGAGTGTGCTGCGATCGAGAAACCGGACCTGATCTTCATGGACGTGCGCCTGCCGGGGATGGACGGCCTGGCTGCCGCCGAGAAGCTGCGCGGGGTTCTTCCCGGGGCTCCGGTAGTGGTCATGACCGGGCACGGCACGCTCTCCACCGCGGTGGAAGCGGTGCGCGGCGGGGCCTTCGACTACCTTCTCAAGCCGGTGAGCCTGGAGACCGTGCGCGCGGTGGTGGGGCGCGCCCTGGCGCGCAGAATGGGCAGGCCGGCCCTGGCCTTCGCGCGCGAACAACTGGCCGACTTCCCCCCCGAGGCTCTGCTGGTGGGCCGCAGTCCGGCGATGCAGGAGCTCTACCGCCAGATCGCTGCGGCGGCTGCCGGCGAGGCCACCGTCCTGCTGCTGGGCGAGAGCGGCACCGGCAAGGAACTCACCGCCCGGGCGATCCACCTGCACTCCGCGCGCTCCGGCGGACCCTTCGTGGCGCTCAACTGCGCCGGTCTGCCCGAGACCCTGCTGGAGAGCGAGCTCTTCGGTCACGCGCGCGGCGCTTTCACCGGGGCGGTGGCCAACCGCAAGGGCCGCCTGGAGGCCGCCGAGGGCGGCACGCTGCTGCTCGACGAGGTCAGCGAGATGAGCGGCGCGATGCAGGCCAAGCTGCTGCGCTTCCTGGAATCGCACTGCTTCGAACGCCTGGGCGAGTCCCACACGCGAAGCGCGGACGTGCGGGTGATCTCGGCCACCAACCGCGACCTGCGCGACATGGTGGCCGCGAACCTCTTTCGCGAGGATCTCTTCTACCGCCTGGACGTGCTGCGTATCGAGCTGCCCGCCCTCCGCGAGCGCTGCGAAGACGTGGCCCTGCTGGTGGCGCACTTCCTTTCGGGCCGGGGCGATGAGCGCGCCCGCGCGGAAGTCAGCCCCGAGGCCCTGGCAGTTCTGGAAAGCTACGGCTGGCCCGGCAACGTGCGCGAGCTCAAGAACTGCCTGGAGCACGCCCTCGCCCTGGCCCGGGGTGCCGGGTCCATCGGGGTGGAGCACCTGCCCGCACACGTGGTCCGGGCGGTCGGGGGCGAAGTTCCGGAGAGCGGCGCCTTCGCAGGGGGCATCGAACGGCTGGTGCGCCAGTTGGCGCGCAAGCGGCTGGAGGACGGCGAGGCCGAGGGGCGCGAGGACTACGACATTCACGCCGAGGTGCTGCGAATCGCCGAGCGCGCGGCCATCGCCGAGGTGCTCGCGGCAGTCAACGGCAACCAGGTGCAGGCCGCGAAGAAGCTGGGCATGCACCGCACTACGCTGCGCAAGAAGATAGACGAGTACGGGCTCGGGGATCAGTAACGGCAGCTGAGCGCGCTCTTCCGACCGGTTCCCGGTTCTACTGCGAGCGTCGGCGCCGGCGCGAGGCCTTGGCGCGTTCGGCGACCGCGGCGATGATCTTGCTGCCGGATATGCCGGTCTCCAGCGCCCTGATCAGGTCGGGGATCAGCTCGTAACGGCCCGCCGGGTCGGGCTGCAGGGCCTTCATGACCACCATAGCCAGCGCCCTCGGCACGCCATGCATGGAGTTGGCCAGGACGGTGGGCTCTTCGCGGGCGGCGCGGATGACGTCGCCGCGGTTGTCGGCCTCGTGGGGTACCTTGCCGGTCAGCATGAAGTAGAGCACCGCCCCCAGCGAGTAGACGTCGGCGCGGGAGTCGGCGGTGTCGCCCAGCACCAGTTCGGGTGCCACGTAGCAGAGTTCCCCGGGGGCGAGCTCGGCCATCAGGTCGATTCCCCGGGTGGCAAGGCCCAGGCCCAGGAGTTTGAAATCGCCGCTGGGGGCCTGGACGGTTCTTGACGGGTTCAGCCCGCCGTGGACCAGCCCGTGCTTCTCCCACTGTTCCAGGCCCGAGGCCAGGGTGCGAATCACCTGGCAGCCCCGCCTGGGGTCGAACTTGCCGGCCTCCTTGACCGCCGCCAGGAGGCTGCGGCCGTCAATGTGCTCGGTGGAGTAGAAGTACTGGCGGCCGACACGTCCGGCGGCGTGGACGCGCATCAGGTTCGGATGGTTGAACTTCCCGGCGGTGCGCGCCTCGAGCAGGAAGCGCTCGACCAGTTTTGTGTCCGCGGCCCTCTCTCCGTGCAGCAGCTTCAGTTGGACCAGGCGGTCCATGGAAACCTGCCTGGCGAGGCACAGCACTCCGACTTCGTCGTCCTCGAGCTCCTTGACGATCTCGTAGCCCTTGGGGACGACGAAGCGCTTCCTGGCCCTGGGTTCAGGTTCCGGGACCACGGAGAGCTCAGCGGCTTCCGGCTCGACCGCGGGGCGCCCGGCTGTTTCGGGCCTATCGGCCTTGATCCCCGGGCGGGGGTACTCTATCCACGCGGAAACGCGGTTGGCCGCCGCGGAAGCGGCCGCTGCCGCATCCAGCTTCTGCTGAAGCTGCGCGGCGCGTTTCTTCGATTCCTCGGCTTCGACCTGGTACTTGCGGGCGATTCTGGCCGCTTCGTTCGCCTCGGCCTCGGCCTTCTCTGCGGTGCTTATGGCCTCGAGTGCAGCCAGCCGGCTGGTCTCAGCGGCGGCCGCCGTGGACTCGGCAACGAGGTTCGCGCGCTCCGCCCGGGACCGGGCTTCCTCGGCGGTCGCCACCGCCTTGCGCAGTCTGGTGGCCGGGCTGGACTCGGGCGGCCGGGGTGGCGTGCTTTCGTCCTCAGGCTCGGTGAACAACAACTGGGACGTATCAAGACCCGGCGTGCGGCTGTCAGATTCAGTGCGCTCGCTCTTTACCTTGACCATCTCTACCGTCGTCTCTCCCTGGTGCCCTGAGCACCTGTTCATAAATGTACTCCCATAGATCCCCGTGGCTGCTTTCTATTCGGTTCCGATTATGCACAGGTGCGCTCGGAGTGCAAGGAACAAGGTTCAAATGAGAACCGGCTCGCAGGCGCGAGCCGGTTCGGACCTCTATCTAGCTGTCAGGGCAGGACTTACTCTTCGGCGTTGCCCTCGGCCTTCTCAGGTTTCTCGATGGGGCCGTATTCGCGCTTGCTGCGCCGGATGAAGACCAGATTGCCTGCGGCGCCCGGTACCGGGCCCTTGAGCAGGAGCAGGTTCTTCTCGCTGTCGATCTTGACCAGCTTGCATCGCTCGGTGATGCGCTCCACGCCGAGATGGCCGGCCATCTTCTTGCCCTTGAAGACGCCCTTGGAGATCGACCCGGCGCGGCCGATACCGCCGGGCACGCGGTGGTGCTTGCTGGACCCGTGGGACGCTCGGCCTCCGCCGAAGTTCCAGCGTTTCATCACGCCGGCGAAGCCCTTGCCCTTGCTGGTGCCGATCACGTCCAGCTTCTTCACGCCCTCGAAGACGTCGACCTTGACCTCGGCGCCGAGTTCCACGTCGGGGGCCACGTCGTTGGGGTAGCGGATCTCGCGGTGATGGCGTTTGGCGGGCGCGCCGGACTTCTTGGCATGGCCGGCCTCGGGCTTGAGCACCAGGCGCTCGGGCTTCTCCTCGAAGCCCAGCTGCAGGGCGTTGTAGCCGTCGGTTTCCACGGTCTTGACCTGCGTGACGTGACATGGGCCGGCCTCGATGACCGTGACGGGCACGCGCTTGCCGTCAACGAACGCCTGGGTCATGCCCAGCTTTCTGCCGAGAATAGCGGGGATCTGCATGTCTGACTCTCCAAACCGCCTGGCCGTCTGCGGGGGGGTGGCCGGTCAGTTTATGTGGGGTTTGTCCTGTTCGGAGCCGGCTCACTCGCTCCCCCGCAGCGAAAGCCGGAATTGACGATGGGCCAATCATATGCCCGCGAGCAGGCCAATCAAGCGCAGATCGGCGCCGAGGGCAAATTCAGGTCTTCCGGCCGAAGAATCGGGACAGAGACCCGAGCAGGCCCTGCGATACGGACAGCATGTGCGCGGCAACCGACGGCGAGGCCAGCCAGAGCGTGCGGCGCCGCTCTTCGGCATGGAGGATGTGCTCGGCGTGCAACTGGTCCGGGGCTTCGGGCCGCAGCAAAACTGCGAGGTCACTGCGGGTTCTTACGACCGACTCCTCTACGGATTCAGGCGAGACGCCCAGAAGACCGGCGACGGCCGAGCAGGACATCCCTCCCAGCGAGCACATGCGCAGCAACTCGGCACCTGGCGTCTCCAGCTGTGCGAGCGCCGCCTCGAGCTGCGCGCTCTTCTCCGCGAGGTCCTCGCCGAGGTCCTCACCGGCAACCGGCAGCCCCTGCCTTCTGAGTTCGGCGGCCGCGCCGCGCTCGAGCCTTCTGCGCCGGGAGTGAGCCCGGCAGATCTCGAGGGCCGCGGTGCCCGCTCGGGTCGCGGCCCCCCGACCGGGGGCGAGTTGTTCGAGCTCGCGGGCGATCGCAGCGGACATCTCCCGTCGAAGCTCGCCGGCATCGTCGGCGGAGCGGCCGAAAGACCTGGCCAGTGACGCCAGGAGGTCGGACGTGCCCTGCGGCATCCTCTCGGCGCCGGAAGATGTCTGCGTTTTCGCGCGGTTCTTGCCGGCCATCGGTGGACTGCCCCCGGTTGAATTCGAACCTCCATACAGGAGATCGACCGGGACGGCCCGACAGTTTTGCCGATCATCGGCTATCCGGCGCTGACCCGCGGACTATCCTCCGGAGAGTTCGCGCTTCCGGCGGGCCTTCATCCGCTTCATCTCGGTGTTGGGCTTGATCTTGCGGCCGGGGCACTGGTTGCGCCGGTCCAGGAGCCAGTTGCCGGAATTGTCCCGCAGTACCGGCATGCGCCTGGCGACCGGCGGGGGCTTGACGGCCTTGCCCGGCTTCAGGGAGTACCAGTAGGCCACCGAGGACATCTCGTTGGCCAGGTGGTTGCCGTGGCCGTGCTCGATGGTGACCTTGATCTCCTTCTCGAAGCGCACCGGGTTCTCGATGTGGTGCACGTAGCTGGTCTGGTAGCCCCCGACTCTCCGACTCCCAACGGTGCCTGGTCGGGTGTGCGCCTCGTAGATCGAGCTGCCGTTGCGCAGGAAGGCGTTGGGCTGCATGCCCCAGGCCTGGTTGAGGTAGTCCTCCGAGCCGGTGCCGTGCAGGTCCGGCGGCCACTTGTAGCCGTCGACCCAGATCATGTCGTCGCCCTCGCCCCACCAGGTTCCCTGGAAGTTGGTCACGCTCAGGTTGCAGCCCAGGTAGTGGCCGCGGCCCCGGGTTTCCAGGATCACGTAGTTGTTCTCCCACGCGGTCCGGCCCGTGTTGACGACTTTGGCCGGCGCCGTGTTGACGGGGATTTCGTGTCCCCAGCCCCCGAACGGGTTGGTCCGCCGGAACTCGGCGTTGAAGTACCCGCCGTCGGTGGGCAGGTCCTCGTCGAGCTCGTAGTCGACGTAGAAGTACTGGAGGTGATCCTGCTTGCTCTCGTTCACGAGCTCGACCAGCGCCCGCTCTCGGAAGGGCATCCGCACGTAGGAGTTCAGCGCGCAGCCGCAGTCGAACTTGTTGTTGCTGTTTGTCGAGGCCGAGAAGAGCAGCGACTGGTAGCTGTTGACGAGGCCGTGGCCCAGGCCGAAGAAGTCGCCCAGCGGGCAGAGCACGCTGGGACGACGGGCGTTGTCCCAGGTGATCTTCAGCAGGCACTCGCGGTAGTGATCACGCTGGGTCATCCAGATGTGGGTGATCCGGCCCGGCCCCCTGATGTCGGCCAGCACCCGCGACTTTCCGGCCGGGATTATCCACCTGTCGGCGTTGCGGCCGGTCCGGTCCCATGACGAAGTGCGGCCGGTCCGGGCGTTGCGAATTCTGGTCAGTTCTTCGAGCATCGCGCTTCTCCTGTATGAAAGGGCCGGTCCCGCCTGGGAGCGGCACTCAGATGATCTCGCGGTGATCGCGGTCCGGCAGTTCGGGAAAGTTCGCGTGCGGTTCGGTCTGGTACCAGTAGACGACCGATGAGATATCGTCCTGCAGCGGCAGGTAGCGATGCTCGCTCCGCCAGCCGAGGGCCTGCATGGTCACGCGCAGGTCCTTCTTGAAGAACACCGGGTCGGGAATGTGGAAGCGGTAGAGCGTCAGGCGGGTGCCGGCTTGATTGCGCTCGCCCTTCACGCGTTGAAAGCCGAAATGCGGCGCCGAGAAGTTCCTTTCGTCGAAACACCAGGCGCCACCGAAGTAGTCCTCGGTGCCCGTTCCGCAGATAGTCGGGAACTCGGTGTCGCCATCGATGAACATCTTGATCTCACCTTCACCCCACCATCCGGAGCTGTTCTGCTGCCAGGACATGAAGGTCCCCAAGTAGTGCCCCTGCCCCTTGATGCCGTCGACCATCACGTAGTCCTGCTTGTAGGGCAGCGGGTTGGTGCGCCGCCACTGTGCGTGCAGGTAGAGCGCTTCATCGCACACGTCCTCGATGGTGTAGTTGATCGTGTAGAAGAACGCGCCCAGGTCCTTGGGCGAATCGTTGGCAACACTGATCCGCGCGTGCTTCCTGAAAGGCATCGGGAAGAAGCAGTTCATGCCGCCCTTGGGGTTGACGTTGATCGGCTGGGCCAGGATGTCCTGGCGCGCTCCCCAGGAGTTGCAGAAGAAATCGGCCAGCGGGCATTCTATCGAGGGCTGGTCCTCGCCGTCCCACCATACGCGCAGGATGATGTCCCGGTAGAACTCCTGGTTGAACGTGACCCAGATGTGGCGGATTACCCCGGGTCCGTCGTTGTCCATGATGGTCAGTTGCTGCCCCGCGGCCAGGAAGGCGCAAGGTGAGACCTTCCACTTCTGACCGAGGTCCCGCGCGGCCCGGGCCGAGTTCGGCGAAAGGGTTTCGGCCTCGGTGGCCATGCCGCCGGCGCCCTTCTCGCCGCGGAAATTCTCGGCGGACAGCGAACGGCTCTCGGCGTCGCGTTTCACGAAGATGTTGCCCATGTCGATGTTCATGGATTCTCCTATGCCTCAGCTTGAGGCCGCATTTGAGTCCCTACCCCAATATACACTCAAAAGCCGCCTCTTGACATGGAGGGGCCTATGGATTATATGGACGATCCTATGGGAATCGTTTCGGCGGCCAAGCTCAATCTGGGCATGTTTCACGCGAGCAGGAGCTCGGATTTCCGGGTCTATGGCCTGGGAATCCGGGAGCTTATGCCCCCGGGAAAGGTCGACCGCCCGGCCGGGACCAGGGACTACCTGTTCATGCACTTCCACACGAGGGTGGTGCTGGTCGGAGACGAGGGGCCCTCGTGGCATCCGGCTGACAGCTTCGTGCTCTGGGAGCCGGGCGCGGCGCATCTCTACGGCAATACTGAGAAGCGCTGGTCGCATTCATGGCTGCACTGCGACGGGGCCAGCGTGGAGTCGGCGGTGAGCAGCTCGGAATTGCCGCTCAACCGTCCGATACCGCTTGGCGACGCTGCCCTCGCCGAGACATCGCTCTGGTCGCTTCACGACGAGATCTCCGGCAACCGCCGTCCCGATCGGGTGATAGTCGAGAATCTCGTCCAGATCTGGATACGCCGGATCAGGCGCGCAGTGCATCCCGTCGCGGAGAAGGCGATTCCCTCGCGAGTGCTCGCAGCCCAGGCGCACCTCGACAGCCGCTTCGCAGCGGACATCACGCTGGAGAGCCTGGCCTCGTTCGCGGGCATGTCCGCCTCGTATCTGTCGGCCGAGTTCAGGAAGCACATTGGCATGCCGCCCATGCGCTACCTGCTTGAGACGCGGTTGACGCGCGCGGCCTATCTCCTGGCCGACGTCAATATGTCGATCTCGGAAGTCGCGCGTGAGGTGGGCTTTCGAGACCCGCTCTACTTCTCGCGGCAGTTCAGGAAACGTTTCGGACTCAGCCCCCGGCCCTATCGCCGGCAGCTGGGGTGAGAACTCTGGAAGAAGAGAATGGAAGGGCGGAGGATCGTGGAAGAGCGGAAGATGGCGGGCCGACCAGGCTGCCTGGGTTCTGCTCTTCACGCATTCTTCAATTCATCCATACTCCCGTGTCCGTTGGGACCGCTTGTCGCCATCGCGCGCAACCGCTATAATCCGACGCGTTTGCGGTTCCGTCGCGCGTGAGGGGACAGGGGCAATGGCCAAGTACGAGGCGGTCATCGGGCTGGAGGTTCACGTCCAGCTCAACACCAGGAGCAAGCTCTTCTGCTCCTGCAGCACTGAGTTCGGCGCCGAGGCCAATACTCATGTTTGCCCGGTGTGCCTGGGTCACCCGGGCACGCTGCCGGTTCTGAACAGGGACGCCTTCGAAAAGTCGATCCGCGCCGCGCTGGCCCTGGGCTGCGAGATCCCGGAGCAGACCAAGTTCGACCGCAAGAACTACTACTACCCGGACCTGCCCAAGAACTACCAGATCTCGCAGTACGACATTCCCCTCTCGGCCGGGGGACGCATCTCCTTCGACGTTGACGGCGAAGAGAAGACCGTGCGCATCACCCGCTGCCACCTCGAGGAGGACGCCGGCAAGCTGCTGCACGAAGACGCCCGCGGCAGCGACAAGAGCTCGGTGGACCTCAACCGCGCCGGGACCCCCCTGCTCGAGATCGTCACCGAGCCGGACATCACCAGCGCCGAGGAGGCCGTGGGCTACCTCACAGCGCTGAAGCAGCTCCTCAAGTACCTCGACGTCTCCGACTGCGAGATGCAGGAGGGCTCGATGCGCTGCGAGCCGAACATATCCATCCGGCCCGCCGGCGAGGAGAAGCTGGGCACCAAGACGGAGGTGAAGAATCTCAACAGCTTCAAGGGCGTGGCCGGTGCGGTGAAGTACGAGATCAAGCGCCAGGGCCGGCTGCTGGACAAGGGCGAACGCGTCCGCCAGGAGACCATGCTCTGGGACGTCGACAAGGAAGTCACCCGCACGATGCGCTCCAAGGAGGAGGCCCAGGACTACCGCTACTTCCCGGAGCCCGACCTGCCGCCCTTTGAAATCGCGCGTGAGTGGGTCGAGGAGCTCCGCTCCGCGCTGCCCGAGTTGCCCTGGGTCCGGCGCGAGCGCTTCGAGAAGGAGCTGGGGCTCGACGCCTACACGGCGGGCGTGCTCACCGCCGACAAGGCGGTGGCCGACTACTACGAGGCGGTTCTCGCCGCCGGTGCCCCGGCCGACGAGGCCGCCAAGTTCACCATCAACGACCTGATGCGCGAGCGCGAGGAGCGCGACCTGGATTTCGGCGACTTCCCGGTTGCCGCGGAGCAGGTGGCCGGGGTCATCGGCCTGGTCGCCGCGAAGACCATCAACGTTTCCATCGCCAGGCAGAAACTGATCCCCGCGATGTTCGAGAGCGGCAAGGGCGCGGAAGAACTCGTCAGAGAGTTGAACCTGGCGCAGGTCACCGACGGCGATGCCATCGGGGGTGCCGTCGACGCGGCCATCGAGAAGAATCCCAAGGCGCTGGAGGACTACCGTGCGGGGAAGAAGAACGCGGTGCAGTTCCTGATCGGCCAGGTGATGCGCGAGACCCGCGGCAAGGCCAACGCCGGCGTGGTCCGCGAACTGCTCGCGAAGAAGCTTGACGAACTCTGTTCGAAGTGAGAACAGCGTGAACCACCAGGACACCAAAAGCACCAGGAAGCCCCTTGACCACAGAGCTCGCAGAGGCCACGGAGATGCCACCTTGATCGCGAAAGCGGTCGAAGTAGTGCAAACGACAGTTGCCGCCGAAGGGAAGAGCCCTTCCTCGGTGTCCTCTGCGTCCTCCGTGGTGAGAGGATCGGAGGTTCTCGGTGCCTTGGTGGTTAAGGAAGGAGCCCGTGGCTGATTCGGCGACCTGCGACCGCTGCGGCGCGGACCTCCTGGGCGCCGACGTGCACTACGTCGCCGAGATGAAGATCTGGGCGGCCTACGACGTGATGGAGATCGGTACAGGTAAGAGCCTCGAGAAGCGCGACCTTCACGCCGAATACGTAGACGCGCTGATCGACGCGGCGAGGCAGAGCGAGCAGGAGGCCGCCGACAGCGTTTACTGGCAGCGGCGGTTCGACCTCTGCGCGAAGTGCCGCAAGAAAGTGCAGCAGAGCCCGCTGGGCGCCGCCGCGGAGGCGGTGCCGAAGCGCGAGAAACCGGAGTAGAACATGGCGCAGACCATCACCGAGAAGATTCTCGCCGCGCACTGCGGCCGGGACGAAGTAGGGGCCGGGGAGTTCATCGAGGCGCGCGTCGACCTGTGCCTCGGCAACGACATCACCGCGCCGATCGCCATCAAGGAGTTCAGGAAGGTCGGCGCCGAGAAGGTCTTCGACCGGGCGCGCGTGGCGCTGATCCCCGACCACTTCACGCCCAACAAGGACATCAAGAGCGCCGAGCAGGCCAAGATGCTCCGCGACTTCGCGCGCGAACAGGAGCTCGAACACTACTGGGAGATCGGCGAGTGCGGCGTGGAGCACGCCCTGCTGCCCGAGCAGGGAGTAGTCGTCAGCGGCGACCTGGTCATCGGCGCCGACAGCCACACCTGCACGTACGGGGCGCTGGGCGCAGTGTCAACAGGCGTGGGCTCGACCGACCTGGCCGCCTGCATGGCCACCGGCGACGTCTGGCTGCGCGTGCCCGAGACCATGAAGTTCGTCTTCAGGGGGGAGCGCAAACCACACGTCGGCGGCAAGGACTTCATCCTCTACACGATCGGCAAGATCGGCGTGGACGGCGCGCTCTACCGCGCCATGGAGTTCTGCGGCGACGCGATCGACGCGCTGCCGATGGACGACCGCCTGACCATGTGCAACATGGCCATTGAGGCCGGCGGCAAGAGCGGGATCATCGCTCCCGACGAGATCACCGCCGAGTACGAGAACGGGCGCGCCCGGCGCGAGCCGCGGGTTTTCGCGTCGGACCCCGACGCCGCGTACGTTTCGGTGCACGAGTACGACGTCGCCGACATCGAGCTCCAGGTGGCATTGCCGCACCTGCCCAGCAACTCCAAGCCTGTCGGCGAAGTTGCCGGCATGGAGATCGACCAGGTGGTCATCGGCAGCTGTACCAACGGCCGGCTCAGCGACTTCGAGATCGCCTACGAGATCATCAAGGGCAACAGGGTCGCCAAGGGCTTGCGGGTCATCATGATTCCGGCCACCCAGGAGATCTGGCTGGAGGCCAATCGCCGGGGCTGGTTGTCGGCGTTCGTGGAGGCCGGCGCGGTGGTTTCCACGCCGACCTGCGGTCCCTGCCTCGGCGGGCACATGGGCATACTCGCGAAGGGCGAGCGCTGCCTGGCGACGACTAATCGCAACTTCGTGGGTCGCATGGGCGACCCCGAGAGCGAAGTTCTTCTCGCCGGGCCGGCGGTCGCCGCGGCCAGCGCGCTCACCGGCGTCGTTACCGACCCTGCTGAGCTGGCGTGAAGGGGATCGGGCTTATCCTTCGCCGGATTTCGCTGCTGCCGCTGGCGACGCTGCTGTTTGCCGGCTGCGCGCGGCGAGCCTCTTCGCCGCCCGGGAAGGTCGATCTGCCCCCGGTAGGCGTAGCCGGCCGCAAGTCGTTCATAGTCGAGGAGGCGAAGCGCGGTCCCATCGTGCTGATCTTCCCCGGGCGTTCGGCGCCCACCGACGACAAGACTCTGGGCATTCGCGCCACGGCCCTGCGCACCTCCGAGAAGCTCGAAGGCAGCGTGGCCATCTTCAGCTGGATGCGCTACCGCCAGGCGTGCGCCTGGGTGCGCCGCGAGGCGGCCAAGCGGCGCGAATCCGGGGAGCGCGTGCGGCTCGCACTGGTGGGTCACAGCTGGGGCGGGCAGGCCGCCAGCAATTTCACGAAGGAGTCGCTCAAGAAGGGCATCGTCGACGAGGTCACCCTGCTGGTGACCGTCGACGCGATCTGCAAGGGCTACCTCAAGGGCGTCTTCTACCAGCTGCCCTCGCTGTTCACGCTGGAGGTCTTCCTGCCTCACCGCCTGCGTCTGGTGGCGTTCCGGGGCACGCCCCGGCCGGACGGGGAGAAGCTCCTCCGCCACGTCAACTACTACCAGATGGATTCCCCCCAGCTGTGCGGCACGGCGATCGCCAGCGCCAGCGAGAACCACGAGATCTGGCTGGACGGCGGGCGCGAACCCGGCCACGGCAACCTCGACAACCTCGTCGCCGAACTGGTTGCCGAGGACATCCGGCGCTGCTTCCTGAAGGGGGCCGCGAAGTGAAGCCGGGACTGCTTGCCGGTCTGGCCCTGCTGGTCATGGCCGGAGGGCTGGGCTGCAAGCGCCGGCTGTGGTACGAGTGGCGCGACGAGCCCTATCTTCGCAAGGTGTATCGCGGGGGCGAGCGCAAGGCCCTGGCCCGGATGCGTTCCTTCTGGCACGACGATCGCGAGATCGGCGCGCGGGCCCTGGCGGTAATTGCCCGCGAGGCAAGGGCCGCCGGCGACGAAGAGACCGCGCGGCGCCTGGCGCGCCAGCTCATGGATCACTACCGGCGCGAGGACAACTACGAGACCAGGGGCATAATCGTCGCGCTCTGCCTGCGCGAGGCCGGCGAGGGCGATTCCGAGGTCTGCGGGTTCCTCAAGTCGCGGCTGAATTCAGGCGAGCACCCGGTGGCCGCCGCCTACTCGCTGGCGACGTTGCGTCCCACAGGGGCCTTCGAAGCGATCTCCGCGGCCTACGAGAAGACCCGCGACCACGAAATCCGCTACGAGCTGCTGGGCGCCCTGTGGCTGCTGGGTGACGCCCGGGCCATCCCGCTGCTGGAGCGCGCGCTGGCCGAGATCGACGCGGGCTGGCCCTCGCGGGTTCACCACATGAAGAAGCCGCTCTACCGCAAGGCCCTGGCCGGCCGGCTCGAGACGCTCCGCGCGGCCTGCGCGGCGGGGGTGGTGCCGTAGTGCGTGCCTGGCTGCCGGCGGGTGTCTTGATCCTGGGCCTGCTGTCGGCCGGCTGCTTGCGGGCCTCTCCCCCGATCGACGCCCAGGCTCGCGTTCCCCGTGGCCCCGACGATTTCCACGGTCACCCGGTCATCCGCACGCGTCGCGGCACTTCGCCCCGGGCCCGGCGGTTCAGGCACCGCGTGTGCTGGCAGCCGCGGTTGCTGCTGTCCGGGTCGCGGGACGTCGAGATCGCCATTCGCGTCGCCGACAGCAACGCCATCCCCGGCGACTACCGCTTCGATTCGCGCGACAGCTTCGAGGTGATCGCCCCCGGGACGGGCAGGCCCATGGCGCTCGATGGCGTCCGGGTCGCGCGCGGCAGGCTGCGCGGGCGAATAAGGCGGGTGCCGAAGGGCGCCTCGGGATTTCGCTCACTGGTCATCGACCAGACGGCCAGGGGCGGCCGGCGCCACCGGTTCGACTGCGCGTTCCGGGTAGTCGACCGCCTGAGGCTGGCGCTGACATTCGACGACGGTCCGGTGCCGGTCGGCGATCCGGAGGACGGCCGGGTCGAGGGCAGCCCCACCGGCAGGATACTCGACGTGCTGGCCAACTACCGCCACGGCCCGGGCCGGAGCCGCCGGGGCCTGGCGGCCGCCTTCTTCGTGCTGACCTCCCCCGAGAAGTTCATGGGCAGGACCCACCGCAAGGGCGAGACCGCCGACGGGGCGGTTCTCATGAAGCGGGCGGTGCGCGAGGGACACCTGGTCGAGGCGCACTGGGGCGGCCGTTACCGCAAGCAGGGCTACCACCACACCAGTCGCGTCGACGGCGACGACAACGGGGTGGACGACGACGGCGACGGCCGCGTCGACGAGGACCGGGCCTACGACGTCGATGGCGACGGCAGGCCCGACGGCAGCTGCGCGCTGGAGAGCGACCTGCTGGAGTGCGTTGCTCGAATACGGCAGGTGACCGGAAGACGTCCGGAATTCGTGCGCCCGCCGGAGTGGGTCTGGCGCAAGCCCGGTCGTCCCGAGGTCAGCAGGCGGGTGGCGGGCGTCTACCGGCGGCTGGGCCTCAAGATGATCCTCACCGACGCCAAGCTCGGCGACGGTGGCTACGCGCTGGTCAGCGTCTTCTCGCTGGAGAGCAAGATGCTCAGGTTCTCCCTGCGCCGGGCGGTGGCCCGGGGCTACTCGGATATCGTTCTGACCATGCACGACTCCAACACCATCACCGCGAACAGGCTCACGGCCTGGTTGCGGCGCGTCGAGTCGATCCTTGCGGGCATCAGCCTCGGCGGCCGGAGGATAAACCCGCAGGTGGACGTCGAGTTCATCGACGATGGCGATGAACTCGCGGCGCTGCTGCGGGCCAAGCGGTGCTTCGGGCTGGGGGCGCTTTCCAGCGGCAGGTCCTCGGAGCACTGAACGCCGCCGTCGGGCCGACAAGGCTTGAGGCGCTTTCGGGATTGAGTACGAGCGCGCGTGCGGTGAGCCGATCCCGGAAAGCAGCCCCATGGTGCCGGGGCCGAAGCACCCGGCACTCCGTGGCCCCGGGTCTTCGCTCTTGCGCGCTGGCGCCGGGCGGCAATGCCCACGGATTCTGCTGACAGCGAGGGTTGCTGGGCGTATAATCGACATGCCCGCGACGGGTTCAGTTCGATCCTTCCCGGGCTTGAGGTCCAGGGGCAGGCCACGGAGCCACGGGCAGGGGGGAGTACATGAGCGCGCCATCCGGACCCGGGAGCGACGCCGAGCCCGCTCCCCCCTCGACGGCCGGCGGGAAGCCCGACGCCGCCGAGGGCCGGCCTGTGGCGCCCGGGGCGCCCGGGCGGGAGGACCTGTCGCTGCTCTCGAGCCTGCCGGTCGGCGTGTTCCGGACCACCCTGGACGACGAGGGCGAGTTCCTGGAGGCCAACCAGGCGCTGGCCCGGATGCTGGGCTACGAGTCCGTCGAGGCTCTCAAGGCCGCCCCGGTAGTTTCCATATATCCCGATCCCCTGGATCGCCGGCGCACCATCCGGGCCTGCCGGGACGCCGGCGGGGCGATGACCCACACGCGCCTGGAGTTGCGCACCCGCGACCGCAAGCCCCTGTGGGTGTCGGTCAACGCCCGGTTGGTGCCTGACGAAGAGGGTCGGGAGCGCTGGATCGACGGGATCATGGTCGACGTGGCCGAGCACCGCCGCGCCGAGGAAGCGCTTCGAGAGAGCGAAGAGCGCTATCGCACGGTGTACAACACCGCGCCGCTGGCCTTCGTGACCTGGGACCGCGAGTGCCGGATCACCGACTGGAACGACTACGCCAGGGATATATTCGGCTGGACCCGCGACGAAGTCATCGGCCGGAGCTTCTTCGAGTTCCTGATACCCGAGGGCGCCAGGCCGCGGGTAAAGGACGTGGTCGAGCGGTTGCTCGAGGGCGAGATCGAGCGCCACATCGTTCACGAGAACCTTACGCGCAGCGGCAAGGTCATCACCTGCGAGTGGAACAACTCGGTGTTCCGCGACCCCCGGGGCGAGATCGTCGGGGCGATGTCCCTGGGGCTTGACGTGTCCGCCCGGGTGATTGCCGAGAGCGCCCTGCGCGAAAGCGAGAAGCGCTTCCGCTCGCTGCTGCGCAACCTGCAGATCGGCGTGTACCGCACCAGCGGCGGACCGGAGGGCCGTTTCATCGAGGCCAACCCCGCGATGGCGGAAATCCTCGGCTACGACAGCGTGGCGGAACTCATGACCGTTCCGATGTGCAGCCTGTGCCCGGATGCCGGTGACGCGCTGGAAGGCGTTTCCGGGTCTACGCGCCGCGGCGGGATCTCCAGGCGCAGGGAGGTGCAGCTCAGGCGCAAGGACGGCCGGGTGATCTGGGCGGAGGTCACTTCCCGCGCCGAGCGGGACGGGGACGGCAACACCCTCCACGTCGACGGGGTGATCGAGGACATCACCGAGCGCAAGTGGGCGCGCGAGGCGCTCCTCGAGAGCGAGGAGAAGTACCGCCTGGTCTTCAAGAACGTGCACATGGGCGTCAGCGTGCACGAGGTCCTGCCCGGCGACGGCCGGCGCCTGGTGGACTGCAACGACCGCTACGTCCAGGCGTCGGGCTTCTCCCGCGAGAAGCTGCTGCGCGCCGGCGATACGCGCCGGCTCCAGGAGTCGCGCTTGACGCAATCCGAAGAGGACCGTATCCGCGAGCGGGCCGAGAACGGTCTGCCGGTCCGCGGGGAGTTCTCCTGGAAGCGGCCCGACGGCGAGTTCAACCGGGTGGAGTACACCACCGCCTACTACGAGGCCCGCGGGCGCCGCTACGCGGTGGCCGTGGACCACGACATCACCGATCGCAGGCAGGCCGAAGAGGAGAAGCGCCAGCTCGAGGAGCAGCTGCGACAGGCCGAGAAGATGCGCGCCGTCGGCGAGCTGGCCGGGGGAGTGGCCCACGACTTCAACAACCAGCTGGCGGCCATAATGGGCTGCGCGGAGATGCTCGGCAGGAAGCTGCAGAACGATCCGGTCGCGCGCTACGCGGACATGATCGTCAAGGCTTCCCGGAGGGCATCGGAGCTCACCGGCCAGCTGCTGGCCTTCGCGCGCAAGGGCAAGTATCGCGCGGTGGCGGTCGACCTCCACGCGGTGATCGAAGAGGTGCTCGGCCTCCTGGAGCACAGCATCGACAAGCGCATCAGCCTCAGCCGCGAGTTCACCCCCGAGCGTGCGGTGGTCACCGGCGACCCCGCCCAGCTCGAGAACGCCCTGCTGAACATCGCGCTCAACGCCCGCGACGCGATGCCCGGGGGGGGCAGCCTGGCCTTCTCCACCGACCTGGTGGATCTCGACCGGGAGTACTGCCGGTCGCTGCCGTACGAGATGGAGTCTGGGCGCTACGTGCTGGTGCGGGTGAGCGATACCGGCACGGGCATGAGCGAGGAGGTTCGCGAGCACATCTTCGAGCCCTTCTTCACCACCAAGGCGGTGGGCAAGGGCACGGGAATGGGGCTGGCGGCGGTTTACGGCACGATCAAGAGCCACGGCGGGGCGGTGGAGGTCAGCAGCGAGCCCGGCGAGGGAACTGTTTTCAGGATCTACCTGCCGGTTGCCGACCGGGAGGAACAGGCTCCGGGCGAGGCCGGCGCCGTTGCGCCCGAGGCCGCCGGCGCCTCCTGCGTGCTGGTGGTCGACGACGAGGAACTGGTTCGCGACGTGGCCTGCAGGGCCCTGGGGTCACTCGGTTACCGCACGCTGGCCTGTGCCGACGGCGCCGAGGCCCTCGAGCTCTACAGGAGGGACTGGCGGAAGATAGACCTGGTCCTGCTGGACATGGTCATGCCCAGGATGAACGGACCGGCGACCTTCGCGGCCATGCGCGGGATCAACCCCGAGGCGCGCGTGGTCGTGTCTTCGGGTTACAGCCTGGACGGTGAGGCCGGCGAGCTCCTGGAACGGGGCGCCGCGGGCTTCATCCAGAAGCCCTACAGGATCGCCGACCTGGGCCGGGCGGTCGCCGGGGCCCTCGAGAAGTGATCCGGCGGGTGCTTCTCACCGGCGGCGCCGGGTTCATCGGCTCGCACCTGGCGCGCCTGCTCCTGGCCGAGTGTCCCGACCTCGAGGTGCTGAACCTCGACGTTCTCAACTACGCCGGCAGCGAGGACAACCTGGTCGAGTTGCGGGGCAACCCCCGCCATCGATTCGTGCGCGGAAACGTGCTGGACTCCGCGCTGGTCGCGCCCCTCGTGCGGGAGTGCGACGCCGTGCTGCACCTGGCGGCCCAGACCCACGTGGACCGGTCGATCGCCGACCCGCGGCCCTTCGTGGAGACCAACGTTGCCGGGACGCAGACGCTGCTCGAGGCGGTGCGCGCCGCCGATTCCCCGATCCGTTTCGTGCACGCCGGGACCGACGAGGTCTACGGCAGCCTGGCCCCGGACTCGGCCGACAGGTTCACCGAGGACTCACCGCTGGCGCCCCGCAACCCCTACGCGGCCAGCAAGGCGGCGGCGGACATGCTGGTCTCCGCCTACGGAGCGACCCACGGCATCGACTGGGTGATCGTGCGCAGCTCGAACAACTACGGGCCGCGGCAGTTCCCGGAGAAGCTGATTCCCCGGTTCGTTGCCCTGCTGGCCGAGGGAAGGAAGGTACCGCTCTACGGTGACGGGAGTCACCTGCGCGACTGGCTGCACGCCGAGGACTGCTGCCGGGCGCTGCTGGCCGCCATGCGGCGCGGCGGGTCGGGCGAGGTCTACAACGCAGCCGGCGGCAACGAGCGCAGCAACCTCGAACTGGCGCGCGCGATACTCGAGATCATGGGCCGGGGCGAGGACATGATCGAGTTCGCGCCGGACCGTCCCGGCCACGACCTGCGCTACGCCATGGACTGCTCCAAGGCGGAACGCGAACTGGGCTGGAAGCCGCTGCGCACCGGCTGGAAGTCGGAGCTGGCCGCCACGGTGCGGTGGTACCTGGACAACCCCGATTGGCTCAAACCCCGGCTGAAACAGGATCCCGCCTGACGGCCAGGGTGCCGGGAACCCCGGGAGTCCCGCCGCTCGTCATGCCTGGTGTCCCTGGTGTCTGACGGGTGAGGCCTTGCCGGCCGGCGGCCCGCGCCGGCCGCTTCAGTGCAGCGCCTTGATGTGCTCGGGGACCGCGGTCGACAGGGCCTGGAGGTCGTAGCCGCCCTCCAGGAAGGACACAATCCGTCCCCCGCAGTGTTCCCGCGCTATCGCCGCCACCATCGAGGTCAGCTCGCCGTAGTCGGCGCTGGTGAGCTCCATGCCGCCCAGCGGGTCGCGCTGGTGGGCATCGAAACCGGCGGAGATCAGGACCAGGTCGGGATCGAAGGCCGCGGCCGCGGGCCCGAGCTCTTCCTCGAAGGCCTTGCGGTACCCGGTCATCCCCCGGCCGGCGGCGAAGGGCACGTTGATGTTCGTGCCCCGGCCTTCTCCGGCGCCGGTTTCTCCGCGCGCGCCGGTCCCCGGGTAGAAGGGGTAACGGTGGATGCTGAAGAGCAGCACGCCGGGGTCTTCGTAGAAGGTCGCCTGCGTGGAGTTGGGATGGTGCACGTCGAAGTCGACGATGAGGATCCGCTCGAGGCCGTGCTGCCTGCGGGCGTAGCGTGCGGCGATGGCCAGGTTGTTGAACATGCAGAAGCCCATGGCCCGGTCGCGCTCGGCGTGGTGTCCCGGAGGGCGCACCGCGCAGAAAGCCGCGCCCGCCTTTCCGGCCGCGACCGCGTCGACGGCCGCCAGGCCGGCGCCCGCGGCCAGCAGCGCCGTCTCGAATGACTCCTCGCATACCGGGCAGTCCATGCAGTCCAGGAAGGGGGTGCCGCTCCGGCAGGTGATTCGGGCGCGTTCGACGTACTCGGGGTCGTGAACCGCCTCGACCAGCTCCCGCGGGGCGGGTTCCGGTGCCAGGTGCAGCAGGCGGTCGTACAGCCCTGACTTCTTCAGGCCGTCGATGATGGCGGTGAGCCTCTCGGGGCGCTCGGGGTGGCCGGGCGTGGTCCGGTGCCCGAGGAACCGGTCGCTGTAGACCAGCGCGATCTTGACCGTGTCTTCGGCGCTCATCGCCAGCGGGCCGTTGAAGAAGTCCGTGAGCTGCGAAGCTTGAGATAGGAGAAAGGAGAGAGTAGACCGCAGGAGAAGCAAGCCCCCGCAATCTCGCGCCTTGCGCTCAGCCATGTTAGAAATTCCACGGCTCTCCTTTCGCCTTTCACCTTTCCCCTGCTCTGCAGGCCGTTCTTCAACGGCCTGCTAGTAGTAATACCAGATGCTCTCGTAGTCGGCGGGGTCCTCGCCGATGGCCTCGAGGCGCTGGAGGTACCCGAGGATGGGCACGTCGTTGCCGAGGTAGCCCTGGCTGGGGGCGATCTTCTTCTCCCAGGGGTGGAACTCGAAGATGCGTTCCCCCGAGGGCAGCACCGTGACCATGTCGCGGTGCTGGGTGGCCCGCAGGTAGTTCTTGCCGAGGCCGGGCACGTTGTAGACCGCCTCGTCGGTGCGCCGCGAGCCGGGCAGCAGTCGGGCCTCCTCCTTCTGTTCCTGGAGCATGCGCGCCAGCGGCACCCGATAGGAAGCCGTCTCCTCCTTGCCCTTGGGCATGAACGTGTAGTAGGGGTCGACTCCCAGCAGGCGCAGGGCCAGCCGCAGCTTGGCGGTCTCGAACCGGCGCGAGACGAAGAAGGTGAAGACCTGCTGGTTGAGGACGCTGATCCCCTGGCGGCGGATGCGGTCGACGGCGGCGGCGGCCCAGGGGGTGATTTCGTAGGGGTGTTCGAAGTGGGTCACCAGGCAGATCTCGCGGCGGCCGGGTTCGCGGAAGGAACCCAGCATGCCGGCGAGCTTGCGGGTGATGCGCATGGGCATGGTCACCGGGGTGCGGGTGCCCAGGCGGATGACGTCCACGTGCTCGATGTTGGCCAGGCGGTCGAGAATCTTCCGGAGTTCGTCGTCCTCGAGGCCCAGGGGATCACCGCCGGTGACCAGCACCTCGCGGACGGCGGGGTGTTCCTCGATCCACTTGAAGGCCGCCTCGATCTTCTTCGCCGGCGCCAGCGCCCCCGGCGCCATGGCCTGGTCGATCTCCCAGTTGCGCTGGCAGTAGACGCAGATCTGCGGGCAGGTGTTGAAGGGCTTGAGGATCACGATCGCCGGGTAGCGCCGGGTGACCAGGTCCACCGGCGAGGTGTCGTGCTCCAGCATGAAGTCGAAGGCGCGGTGGCGTTCGCCGCGGTGCGCGATCATCTCCGCGACGTAGTCGGCGGGGGGCAGCACCTGGGCGCGGACGGCGCGGTCGCGCCCCAGGTCGGGTCGCTCGTCCATCAGCGTCGCATAATAGGGCGTAATCCCGAAGGGCAGGCCGCCCTCGACCGCCTGCCCGGCGCTCTGCAGTTCCTCGTCCGAGACGGTGACCAGTTCGACGAGCTTCTCCGGCCCGGTGATGATGTTCTCGACCTGCCAGTGCCAGTCGTTCCACTGCTCGCGCGTGGCGCCGAGGGCCTCGGCGACGCGGTGGCGCCTGCGCCGCCGGCGGCGTACCGCGGTCTCGTCGAGGCCCGTGGGGTAGCTGTCCAGGCGCGCCTGTACCCGCTCCCAGATGACGTCGAGTTCGTCCGATCGCTGCCGGGCGGCATTTCGCCCCGAGAGCTTCTCGTTGAGCTCGTACTCGCCGGGGCGCCTGTGCGGGGTGCGGCCCTCCACGCCCATTATCATGTGGCCGATGTCCGCGTAGAAGGCGGGGGTGAGGTCCTCGCGGGGCCTGCCGCGGGCCAGGTCCCAGAGCGCCTGGGTTACGCTGAACCTGCTGATCTTGTCGGACCTCTCCTTGAGCACGCTGCGCAGCGCGCGGGCCGCGTCGCGCACCGTGACGATATCGCCCGGGATGTGCTCGAGTTCGCCGCTGGCGGTGTCGAACTGGAAGTCGGTCACGCGCTCGAACAGGCGCTGGCGGGCGCTGTTCAGCGTGCGGCAGTTGGACACCAGTCCCAGGATGGCCGCGGCTTCGCGGCGGAATTCATCGGCGCTGTATTCGCGGTGCATGGGCAGAGCTCTCCGGGCTTGCGGTATCGAACGCAATGAGTCTATCGATGTGCCGGTCGCAAGCGGGCCGCTCGACCGGGCTGGAGGCGATTATAGCGAAGCCGCCGCGCTTTTCCAATGGGGGGGCGTTTAGGGCGCTTTGCGCTTGCCCCGCGGTGGGGACGATATACAATCCGTTCAAAGGCGGCCGCTTAGGTGACAGCCGGTGCCCGAAGAGGCCGGCACGTCGGGGCGGCGTTTCTTTGTGCCAGACGGCGCAGGAGGAAGCCCGGTGCACTCCGACGCGTTGCCGGTTCCCGGCAGAGCAGTGAGCCTCAACCTCAACGTCCGCGGCATGAAGCGCAGCGCGACGCTGGCGATCAACGAGCGCTGTCGCGAACTGCGCAGCGAGGGCCGCGAGGTCTGTCACCTGGGTTTCGGCCAGTCGCCGTTCCCGGTGCCCGAACCGGTGGTCGAGACCCTGCGTCAGAACGCGCACCAGAAGGACTACCTGCCGGTACAGGGCCTGCACAAGCTGCGCAAGGCCGTGGCCCGCTACCACTGGGACCAGGACGGCGTGCGCTCCAAGGCCAAGGACGTGATCGTGGGGCCCGGCTCAAAGGAGCTGATGTTCATGCTCCAGATGGTCTTCAGCGGCGAGATCATCGTGCCCACTCCCTGCTGGGTGTCCTACGGTCCCCAGGCGCGGATCCTGGGCCGGCCGCTGACCATGCTGCACACCACCTTCGAGTCGCGCTGGCGCCTGACCGCCAGGCAGCTGATCAGCCACTGCCAGCACCAGCAGGACGACGAGCGCCCGCGCCTGCTGATCATCAACAGCCCCTCCAACCCCGACGGCGGGATGTACACCGACGAGGAACTCGAGGATCTCGCCGACGCCGCGCGCAGCTACGGCATCCTGGTGCTTTCGGACGAGATCTACGCCGGCCTGCGCTTCGGCGGCAAGGGCGCCTCGATCTCGCGCTTCTACCCGGAGGGCACCATTCTCTCTTCGGGGCTCAGCAAGTGGTGCGGCGCCGGCGGTTGGCGGCTGGGGACCTTCACGTTCCCGCCGCACCTGGGCTGGCTGCTCAGGGCGATGTGCGCGGTGGCCAGCGAGACCTACACCACCGTCAGCGCGCCGATCCAGTACGCCGCGGTAACCGCCTTCACGCCCGACCAGGCCATCGACGAGTACCTCGCGCACTGCCGCCGGATCCTCGCCGCGGTCGGCGAGACCGTCGTCGACCGGCTGACCTCCGCCGGAGTCAAGGTCCAGCCCCCGTCCGGGGGGTTCTACGTCTTTCCGGACTTCTCGGGCTTCCGCGAGCGCCTCGCCGCGCGCGGCATCACCGAGAGCGACGTGATGTGCGAGCGCCTGCTCGAGGAGGCCGGGGTGGCGCTGCTGCCCGGCGTCGATTTCCTGCGCGCCGCGACCGACCTCACGGCGCGGCTCTCGTTCGTGGACTTCGACGGCGGAGAAGCGCTGGAAGCCAGCCGCAAGATCGGGCTGGACGCGCCGCTGCCCGCCGACTTCGTCGAGGGCCACTGCGCCCGGATGGTAGCGGGACTCGAACGCATCGGCGAGTGGGCCGCGAGCTAGCCAGGTTTCGAAGCATTACAGCCCGCAATACACGTAGAAAGCGATAGCGGCTATCATCCTGTCTGTTTGCCGGGCCTCTTGAGCCCGGTGCAAGCCAAAGCCCTGAGCCCCGAGCGCGGGCGACGCGGTTCGTGCTACTCGCAGGCCAGCGCCAGCGATTCCCAGAGCCGCTCGGGCCTGGCGCCCTTTTTCAGGCGCTTGAGCGCCGGCAGCGTCAGCCGCGCGGAGAGCGTCAGGACCGGCCAGCCCGTGCGGCGGAACTCTACGAGGTTGCCGTCGGAGCTGATGCGGAAGCGAATCTCGTCGCGCGGCAGGCGCGGGGTGCTGCGAACAGCGTTTTCGAAGCCCCCGATGCCCACGCGGCGGAGCTCGGCGGCGATCTTCCTGTTCAAGTCGATCCTGGCCATGGACAACCTCCGTTTCCCGGGGTGGGATTCTAGCGGGCGCGTTTCTCCGCGCAAGTCAATCGTGCCCCCCGCCCCCTGCTCCAGCGTCGAGGACGCCCCCGCGCAGCCAGGGACCGCTGCTTCCCAGGCGCTCGTGCGTTGATCGAAGGCGCCTGCGCAGCCCCTCAGATCAGCGCCAGGATCTCCTCCAGGTTCTGGCAGTAGGCGTCGCAGACCTCGCGCGTGCCGCTCTCTACGATGTTGCCGCCGGCCACGCCGACCGTCGGGAAGCCCGCCAGGCGCACCGAGCAGGCCCCCGCGCCGGAGTCCTCGATCCCCACCACCGAGTTGCGCGCCTCGAAGGGCATGCCCAGTCCCACGCGGGCGACTTCGGCGTACAGCCAGGGGTGCGGCTTGGGCGAGAGCTCGCCGAGCGTCCCGGCCGCGCCCTTCGTGATCGGGAAGCCGGCGGTGACGATCGCGTCGTAGAACTCAGCCGGGTCGCCGAGGTCCAGCTGGCGGAAGGCGCTGACGATCTCGGGCCAGGCCTTCTCGTGCAGTCCCGAAGTCACCAGGCCGATCTTGATCTTCCGGGCCTTGAGTTCCAGCAGGAAGTCCTTGATGCCCGGCGCGGGCTTGAAGGCGTCGACGCTGCCGGTGCCGTCGAGCACCGCCTGCATCTCGCGCCGGGTGTGGGTGAAGTAGAACTCGCGGGCCTCCTCCACACTTCTTTCGGGGCAGTACTTGTCGATGCAGTACTGCAGGTGCTCGCTGACGCTGTGGCCCGAGACGAAAGGCAGGTCGGCGTCCTCGAGTTCGAACCCGGGGTCGCCGAGCAGGCTGGCGGTGGTCCGGCCGATGATCCAGATCCAGAACTCCTCGCTGCGCACGCTGGTGCCGTCGAGGTCCATGAGCACCGCCTGCACCGGCTTCTCGAGCCTGACGGGGTGCACCGGGTAGTAGGCCGGGTAGCCCATCGCCGAGGCGACGCAGGCCAGCGCGCGCTTCTCGAAGGCCACGAACTCGACCTTGCGGTCGCCGGTGGCGGTTACCGATTCAACGCCGCGCTCGCCAGCGCGGAAGAGGCCGTCTCCCGTGGCCTCCAGCGGCACGAAGCCGGACGAGTCTGAGATTTCACCGAGGCCGGGGATCGCTACCAGCTGGCTCATGGCTGCCTCCGGCCGAGCGAACCGGACTGGAAGAATGGAAGGATGGAAGGATGGAAGGAGGCCCTCGCCGCGCACCCTGCAGTTCCTTCGGTCATCCAGATCTTCGAGCTCGTTTGCCGGCAGGCCGCTGAAAAAGGTGCCATTGGCACCGAGCCTGAGAGAGGAGAAAGGAGAGAGTAGACCGCCCTTCGACACGAGCTCAGGGCCTCTCTATGGAAAAGCCTTGAGCGCAGTCGAAAGGCAGGAGAGGCAAGTGCCCCGATCTCGCTGTCTATGTCCTGCAATGTGAAAGATTCCATGGCTCTCCTCTCTACTTTCACCTTTCTCCTGCTCTGCAGGCCGTTTCTCAACGGCCTGCTAGAAACTGGCAGCCACAGTAACAATCTTCTTCGCGCCAGCGGCGAACTCGATCTCGTTGCCGCTGATCGCGAGCTTTTCCGCCGCCTCCTCCGCGAGCGAAACCAGTCGCGCGGATTTCGGCGTCACGCCGCATACCAGTTTGCCGGCAACTTCCTCGTCCGTTGGGTTCCAGAGCCGGACCAGCGTGGCCTCGCCTTCCTGGGCCTGCTTGACGGCCGAGAGCTGCAGCGCGCCCGGGCGGATCTCAAAGAAGCTCTGGCTGCGCGGCAGCGTGCCCTTCTCGCTGCGACCGGCCTGGGCGCACTTCAGCGGCAGGAGGAACGCGTTGGCCTCTGCGAGCAGACTGGCCTCCTGCCAGTCGCCGGCGTGCGGTACCAACGCGTAACGAAACTCCTGCGGGAAGAGACACTGCGAGCCGGGCTGGTCGGGGTACTCCGCGCGCCTGACGGTGTTCTTCTGCGCGAAGCAGCGCATGAACGTCAGCACCAGGGTCCGCTTCTCGTCGTCGCGAACTTCGTACTGCGGGATGCCCATGTTCAGGAGCGCCAGGCCGCTCTTGCCGTCACTCACGTCGACGAAGCCGAGGTGCGGGTGACAGCCGGAGGCCGGCTCGCGCCAGTCGGAGGTGTCGGGCATCTCGATGGGGCGCTCGAGAACGTCGAAGGGAGTCTCTGCGACCGAGTGAGTGGCGCCCGATATCCCTGTCGGGAACGCGATCCGCAGCCGGTGGTCCTTCGCGGTGTTGTCGAAGCGCGTGACCGCCTCCAGCCGCCGCGAGTTTGCGCTGAGCGCAAGCCGATGTTCGATCTCGAGGTCGACTTGCTCTTCGCTGCGGGCCCGGTCGAAACCGATCGCGCAGGCCGGCACGCGCAGCGCCAGCTTCACAGAAAGCGTCGCCCTGAGCGCGCCGTCCTCAATGACGCTGACTTCGGCGTTGCAGCCCTCGCTCGTAACCAGCCGATCTTCCCCGGGCGCGAAGCGCACCCAGGGATCGCCGACCTCGCCGTCGTCCTCGAGCAGGCCGAGATTCTCGTGTTTGCGCCCGCTCGCCAGATCGGCCAGGTCCCAGGTGCCGTTGGAGTTCACTTCGACGCGGACCAGGCCGTTGTCGAGCACGCCTTGGCCCTTGACCATCGAGCCGGTCTTGATCGAGGTCTTGCCGCCGCGTTTGAGCAGGTAAGAACGATAGCCCAGCGCGGGGACGTCAGCGGCCTCGAAGTAGAGCTTGCGCGAGCGCGTGCGCATGCGCAGCGGCAGCTCGTGCGGGCTCTGGAAGATGCTGAGCTTCTCCTCTTCGTCGACCAGCTGCACCGACGCGGCATTGCCGGCATCGTCCACGAGTTCGAAGTCCTCGAACTCCTCGCTGACGTGGACGTCGAGTTCGGCGCTCACGACTTCGCTGCGCGGCCGGCCCTCGGGGTTGAAGACCACCAGTTGGACGTCGTCCGGCGCGAGATCGCGCCCGTCGATGGCGGCGGCCAGTCGGCCCAGGCCCTTGACGGTCTGCTCCTCGGCGATGATCCGCACCTGGCGATTGCGATCCATCGTGTCTTCGTGGACCACGTCCATGCTGCAGCCCGAGAGCGAGTCGTGGGCGTGGTTGGCGACCAGCAATTTCCAGGCGCGAGTCATGAACGGTGCCGGATACTGGTGGCCCATGATCGCCGCCAGCGCCGAGGCCGGCTCGGCCCAGCGCGAGAGCTCGAGTTCGGCGGCGCGGTTGGCCTGCTTGATGTAGGCCCGCGCCGGGAAGATGTGCGGGTAGAGATCGGTGATCGTTGCGGTCTTCTGCGTGTGGCGCATCTCGCCGGTGAGCGTCTCGAGCTCGGGCTCGAGCGCCCGAATCGCCTCGACGTACTCCGGCAGGGTGCCCGGCACGTAGACCTCGCTGCCGAGTTCCTCGTTGAGCATCTTGACCAGCGCGCCCATCTTCGGGTAGGCCTCGAGCGAGTCCTGGCTCTGCATGCCCAGCGCGAGATGAGTGGCGTTGTCGCGCAGCTCGCCGAGCAGCGCCTCGGTGCCGCTCCTGGCGTTTTCGGGGTGCCAGGCGTGCGGCGGTTCGATCAGCTCGTAGGGCTGGATCGAGCTCGAACCCGCGAGGCGGAAGGGAACGCCGCCGTCCTCCCAGCGGTGCTCCTGTTTCGAACGGTCGCGGTCGTGCACGCAGGGTCTGTACACGAGGTGAAAGAAGTTCGCCCGACCGTAGTCGCTGAAGCGGAAGGCGAGAAGGCGCGAGCCGTCGGGGCCCTGCCACCGGAACTCGGCCTTGTCGGTGACGACGTTGTTGATGCCGCGGTAGAACATGATGCTGTCCACGCCGAAGCCGGTCATGATCTGCGGCATCTGCGAGACCTGGCCGTAGCTGGTGGGGCTGTAGCCGACAGGCATCGCCCCGCCGAACTCGCTGCAGACCTCGCGGCCCAGCAGGAAGTTGCGCACAAGACTTTCGCCCAGGCAGAGGTTCTCTTCGGGAAGTGTGTACCACGGGCCGGCGAGGATCTTGCCCGCGCGGCAGGCCTTCCGGAGGCGCTCGCGGTTCTCGGGGCGCAGCTCGAGGTAGTCCTCGATGAGGATCGCCTGGCCGTCGAGGTGGTAGCACTTGTGGTCGGCCTTCTCCTCGACGATGTCCAGCAGGTTGTCCATCATCCGCACCAGGCGCACCCTGGTGGCCTCGAACGAGAACCGCCACTCGCGATCCCAGTGCGTCGACTCGATGACGTAGATCTTGCGGTCGGTATGCACGGCGCCTCCTTGGCTGTTAAGTGCTTCGAAGACCGGAGTATAGCCCGGTTCCGGCAGGCTGCAAGCGAGGCCGGGGCCGTGCCCGCGCGGAAAGTGGTGGCCCGTTCCGGCTCGGCCCTGTAGAATCGGCGGCGAGGCGGGAGTGGCGAATGGAATAGCGTTCGCCGCTCGCCGATTGCAGGTTCATGTTGTGAGTTTTGTGAGATACCGTGACCGTTTGAAGAAGGAATAAGGAGTCTCGGCAATGAAGAAGCTGCTCGCGATCGTGGGGGCCCTGGTGCTGGTGCTGGTTATCGCCGTGGTGGCGCTGATCTTCTCGCTGGACTCGGGCATCGAGAAGGCCGTCGAGGAGGGCGGGTCCTACGCGTTGAAGGTGCCCGTCGAGCTCGACGGAGTGAGCGTATCACTTACCGGCGGGAAGGCCTCGCTCAAGGGCCTGACCGTGGCCAACCCCAAGGGCTTCGAGACCGACCGCGCGATCTACCTCGGCGAGGCCGCATTGGAGATCAAGCTGGCGTCGGTGACGGGTGACGTGATCGAGATTCCCGAGATCCGGGTGATCAAGCCCGAGCTCACCGTCGAGGGCAGCATGAAGGGCTCGAACATCAGCAAGCTGATGGAGAACCTCGACGAGACGCTCAAGGAGTTTTCTTCCGGCGAGAAGCCGGCCGGGAAGCCCGCCGAGGAGAAGCCCGCCGGCGCCGAGCTCAAGTACAGGATCGGCCGGGTGCTGATCGAAGACGCCACGCTGAAGCTCTCGGCCACGTTCATGAAGGGCCGCGCCGGGAGCGCCACGATTCCGAAGATCGAGATCAAGCCCGGCGACAAGCCCATGACCATGGCCCAGCTCATGAAGACGGTCATCGGCAACATCATGAAGGAAGGCGCCAAGAACCCCGGCCAGGTCGGCAAACTGCTTGGCGGCGTGGTGGTCAGCTCCGGACTGGGCACCGCCGAGAACCTCGGCGAGGTGATCGGCACCGGTGCCAAGAAGGCAACGGAAGTCGGCAAGAAGGCCACCGAGACCGGCAGGAAGATCAAGAAGGGCCTCACCGACTTCTTCAAGAAGAAGAAGGAAGAATGAGCGCAGGTCCCGACCTTCTCGCGGTCGTCGGCATCGCCGTCGGCGGTCTGGTTTGCCTGGCGATGACGGTGGGGGTGGTCGGACTCTGCGTGTGGCTGGCGACGCGGAACAGGGAAGAGCAGCAGTAGCTTCAGCCTGCAGACTGTAGGCAGCCCGCCAGGGCATGTTGATGAACATCTCTTCGAGGGGGTTCCTGCAGCCTCCAGCCCATAGTCTCCAGTCTGGTCTTGATGCCTTGACTCAGGCTCAGCCGCGAGTTACTCTGCTGCCATGAAGATCCCGACCGGCAAAGAGATTTCGGAAGTCCAGGCCGAGGCTCTGACGGCGTGGTATGCGGGCGACGTGACCGTGCCCGCGGTCGAAAATGCTGACGCTTCTCTCGGCCTGGTCCTCGAGCAGTGTTCGCGCAACTACCAGCTCTGGAACCAGGAGGACCAGGCGCGGCGCACGGACGTCGACGATTCGGTGATCGCGACCGTGAAGCGCGCCATAGACAGGCTCAACCAGCAGCGCAACGACCTCATAGAGAAGCTCGACGAAGCGCTGCTCGCGGAACTCGAGGCGGGCATGAACGCCAGCGCGCCGCAGAACAGCGAGACGGCGGGATCGATAGTCGACCGCATGGCGATCATGGGCCTGAAGTGTCATCACATGAGTCACCAGGCCACGCGCGACGATGCCGGTGCAGACCACCGCGCGCGCTGCGCCGGCAGGCTCGAGGTCCTGCGCGAGCAGCGCGCGGACCTGGCCAGGTGCTTCGACGAGCTGATCGCCGCTTCGCGGGAAGGAACGCGGCGCTTCAAGGTCTACCGCCAGTACAAGATGTACAACGACCCCAGCCTCAACCCCGAGCTCTACGGGCGGAGGGGCGCGAAGTAGCGGGGCGGCCCTGCCGGGAGGCTGATCCGGACATCTTCGCTTGACGCCGGCGCGGGGCATAGTATGCTCTGCGCTGAATACAATAGCGCTCGCAGCACGGACTATGAAGGCACTTTCGAGAGGCGCGAAGAGCATGAACCGGTGCGATCCGTCCCGCCGCAGGGGCATAGCCCTGCTGATGGTCCTGATGGTGGGCTCTTCCTTCCTGATTATCGGCATGCTCTTCACCGGCGCGGTCACCGCGGAGTACCGCGCTGCGGTGTACTACCGCCAGGCCGCGCAGGCCGAGCAGTTCTGCGTGGCCGGACTGCACCGCGCGATGGGCGAGCTGATGTACGACGTCTGGGGCGTCTGCGAGGATCGTCCCTTCCTCAGCGCGCGCTATTCGCGGGGCATCGTCGAGCCGCAGGAGAATCTGCTGCCGCTCTCGTCGGCCGCCTACTACCATACCGGTTCGGGCCCGCTGGAGCCGATACTCCGCCAGCGCGGCTTCTGGAACGGCGAGGCCTGGGTGGTCTGGGCCGGCGACAGGGTCGATCCCCCGCCGGGCTTCGGCAATCCCTGGAACATGGATCCGAGGCCCGAGACCCGCCCGGAGATCCGCGGCGGGGCGCAGCGCTACCTCAGCTACGGCTCCAGCGCCGGCCGCCTGACCTGTACTCCGGGCAACACCTACGTACACGGCGACAGCCGGGTGCGTTTCGACCCGGCCTGGCCGGCGGGCACCGAGATCAGCATCGACGGGCACACCTACCACGTCGAAGCGGTGATCGACGGGCGCAACCTGATCCTGCGCGAGGAGTACCGGGGCCGCCCGGGGAGGGACATCGGCTGGTGCCTGCCGGGCTCCGGCGACTGCCCGGCCTCGGCGGACCGCCCGCCGACCTTCGCGGGCGGGGCGCAGAGCCTGCGCGACTTCCTGCGCCTGGGCAGGGGCTACGCGGCCGACCCGCGCTGGGTGGACCCCGCGAGGTTCATCTGCCGCCGCCCGTCCGGCGGGGGCGAGGCCTGGCGCTGGGGCGGCGTGGACCTGAACGCCGACGGGACGGTCACCGCCGTCGACAAGTACCTCCGCGACTGGGCGCTCTGGCAGCTGCGCTGCGACGCCTTCCTGCCGGAGGCCGGCGACAACCACGACCTCTTTCAGGCCGGGCTGCACGCCAACAACCGGAGCCTCTATCCCAACGGGCGGAGCGCCGATGCCGGCTGGGAGTTCGTCGACCCCCGGATCGTCGGCGACTCCTTCTACCTGGTCTTCCGGTTCGACCCGCTCTACTCGCTGGCCGCAGGCGTCTCCGGCGACCCGGACTGGAGGCCGGGTCGTCCCCTCGACGGCGGCGCGGGCGGCAGCTCGAACCGTGCGGGCTACCGCTACCCCTACGACCGCACGCACCTGGGCAGGTGGGCCGCCGTGGACCCGGAGCGCGACCCCGCCGGCGGGCTGGTCAACATCAACGCCTGCAACAACGACTTCCAGACCGAGTTCTGGACCGGCCTGGTGCCGGCCGGCAGACACCCGCAGGACCTGGTGCGCCACCACTACCCGGAGGCCAAGTGGATCTACTGCTTCAACCATTTCGACGCCACCCCGCGCGGCGCCTACGCGGTCACCGTGCAGCCCGATTGCGGCACGTGGAACGCCTCGGCGCTGTCCTGCGGGAACGTGCAGATCGTCTCGCGGGGAGCGCGCTCCTCTTCCTCCACCGGGGAAGTGGCCGCGGCCGGCAGGTTCCTGAGGGACCTGCGGGGCGGCTTCGGCCCGCAGAGCGGCGAGCCCCTCGGGGCGGCTATCCTGAGCGCGCACTCCTGTTGCGCCTCGCCGGTGCGCCCGTCGCCCCTGCCGGCGTACTGGGCGAACCTGCCGGCGGGCGGGGGCGCCTGGTACTACTCCGGCGAGGCGCACCGCTCGGCGGTCGACTACTCCCGCGCCCAGGAGATCGTCGGCGAGTACACCGGCAAGACCCACAACACGTCGCAGCCCTACGTCTCGCGCGGGCTGCGGGTTCCGATCCACAACTACCGCATCTGGCTGGGGCCCTACGCCAGCCGGGCGGAGCTGGCCACCCACCTGCGCAAGAGCTGCCTGGTGGTCTTCGACCCGCCGTACCCCGGTCCTCCGGACAACTGCGCGAAGTCCCCCGCCGGGCGCCGCAGGATGGAGCAGCGCGACCTCTCCGCGGCCGCGCGGGCGCGCATCGAGTTCGACGCCCGGTTGATCTCCTCGCTGACCAGCGTGCACGGCTACAGCTACAACCTCGACCGGCTCTGGGAGCGCCAGCTGCTGGTTCTGGAGAAGGGCGCCGGGGCGGCCGGCAGCCGCAGCGACCCGCGCTTCGCCACGCCGCAGAGCGCCTCAGGGCGGCGCCTGGGGCTGACGACCGCCTGCCGGCGGCCGTCGCAGCGCCTGCGCTCCGGGTTCCTGCGGGAGCTCCGCGGGCTGGAGTGCTGCGGGGGGTACCGGACTCCAGACGGCAGCTACCGCCTGCTCGACTACCTCTTCGACCGGGAGGTCGAGCAGTACGACCCGACGGCCCCGCCGCACGGTTGCGGCGTGGGGCCGGCGTACGGGCGGGGCGGGACGGTGCAGCGCGGCGCCGGCCGGCTGGAGAAGTTCCTGGCCCTGACCGCCAGCCGGACCGCCTGCATGCTGCGCGGCGGAAACGCCCGCGTGGCGGCCTGCTCGCGGGGTCACCTGCTGAACTCCCCGCGGGTCGACTCCTGGCACCGCCCGGCCTGGACCGGCTACAGCAAGACCCGCAACCGGCCGCGCCGCGGGGCCGCCGACCGGACGGTGGACGACATCGCCGACGGCTGCCCGGTGTGCGGCGCGAGGCTCTTTCTCAGTCACCTGCACGAGCTGTTCATCAACGAGGTCGGGCGATTCCGCGAGGACTTCCGCAACGCGGAACGCCCGGTGCGCGCCGCCTTCGACCTGGACAGGCCGGAGCATCGCCCGGTCCGCCACTTCGTGGAACTGCTGGCCTGCGGCCAGCGCGGCTGGAAGGCGGGCCTGGAGGGCTCCGAGGACCTGGTGCGTTTCGACGGCCTGGAGCAGCACGCGAAAAGGGGCGAGTGGGCGCGCTATCCCGGGGTGCTCCGCGATGCGCTCACCGGGATGCCGTACTTCACGTCGAGCCGCGGCTTCGAGATGCGCTGGCGGGGCCGCCGCGACGAGCAGGGCGCCCGCGATCCCGAGCCGGTCTTCAGGGAGCTGGGCCACGCCGGTTGCCCGGCCGGCTCGCAGTGGGACCTGCGCCTGCTGGTCTTCGTGCGCGGGCCCCACGGCGGCCGCTGGCACGACGTGACCCACTGCGTCGAGGGCGGGCGGGCGTTCGCGCGCGACCGCGACGGCGAGGTCTTCGACCTGGCCGACCCGCCGCTCTACGACGGCTCTCATCGCACCGTCGCGAGCGACGCCGCACCGGACAGCGCGGACTGGCCCCTGGTCCCGGTCCGCGCCGACGAGTTCTACACCATGCCCGACCCCGATCCCGCGCACCGCCAGGCGGGGCAGGCCGGCGGGTGGCATGCGACCGTCAGCATCTATCGCAAGATGCCGGTGCGCTGGTACGGCGGCGAGCGCCGCTCGCCGTTCGAGATGGAGTACGAAGCGGTCGGGGAGGACCCCGCGCCGCTGGGCAAGTGGCGCGAGGAGTTCAGGGCCGACCCCGCCCCGGCGGCAGCCCGGCCCGCGCATCTCGGCGAAGGTCGCGGCCTGGGTTTCGGGCCCTGCATGCGCCTGGCCTACGCCGTGCACCGGCACGACCTGGCGCTCTGGCGCTATCGCGGGGATTACCACCCGGTGCGCAACCCGGGGGGCTGGCCCGGCCCGGCCCGGCGCGACGGGGTTACGCGCCTGGATCCCGAGGGGCACCCCGGCGCCCGGCTGGCCAGCCCCCGGCAGTACGGAGTGGTGACCTTCGACTCCCGGTTCGACGCCTCGCGCCTGGCGCTGGTGCGCTGCGGCCGGGCCTCCAGCCGCCCGGATTACAGCAGCTGGCGGCTGATCGACTACGTCGAGTTCACCGATTCCGCCGGTGCGCCGGTGACCATCGGCGCCTGCTGCGGCCGGGCCGACCCGCAGGGCGGCGGGGTGCTCTCCTGGCAGTGCCGCAACCCGCTGGACAACCGGTCCAACGCCGACGGTTACACGGCCTGGGACCTCCTGCCCATGACCCTGCAGAACACCGACCACGGCGGGGCGCTCGATGCCCGCCGGGGCTACGACCCCTGGCGCATCGCGGGGTACTCCCCGGGCTGCTGCTGGTGGGGCAACGGCTACGACCACGCGGCGGTCGACCGCGTGGCCAACCCCAATCCCGTGCCGCCGGGATACGCCGATCTGTTCGCGGCGGTCTGCAACAACCGCAATGCCAACTGCTACCTGCGCGACGTTCCCGTGCGGCGGCGCGACTGGGACGGTACCCGTACCGCGGCCGCCGGCAGCCGGGCGTTCCGGTCCGCGCTGATCGCCGCGCACTCCGACGGCGCCACCGGCGGCAGCTGGACGCGCAGCGCCAACCGCAAGGAGTGCACCCTGTCGGTGCCCACCGGCATCGGCCGGCAGGTCGGCCCGGACCGCGCGCGCGACCCGGACTCGGGCGGCTACTCCGGGAGGCAGCACCTGGTGCTCCCCGGCATGCAGTGGCGCGAGGGCGACGCCGAAGGGGTGCGCCGGTGGGCCGCCGCGTCCTGGAGCACCTGGCGCAGCATCTGCCGCGTGACCGACCTTTGCGAGCGATTCCTCTGGGAACTCGACGAGGAGGCCGAGCACCGCGACTGTTTCGACTCCGACGGCGATTCGCTGCGCGACGAGGTCGTCGACCTCTCGCTGGCCTACCGGTGGAGCGGCGGGAGCGTTTCCGCGGTCCGGGGGCGCTTCTGCGGGGAGCTCAAGCGCATCAACAAGGTCAACCTCAACGAGGTCCGGCTGCCGCCGCTGCTGCCGGGGCTGGGCTGGCAGCAGTCGTATTCGTCGATAGGGCGCAAGCCGCTGCGCGGCTTCCACTCCCCCAGCGACGCCGGCCGCTGGCTGCCCCGCCCCGGCTCGGAGGCCGGCTATCACCTGCGCCTCAAGCCCTGGGACCTCGACGACGACGATAGCCTCGACCGCACGCTGGCCGACGCCGGCGAACTGGGTAAGGTCCTGCGCGCGGCGCACTGCGGCAGCAGCCCGGTCTACACCATCCTGGTGGCGGGCATCGCGCTGGACGAGAGCGGTGAGGTCGCCGGCGAGGTCCGGCTGCGCGCCACCGTGGAACGCACCTGGGACGGTCGCATCGACATCCTGGAGTTCAACTGGCTGCCGGGGGAGTTCTCCGTGGGGCATTAGTGCCTTACACGTCAGCTACCTCCACAAGAAACAAGAAAACCAAGGAGCTAAGTCCATGAGTGTCCTGGTAGATACAGTCCGGTAGGTGTCAACTTCCTGCTCGCTCGGCCTCAGGCTCGGGCTTCCCTTTGCCTCGCGCGTCATCACCGTCGCCCCCGGTTCTGCGGGTGAGGGCCGACGGTGATGACGCACGGAGCACGGGAAGCAGCCCGGGGGGCTGCAAACTTGCAGAGAACCGGCCTCCAAGGCGACGGGCGCAAGGGGCGGCCCCGTGAGCCCGGAGCCAGAGGCAGAGAGAAGCTTGCCAACCCTCAGAGATGCTATTGTCCTGTGAACGATTTGCACCAGGGGGGCACTTGGAACTTGAACCCGCGTTGTAAGGCACTAACGCACTTGACTCGACGGCAGTTTGACTGCGGGCCGATGAGCAATCTGGCAGGGGCTGGCGGCGAGTTGACAGTGTCTGAGGGTTCCCCTCGCATCTTCTGATATGAGGGGAACCCTCTTCCAGGTCCTGTGGCGCTCCCGCGCCGAGGCACGGCCGCCCGCAACCGACGCGCCAGCGCGCCAGCCCCCCGCGCTGTCACGCCGGCTGCGTGGGGCCGATCCGGGCGCCTCTCTCCTGTCGCAGAACGCTGGCGTCCTCTGGCCGACCGGGGCGGTGGCGCCGGCGGCAGTGAGGCGCGAAGCGCGCCAGCGCTCAGGTCTCCGCAGACCCTTGATTACCGTCGTGCCGCGGACCCGCCCCGCCGCGCGGTCCGGAAGCATCTGCCCTAACTGGATGGGGTTGACTGCGAATCGTCGCCCCCCCGGAACTGCGGTTGCGAAGTACAGCGAACGGCGCGGGCTAGGTGCGATAGCCCTGCCACACTTCTCGTCTCAGCGCCCAGGTACGCAGATGCCCCCTCCCTTCTTCTGATGAGAGGGGGCACCTGCTTCACACCCCAGGACCGAGCCACCACTGCCCGGCCCGGCCGCAAACCAGAACCTGCCCCCTCCGCCCCCGGGCCCGTCACCGTCAGCCTCGGCCTTCACCGCAGGAGAGAGGTCGAGGGTGACGGTGACGGCGTACGGGGCATGGGAAGGGAGGGGGCAGTGCTGCAAACTGCAGACGGGTTTCTCTTGCCCCTGGCTTGTCCCGCCGTAGCTCCGCAGGAGCGAAGGCGGAAGCCCGTCGCCTTCGGCGTCGGTCGCACCCCGGCGAGGACCGGCGTCGATGGCGACGGGCGCAAGGGGCGCCCCGGTGAGCCCTGCTGTGCCGGAGCGTAGCCGAAGGCGAAGCCTGGAGCCTGAGGCCCAGAGAGCGGCAGTTCGGGATACGGGAGTCCTATCATCTGGCCGCATCTACCAGAAAACTCATGGACTTAGCTGCTTGGTTTTCTTGGTTTCTATGGAGGTAGTTGACTTGCAAGGCACTAATCGGATAGGGAGGCATCCTGCCTATTTGAATGGGTTTGGGCCTGTGATCCTTCCTGCTTTCCGTGGAGGTAGGGCTGGATCGAGGCATCAGAGCAAATCCCTTCCCCCCGGAACCCGATTTGCCGGTCCGGAGTGCGCGGCCCGGACCTACCTTATGCATGGCCCGTGCAGCCGGAGCCCTGGGTCCTGAGCCTTGCGCCTTGACCCCCGGGCCCTTAAGCTTGGCGGGGCCACAAGCCGTGGCCCCGTACCGGAGGGTTCGACCATGCAGAGAACTTTGCTTTCCGCCGCCGCCCTGACAGCCCTGCTGTGCCTGAGCGCCCGCGGCGCCGAGTCCGACCACTGGGACCTCGAAACCGGCAGCCCGGTCAAGGTCGTGAACTTCCTGGCGGGGCAGAACGGCGAGATCTTCGCGCTGACCCACAGCGGCAAGATATACAGGCGCACCCCCCCGGCCAACCTGGGCGACGCGCCGGGCTGGAGCTTGGTCTTCGACGGCCTGCCGGGCGGCACGGGCGGCGATCCCGAGCACAATGGGCGATACAGCCGCAGCAAGGGCGGCTTCGATCCCGCCGCCGGGTGGACCAACACGGATCTGCCCACCGGCAAGGTCACCCCGGCGTTCGTGCTCTTCAACGGCAAGTTCTATCTGAGCGGCTGCTACTATGTCAAGTACCGCAGTATTGGTGGTAAAGTCGGCTACTACGAAATGAGCGTCTTCGAGATCGACCCCGCCAACGGGTACCGTTCGAGTGCCGTCCTCCAGATCCGCCACGGCCCCCTGGGAAATGCCGGCGCGTACTACCGGGGCCGAGCCATGGGCGGGATCATCGACGGCTACATGTTCAAGGACACCGACCTCTACGGGCCGGGCGGCAGTACGCTCTACTGGGGCGGCGGCGGCCGCGGCAAGATGATTTCTCCGCCGCACAACGGTTACGGCGAAGCCGCCTGGAACAACGCCTGGAACGGCACCAACGAATGGAAGGCGGGATGCGTCTTCAAGACCACCAACGGCACCGACTGGTCGCCGGTCGGCGCCGACGGCAGGGGGCGCAGGAGCAGCGACCAGTACAGGCGCAACCTGTGGAGGAACATGCCCAACGGCTACCGCTACAACCACCTGGTGGAGTTCGCCGGCAAGTTCTGGGACTACTACGGCTACTACGACAAGAATACCGGCACCACCTTCGCGGACGTGCAGGCCGCCGGCACCGGCAAGAAGTGCACTGCCTTCACGTTCCACGCCAAGGTCAAGGGCAGCATCCCCGGCCTGGACGGCACGCACCACGTCCACACCGAGCCCTGGAGCCGCTTCGGAATGGCCGCCGGCAACGTGCGCGGCGATCGCCTGATCCGCGTGGGCTTCACGCCCAAGGGCGACCGGAACTTCCTGTGCTCGATCACCGGCACGGGCGGCAGCTGGTCGGACTTCTACGACAGCAACGGCGGCAACGCCTGGAACGGCCCGGATCACAACGGCGTCGTCTACTGGCGCTACTGTTGCGTTCTCGACGGGAACCTCGACGACACCGGGGGTGATAGCGGCTCTGCTGGATCCAAGTACAACGAGGCGCTGCACAACGGTCTCTACGCAACGTACTCCAAGAAGACCGGCGCCGCCAGCTACGAATCAGGTGTCTTCCGCTACAGCCATGTGGACACAAACGGCGACGACCTGGTCGACGACTGGAGGTGGGTCAAGGCCGCCGTAGACACGGCCGACGCCCGCGTCTACACCGGCGCGATGTTCGCGCAGCCCAACGACCGGGAGCACCCCACGCGGGGCGTCATCCTGGTGAGCACCTCAGCGGGGGTCAGGGGGCGCGGGATCGGGCAGTACGGCAAGGGACCCGACGCCACCGCCGATACCGCCGACGACGTCAACCCCATGCCCACCAACTGAGCGGGCTGTCGCATCAAGGCTGCAATTCACACCGGATTGCGCAACCGCAGTCCTCGAGGCCCGGGGACTTCAGCCCGGCCCATCAAAATAAGGCGCATGCTGCCCGACCTCGAGACGGGGCACGGCTTCGCAGGCCGGTGCTAACAGGTCTGCGCAGGTCGAAGCGCTGGCGCGCACCGCGCCACACTACAGTTCCGCCGCTGCCCGGGTCGGCCGGGGAGGCGCCACCGTTCTGCGGTGCCGGTCGCGCACGAAAGCTGTCCGGGGCCGTGATAGTGGCAGGTGGTCCCTGGCAGGCCGTTGAAGAACGGCCTGCTGGAGCAGGAGAGCAGTTGAAGAGTCGAGCGGTTGATGCGGAAAGGACCACATTGAGAAGGTTAGCCCTCTCCTGCGGTCCACTGCTCCACTGTTCAAGTGCTCAACCTGTACCCCGGAACACTTCTTCAACGGCCCCCTAGTGTCCTGTCAAGTCAGCAGTTGTGGCAGGGCTATCGCACCTAGCCCGCGCCGTTCGCTGTACTTCGCAACCGCAGTTCCGGGGGGGCGACGATTCGCAGTCAACCCCATCCAATTATGGCAGATGCTTCCGGACCGCGCGGCGGGGCGGGTCAGCGGCACGACGGCAATCAAAGGTCTGCGGAGACCGGAGCGCTGGCGCGCTTCGCGCCTCACTGCCGCCAGCGCCACCACCCCGGTCGGCCAGAGGACGCCAGCGTTCTGCGACAGCAGAGATTCGCCCGGATCGGCCCCCACGCAGCCGGCGTGACAGCGCGGGGGGCTGGCGCGCTGGCGCGTCGGTTGCGGGCGGCCGTGCCCTGGCGCGGGAGAGCCGCAAGACCTGGAAGAGGGTTCCCCTCATATCAGAAGATGGGAGGGGAACCCTCTGACAACTCCAAACCCTCCCGCCGCCACCCCCCCGCCAGATTACTCATCGGCCTGCAGTCAGAATGCTGTTGCGCCAAATGCGATAGCCCTGGGCACGTAACAGATTGCCCTTGCAAGGCTTATCGCTGCGCCGAAAATGCCGGACAGAATGTCCGTGCGCCCGTCGGCCGGCCTACATAATATTAGATGATGGCGACAGGACCGAATCCGACGGAACGATTCGCAGGCATCCTGTCTCGGGGGACTCGAAATGGCTGAACTGCTGAAATCCCTTCGCCGGCGCGCCGCGGAGGACCGCCGGGGCATCGCCCTGATCATGGTCATGCTGGTGGTCTCCTCGCTGCTGATCATCGGCCTGCTGTTTGCCGGGTCGGTCACCGCGGAGTACCGCGCGGCGGTCTACTACCGCCAGGCCATCCAGAGCGAGCAGTACTGCGTGGTGGGCCTGCACCGCGCCATGGCCGAACTGAGCTACGACATCTGGGGCGTGAACGAGGAGGTGCCCTTCAGGAGCGCGCGCTACAGCAACGTGCCCAACCCGGGCCCGGACGAGAGCCTCCAGCCGCTGGGCGAGGCGGCCTACTACGACATGGAGTCCGGTTCGCTCAAGCCCCTCGACCGCCAGCGCGGGTACTGGAACGGCGAGGCCTGGGTGGTCTGGGCCGGCGAGAAGATCCCGGCGCCGGCGGGTTTCGACGCCTCGCAGTGCTGGCAGAACTTCGATCCCCGGCCGCACCTGCGCAGCGAGATGGTCGGCGGCGCGCAGCGCTACCGCAGCTACGGCTACTCGCTGGGCACGGTCACCTGCACCAACGGTTCCACGACCGTGACCTGCAGCCAGTCGAGTTTCTCCACCTTGTGGGGTAATACTGGCTCTCCCGACTATCCGTACGACATTTACATCAGCGGTAGCCGCTACCAGATCCAGAGCGTCTCAAGCGGGACCCAGCTGACGCTGAAGCAGGACTACGGGGGTGCCAGCGCGGCGGGGCTGGGGTGGTACGTGCCCTACCAGTCGACCGTCCCGCCCTCCGGCGACTCTTCGCTGAGTTACCCCTCGGGGCCGCAGTCGCTGGCCGACTTCGTGGCGGCGGGCAAGGGCTACGCGGCCGACCCGCGCTGGGTGGACCCGGCCAAGTTCCTGTTCTACCGTTACAACGGCATATGGCAGTACGGCGGCGCGGACCTCAACGCCGACGGGGTGGTTAACGCGGACGACAAGAGCCTGCGCAACTGGGCGCTGTGGCAGCTGCGGCGCGACTCGTTCCTGCCCGAGAGCAGCGACAACTACGACCTGTTCCAGCCGGCGATGCACGCCAACAACCGGGGGTTGTGGCTCAACGGGCCCTCCGACGGCAGCTACGACTACGGCTATGAGTTCATCGACCCCAAGCTGGTGGGCGACTCCTTCTACCTGGTGTTCCGTTCGGACCCGCTGTACTCGCTGTCCAGAGACGTCTCCGGCGAGGGCACGTCGCCCGGCGACCCCCTCGACGGCAGCAGCAAGCCCGGTGAGGTCTTCGACGGCAAGCCCGACCAGGCCGGCTACCGCTACCCCTACGACCGCACGCACCTGAACAAGTGGTCCTCGACGCCGATCAGCCGCGATGTCTGCGGGGGCCTGGCCAACATCAACGGCTGCAACAACGACTACAACATCGAGCAGCTCACCGACGTGCCCGGTGCGAACGAGAGGCCCGGCGGGCTGACCTGGTACCACTACCCGGAGGCCAAGTGGATCTACTGCTTCGACGCGGTGAACCCCGACCTGCGCATGGGCCGCTACGCGGTGACGGTGATGCCCGACTGCGGCGTGTGGAACTCCACGGCGCTGCACAGCGGGAAGGTCAACCCCTGCGCCATACGGCGCGAGGTACCGGGGCACGGCTGCGTGCAGTCGGCGCAGTACTACCTGCAGGGCGTGCGCTGGGGCTTCAACCCCCAGAACGGCGACTGCCCCAAAGCCGCGTTGCTGCAGGCCAACGCCTACTGCCCCGCGCCGGTCCACCCCCAGCCGCTGCCGGCCTACTGGATGAATATCTGGGAGGCAACGGGTGCCTGGTGCGACGAAACCAACCCCGACCGCCAGGGCAGCAGCGATTACCGCCGGCCCTACAGCCGGGCCATCGAGGTCTGGAGCCACAACGGCGCCGCGGCGCCCCCCTACTTGTTTGGCGACGACGCCTCCGAGCAGTCCCATAACCCCACCACGCACACCTCGTTCTACAACTACATGATCTGGCTGGGGCCCTACGACAGCCGCGCGGAGTTCTCCACGCACATGCGCAAGGCCTGCCTGGTGTACTTCAGCTCCGGCTACGAGCACCGCTACGTCGGCGACGACCCCAACCGCCGCCGGCGGATGGAGGAGCGTCGCCTGGAGCAGTCGGCCCAGGACCTGATCGCCTCGGACGCGCGGATGATCTCGGCGCTGACCACCGTGCAGGGCTACTACTACGCCCTGGACCGCTTCTGGGACCGCAGCCTGGTGCTGATCAACTCCGGCGTGGGCGGCGCCGGCAGCACCGACTCGCGCTTCAGCACGCCGCAGACCGACAGGGGGGTGGGCACCACCTTCGCCACCGCGGCGCTGCTGCCCGGGCAGCGCACCCGCAGCGAGTTCCTGCGCACGCTCAACAGCCTGGAATGCTACGGCGGCTACCGCACGCGGGACGGCGGCTACAAGCTGATGGACTACCTGTTCACGGGCGACAAGTGGGCCTACGACCCCGACACGGCGCCGGCCTCTTCGCCCAGCGCGGTCTACGGCGGGGGCGGCGACCGGCACGACCCCTCGAGCTGGGCGATCCAGCGGCAGAGCGGCCGCCGCGAGAAGTTCATGGCCATGTGCGCCAGCCGGATGGCCTGCCAGCAGTCCGGCCCCAACGCGGTGGTCGCGGCCTGTTCCCGGGGCCACCTGCTGCACTACCCCAGGATTCACAGCATGATGCAGCCCAAGACCGGTACCGGCTCTCCGGCGGTCCGCACCGACGCGATGCAGGGGACCCTGGACGAGATCGGCCAGGGCTGCCCGGTCTGCGGCGGCAAGCTCTTCGTCTCGCGCATCCACGAGATGAACATCAACGAGATCGGCCGCATGCGCGAGCGGCTGCGCACCGCCGAGCGCCCCTCGCGCCCGGCGGGCAACATGCACTCCGGGCTGGCCCAGGAGGGCGAACGACCCTGGCGGCACTTCGTGGAGCTCTACTCCTGGGCGCACAGCAGCGAGTGCGGTGGACCGGTTACCGACGGCGTGGCGCAGGTCGACTACCTGATCTCGGCCGGCGGCTACTGGATGCAGCGGCCCGGCGTGCTGGTCGACGACATCACCGGCATGCCCTATTTCACCCACTCCTACGGCTTCGACATGCGCTACCGCCGCAGCCCCGGCGAATACGACGGCGAGTGGTCCATGGACTGCGAGCCGGTCTTCCGGGCGCTGCCGAGAAGCAGGGAAGGCCTCGCGAGTTACGGCGGCCCGTTGAACCTGCACCTGCTGGTCTACGACGAGACCGAGAACGGCGGCCGCTGGCACGATGTCACCCACTACGCGCAGATGGGCGGATTCCCGGACAGCGGGGGCAGCGGCTATTTCTTCGCCGACCAGCCGCTCTACAACGGCAGGTGGCGGTACTGCGCGGACGACACCAAGGACTCGAGCTGGACCTGGGCGCACATCCGCGCCGACGAGAACTACGTGATGCCCGACCCCGACCCCGCTCACCAGCAGGACGCCGCCGGGCGCTTCAACGCCGGCGTGAAGCTCTACCGCAAGATGCCGGTGCGTTTCTACGGCGGCAACCGCCGCTGCCGGTTCGACACCCAGTACGACAGCACCAGCGGCTACAGGCCACAATCGCGATGGGCGCCGCACATGCCCCCCGGCTGGTGTGTCAACCAGCAAACCTACTCCCGGGGCCTGAGCTGGGCCGAGAGGCAGATGTACAGGGACAGCGCCGAGTCCGGTTCGCCGCTCCTGAATCTGACGACCACCACCTACCAGGGCCAGTGCTGGTCGGCCGACAAGCGCTACTACAAGGGCGACTACCGCGACGAGGGTACCAAAGGTGTGCGCGACCCCGGCGACAACCTCGACGGCTGGCCGGGGCCCATCAAACGCGATTGCATGCCGGGCGTGCACACCAGCCAGACGATCGCCGCGCGCGGGACCAACCCCCGGCAGTACGGAATCATCAGCTTCGACGCCAGCTTCGACGGTTCGCGGGTGGCGCTGCTCCACTGCGGGGACGCCAAGCAGCGCCCGAACTACACGTCCTGGGACAGCACGTACAAGTACAAGGGCTACTACCTGATCGACTACGTGGAGCTCACCGACAGCACCGGCCGGCCGGTCAGGATCAGCGACAGCTGCAAGGTCGACCCCGACAGCGGCAACCGGACCATGCTGTCCTGGCAGTGCCGCAACGCGCTGGACAACCGCTCCAACGCCGACGGCTACACCTGCTGGGACCTGCTGCCCATGACGCTGCACGGCTGGCCCACGGGGCTGCCCACGCCCTACAAGGGCCTCTCGCGGCGGATCGCCAGCGACACCGCCAACGAGGCCGCCGGCAACCCCTGCGACGCCGCCGGCGGCTACTCGCCCTGGCCGGAGTGGTGGGCCTGCGCGCCGGACTCCTGGCACGCCGCCATCGACAAGGTGACCAACGCCAACCCCACGCCGCCGGGTTACGCCGACCTGTGGGCGGCCGACACCAACTGCCGCAACCGCAACAACTTCACGCGCGACATCCCCGTGCGCCGCCTGAACTTCAGGGGCGCGCGCTGGGGCTCGGAGAACAGCACCGAGGCGCTCTTCGAGCTGATGCGGATCGACAACAACGATCTCAATGCACTCCGTTGGGAGCGCGAGCCGTTGCGCAAGGACTGCACCTATACCGTGCCCACCGGGATCGGGCGGCAGTGCTCGCAGGCGATGGCCAACGACCGCGCGAACAGGGAGGGCACCTACTCCGGCATGCAGCACGTGGTGCTGCCGGGCTACACCTGGCAGGAGGGCAGCGGCAGCAACAACGCCATCTACCAGTGGGCGGGCTACTCCTGGAACGACTGGCGCGACATCTACAACGTGACCGACCTGTGCCAGCAGTACATGCTCTCCCGCGCCAACACCCGGGAGGAGACCGACTGCTTCGACGCCGACCAGGACGGCGTCACCGACGAGCAGACCACCGCCTCGCTGGACTACAGCTGGAGCGGCGGGGTCCAGCCGGTGGTGCGCGGCCACTACACCGGCGAGCGCCGGCTGATCAACAAGGTCAACCTCAACGAGGTCTGGTACCCGCCGATGTACAACGCCGTGGGCTGGACCACCAGCTTCGATACCAAGGAGAGCCCGATCTCCTTCGCCTCCTTCGGGCGCAAGCCGCTGAAGGGCTTCCACTCGCCTTCGGACGCGATGACCTTCCACTTCAACAGCGCCGGCACCAGCTACTACGACCGGGTCAAGCCCTTCGACCTGGACATGGACGACAGCGTCGACCGCAACTGGGACCCCACCAAGCACGACAAGCGGCTGGACTCGGTGCACACCGGGACCAGCCCGGTGCACACCATCTTCGTGACCGGCAACGCCGTGAACCCCTTCGGCGAGCCGCTGGCGGAGATGCGCGCCAGGGTCACCGTGGAGCGCACCTGGGACGGGCGCATGAACATACTGGAGTTCACCTGGATGCCCACCGACCGGGGGTTCATGGAATAGAGGAGCGAGCGATGAGAGCGCCCCGAAAACCGAAATCCCGCTTCGCCCCCGGCGCCCCGCAGGATGCGCCCGGAACCCGAAGCCCGGGTTTCACCCTGGTCGAGATGATCGTGGTCATTGCCGTGATCGCCATCCTGGCGACGATCTCGGTAAGCGTGGCCATGCGGGTGCGCGTGTACATGCGCGAGCGCGAGGCCCGGGGTTCGGCCGGGCGGCTGGCCCAGGCCATCGAGGCCTACCAGGCGCAGACCAACTTCCTGCCGGCGCACAACATCTACGATCCCGAAACCGACGCCGACGAGGACTACCAGAACTACGAGATCATCAGCCAGCTCAACGGGATCATGAGCCGCGACCCGCTGATGAAGCTCGAGTCCGAAGAGCGCAACGAGTACGGCAGCTTCAAGGATCCCTGGGGGCGCGCCTTCCGGGTGCTGATGTGGAAGGAGAAGCCCTCGGACGCGCTCTTCAAGTACTTCCAGGTCTACTCCTGCGGCCAGAACGCCAGGTGGGAGATGGGGACTGGCGACGACCTGCCCGCGAGGCTGTAGAGATGAGCTCACGCAACCAGCACCCCGCGCCGGGCCGCAGTTCCCGCTTCGCGCCCGCCCCCCCGCCGCGGCGAAGCCTGCGGGCGAGGAGGCGGAGGAACCCGGGACGGGGGTTCACACTGCTCGAGCTCATGGTGGTGATGGCCATCATCTCCATCCTGGTCAGCATGGCGGTTGCCGGTCTGTGGATGGTGCGCAGCTACTACCACAAGGCCGAAGCGCGCCTGACCATGAAGCAGATGCACGTGGGCATGATCAACATGAAGAAGAACTGCGAGTACGACCCCATGATCCCGGTGGGCGTCTACACCAGCGGCCGCACGCAGGTGGGCACCAGCCGGTTCAGCGACCCCGGCAGGGACTTCGACGCCGACGGCATCGTCTCCGGCGACCGCCTCTACATCCTGGGCGGGGTGGACAAGGGCATGCGTTCGATTTCCGGCGCGGTCGACAGCGTGCTGACCGTGAGCGGCGCGGCCTTCAGGCAGAACCAGCGCGAGCTGGAGTACTTCATCACCAGGGGGAGCGGGGAGGCCTACCCGCTCGTGGATCTGGGCAAGGAGCTGGATCCCAACAACAAGGCCTGGCGCAAGACCTTCACCCCGCACCTCAACGGGCGTCGCCTGCGCTACTACACCTGCAGCGACGGGCGCATCCGCGACGGGCAGTTCCACGACCCCTGGGGCCAGGCCTACGTCTACGCCCTGGAGCCGGGCGACGAGGTGCTGGTGGAGAAGATCATGTGCGCGGGGGCCGACACCAGGATGGGGACCAGCGACGACCTGGAAGAGATCGTCACCGAAATCCCGTTCAAGGAGTAGATTGGAGAGGCAGATGTCCACAGCCCGGAAACCGCGCGCCGCGGCGCAGCCCGCGGGCGAATACGGGGCGTTCGAGGCTCGCACGGCTGTTTCGCGCAGCGGGCCCCGGGGCTTCACGCTCATCGAGCTCATGGTGGTGGTGGCCATCATCGGCATCCTGATCGGCATACTGCTGCCGGTGCTGGGGGCCGTCAGGCGGCGCGCCCGGCGCGTGCAGATTCACAGCCTGGTCAAGGAGTGCGAGCTGGCCTGCGGCAACTACCGCCTGGAGTACCACCAGTTCCCGTGGGTGCCGCCCACGCAGGTCAAGCCCAAGATGCTGGCCGGCAAGGACGACGAGGTGGAGATCAAGACCCACAACGTCTACTCCGAGCTCAAGGGCCTGGGCCCCAACGTCAACACCAGGCAGGATTATCTGGGCAGCGTCAAGAGCCAGTTCGTGACCGACCTGGGCTCGGGCAAGACCCTGGTGGACAGGTGGGGCACCGAGATCCTGTTCCGGCTGGATCCCGACGGCCTGGAGCCGGTGGTGTGGTCCTGCGGCGCGAACAAGGTGGACGACACCAACTTCCACGAGTACTTCGCGGGGGAGACCACCAAGTACGACTACACCCCCCCCGCGGTGCACGACGACTACAAGGACGCGGACGCCTATCCGCGCATCTACTACTACCTGGGCGACGGCAGCAGCCGCAGGGACGACATAAGCACCCGCTAGCAGGCCGTTGAAGAACGGCCTGCTGGGGGCGCCCCGGGCCGACCGGATGACTGGAGGAAACCGGATGCATACCGCAAGACACAGTGGAAGCGCCCGCCGGGGCTTCACCATCCCGGAACTGCTGGTGGTCATCTTCATCATGATGGCCATGACCGGCATCGCGGTGGCCGCCTTCACCCAGTTCCTGGACAGCGAGCGCATCAAGCTGGCCGGCGGCCAGGTGACCGGGGCCATCCGCATGGCCCGCCAGTACGCCATGAGCCGGCGCACCAAGGTGATGGTCGAGTTCACCTCTCCGGATCACGGGATGGAGAGCGGCACGGTCACGGCCAGCTACAGCGGCAGGGGCGTGACCGAGCAGAGATCTCCGACGCTGTGCCGCCCCAACCAGTGCTGGAGCAGGGCGAACGGGAATAACTGGGCCTGGGTGAAGTGGGATCTCAGCGGGTTGCCCGAGAAGCGGCTCAACGTGACCTCGGCGATCCTGACCGTGAAGGCCAAGGCCCAGAGGAACTACAGGATGTACGTGGACGCTCACTTCGTCCCCGATGATTCCTGGGACCCGGCCACGCTGTGCTACAACAACCGGCCGGGTGTGGGCGCCAAGCTCAAGACCTTCAGCGTGCCGGACACGGCGTGGCACACCTACGAGATCGACGTGACCTCCCAAGTCAGCGCCGAGGCCAGTGGCGACAAGGGGTTCAGCGTTCGCTACAGGACGACGACCCTCCACTACAGCACCACCGTGGAATTCAACGGGGGGAGCCTGAGGATCGAGTACGAGGCGGCCAAGGACATCGCGAAGGAAACCGTCTCCCACCTGCCGCGCAGCGTGCGGATCATCCCCTACCTCCGCAAGCACGAGAAGAAGACCGGCAGCTACACCTGGCTGCTGGACCAGGACTCCGCCGCGCTCAAGGAGATGATCCTGCCGCGCAACGTCCACTACGTGCTGGTGCCGGCGGCGCGGATCGTTCCCCAGTACGACCCCGGCGATCTCGTCGACCACACTACCGGGTGCACCAAGATGTTCCTGGACCTCTGGCCGGACGGCACCTGTACGGCCGCGGCGCCGGAGAGGCCCGAGCTGGTCCACCGGCTCAACACCGTATGGCTGCACGACGCGGTCTCCAGCGACATGGCCATGCTCTTCGTGCCGCCGAGTTCCTCGTTCACCCGGCAGCGTTACCTGCTGGGCGGCGAGGTCCAGGCCTTCGTAGACGCGCTGGGCATCTACGACCTGTGGTGACGGGGCGCAACGGGAAGGAATGAAGCGATGATCGATGCGATTCTCCGCGCTCGCGCCGCCGGCCGGCCGGCCGGCCGGCGGCGGGATCGGGCGCGAACCGCCGCCGCGGGCTTCACGCTCATCGAGGTGCTGGTGGCCCTGGGCATCTTCCTGGGGGCCATGCTCGCGGTCCTGGGTATCTACTTCCAGAACCTGCGGCTGGCGCGGATGGCCGAGGAGGAGATCGTGGTCTCCATGATCCAGCGCGACATCATGGCCCGCAATCACGTGCGGGCCTCCGCGCGCGCCGGCCAGGCGCGGGCTCACCGGCGCGCCCCGGCCTCCTGTCCCGAGCCGGCGCCCTTCGACCGCTTCGGGTCGCCGCGCGACGGGACCCCCTACGGCACGCTGGGCTCGGAGAACACCGACCCCGACAAGGTGTTCGACTCCGCCGTCGGCTGGGGGGTTCGCAACGTCGTCGCCTGGGAGAAGGCCAGCGGCCTGCACTGGGGCAGCTGGACCAGGGACCAGGCCACCGCGGCCGGCTATGCCAGCGTGGAGGACGCGGAGCTGGCCGAGGCGGCCACCCGGTTGTACCACAACTTCCACTTCATCGCCCACCCGGTCTGGCGCTACGCCGACAAGACGGAGGTGGATGCCGACGGCAATCCCAAGTACACCTGGATTCGCGACAAGGCCTTCGAGCCCGCCACCGACGACGAGTGGCGGCCGAGCAAGACCAGCGGGCACCGGGGCATAGCGCTGGAGGACAGCCAGTTCACCGACTGGGACGGCTACTTCAAGGTGGACATGGACGGCGACGGCTACCCCGAGACCGAGCGCGGCCGGCCCTTTCCCTCTCCCGGACCGATCCACGGGAGCGTGCCGGCCGGCTTCCCCTCGGGCAGCAACACCTACGACGACAACCCCTACCGCATCTTCTACAACAGCGACAAGATGGGCCGCTACTTCATGCGCATCCGGGTGCGGATAATGTGGCAGGTGAAGAACCTCGAGGACGTCTTCAACCTTTCGGACCAGGAGGTCAAGGCCATCGAGGACGGCGACAAATCGGCGGGCGTCAGGGGGCGCCGGGTATTCAACCACAACGAGTACTACTTCTCGGTGGTGAACCCGGACCAGGTCAAGCGGTGGAGGCCGTAGGTCGGACTGGTGGTCGGTGATCGGTGGTCGATGACGAGAGGAAGGTCGAGATGACGGGCAAATGCAGGGGCGGCGAGTCACCGGTCACCGGGCGCCGCTCAAAGGTCACCGGTTTCACGCTGGTGGAGCTGCTGGTGGCGGTGCTGGTCACGCTGGTGCTGGGCACCATCGTGGTCATGGCCTACAGCACCAGCATGCAGTCCTACTACCGCACCGAGCGCAAGCTGCGGGCGCTGGCCGCCTTCCGCAGCACCACCGACCGGCTGGAGCGCGAGGTCAACTCCATCGTCTTCAAGGCCTCGGTGTACCGCGAGCCGGTCAACGCCTGCCGTGGCGGCTCCTCCGACAGGTGGTACACCGCGTTGTGGGACACCCGGGTGAGGTACATCCACGGCGAGGCCTGGGTCAATACCGACTCCTACTCCTGGAGGTACGGCCCCGCCGCCAGTCGCACGGTCAACCCCATCAACGTCGGTGCGGGTGACTACTGGAAGGTGAACCCCAACGGGCGCGGGCTGTACAAGATCAACTTCCGGCCGCGCTACCTGGGCTACTACTCGTCGCTGGACGGCTTCACCATCGACCGCACCGAGTGGTACTTCAATCCCCCGGAGGAGCGCCGGCTGTGGGCCAACGGCCTGGACGACGACGGCGACGACCCCGAGGGCGACCTGGGCATGCGCATCCTCTACGACGACCAGGGCTGCCTGATGTTCCGCAAGAAGTTCGACTCGGAGATGGTCTGGGCCGAGTGGTACAACCCCAGGGGCGTTGCGGCGCCGGGGAGCCTGGCCTACGTGGACAAGGAGGGCTACCGCGACCGCGTTTCGCCCAACGACTACCGCGACAGCTTCCACGGTCCCTACTCCCGGGACGACTTCCCGCCCCAGGCCGACGAGATGCTCGGCCCGCTCACCGTGGAGGATCTCAAGCGCAACGGGGACATCCCCAGCGACTACTCGCGCCAGGACCTGCTGGACACCGGCTACATCGTTGACACCGGCACGGTGATCGGCGAGGGCTTCGTCGACCTGCGCTTCCAGTACGTCTACAAGCTGCCGGACAACGATAGCTACGTGCGCGCCGACTGGTGGCCGTGGGACAACGACAGCGACCCCACCAATTCCAGCGGCAAGGACCCGGATATTCCCAAGCGGCGGATCAACTGCCGGATCGGCGGCAGTTGGACCATTGCGTACGGCGCCTCGCCCCGCGCAACGGCCAACCCGTCTGACCCGCGCGACTTCGACATCACCTACTTCTCGCTGCCGCTGGCCATTTCCGCGAAGTTCACCTTCCAGGTCGGCCACCACCGGGAGACCTACGAGAAGCTGATCTACCTGCACTCCAGCCGCTGGCTGAAGTACCTGAACCCTTAGCCGGCCGCTGAAGAACGGCCGGCTCAGGGCGCTTCCACCCGGAAGCCCTTGCTCTTGAGGATTTCCCGGCCCCTGGGGCCGGAGACGAATTCCAGGAACCTGTCGGCCGCTTCCGGGTGGGCGGACGACTTCAGCCGGGCCAGCACCACCCGGGAGATCAGGTTCTGCTCCCGGGGGATGGGCACGGTGTCCACGTCGGCGGTCAGGTTGGCGGCTATCGCGTCCCACACGATGGCCGCGTCTATCGCCTTCATCTTCACCCAGATGCCCAGTTCGTTTACGGTGAGCGACTCCTGGACTTCGAGTTCGGAGCGCTTCACGCCGGCGGCGCTCAGGAGCTTCGCGGAGACGCGCCCGATCTGGCAGGCATCCGACTTGCCCAGCCCCACTTTGAGGTCCTTGCGCGCGAAGCAGGCCAGCGACTTGACCTTCCTGGGGTTGCCCCTGGCCACGATGATGGTCGGTACGAAGCAGGCCACTTCGGCGCGCTTCTCGACCTTGCCGGAGAGCTGCTCCAGCCGGTCGACGTACCAGACGTCGCCGGGCAGGAAGAGGTCGGCCTCCTTGTCCGCGCGCGCCCGGGAGATTATCATCCCGCTGCCGCCGTAGTCGGGTTCGACGCGAATTCCGGTTTCGGCCTCGAACCGGCTGCAGAGCTCGTCGACCGCGCGGCGCAGTCCCGCGCCGCTGTAGAGGCGCAGGGCGCTCCCGGTGTCGCTGCGGGGATACAGCAGCGCCGCCAGGAGCGCCAGGAACACGACGGCGCCGGCAATCAGCAGGGCCTTCTTCACAGCGGTTTCCTTTCTCCGGCGCGGAGGCCCGCGCTGCCCGTGCTGAGCGCGCAGCCCTCGCAGGCGTCGCTCATCGCGGCCGGCGCGCGCCGGCCGCCTTGCGGGCCTCGATGATCTTGTTGCGGAAGTCCTCGTCGTAGAGAGGCAGCATCTCTTCGGGGACCTCCTTCTTCCAGGCGATGTCCTTGACCAGGAAGACCAGGCGGGTGCCCTGCGGGTCGTACCTGCTGCGGCCGTAGCAGCGCTGGACGTAGAACAGGGACATGACCAGCCCGCCGGCCAGCAGCGCGCCGCCGGCCATGGCCGCCTGCCGCCAGGGGCGCGAACGGATCGCCGAGCTGCCGGCCGAGACCAGCAGCGTGGCCCCGATGGCCCCGAACCCGTAGACCAGCAGCGACCGGAGCGGCGCGTCGCCGGTCTGGCCCAGGCCGACGTTGACCAGCGTGGGCTTGGGGTAGGTCTCGATGCCCGTTGTGGGCCTGCCCAGCACGAGGGGCACCAGCAGGGCGATCGCCGGCCAGAGCAGCAGGGCGATCCCGAAGACCAGTCCCAGGCGGCGCCAGGGGACCCGGCCGAGGTCGGCGCGGAACAGGGGTACTACCGAGATCGCCAGCAGAAGGGCCAGGGCGACGAGCAGGTAGCGGGGCGCGGTGTCCGCGAAGTTCCTGCGCCGGGCCATGTCCAGGTAGGCCATGATCGGCGTGCGGCCGGCCAGGTCGGGCCTGCCCTGCAGCGCCGCCTCGAAGGCCGCCGCCGCGCGGCCCTGGTTTCCAAGGAACTGGTGGTTGAGCCCCAGGAAATAGTGGACCATGGCGCGGTGCGGGTAGTCCGGGTGGGTTTCGAGGATGGCCTCGAGCTCCGCGATTCTCCGGCGTGCCCTGGCCGGGTCGCTGGTGGCCAGTCGGGCCTCGTTGAGCGTGCGGTCGGCGTTGCGGAAGCGCTCCTCGCCGCTGTCGTACTCGGCCAGGATGCTGGTGCGGTCCAGCTCTCCGGCGCGGCCGCGGCCGGCTCCGGCGCCGACCAGCAGCAGCGGTGCGAGAAACAGCAGCGCCGCCCGGGCTCGCGGGCTCAAGACTCGCCCTCCCCCTCGTCCTTGTCCGCGCTGCCGTCCTTCCCGTCCGCGGACACGTAGCGCGCCGCGATCCAGGCGGCTGCCGCGGCCAGCAGCGCGGGGACGGCGATCAGCGCCGCCGGCATCGAGAACACGATCGAGCCCAGCGAACTGGAGTTGGGGTTGTAGCCCTGCTTGACCCGCAGCACCCGGCCGCGCCCGGCGTGCGGCGGCACCCGCTTGAGGATCTCTTCGGGATTCACGCCGTTCCTCTACTTCTTCCGGGCCTCGAGCCAGGGTTTCACGACGTCGATCACGACCTTGTCGCCGTTGTCCGGGTCGCCGCCCAGCGCGGAGTACTCGGCCTTGGCCTTTTCCAGGTCCCAGCCGCACACGGCGGTGCGGTAGACCAGGCACAGGAAGCCACCGCGGTGGGTTCCGCCGTGGCAGTGCACGTAGAAGGGGGTCTTCTCGCTTTTGAAGGCGGCCAGCGCCTTGTCGATCGTCGCGGGCTTGAGCTCCTTCTTCTCGAAGGGCAGCTCGACCAGCTTCATGTTGTACTTGCGGCACAGCAGGCGTTCCTGGTCGGTGGGCACCGCGGAAATCACGGTGCGGATGCCCCAGGCCGCCAGGTTCTGGGCGCCCTCCTCGCTGATCATCTCGCCGCCGCGATAGACCTTCTCGTCGTACTTGACGGCAAAGTTCTTCAGGCCCCAGATGCGCCCCAGGACCTCGTAGGTGTCTCCCCGCGCGGGCAGCTTGGCGGCCTTCTGGGGCGTGGCCCCCGAGACCGCGGCGGTGCCCTTCTCGTCCGCGGCGCCGAGGTTGCGCCCGGCGAGCACGCCCACGATACCGCCGACAACCAGACATGCGATTCCTATGACTGCGCCCTTCATCACTTGCCTCCTTCGGAGTGTCTGACTCGAATGCCGTTCACGTATTCCCGGCGTCCGCAGGCCTGCGGGACCTTGAACCCGTGGGCCCGCCAGATCACCCGCCCCTCGGCCGAGGACGCGAACTTCACGAAAGACTCGGCCTCGCTCTGCCGCCGGGAGCAGGTCAGCGACAGGATGGTGACCTTGACCGGGGCGACCCGGTACAGCCGGCCGGTGGCGCTGGTGACCGTGTCCACCTCGGGGCGCGGCAGGTGCTCGTCGATGCGCACCACGTCGAGGTCGCCGGCGCGCAGGTGGGCCACCGCCTGCCAGACCAGCGCCGCGTCGGCGGCCTTCATGATCAACAGGTTGGCCACGTGCGAGCCGCTGCGGTGGGTGGGGATCTTCTTCTTCCTGTTGAGTTCGGCGAAGTCCAGACCGGCGCGCTCGAAGATGACCGGCAGGATGTTGCCCAGGGTGCTGTGCCGGTAGTCGGTGAGGTAGAGGCTCACGTCGGGCCGCATGAGGTCGGCCAGCCCGCGGATCTTTTTGGGATTGCCCTTCTGCACGATGATCACCGGGAAGATATCGGTCAGGTACCAGGCGTGGACTCCCAGGCCGCGCTGCATGGCCAGGTCCATCCAGGGGTCGTGGGCCACGTAGAGGTCGCCCTCGCGCTGCATCTCGATGGTGGCCATCAGCTCGCCGGAGCCCGCCGAGACGATGTCCACACCCCGGCCGGTCTCTTTCGCGTAGGCCGCCGAAAGGGCCTGCATCACCGGGGTCATGGTCCCGCCCACGTAGCAGACCAGCGGGCGGTCTTCGCCGCGTTGCGGTGAGGGCCAGACCAGCACGATCACCGCAGCGATCGCGACCAGCAGCAGCGCGGGTACCAGGAACTGTCTGCGCACGACGCTCACTTCAGGAACGCTCCTCCCGAACCAGCATGCCGCCCAGGCGGTGCTCGAGTTCGGACCAGGGGCCGGTGGCGATCAGCCGCCCGCCGTTCATCATACCCACCCGGCTGCCCAGTGTCGCGGCCTCTCCGCGACTGTGACAGATGTGCAGCGTGGTCAGGCCGTGCTCCCGGTGGACGCGGCCGAGCAGTTCGCAGATCTCCTCGCGGGCCAGTTCGTCCAGCGCGCTGACCGGCTCGTCGAGCAGCAGCAGCTTGGGGCGCCGGCTGAGGGCCCGGGCCAAGGCGACTTTCTGCTGCTCCCCGCCGCTGAGGTTGCCGACGCTGCGGTCCAGCAGCGTCGCGATGCCCAGTTCCTCGGCCAGGGCTTCGGTGCGCCCCGCGGCTTCCGCGTTGCCCACCCCCAGGAGGTCCAGCGCGAAGCCGATGTTGGCGCGCACGTCGAGATTGGGGAAGAGGCCCGAGTTCTGGGGCACGTAGCCCAGGCCCCGCTCGCGGGGTTCCAGGCCGGTGACGTCGCGTCCGGCGATGGCCACCCGGCCGGCCTCCGGCGGCTGCAGGCCGCAGACTGCCTTCATCAGCAGGCTCTTGCCGGCGCCGGTGTGGCCCATGAGCATGAAGTACTCGCCCGGCTCGACGGCCAGGTCGACCTTCTCCACGCGGAAGGAGCCCGCGCGCAGCTCGATCCCCTCGAGCAGCAGCGCGCTCATATGGCGGTGCCCTCCGGAGCCAGCCAGTGGACCAGCGCCAGCGCGGCTCCCGCCAGGGACAGCATGATCAGGGCGATGGCGATGGCCGTCTCGATGTTGCCGATGCTCAGTTCCAGCCACAGGGTGGTGGGCATCACCAGCACCCGCGGGCCGGTGCCCACGAAAACCATCAGCGGGCCGAAGACCCCGATGGCCCGGGCCCAGGCCATCACCCCGCCGGCCACCAGCCCGTTGCGGGCCAGGGGTACCGATACTCTCCAGAAGACGTTCCAGTCCGAGCAGCCCAGCACCCGGGCCACCTGTTCGAGGCCGGCGGGCACGCCCTCGAAGGCGGTCTTGGCCGAGCGGATGCAGTAGGGCACCGCCACCAGGTACTGGCACATGACTATGCCCACTCCCGAGATCAGGGATATCTCCAGTGCCGCCAGCGCGTCCTTGATGGGCTGGCCCAGGCCGAAGCTGAAGAGCGCCAGCAGGGAGATGCCGGTTACCACCGGCGGCAGGATGATGGGCACGTCGACGATGGTGTTGGCCAGCACCCGCCCCGGGAAGCGGTAGCGGCTCAGCGCGTAGCCCATGGGCACCGCGGTGAACAGGATCAGGATCAGGGTGGTCAGCGAGGTGGCCACGCTCATCCTCAGGGCGAAGATCACCCGCCTCTGCCCCAGCAGGCCGAGTACTTCGCCGGGGCTCAGGCCCTTGCTGCTGAGGTAGGACAGGTCCGCCAGTACCAGCATGGCGATGAGCATCGCGAATGCCGCCAGCATGCCCAGGCACAGTGCCTTGAACTTGGAGATCCGGCGGCGACGGGGCCCGGTGGCGGTCATCCCGGTTCCGTGCACCTCAGGGCGCGCAGCGTGCCCCCGCCCACCGCGTAGACGCGGCCGCCCGCGACGATCGCGCCGTCGCAGGCGCGCCTGGCAGCGCCGCCGAAGCTGGCTTCCACCCGGCCGGTGGCGGCAAAGACGTTCAAGCTGCCGGCTTCCCTGCCGGCGGCGGCCAGGATCCGGTTGCCGGTCAGCGTCGGCGCGGAACACAGGCCGTTGGCGTCTTCGCCGCGATTCCAGATCAGCCGGCCATCGGAGAGCGCCACCGCCGCGGTCCCGGCGAGCAGGTAGGCCACGCCTTCGCCCAGCGCCGCTCCGGAAGCGAAGGCGCCCTCGATGCGCCGCTTCCAGCGGCGGGCCCCGGTGGCGGTCGAAAACGCTGCGACTTCGTCGTTCCCGTTGATGACCAGCACGTGTCCCTTGCAGGCGTGGACGCTGGCCTTGCCGCGGGGCGAACCCTCGCCGCGCCACAACCGGTTGCCGCTGGCGGCCTCGAGCGCCAGCAGGGCTCCGTTCCCGTCGGAGAGGTACAGCCTGCCGCCCGCCAGGGCGGCGACGAAAGGCCGGCCGCCCGTGGCGCGCGACCACAGGGTCCGTCCCCCGGCGGCATCCACGCAGAAGGCCGTGCGCCCGTTCCGCGACAGGCCGTAGAGGCGGCCTTCCCGGCCGGTCAGATAGCCCCAGCTGCCCGCCTCGGCGGGAGGTTCGATGCGGCGTATCTGCCTGCCGGAGGCCAGTTCCACCGCCCGGCAGGAGTGCCCGTCGGTCACGTAGAGCACCCCGTCGAGGATACAGCGATCCGGGAAGCTCTTGGCCTTGTAGAAGTCGCCCGACGCGAAGTCGCGCTGCCAGCGGAGTTCGCCGGTGACCGAGTCGAACGCCAGCAACCGTCCGCCTCCGCGGTGCGTCTTCCTGCGCGGGTGGGCGCCAACGATGATCAGGCGCTTCCAGGCCAGGGGCTTGTAGGCGCCGGCCATGCCCTGCACGCGGCGTTCCCAGAGAACCTGATCGGGCGTGCCTTGCAGGGCGTAGTCCGAGTGCCGGCTGTTACCGGGGTCGCCGGCAACGTAGCGCCAGCAGCCGCAGGGCTCTTCGCGGGGGCTCCGGGTCACCCCGATCCAGGTTGCGACCAGCACCAGCGCGGCTGCGGCGGCCAGGGCGTGGGCGTAGGCCAGGCGCCGGCGGCGGCGGGCGAGTTTCAGCCGGCGCCGCCCCGCGGCGGTTGTCCTGGCGGCAAGGTCGGGCGGGGTGCAGGCCGCGCCACTGCCTGAGATTGCCTGCAGGACCTGGCGACTCTCCTCCAGCGCGCGACGGCAGTCGTCGCATTCCCGCAGGTGCGCGTCGAACTCGTCGCGCAACGCGTCGTCGAGGTCGCCAAAGGCGGCTGCCGCCGCCAGCTCGCGGGCTTCCCGGCAATTCATGTGCCTGCCTCCCGGTCGTCAGAGTTCGGGTACATCATCAATATGTACGGGGCTGTCGTCGCCGGGGGACGCGTTTTCCAAGGTCAGGCGGTGCCGCCGAGCTTCTCGCGCAGGCGCTGGAGCGCACGGTACGCCCTCTTCTTAGTGGCTTCGGCTGAGAGGTTTACGATAGTGGATATCTCCGCGAACTCCAAATCGCCGTGGATGCGCAGCGCCAGGATCTGGCGGTCAAGTTCCTCGAGTTGCCCCAGCGCCCGGCAGGCCGCCCGGCAGTCCTCGCGGATCACCAGCTCGGAACAGGGGTCGGTGGTCTCACTGTTCGCCGTCTTCGCCGCGGGCGCCTCGGCGCGGACCGCCCTGCGGCGCAGCTGGTCGCGACAGGTGTTGCGCAACATGGTGTAGAACCAGGGGGCGAAGCGCATTCCCGGCCGGTAGAGCCGGCGCGCGCGGATGATGCGCAGGAAGGCTTCCTGCACGGCATCCTCGGCGGAATCGCGCCTGCGCAGGCAGGCCAGGGCCGTCCGGTAGGCTGCGTCCGAGTGTCGGCGCACCAGCTCCTCGAAGGCCGCCTCTCTGAGTTCTCCACGGACCAGGGCCATGAGGCGCTCGTCCGACGCCGACTCCAGGTCGGCCGCAATGCGATCGGCAAGCGGTGCGGAAGTGTCGGCGGTCCCGATGTCCAGAGTGTTCAAGCCACTGCTTCTCACCCACTTAGTCTACACCGTGGGGGGCGCTGTCGACCTGATTCAGGGGGTAGAATCCGTGGGCATTGTCCCCTGGCGCCGGCGTGCCGGCGCGAGGGGTTGCTTCGTGAAGGTTGCCGGTCAGTCCCGGGAGACTGGATTGAGCTTGCGCGAAATGAGCGCAGATCACTTCGCGTACATCGGCAGGTAGCGGTAGTAGACCTCCAGCGTCAGCGCGCCGATCGCGGTGGTCATGACCCGGCCGCCGTAGTGGTCGATCCAGCTTTCGGGGTTCCAGGAACCGTCCACGTCACTGATCGACCCGTCCATGGGGCCGCCCCTGCGCTGGTGCTTGAGCAGGACGTTCTTCATGTCCTGGTTCCACTTGTTCCAGGAGTCGCCGCCCTGCTGGAACATGCACAGCGTGCCGTAGTACCAGTAGTAGAAGCCGCGCTCCTTGCCGAACTTGCCGCGCGGATCCTTCCAGCGCGGCGTGCACTGATTCAGAAAGCGCGCGCCATTCTTGAGTATCGGGTCGGAGTTGGGCACGCCCATGAACTGCCGGGAGACCATGCCCACTGCGGTCATGGCCACGGAGGGGTGTTCCCTCCCGTAGTAGGAGACGCGGCCGTTCTTGCGGGTCATCCGGTTGAGGAAGTTGGTGGCGCCCTGGAAGCAGGCGTTGTCGACGCGCAGGCCGGCGATCTTGGCGCTCTTGAGCTGCATGACGAACCAGCCGGTGACCGAAGTGTCGCCCCTCTGCTTGGGGTCGTAGCGCCAGCCGCCGTAGGGCTTCTGGTGCACGTTGATGGAGTAGTCCACGGCCTTCTGCGCGACCTTGCCCACCTCCGGGTTCCTGGCCATCCCGTAGGATTCGGCCAGGGCCAGCCCCGCGCAGGCGTGATTGTATCCGATCGAGGCTGCCGAGCTGCCGCCGCGGCCCTCGCGTATCGAGCCGTTGGGCCTCTGCTGCTTCATGAGCCAGGCCTGTGCGCGGCGGACGTTGTCGCGGAACTTGCCGGTCTTCTCGGTGTGGCCGGCCCCCAGGAAGGCCAGCATCGCCAGTGCGGTGCCGCCCACGCGGCAGCGTACGTTGGTCCCGGACTTGCAGTGCCACTTCTTGACGTTCCAGGACCCGTTCTTCTCCTGGTGGCGTGCCAGCCACCTGAGCGCCGCCTCCACCGCGCTCTCGGTGGCGGGCGAGCCGCCGAAGCGCGCCACCGCCCGCTTGCGCCCGCCGCCGTCGCGGTAGCCGAAACAGCCGGCCATCCCACCGCCGCTCA
>Ga0272442_10000165_pt1 | contig 110648 bp, 74 predicted proteins | sample SSMForm2O_FD_200262 | JGI IMG/M metagenome (GOLD analysis project Ga0272442, IMG submission 200262) | Marine sediment archaeal communities from Little Sippewissett salt marsh, Falmouth, MA, United States - SSM-Form-2O | ecosystem: Environmental > Aquatic > Marine > Wetlands > Sediment ...
CGCGGAGGGTACAGTGCAACCCCCGTTCCGGATCCAGAGTTCAGCGATCTCGGGGAGCTGGCCGATCCGACCGCGCACCACCGTCCGGAAAGCCGGACTCGACCGTCCGGGATCCGGACGATCGGGCGGAAAAGGGCGGTGTGTGCAGCCTTGCCGCAGCCCGGGGGTGGGGGTACAATGGTCTCCACCGTCCGCGCAACCGTGAGCGGCCGGGCGACAGGAGTGGGTGCTTGATGGAGCGCGAACACCTCGAGGCCTTCATCCAGCGGGATCGAGCGGCTGTGGAGCGCCTCAAGCGCGAGTACTGGGTCGAGCAGTTCCGCCAGCACGGCGGCCTGGCAACGATGCGTTCCGGTCATCTGCTCTTCGAGCACGCGCGCAGCCTTCGACCGGACTTCCCTGGTCAGCGAGCCCGCGAGGCCGATCTCGAGCACCATGTCGAGCTGAAGCGTATGCTCGATCGAACGGCTGATGCGCTCTCCCTTTCTTGAGCTTCTCCAGGCGGTCGGCCAGGTCTTCGACTCCCTCGGGATTGGCTGGTACCTGTTCGGCGCCCAGGCCGCGCTGGTGCACGGTGCCTCGCGGTTGACCGCCGACGTGGACGTGACTGTGGCGCTCGGTGAGTGGGAGACCCGACAGCTCGTCGAGGCGCTCGGCGATGGCGGCTTCTCCATGCGGATCGAGGACGATGATTTCGTGGACCGCACGCGCGTACTTCCGGTGCTACATCTCTCCACCGGCGTGCCAGCCGATATCGTGCTCGCCGGGCCGGGCATCGAGGAGCAGTTCCTCGCGCGTGCCGAGATCCGCGACCTCGACGGCGTACGCGTGCCGGTCGCCTGTGCCGAGGACGTGGTGGCGATGAAGATCCTGGCCGGGCGTCCCAAGGATATCGACGACGCGGTGGCCATTCTCGACGCGCAGAAAGCCACGCTGGACCTGGCGCTGATCAGGAGAACGCTCGGGCTGCTCGAACAGGCTCTCGACCAGAGCGACCTGCTGCCCGCGCTGGATAGCGCGCTCACCCGGACCCAGACTGATAGCTAGCTTCCGAATGAATCAGGTCCGCGGCACCGCGATCATCCGGTCCAGCGCGGTCTTAGCCCGGACGCGGATATCCTCGGGCAGGTCGATCTCGTTTTCCTCGCTGCGTAGCACCTTCAGCACGTCCTCGAGCCCGGTCTTCTTCATGTCGGTGCAGATCATCTGCTCGAAGCCGATGAACTCCATGTCCGGGTTCTCCAGGGCCAGGCGGTGGATCAGCCCGGTCTCGGTGGCGATCAGCGCCTTCTCCGCGTTGCTCTTCGGCGCCCACTCGAGCATGCCCGAGGTCGAGGCCACCTGCTCGGCCAGGTCGAGCACCTCGGGCCGGCACTCGGGATGCGCGGCCATGGGCGCGTACGGATGCCTGGCCTTCTTCTCCCGCACCAGGTCTGCGGTTATCACGTCGTGCACGTGGCAGAACCCGGGCCACAGGTGCACCGTCTTGTCCGGCACGTGACGCGCGACCCAGGCGCCGAGGTTCTTGTCCGGCACGAAGAGGATCTCCTTCGCGTCCAGACTCCTGACCACGTTGACCGCGTTGGCGCTGGTGCAGCAGACGTCGGTCTCGGCCTTGACCCCGGCCGTGGAGTTGACGTACGTCACCACCGCCGCATCCGGGTGCTCGGCCTTCCTGGCCCGCACCGCCTCGGCGTCGGCCATGTCGGCCATCGGACAGCCCGCGTCGATCCGCGGCATCAGCACCTTCTTGTCCGGCGAGAGGATCTTGGCGCTCTCGGCCATGAAGTGCACGCCGGCGAAGAGGATGATCTCGGCGTCGCTCCTCGACGCGGCGATCGAGAGCGCCAGCGAGTCGCCCACCAGCTCGGCGGTGTCCTGGACCTCGGGACGCTGGTAGTTGTGAGCCAGGAACAGGACATTCTTCTCGGCACAGAGCCGGCGAACCTCCTGCTGCATCTCGGCAATGGGCTTGGTGTCGTTGGCCATGCGGCGCCTCCGTTGCGGAGCGCACATCCTAGGAAGCAGCGGGTGCATTGTCAAACCCCGGGGCCTCTGCTAGTAGTCGATGCGAGAGGAGGCCGCTGCCATCAAAGCCGTCTTCGGAAATCTCCGCGGTCTCAAGCCGGCCCAGACGCGCAGACTGCAGAACCTGTATGGCCGCCGCATCCCGCCGCAGCAGAGCTTCACCCAGGAGATCGCGCGCGCCCTGACCGAGATCTCGGCCGAGATCGGCCGCCAGGTCGGCCTGCTCGTGGACCGCCGCGGCCGGATCGACTTCGTGATGGTCGGCGACGCGAGCCGGATCTTCCTGCCCGACTTCGGCCGGCTGCGCGCCGGCGCCGGCCGGCTGCGCGGCCTGCGCTACCTGCACACCCATCTCGCGGACGAGCCCCTGTCCCGCGACGACCTGACCGACCTGGCCAAGCTGCGCTTCGACCTGGTGACCGCGATCGGCGTGGGCCAGAACGGCCTGCCCGGGCTGGCCCACGTGGCGCACCTGCTGCCCGAGAACCCGCAGGGCCGGCTGTGGCAGGAGCTGGAGCCGGCCCCGGCTCACGCGGTGGCCGTCGAGCTGGACTTCCCCGCCCTGGTGACCGCGCTGGAGGAGGAGTTCGCGCGGGCGGCGCGGGCCCGTGAGGCCGACACCAGCGCCAGCCGGGCCGTGCTGGTCAGCGTGACCGAAGGGGCCCAGGGCATCGCCGAGTGGCGCCTGCGGGAGCTGGCCCAGCTCTGCGAGAGCGCGGGCCTGACCGTGGCCGACCGCCTGCTCCAGCGCCGCTCGCAGCCCGATCCCCGGTTCCTCGTCGGCCGGGGCAAGCTGGAGGAGATCATCCTCCGCGCCCTGCAGATGGACGCCGAGATGCTGGTCTTCGATTCGGATCTCACGCCGGCCCAGATCCGCGCCATCGCCGAGCTGACCGAGCTGAAGGTCGTGGATCGGACCCAGCTGATCCTCGACATCTTCGCCCAGCGGGCCCAGAGCCGCGACGGCAAGCTGCAGGTGGAGCTGGCCCAGCTGCGCTACCTGCTGCCCCGTCTGTCACTGCGCGACTCGGGGCTCTCGCGCCTCACCGGTGGCATCGGCGGCCGCGGACCGGGCGAGACCAAGCTCGAGATCGATCGCCGCCGGGCGCGCGATCGGATCCGCAAGCTCGACAAGCAGATCGGCGATCTGTCGAAGCGCCGCGCCCTGCGCCGCCGGCAGCGACAGCGCAGCGGACTGCCCGTGGTCTCGATCGTGGGCTACACCAACGCGGGCAAGTCGACCCTGCTCAACGTGCTCACCGAGAGCGAGGTGCTGGTCGAGGACAAGCTGTTCGCCACCCTCGATCCGGTTTCGCGCCGGCTGCGCTTCCCCAGGGACCGCGAGGTGGTGATCACCGACACCGTGGGCTTCATCCGCGACCTGCCGCCCGACCTGGTGCGCGCCTTCCGCGCCACCCTCGAGGAGCTGTACGATGCAGACCTGCTGCTGCACGTGGCCGACGCCTCGGATCCCGAGCTGGAATCCCAGGTCGCGGCCGTGCGCCGCATCCTCTCCGAGCTGGAGCTCGACGGCGTGGCCCGGCTGCTGGTGCTGAACAAGACCGACCGCCTCGAGCCGGACACGGCCGAGGCCATGGCCCGTTCGCTCGAGGGCGTGCCGATCTCGGCACTCGAGCCGGAGACGCTGGCGCGCCTGCTCGAGCGGATCGAGGCCCGGCTGTGGCGGGGAGCTACTCGGCCGGCGACGGGTTGAGCACCAGCCGGTGCTGCGTGTTGAGGCGCACCCGCTCGCGGTCCATCGATATCGCGAGCAGCTCGCCCTGAAGCCACAGCGGCGTCAGGTCGTCGTAGTGCGTGCTGAACGGATGGCCGCTCTGCCCGCCGGTGATCACCAGGTGCGCCAGCGCGTCCTCGGAGAAGTCCACGACCATCCGGAGTGAGGGGCCGGCCCGCACCGGGCCGAAGGGATCGAGCCTGGCGCTGGTGGCGTCGGGGGTCCACATCGAGCCGGCCACGCCGTCCGGCCCGCGGGAGAAGAGCAGATCCGCGATCTCGCTGCCGCGGCCCAGCGCGTGGCGGCGCGGGAACACGTGGAACTCGTCCCAGCGCCAGGCCGTCGGGCTCTCGCCGGCGCGCTCGCGCAGCAGCCGTACCGCGCGCGCAAAGGCCGCGCGGTACAGCGCTTCGGCCGTCTCCCGGCGATCCGTGGTCGTGCGATCGTCGAGAAAGGGCGACGCCGGATCCGCGAGCTCGCGCTCCACCACCTGGGGCAGCACGAAGGTGTACCGCTCGTACCCGGAATACTGCTCGCCCAGCTCGTCCTGCAGCAGGGCCCGGCACAGCTCGCGGTACGCGGTCTGGAAGATCAGCGCGGCCGCGCTCTCCCGCTCGAAGCGCAGATCCCACTCCCGCAGCAGGTCCAGGGCCGCGGCCTCGACGCCGGCCAGCGCGCCGCCGGCCTCGACTGCGGCCACGAGGCGATCCCGCACCGCAGGCGCCTGGACCGAGGTGATGTCGTTCTGGATCGACTGCATCAGGTGCCGGTCCGCTGCGTCCGCGGCCAGCAGCCGCTCGCGGATCCGCGCCGCCCGGTGGGGCGGATCCGGCGAGGTGGTGATCTCGAAGGGATAGCCCGGCCCCACGGGCGCCTGGTTGGCGATGGCGATGAAGCCCTCGGCCGGGGCCTGGCCGCCGGGCAGCACCTCGTACGGAATCCGGCCGAGCCAGCCGTACTCACCGCTCCAGCCCGGCACCGGCCCGCGTCCGTCGAAGCCCTTGCGCCGCGGGATGAAGCCCACGGTCTGGAAGCCGACGGTCCCGTCCCCGGCGGCGAACACGATGTTCTGCGGCGGCAGGCCGAAGGTGGCCAGGGCGGTGCGGAAGCCGTCGAAGTCCTGCGCCCGGTTGAGCCGGTACAGCGCCAGCAGCTCGTCGCTCTCCTCGTCCACGGTCCAGCGCAGGGCCAGGCCGTACCCGGGCGCGGGTCGCTCGGGCAGCAGCGTGCCGTTGGCGGTCTGGAGCAGCTCCACGACCCTGGTCTGCCGCTCGCCGTCCGCGTCGATGTACGCGATCAACTCCTCGCGCCTGATCAGCTCGGCCCAGCCGTCGGGCGTGGCGTAGCGCCTCGGCTCGTCCGGCGGATCGAGGCGCTCGAGGAAGGTGTCCTGGAAATCGGCGCCCACGTTGGTCAGGCCCCAGGCGATCTCGCGGTTGCGCCCGATCAGCACGCTCGGCGTGCCCGGAATGGCCCCGCCGATCACGTCCAGCTCGCCCGGGATCTGCTGGTGGATCAGGTACCAGAAGGAGGGCTGCGACAGGGCCAGGTGCGGATCGTTGGCCAGCAGCGGGCGGCCCGTGGCGCTCCGCCCGCCGGACACGACCCAGGAGTTGGAGCCGCCGCCCCCCTCTGCGCCGGGTGGCCGGCCGACGGGCGCACCGGCGCGCAGCGCCGCGAGCAGATCCGCGGGCAGCGGGGCAAAGCCGAAGCGCGGCCGCGGCTCGATCCCCTCGGGATCCGGGGCCAGCGGCGGCAGGCCCAGGGCAAGATCGTTGGGAACCAGTCGAGCGGTCAGCGCGTCCCCCAGCCGGGCCCGCAGGTTCAGGGTCAGCCGCTCCAGTTCCAGCCGCTCGCCCAGGCCCCAGCCGATCAGCCGGGCCAGGGCGATGCTGTCCTCGGGCTTCCAGGGCTCGGGCTCGTACCCCAGCAGGCGGAACTCGGTCGGCAGCTGCTCCAGATCCGCGACGCCGGCGTTGACGCCCCCGGCAAAGTCCTCGAGCACGCGGCGGGTGAGCTCGTCCGCCCGCGGCGCCAGCTCACGCGCCAGCCGGCCGAAGCCGTACACGCGATGGGCCAGGTCGATCTCGAGCAACTCCTCGCCGAGCACCTCGGCCAGCCGGCCTGATGCGACCCGCCGCGTGAGATCCATCTGGAACAGCCGGTCCTGGGCCATCACGTAGCCCGTGGCCCGGTACAGGTCGTCCTCGTTCTCCGCAAAGATGTGCGGGATACCGCGCGCGTCACGATAGACCTGGACCGGCTGGCCCAGGCCCGGAACGCGGACGAAGCCGTCGAGACGGGGCTGGCCCGCGGCGAGATAGCGATAGGCCAGGTACCCCGCCGCTCCGAGCAGCACGACCAGGGCGAGCAGCGCCCAGCCGATCAGGCGGCGAATCAAGAGAACAACTCGAGCGCCTGCAGGTACTTCTCGCTGGTCCTGTTGATGATCTCCTCGGGGAGCTCGGGTCCGGGCGGGGTCTTGTCCCAGTCGAGGCCGAGCAGGTAGTCGCGCACGATTTGCTTGTCATAGCTCGGCTGCGGACCGCCGGGCGCGTACTGGTCCCTGGGCCAGAAGCGCGACGAGTCGGGTGTGAGCACCTCGTCGATCAGGATCAGCTCGTCGCCCAGGCGCCCGAACTCGAACTTGGTGTCCGCGATGATGATGCCCTTGGCCTCGGCGATCTCGCAGGCTCGGTTGTAGATCGCGAAGCTCGTCTCGCGCAGCCAGGTCGCGGTCTCCTCGCCCACGATCTCGACTGTCCGGCCGAAGTCGATGTTCTCGTCGTGCTCGCCCACCTCGGCCTTGGTCGCGGGCGTGAAGATCGGCTCGGGCAGCCGGTCCGACTCCTTCAGCCCCCCGGGCAACGCGATGCCGCAGACCTTCCCCGTCCTGCAGTAGTCCTTCCAGCCCGAGCCGGAGAGGTAACCGCGCACCACGCACTCCACGGGCATCGGCTCGGCCTGCTCCACGATGATCGAGCGGCCCTCGAGCTCGGGATGCGCCAGACGCAGCTCGCCGGGAAAGGCGGTGAAGTCGGCGATGCGGATGTGGTTCTTCACCACGTCTTCCATCTCCTCGAACCAGAAGCGCGAGATCTGGGTCAGCACCCGGCCCTTGTGCGGGATGCCGTCGGGCAGCACGACGTCGAAGGCCGACAGCCGGTCGCTGGCCACCAGCAGCAGCGAGTCACCCAGATCGTAGATGTCCCGCACCTTGCCTCGCGACCTGAGAGTGTGTCCGGGGAGGTTCGTTTCCATCAAAACGTCGGTCATCGTACTGCTCCTCCCTGGCGCTCGAAGAGTATCGCCTGGCCCACCGAGCCCCCTGACTACCATTCCGCCGGGGACCGCGCAAGGGGCCGGGCCAGGGTCGGCGCCGCACCGAACCCCCTCGCCAAACCCGACGACATGCGCTACAAGGTGGCCACGGAGGCCGCGAGTGGGATTGCGGATTCGCGTATCGCTGGGCTTGCTCGCCGGGCTGCTGGGCTTCACCGCCGACGCCGCCGAGCCCGCGCTGAACCTGGCGGAGCACGCACGCATCACGGCCAGCAGCGTGCGCGAGCAGCAGAATCCGGGCTGGATCTTCGACGAGCTCGACGGGCCGCAGGCCGTGCGCGACGGCAACCCGTCCACGGGCTGGGCGCCCGCCGCCGAGGGCGAGCAGCGGCTGCTGCTCGACTTCGCCTTCCTCAATCCCGCACCCTTCGAGCTACGCGAGGTCTCGCTTCAGTGGTCCCCGCCGCCGCGAGGCGGGCTGCGCCTCCTGTTCGGCGACGGGCCGGACTCGATGCAAGAGGTGGCCTCGGCCGACGACGGTGCGACGCGCCTGCTGCCCGACGGCCGGCCGCGGGGTCGCTATCTAGCCCTGGTTCTCGAGAATCCGGGGCCGGACGCCAGGCTCGTCGAGATCGGCGTCCGCGGCACGTCCGACGAACCCGAGCCTCCCGAGGTCGACGCCGAGCCCGCGCCCGGCGACTCGCTGCGACTGAGCTGGTCGCCGCTCGATCGCCGGGTCACGCACCACATCGAGATCCATCGCTCGCGCGATGCCGGCTTCACACCCTCGGCCGCCTCCCTGCTGGCGATGAGCTTCGGGGAACAGATCACGATCCCGGCTCCGCGCGCCGAGGAGCCCGTGGGGCTGGAGCTGGCCGTGGTCGCCGTGGGGTTCGATGGCCGGACGGCGACAGCCGCGCGCCGGCCGACCCAGACCGCCCGCCCCGCGGGCGAGGCCGCCTTTCGCATCCGCGGCGTGATCGAAGGTTTCTACGGCCGGCCCTGGCCCCACCGCCAGCGCCTGGCGATGATCCGCACGCTGGGCGGCCAGGGCTTCAACCTGTACGCGTACGCACCCAAGGACGCTCCCGGGCACCGGGCCGCCTGGCGTGACGCGCCAACGCTCGAGGAGCTCGATCGTTTCGCCGAGCTGCTCGCGGCCGGCGTGCGCCACGGCGTGCGCGTGGCCTACTCCCTCTCTCCCGGCCTCTCTCTCGACCCGGACTCGGACGAGGACTTCCATGCGCTCACGACCAACCTCGATCCCCTGCTCGATATCGGCTTTCGCGACTTCGGCCTGCTGCTCGACGACATCCCGGTTCGGCCCAACGCCGAAACCGGATCGGCGCACGCGCGGTTCGCGTCCCGCCTGAAGAGCTACCTGAACTCGCGGGCGGGCCCGCGCGCGAGCCTGTTCTTCGTACCCACGGTCTACTCCGGCCTGGCCGACAGCATGGACGACGGGCAGCGGGCGTACCTCGAGACGCTGGCCGCCCTGCCCGACGATGTTCCCGTGGTGTGGACCGGGCCCAAGGTCTTCTCCCGCGAGATCCGCGCCGACTACGCGTCAGCGGTACGCGAGCTGCTCGGCGGACAGCCGCTGATCGTCTGGGACAACTATCCGGTCAACGACGCCGGGGCCCGCCGCGACCTGTTCCTCGGCGGGATCATCGACCGCGACATCTCGCTGTCCGAGGTGATCGAGGGTGTGCTGATCAATCCGATGGTGCAGGGTGCGGCGTCGCGTATCCCGGTCCGCGCGTACGGCGATCTGCTGCACCAGCCGACCGAGTACGACGCCCGGCAGAGCTTCGAGCGGGCGCTCGCCGCGGAGATCGGCGACGGGGACAGGGCCTGCCTGGTGCCGCTGTGCGAGTACTTCACCGGCAGCGATCGCGTGTCGACCCACGCCGCAGACGCGGTATCGCTGCGCGCCGGCGTGGATGCCCTGCTCGGCGCGTCCGCCGGCACGCAGGGCGGTGAGTTCTCCGAGGCGGCCCTGGAGCTGGCACGGCTGCTGGGGCAGGCCTGGCGCAGCGAGACCTGCCTCTTCTCCGGACTGCAGGACCTGGATCTGATCGAAGACCTGCTGCCCGCGAGCAGGGCTGTATCGCAAATCGGCGAGTACGGCCTGGACGGACTGCGTCTGCTCCAGCAGAAGCGCCTGGGCGAGCCGGATTCCGTCCTGGTGCAGCGCCTGCGCGTCGCCAGGCTGGCCCAGCGGCGGACGCTGTGGGCGGTCGGCGACGGCGTGGGACACCGCTGGCTGGAGTCGGTGCTGGCCCTGCCGATCTCGGCCGCCGTGGAGGCCGGCCCCCGGCCGCCGCGGCTCGCGGTCGAGGCGCCGCCCGAGGCTCGCGTCGGCGAGCCCGTGGCCTTCGACGTCCTCCTGGACCCGCCCGCCGAGGACGCCCGGTTCCACCTGGTGGGACCGGAGGACATGCGGATCGACGGCACCGGCCGCGTGACCTGGAGCCCGAGCCGGGCCGGACGGTGCCGCGCCCTGATCATCGCAGCCTCGCCGGGCGGGGTGGACTTCGCCAGGATCGAGTTGATGGCGACCCCGTCGCCGTTCCGCCCGCGGGGCGCCGGCGGACCGGCCTTCCGGCTGACCGCCAGCGCCTTCGTGATCCTCGCCGCCCTGGTGCTGCTCGTGGCGGCGGCCCGACGCCACGCACGCATGACTCGCCCCGGAGCTTGACAGTCCGTTCCCGCGCAAGTAGCTTTTAGCTCATAGGCGCAGTGCCGAAGGAGGCGGTCGATGAGTAAGACGATCACGGGTACCCTGACCGCGCTGCTGTTCGTCCTGTCGGCGACCGTGGCGATCGCGGCGGGCAAGAAGGACCCGGGCCCGCCCAAGCCCGGCGAGAACGGCACGATCCTGTTCTCGGACAAGCAAGTGCCGAAGAAGTTCAAGAACAAGAAGGCCCGGATGGCGGCCTTCGAGAAGAGCCAGAAGGAATTCATGCTCCAGGGCGAGGAGTGGACGATCCACTTCCACGCCCTGCTGTTCGGCAAGGCCAAGGCCACGACACTGCAGCTCTACTTCATCGACGTCACCGACGACCCGATGAACGAGAAGCCGCAGACGATCCTGCAGGTCAGCGCCAAGCGCAGCGCGCGGGCGTTGATCGACAAGTTCGTCCTCGACACCGAGGACTTCGAGGGCGGTCAGAAGCTCAAGCTGCGGGTGATGCGGGTCAACATGAAGAAGGGCCTGGCCACGGTGCTGGCCGAGGGCGAGTTCCAGCTCAAGGGTGAATGATCGGCGTAGGGGCGGCCCCATGTGGGCGCCCTTGTTCGGGCGGCCACACGGGGCCGCCCCTACACGGACCCCGTCCGCAACCTAGTACTTCGTGCCTGAAGTTTCTTCCGGGATACCGCCGAGCCATCGGCGTCGAGGGCAAGGCGCGACGACGCAGGCGATGCCAAAGCATCGTCGAGGAGCCGCAACGCCGCCATCGGCGTCGAGGGCCGGCGCAAACCCGGAAAGAACTTCGGGGACGGAGTACTAGTACCCGAACACCACGATGTTGTCGATCTGCCAGCCGAGATAGGTCGGATCGCAGTTGCCCTGAACTCCCGAGCGCTGGCCGTCCACGTTGAGCGTGAACTCCAGCCTGATCGACCGGTCGCCACCCAGGTCGCCGGCGCCGAGCAGCGAGCTCATCTCCACCGATACCCACTCGTACTTGTTGTTGTTGCCGTTGAACGGCGCGACCAGCTCGCGCGGCTGGGCGACGCCGATCGGATCTACCGCAACCTGCGCGAAGTCCGAGTCCTCGATGTGGTAGCGATGGGTGAATAGCAGGTACACCGTCTTGAGGCGTTCCGGGATCACGATCTCCGGCGAGGACAGGGTGACCTTGTCGTCCGGCGGCTGCACGACCCCGCACGGCCGGTTGTACCTCTCCGAGCCGTCATCGCGGCCCCGCGTGGCCCAGACGTGCTCGCCCCCCTCCTCCAGGCCACGATCCTCGACGATCTTCCAGGTGTTGATCGAGAGCATCGGCTCGAGCCAGCCAGTGTCGCCCTGCTCCATGTCGTCGGAGAACACGATGGTGATCGTGGTGAAGTCCGAGGTGAAGGAGCTCTCCAGGCTGTCCTGGCCGTCGAACGACTCCACCTCGGAGCCGACGGTGACGAAGTAGGTCATCGCGTCCTCCCAGGCCGCTCCCTCGGGCAGGCTGAACACGGCGGTCTGCTCGGTCACCTCGTAGCTCACGGTGCCCGCCACGGGCGCGCCCCCCTCCTGCTCGACCCAGAAGTTTCCGAAGAGGCTATCCTCCTTGACCGGCTTGTTGAAGGTCACCCGCACCGGCTTCTCGAACTCGTCGATGCCGAGCAGGTCGCCCGGTCCGGGATCGATGTCCACCACCCACAGCCCGCTGGACGCGACACTGAAGTACCAGCGGTACCCCTCGGTCTGGTTGCCCAGCAGCGAGTTGCCCGCCAGATCGGTGACGCGCGTCAGGATCCAGGCCTCGTACTCTCCCGGATCGAGCGAGAACGCGGGCTGGAGCACGGCCGTGCGGGTGGCGGCCGAGTACGAGACGGCGCCCGGGATCAGATCGTCGATCGAGGTGCCCCGCGGGCGGACGTGGAAGGCGACCATGTCCAGCGTGCTCCCGTCGATGGCCTCGCTGAACCGGGCAACGAGCGCCGCCCCCGGACCGGACACGCCGCCGCCGGCCGGGGAGGTCTCCAGGACCTGCGGCCGGCTGCTGTCCACGGTGAAGCTGATCCGGTTGAGCCCCGGGCCGTCCTGGATCGGGTTGCCGGCCATGTCGCGCGCCGCGGTCGGCACGGTCACGTCGTACGTGGTACCGCCCGAGAGGCGCCCCTCGATCAGGATGTCGATGCGCGGTTCCGCAGGATCGTAGGACAGATAGTACGGCACCCTGGCGCCGCCGACCCGCTCCTCGATCTTGATCTCGTACAGATCGAAGCTGCCGAGATCGAGCTGCTCGCTCAGGTTCAGCACGACGAAGGTGCCGGGCGCCACCTCGGTCGCGCCGTCCGCCGGGATGCTGGTGGTGATGTACGGCCCCTCGTTGTCCAGAGCGCTGCCCACGTCGAAGTAGCACGCGGTCAGCTCGTCCGGGTTGGCGTTGCCCTCGAGGTCGGCCAAACCCGGGGCCACGAACACGGTGATGTGCTTGCTCTCCGGCCAGCCGGTGTCGGGCTCGAAGATCACCACGCGGTTGTACAGCCCGGTGCGCACCGTGCCGCTCACCGGCGCGGTCCCGGCCAGGGCACTGATCGCCACGGTGGCGCCGTCCACGGGCTCGTCGAACAGCAGGGCCACGGCCTGGTTGGTCGGCACGCCGACGGCGCCGCTCTCCGGCATTGTCCCGGCCAGGCCCGGCGGCTGGGTGTCCGGATCCTCGGTGTAGAACAACGACTGCACCTCGGCGGCCATCCGGTTGCCGCTGGCGTCCCGCACCCGGTCGGTGACCTTCAGCACATAGGTCTCGCCCGGATCGAGCAGATCGTCGGGGATGATCATCGCCAGGTTGCCGCCGACGTAGCGCACCGTGGCGCCGATCGGCACTCCGCTGTCCGACGGGGCGATGCTGATGTTGGCCGCTGTTATCGTCAGCGGCTCCATGGCCTCGTTGAAGCTGACAAACGCGACCTTGTCCAGATCCACGTCGCCGGCCTCGTGCGGCGGATCGGTATCCACCACGAAGGGCGCCTCCTGATCCTGTCCGCCGCCGGTGACGAAGCTGAAGCTCTGGGTCCCGCCCAGCGCGGTGCCCTCGTCGTCCGTGATCATCGAGCCATCGAGCACAACGGTGTAGCGCGTGTGCCGGGCCAGCTCGCCCTGCGGCTGGAACACCACGGCGCGCGGCGCCGCGTAGTACGTCAGGGTGCCGCTCTCGAGGATGATGTCCTCGTGAATCACGGTCACGCTCTCGGGCGAGTCCGGGTTGGTGGTCAGCGCGAAGGTGGCCTGGTTCATCGGCACGCTGAAGCCGACCACCACCAGGCTGTTGGTCGGCACGTCCACGCTGAGGTTCTCCGGTAGAGTGTACGCGATTGCGGGCGCGACCCGCGTCCAGAAGGCGCCGGTATACGGCGCCGGCAGGGACAGCCCGGCCAGATCGGTGACGCCGCTGCCGACCTCCACGAAGTACAGCCGCCCCGGCTCGAGGTTCTCGGCGAAGGTCACCGTCACCGCATTGTTGGCTCCGCCGACCCACTTCGTCGCCCCGCCCCAGGAGCCCCCGTGGTCGGTGACGCTGATGTTCTCCCCGGTCACCGTGGCCGGATCGAGCGGCTCGCTGAACTCGATGGTCACGGTCCTCGATTTGATCGAGACCTCGAAGGCGCGGTCCGCCGGATCCGTGGCCACCACCTCGGGCGCCATGCCCGCGGTCTGGAACGACCAGCGATACTCGGCGAGCAAGGGCACGCCGCTGCTGTCCTGCACGCCCGTGGTCAGCGTGGCCTCGCAGTTGCGGAACTCGGGCAGCGGAGAGCCGGGATCGAACACGGCGGTGCGCGAGGCGGCCTGGTAGCTGACCACCCCGGTGACGGCTCCATCGCAGGTGACGAGGAAGGTGCCGCTGTTCAGCGAGGCCGGGTTCATCTCGCGCGTGAACTCCGCGCTGATCTTCGCGAGCAGCGATACGCCCGTGGCGCCCTCCTCCGGATCGGTGGAGACCACGCCGGGGCCGTCGCCCACGGTGAAGTCGAAGCTGTAGTCGCCGCCCAGAGCGATACCCGATGCGTCGGTGACCGTGCCGGCCACGGTCACCGTCACGCTGGCGCCGGCCTCGAGCAGGGCATCGGGCGCGAAGGTGACGGTGTAGGTGCCCACGTCGTAGGACACATCGCCGGTGAGCGCAGCGCCGCCGTTCTGACGCACGGAGAAGGCGCCGTCGAAGCTGGCCGCGGCCATGGCCTCGTCGAAGGTCACCGCGATCGCGGTATTGAGCGCCACGTCGACCGCATCGTCCACCGGGCGGGTCGAGGCCACGCCCGGCGGATCGCTGGTGGTGGTGAAGCGGAACAGGGTGTCCTCGGACAGGGTCGTGCCGTCCTCGGCCTCGACGCCCGTGGTCACGGCCACCGTATGCTCGATCAGCTCGCGCAGCGGCCGGGCGGGCGTGAAGCTGGCGGTCCGGCTACCCGAGTCGTCGTACGCCACCGACCCGACCACGGCGCCGAGATCGTCGGTGACGAGCAAGCTGCCCGTGTTCACGGTGCCGGAGACCACGTCCCGATCGAAGGTGACGCTGATCACCTGGTCCTGCGCCACGCCCACGGCGCCGTCTCCGGGCACCGTGTCGGTGACCTGCAGGAAGCTCCCGGTGGAGAAGCTCATCGCATAGGTCCGGGCCATCGGCTCGCCCGACACCGTGCCGACCAGAAAGGCCTCGCCGTCATCATTGCGCGCCCGCAGCAGCGCGGAATACGTCTCGTCGGCCTCGAGCATCTCGCTCGGCATGAAGCTGAAGGTCGTCATGTCCGGGCTCGCCGATAGCGCTCCTTCGACCGTGCCGCCGCTCGAGTCGTGGAACTCGGCCATCTCCTCGATGCCGTCGAAGCCCGAGCCGCCGGCCAGGGCCGGGCCGGGCTCCATCGGCTCGTTGAAGGTCACCGAGATCGCGGTGCCGGTGTCCACGTTGGTGGCGCCGTCCTCGGGCACGGTGGAGATGATCAGCGGTACGTGCCGGGCCAGATCCAGGTTCACGGTCTGGCGCATCACCGCGTCCTGCCTGAACTCCTTGAAGGCCCCGGTGCTGGCCACGACGACCTGGTCCTTGAGGCCCTTGACCACCAGCTCGACGCCGTCGGGATAGTTGCCGATCGTGCCGGCCACCACGGCCACGCGCCACACCACGCGCCGCGTCGATGTCGGATTCGAGCCGAGCGGCTTGTGCTCCACCCCGCTCACCGTCAGGCCGGTCCGGGCGTTGATCACCTCGAGCGTGATCTTGTCCATCTCGGACGTGACGCCCATGCCACTCTTGACCGTCAGCAGGATCGCGGTCTCCTTGGTCTGCTCCTCGCACGCCGAGAGAAGCACGGCGAGCAGAGCGGCGATCAGGAGCTCGCTGATCCGTCCTCGGTTTCGCATCATCGTCTCACTCCTCGGCGGGGAAGCCCCGCTCAGGGAAGCGGTACCCGTGTGTCATGGCTCGGCAGGTTCGAGCCCCCGCCGGTATCGATCACGGCGAGGGGCACGGCGATGGCCGTGGCGATCACGGCCAGCCCGGCACCGGCCGCGACCCAGACCCACCATTTCTTGTACAGCGGCTTCTCGTCGGCGGGGCCCTGGCCCGGATCGGTAGGCGGCTTGACGATCCGATCGGGCAGATCGCCCTGGGCGACGATGGTCTCCTCGCCGCCGCCGGTCTTGCCGCCCCCGGCCGCAACCTTGGGCTCGGGCGGCTTGGCCCGGGCCTCCAGCTTGAACTCGAAGCGGTTTACTCCATCGGGCAGGACCTCGATCTCCCTCTCCTGCGGCTTGAACCCGTCGCGGGCCAGACCGAGGGTGTACCGGCCGGCCTCGACCTCCAGGCTTAGCGGGGTCGAGCCGAGGGTCTTGCCGCTCGCGGTGACCGCGGCCTGGTCCGGCTCGCTGGTCACCTGCAGACTGCCCTTGAGCCGCTTCAGCTTGAGGTTGATGTCCTTGCGCCCTCCGCGACGAGCCTGGAACCTGGATTCGGCCGGCGCGTAGTAGCGGTGGGTGGCCTTGATCACGTGGCGCCCGGGCTTGACCAGGGCCTCGCTCACCGGAGAGACACCGAGCTCCTTGCCGTCGAGGAACAGCTTGGCGTCGGGCACGTTGGCCTCGATGTTGACGAAGGCGTGGGTCGGCTGCAGCGCCACGGTGAGCGTCTTGCGGTCGCCGTAGGTGATCGAGAAGAACTGGGTGTGGGCCTTGTAGCCCTCCCGCGTCACCTGAAGCGAGTGCTTGCCCACCCGCTCGTTCTTGACCACCACCTCGCTGCCCTTGCCCACCTCGCGGCCGTCGATCGCCACGGCGGCGTCCTTCACGTTCTCGACCACGATCTTCAACTCGTTGACGAATTCGATCAGCGTCTTGGCCAGCCGGGCGATGGCCGGTATCAGATCTTCGGGCTTGCCGATCACGGCCTGGGATACGTCGTTCTCCAGCACACCGTCGGGGATATCGACCAGCTTGAGATTGATCGTCCGCGACTTGCCAAGGCCGCTGATCACGCCGACCACCAGCTTCTGCACGCCCATCATCCGGCCGGCGTTGACGTAGCAGTCGACCTTGATGCCGCAGACCGCGATCACCCGGTCGTTGGTCATCTCCAGGTTGGCGCGGTACTCCTGGTACGGCACCACCCTGTACTTGCCGAGCTTCTCGATCTCTGCATTGAGATTGCGCACGAGGATCCGCTGGGTGTCCTTGGAGATGCCCAGGGCCTTGATGCCGAGAATGGCCAGGCTTGGCCGCTCGTCCGCCGGTGCTGCGGTGCCCGCGGGACGCGCGCCCAGCAGGCAGGCCAGCACCAGCACACCGAGCAGGGCGCTACGCCTCATTCTCCCCTCCTTCCAGGGTCTCCCTACGCGAGCGCCCTGGCGTACGAGTGGATTCGGACATCAATCGTACACGAGCGCGCGCGCGCGCGTCAAATTCCGTCGCAGCGGATCTGTGCTTTCTGGTTGGACCCCTTGCAGAGCAAGCAGGGCAATGGAATCAGGAGACGTCTTCCTCGAGCAGCTGCCAGCGGTCCGGATCGATCTCGCCGAGGCCGCGCGCGGCCGCAGCGCGGATGTGCTTGACCTGCCCGGCCTTGAATTTCCTTCCATACCATGGGGTTAGGGTGACGGCCCTGGCGTCTGCAGCCACGGGGTCGGTCGAGGCCACGATCGTGTCCAGCCGCACCGTCTCGCCGGGGCCGCCCGGGCCGCCGCGGACCAGGGCCCGGGTGCCGTCGACCACGGTGAGCCGGGTCGGGATCACGGTGGCCAGATCGGCCACGGCCTCGTTGAGGTCCAGGTCGCGGTGGAAGGTCTTGCGATCCCAGATCAGGCCCATCAGGCCCTTGAGGCCGAAGCTGACTCCGGTGGCGCTGTGCGACTTGGCCGTGGGCAAGGAGATCAGCACGTCGGCCTCGAGCACGTCCTTGGCGATCGCGGTCTTCCCGAGCACCTGGCCCCTGGGCACCGGGGTCTCGACGAAGAACCGCTCGTCCTCGACGCCCACGAGGTGGCAGCCCTCGAGGCCGGCGCAGGCGGCCTTGATGCCGCTCTTCTCGAAGCAGGTCTCGGGCGGGCGCAGGGTATGATCGAACACGATCACCTGCTTGGCCCGGCCCTCGGTGAGGCACAGCTCGACCATCGCCCGCACCACCTCGGGCGAGGTGGTGGCGCCCACCTCCGGGCCGGCGGAGAAGCTGGCGTTGGGCTTGACCAGCACCTGCTGGCCCGGCTTGACAAAGGCGCTGATCCCTCCGACCAGGGCCACGGCGCGCTCGAGCGCCTTTGCGGCCGGGCCGCGGACCACCGCGACCCTGGGCCCCTTGGCGCCGGCCCGCGCGCGGGTGCCGATCGCGCCCGCGGCCACTGCCGCGGCAGTGGTCTTGAGGAAGGTGCGGCGCTTCATATGAAACTCCCGGCCCACCCCCGGGACCTGTACGCGGATTGTAGCGCAGGCGGGGTGTTCGCTCAAGTTGTGGCGCGCTGTTGCGCCGCTGGACGAGCGTCGCTATCGTGGAGGCGCCACGAACAAGGAGGTTTTCATGCGCCGCTGGATGCTGACTGGCCTGCTCGTCATCGCCGCAAGCGCCTGTGACAGCGGCGACGGTGACTCGGACGTGGACACGGACGCGGACACAGACACGGATACGGACTCGGACTCCGACACGGACACAGACACGGACACAGACACGGATACAGACACGGATACGGATACGGACTCCGACACGGACTCGGACTCCGACACGGACTCGGATTCCGATACTGACTCGGACTCCGACACGGACTCGGACACCGACCTCTTCGACCACGTGTACGAAGTGGGCCCGGGCCAGCCGTACGACAACCCGTCAGAGGTGCCCTGGGAGTCGCTGGCGCCCGGCAGCCTGGTGCGAATCCACCACCGCACCGAACCATACGCCCACAAGTGGGTGATCAACACCGAGGGCACGCTGGACGCGCCCGTTGTCGTACGCGGCGTGCCGGGCCAGGGCGGCGAGCGGCCGGTGATCACCGGCGACGGCGCGGTCACCCGCCAGGAACTCGATTACTGGAACGAGAACCGCTCCGTGATCAAGGTCGGCGGCTCGAGCAAGCCCTCCGAGGACACCGTGCCGGCGTACGTCACGATCGAGAACCTCGAGGTCCGCAGCGCCCGCCCAGCCTACAGTTTCACCGACGATCACGGCAACACGGATAGCTTCAGCAAGAATGCGGCCGCGATCCACATCGAAGAGGGTCGGCAGATCACTGTCCGCAACTGTTCGCTCACGGACAGCGGCAACGGGCTGTTCTCGGGCCACGCCAGCGAGGACGTGTTGATCGAGGGCAACCATGTCCATGGCAACGGCATCGAGGGCTCGTACTACGAGCACAACAGCTACACCGAGAGCTTCGGCATCCTGTTCCAGTACAATCACTACGGCCCGCTACGCGATGGCTGCGGCGGCAACAACCTCAAGGACCGCTCGGCCGGCACGGTGATCCGCTACAACTGGATCGAGGCCGGCAATCGCCAGCTCGATCTGGTGGAGAGCGACGATGATCAGTTCACGAGCCACCCGAGCTACCGGACCACGCTGGCCTACGGCAACGTGCTCGTCGAGCCCGACGGCGCGGGCAACAGCCAAATCGTGCACTATGACGGCGATGGCGACGGAGAGTATCGCAAGGGCACGCTGCACTTCTACCACAACACCGTAGTATCAACGCGCGACGGCAACACCACTCTGCTGCGGCTGTCGACCAACGACGAGAGCGCGGACGTGCGCAACAACATCGTGTACACCTCGGCCTCGGGCAATCATCTGGCGATCAGCAACCGCGACGGCGACATCGAGCTACGCCACAACTGGCTCCCTCAGGGCTGGACCGACAGCCACGAAACGCTGGGCGGAACGGTCACGGACGTGAGCGGCAACCGAACCGGCATCGACCCGGGATTCGGCAACACGGGCGGGCAGGACTTCGGACTCACCGGCGCCTCGGACTGCCGCGACGCGGCCGGTGTTCTGGCCGCCACGGCGCCGCCGGTGCAGCAGGAGTACCGCAAGCACCAGGGCCACGCTCCGCGGCCCGACGACGGCGCACCGGACATGGGGGCTTACGAATACGCGGAGTGACCTCACCTCTGGACATCAAGCAGCATTGCCGCTATCCTCCGCCCTCCGAAGGCCGGAAAGGAGAGTAATGGTGACCGAAGAGATCAAGCAGGAGAAGCGCGAGTACGGACCCAAGGACCACATGCTCACCGCCCGCTGGTATCCCGGCGAGGACGGCAAGCCCCGCTTCGAGATCGAGTGCGCCTGCGGCAAGACCCGCTTCAAGGCCACGATCCCCAACATGAAGCAGCCCGAGGTCGAGGACTACATGGGCCTCGATCTGCTCACGTTCAAGAACGACGACCGGGAGTACAAGCTGCGCAAGTCCCTGCCGCGCCAGCTCGAGCAGATCGCGGCCTGCCGCCACCAGGATCGCTTCACCGACTGCCCGGCGATCGAGGAGCTGGTCAGGGAGACCGCGCCGGGCAAGAAGAGCCGCCGGCCCGACATCAAGACCACGACCACCTGACCCGACCCTTCCCCGGGGGGGCCGTTGGACATCGAAGCCTGCCTCGACACCCTGCCCAGCGCTCCGGGTGTGTACCTGCTCAGGGATCGCCGGGGCAAGGTGATCTACGTCGGAAAGGCCGTGAACCTGCGCGCGCGGGTGCGCAGCTACTTCCGCGCGTCGGGCGACGACCGGGCCTGGATCTCCCTGCTTCCAGAGCTCGTCGGCGACATCGAGACCCTGATCACGCAGTCCGGCAAGGAGGCGCTGATCCTCGAGAACGAGCTGATCAAGCGCCACCAGCCGCGGTTCAACGTCAAGCTCCGCGATGACTCCCGGTTCATCCTGCTGCACCTCGATCCCGATGCGGCCTTTCCGCGACTGGAGGTGGTGCGCCGGCGCAGGAAGGACCGGGCGCGCTACTTCGGCCCGTACCACTCGGCGAGCATGGCCCGCCAGACGCTGAAGCTGATCAACAAGCACTTCGGGCTGCGCACCTGCTCGAATCGCCAGCTCAAGGGGCGCACCCGGCCCTGTGTCCAGGGGCAGATCGGCCGCTGCCCGGCGCCCTGCGTGGGCCGGATCGCGGCCGAGGACTACGCCCGCAGGGTCGAGGAGGTGGTTCTGTTCCTCGACGGCCGGAGCGACGAGCTGCTGCTGCGGCTCGGGCGGCGGATGCAGCGCGCCGCCGAGGCGCTCGACTTCGAGACCGCGGCCGGGCTGCGCGACCAGATCGCGGCGATCCGCGCCACGCTCGAGCGCCAGGACGTGGTCTCGGGCCGCGCCGAGGATCAGGACGTGCTGGGGCTGCACCGCGATGGCGACCGGCTGACGATCTTCGTGCTCGGCATCCGCGGCGGCGTGGTGCGCTCGGGCGAGAGCTTTCACTTCACGGGCCAGGAGTTCCCTTCGGCCGAGCTGCTCGGCTCCTTCGTGGCCCAGTTCTACGGCGGCGGCCGGGAAGTGCCGCGCGAGGTGCTGCTGCCGATGGCCGCAGAGGAGACCGACGTCCTGACCGAGCGCCTGTCCGAGATCGCCGGCCGCAAGGTCGGGCTGCGCGTACCGCGGCGCGGGCACGGCCGCAAGCTCTGGAGCATGGCGTCGCGCAACGCCCGGCATGCCTTCGAGGCCGAGCACAGCGGCCGGGCCGAACGCCAGGCCCTGCTCTCGAGCCTCCGCGACAGGCTGCGGCTCGCGCGACCGCCCCGACGCATCGAGTGCTTCGACATCTCCCACCTCGGAGGCGAGCTGACGGTCGGCTCGCGCGCGGTGCTGCTCGACGGCGAGCCGTGCAAGTCCGAGTACCGCCACTACCGCTGCCGCGAGGCGGCCGGGGGAGACGACTACGGCGCCATGTCCGAGGTGCTCGCGCGGCGCTTCCGCGACGCCGCGCCCGGCGACGAGGGCCTGCCCGACCTGCTGGTGATCGACGGCGGCAAGGGACAGCTCAACGCGGCGCTGCAGATCCTCGCCGAGCAAGGCCTGCGCGGCGCCTTCGACGTGGTCGGTCTGGCCAAGGCAGGACGCGAGGACGCGGCCGGCAAGGCGCGGCCGGACCGCGTGTTCCGCCCCGAAGTCAAGGACCCGCTGGCGATCACGCCGCGAAGGCCGGAGCTGCGCCCGCTGCAGCACGCGCGCGACGAGGCGCACCGCTTCGGCATCGCGTACTCGCGCAAGCTGCACCGCAAGGGACACCAGGGCAGCGTCCTCGACCAGATCCCGGGCATCGGACCGGCCAGGCGCCGGGCCCTGCTGCGCCACTTCGGCTCGCTCAAGGCGCTGCGCAAGGCCGGCGCGGCCGAGATCGCCGAGGTGCGGGGGATCGGCCCGACCGCGGCCGCAGCGATCCGGGCGTACCTGGATCGCAAGGGCTAGCGAGATCGTCTTTCAGACCGACAAGCCCTGCCCCGCTTCACCTCTCCCCCCGGCCCCATGACGAAACCAGACTCATCTGTCGATAGCCGTGCGCCTCGATGACGATGGCGCCTGAGCTCCGGTCAGGGGCGGCGACGGCGGCGCCTGAGCAGCACGCCGATCAGGATCGGAAAGGCGAGGTCGAGCAGGCGCGGCAGGGACAGGCCGGGCAGGCGGCGGCGTGGGGTCTTGACCGCTGCGGCCTGGGCGTCACCCTCGCAGCCGCCGCTGTCCGAGGAGTCGCCCTCGCAGCCGCCGCCCGAGTCGTAGCTCGAGTCCGTGGTATCGCCTTCGCAGCCGCCACCGGTGTCGCTACTCGACGAGCTGTCCTCGCCGCCGCAGCCGCCGTCGTCGTCGTAGCTGTCCTCGATGTACACCCCGCCGCAGCCGTACCGGCAGTCGTAGCAGTAGTACTCGTCATCCGCGTCGGTGTAGCCCCGGGGCCGCTGGTCGCTGCCGTCCAGGTCGCGCACCGAGCCGTCCGTGGAGAGCACGCCGGAGAGGCTCACCTGCGCGCCGTCGTGATCGTGGAACTCGAGATCGATGACGATCTTCAGCGCGGGCGGCTGCCCGTCGAGCAGCAGCTGCTCGCTCACCACCACCGAGCCCTCCACCGAGCGACCGGCGAACAGCGTCTGCTCCCCGAGATGCTCCGAGTACTCGGCCTCCCACAGACCGGTTCCCAGCCCGCCGCCCTCGCCCGGCACCAGCCGGCCCAGATCCACGTCGAGCCAGAGCAGGGCGCCGCGGGTCGTGCCGTCGCCGGCGTCCACCGCGAGGTGGACCATCACGGCCACGCCGCGATTCTCGAAGCGGGACCAGGTGCGGGAGAACAGGGCCGGCACCACCAGGTGATCGCCGGTCCCTTCCTCGCAGCCCCGAGCGCGCTGCGACCGGCAGAGCACCACGTTGGCCTGGCCCATCGCCTCCTGCCCGCCGCAGCCGAGCAGCAGCAGCAGGGCCAGCCAGCGCAGCCAGCCGCGGCCGGTCGACCGCGGATCCAGGGTCAGGGCGTGCTCGATCGATCTGGGCGCCATGCTCCGGTCCTCCTTCAGAAGTGAATCGTGGCGAAGGCAGACACGCCGATGCGCATCCCGGGATCGCCGTTTGAGCCGGTCACCAGACGAGCGCCCAGATCCTGGCCGTCGTCCGCCTCGTCCGCGAACTCGGCGCGGACGCCCAGCGAGAGGTACTTGAAGATGCGGTACTGGAGGCCGAGCCCGAGCCGGTACGTGAACAGGGTCTCGTCGGCCTTGTACTGCAGCGCCGGGTGCGGCCCGTCGATGTCGCTGCAGACCCAGGAGGGTCCGATCAGCACCTCGCCGAAGAGCCGCAGCCCGGCGAACAGCGGAAACACCACCCGCGGCCCGAGGAGCAGGCTGTCGGTGCTGCGGTCGAGGCTCAGGTACTCGCCGCCGAGCGTGTTGCCGGTCCGCTCGTACGCGGCGAGAAAGTAGAACCGCGTGGACCAGCCGGCAGGCTTGCCGCCCACGCCGAAGCTGATCCGGGCCGAGTACCCCGGCAGCTCCTGCTCGCCGTAATCCAGCGCAAAGGCAGCGCCGCCCTCGAGCTCGAGGGCGAAGTACGTGCCCTGCTCGTCGGCCCGGGCCGGGCCGGCCAGCAGCACCATTCCGGTCAGGGCCCCGATCACGATCATCGTCCTGGAGTGCATCGCATCACCTCCGCGCGCTTCGTCCTTCCGTTGCAATGGCCGTGCCGGTTTATTTTACCCGTTATATCAGCCTGTTAGCCGGGCTGCCCGGCGGAGCTGGTGTGGCATGCCCGCACACGGCGTGCCCCCGACGTCACAGCCTGGAACCCAAGCCGCGCGCGCCCGTCCTTGTGCTGGCGCCGCTGTGATGCTACGAGATCCGCTGCACAGCAGATGGGAGCCAGGCATGACGCAATTGAAACCAATGCTCGTCGCCGCGCTGCTCGCGGCAGGATCGCTGCTCGGAGCAGGGTGCGACGACTCCAAGAGCGGCGGCGACGCGGACACCGACGTTGACACGGACACGGATACCGACGCGGACACCGACCTCGACCTCGACCTGGACACCGACACCGACTCGGACTCCGACACCGACTCCGACACCGACACCGACACCGACTCGGACTCCGACTCCGACACCGACTCCGACACCGACTCCGACACCGACTCCGACTCGGACTCCGACACCGACTCCGACTCCGACTCCGACACCGACACCGACACCGACTCCGACTCCGACACCGACACCGACTCGGACTCCGACACCGACACCGACACCGACTCCGACTCCGACACCGACACCGACTCGGACTCCGACACCGACTCCGACACCGACTCCGACACCGACTCGGACTCCGACTCCGACACCGACACCGATACCGACACCGATACCGACTCCGATCCAGTGCAGCCCGGCGGCGCCTGCAACTGCGACAGCGACTGCCTCACTCCGGAGTCTGGGTACACGCCGATCTGCGCGCATGGCATCTGCATGACCCTGGCCTCCGGGCCCTGCGCCTGGGGCGGATCGTCATGGGAGTGCCCCGATCACATGCGCTGCTGGGGGCTGCAGGGCGAGGACGATTACTTCTGCTGGCCCGACTGCGACGCCTTCGACTGCGATGGCGCCTGCGACTATGACGGCTCCTGCGTGATGACCGCCCAGACCTCGTGCGATCCGAGCTGCGGCGACTACTGCGGTGACGCGGACACCGACACCGACACCGACACCGACACCGACACCGACTCCGACGCCGACACCGATACCGATACCGACACCGACACCGACACCGACACCGACACCGATACCGACACCGACACCGACACCGACACCGACACCGACACCGACACCGACACCGACACCGACACCGACAACCCGCTGATCGACATCCGCGCCGACGTGAACCGCAACGGCGAGATCGATCTCGACGACCCGACCGAGGATCAGGACGAGGAGACCTGGGACGCGGCGCATGGCGCGATCTTCCTCGCCAACATCGACGACGATCAGGAACGCTGCTCATCGAGCGGCTCGGACGACACGCTCGCCGCCTGCCACGACGCGTCCGACACCACGATCAACGGGACGAGCGATCTGCTCGACCTGGCGCGCCTCGAGATCAAGCCCTGGCCCGGCGCGCCCGACGGCGCGTACGGCACGCTCGCGGTGGACTCGGCGTCCCGCTCGCACGTGCGCCTGTTCGTCGATGCGGGCAGCGGCTTCCAGCATCTCGATCTCGACGGCGACCAGCTCGACACCGCCCTGCTCCGCGGCGGCGTGGAGCTGGCGATCGAGGGCACGGACATCGTGCGCGACGCGGATGCGTGGGACGGGTACGTGGACCTGACCTTCGAGGTGCACCACGCCAGCCTGCCGAGCAACAACCGCGACCGGGTGCGGCTGCGCCTGGCCCCGGTGATCACGCGCCACCACCTCGACCCGCCGGATGTGGTCTATGCCTCGCCGATCCCGGGCTTCGACGGCAGCGCGGCCTTTGACTACGATCTGGAGCGGGCGGCTTCGGCCGCTGGCATTGCCGCGCCGGTGCAGAGCTTCGACGTGGACGACCAGTGGACCCAGGACTTCATGGAGAACGCGTACATGTCCATGCCGTCCACGGATGGGATGCACGTGATCCAGGTGTTCTACCGCTCGGCCAACGTGTCCAACCCCTGGGGCTCGAGCTATCCGCTGCGACCCGCGGGGCGGGTGGTGTTCACCCACCTCCGTGGCCCGGACGTGGCCGGCGTGCAGCAGTACAACCGCAACCACAGCCAGGAAATGGACACCTTGAACAGCTTCGGCAACCTGGAGACCATCCCGCCTTACTCGCACAACGGCACGAGCTACCCCCTCGGCCGGCTGTTCCGCGGCCGCACGGCGAGCTGGTACCCGGACCCGAGCTTCACCGAGCTGATCGAGTCCCAGCAGATGCAGCCGCCGGTGTACATCGACACCTCCTGGCTGGTCGTGGGCCACGTGGACGAGACGATCAGCTTCGTCCGTTCGGACAGCGCGCGCGGCTGGACCATCGCGGCCAACGACGCGGCCCTGGCCAAGGCGATGCTCGAGGACGCGCAGGCCGCGGGGCACGGCAACGTCCGGATGTTCGTCGGCAAGAGCTGGGTCAATCAGTGGGGCTTCGAGTACTCGGCCGAGATCTCGATCAACGAGGTGCTCCAGGACTCGGACGTGATGGGCGCCACGGCCGAGGCCGTGGTCGAGGTCGACGGCCAGCTCCAGGTGCTCAAGCAGGCGACCGGGATCACCGACGCCGAGATCCTCAAGCTGCCCTTCCTCCACGTGCGCACCTACGGCCAGTCCCTGGCGTACCAGCCGGGCACGGTCAACGGCATCTCGCTGGGCGATACGCACTTCGGCGCTCCCGTGCCTCACGGCCCGGTGATCGGCGGCGAGGACATCATGGAGCGTCAGCTCGAGGACGAGCTGGCCCGGGTCGGCGTCACGGTGCAGTGGATCGAGAACTGGGACCTGCTCCACCGCAACTACGGCGAGGTGCACTGCGGGAGCAACACGCGGCGGGTCGTTCCAGCCGACGTGAGGTGGTGGGAGAGCGGCCGATGAAAACTCATGCAAGCATCTGGCTCGGTGTAAGCCTGCTCGGACTGTGCGCCGGGCTCGGCCTGGCCTGCAGCGAGCGCGAGCCTGCCGCGGGCGAGGAGACAGCTCCGGCCCTGACGGCCCTGCGCCAGGAGATCACCGTGGCCCGGGAGCGGATACCCCGGGTGTTCGAGGCGGTCCAGGCCGTGCGCCAGGAGCTACCCGCCCTCGACCGGGCCAAGCGCGGGCGCTATGCGATCGTGACCCCGCTGCTCCGCTCGCTCGGTCCCGAGGCCCTGCTGCCGATGCTCGAGGCGCTGCTCGACGAGCCCGACGCCGCGCTGGGCGACACGGCCCGCATCGCCTGGCGCGTCGGCCTGCTCGAGGCCGTGGGCCGGCTGCGCGACGCTCGTTCCGTGCCCGTGCTCGAGCGGATGCTCGACCGGGCGAGCGAGCCGCCCGTGGCTCGGGCCGCGACCGAGGCGCTGGGTAAGCTGGGCACCGACCGCTCGATCGAGCGGCTGCTGCGCCTGGCCCGGACGCCGACCGCCAAGGGCCGCGCCGTGCTCTCCGGGCTGGGCGAGGCGCGACGGCTCGAGGTGGCGAGCTTCCTCGGCGACGTGCTGCGCAAGCGCCCGGACCGCGAGACCGCGCGAGTGGCGATCCGCTCGCTGCGCACCCTGGGCAACGCCTGGGCCTGGCAGACCGATGCCGTGGCCGCGGCCGGCGACGGAGACGCGGTGCGGCGCGCCTCGGCCGAGATCCTGATCGGCAGCTTTGCGGCCAGCCGCGGGAACGACCAGCTGCGCGAGGCCGCGGCCAAGGCCCTGCTGGTGGTGGACCACCCGGACACACCGGCGCTGATCGAGGCCGCGCGAGGCAGAGCCGGGCCGGCGCAATCGGCCGCGCTCGACGAGCTGGCCGAGCGCTTCGCAGACAATCCGTTGCATCGCTACGCGCGGTAGAACACCCCCACCCCGACCCTCCCCCCCAAGCGGGGGGGTATTGCGCATCGATCGCAGACTGGATCCCGGGGCTCACGCCCCGGGCTGATCGATGTCGCCCCTGCGGGGCTCCGGAATCAAGAGCCACGACTGGATCCCAGGGCTCACGCCCGGGCTGATCGATGTCGCCCCCGCGGGGCTCCACGACGGCCGGATCGCTTCAGAGCCGCGAAGCGGCGGCATACATCAGCCCCGGGCGTCAGCCCGGGGTCGACGACCAGAATACAGGTAGCCGAAGCTCCGAAGGAGCGACACCCTCACTCCGCCCCGCCGCCACTCAGCGTGATCACGGTCTCGGCCTCCTCGCGCTGATCCACGGCGTGGCAGAACTCGGCGAACTCGCCGTACGCCTCGGGCGGGATGCGCTGCGGCGGGACCTCGATCAGCTTCTCGATCTTCAGGCCGTGGGCCAGGGCCTCGACCGTCAGGCGGTAGCGGCCGAACCGCTCCCGTAGATCGATGGGCTCCGGAGCCGTTGCGATCCGCGCCCCGGCGGGCAGCCGCAAGTTGATCGCGATACGGGCGTAGTTCAGCGCGTCGACCAGCAAGGTCAGCTTTCGCTCGGCCAGGCGCAGGAAGCTGGGGCCGAGCCGGACCGGGTACAGGCCCTGCTCGAGGACCAGCGTGTCATCGACTGGCCGGGCAAGGCGCGCCACCTCGAACTCGTAGCGTAGGGTCAGCGGCGTGCCGTCGCCGCCGGCCTCGAGATCGCCGATCTCGTACTCCTCGAGGGTCAGGCCCGGAAAGTAGCGATTGAGCGCCAGCTCGAACATCTGCCGGTGCTGGAAGGGCTGCATCCGCACCAGCGCCTCGCGGAGGTTGGTCGCCATCCAGCCTCGAATCTTCTCCACGCCCCGTCCCCGCACCGAGCCGTCCGCGCCGAGCTCGAGGTCGAGTGCGATGTCCTTGCGCTCCCGCGAGATCGGGAAGGTCGGTGTGCGAAAATCTTCGTTCGCCGCGTCGGGGCGAAGCACCAGCGCCGGCTGCTCCTGAAGTCCGGGCGCCAGGTAATCGTACTCGGCGAAGCGGTAGTTGGTGTCGAGCCAGATCGGCCGCCGGCCGTCCGGCCGGGCCCGCACCACAAAGTACGTGAACTCGCCCAGGTCGGGCAGCTCACGCTCCAGCGCGGCCGCGGCCACGGGCCGGATCGCCACGACCTCGGCCGGGATGCCGGCCGCCCGCAGCAGGGCCACCAGCAGCGTGGCGCGGCTGCCCCGTCCGCGAGCCAGCACGTGGGTCGCCGCATCCCGCAAGCCCCCGCTGCCCTCGCTGGCCGGCACGTCCTGCTGTACGGCGGCAAAGATCCGCCGCACCCTGTCGCGCGGCGCGGGCCAGGGCTCGATCAGCGCCCGCGCGCGATCCTCGATCGCGCGATCCGGCCGCAGGCGCTCCGGGAGCAGGGCGCTCAGCGCCCGTCTCGAGTCCTCGCGCCCGAGACGCAGGCCGAGGCGCAGCTGTGGCAGGTACTCCCGGGGCGGCACCGAGCGCGGCTCGGCCACCATCGGCTCGAGGTTCCTCGCCTCCCAGCGGTACACGCGCGATCCGTCCGGCGGCTCCTCGATCCTGGGTGCGGGCGCTCCGTTGTGCAGGTCGACGATCAGGTCGCCCGGACCCGGCGGCGCACGCACGATCACCAGCGAGTGCCGCACCGGCATGTCATGAACCCTGAAGAAGAAGGGATCGCCGAGGAAGGCGCCGGGATAGACCGCGGAGAACGGCGCCGCGGCGAGGTACTCGAAATCGACGTGATCGCCGACCTCGAGACCGGGCAGGCTGACCGTGTCCTTGTCTCCGCCGATCGCCTCCGGCTCCAGCACGTGGCCGTCGGGCTTGATCACCTTGAGCGCGAGCAGCACTGCGTCGCCCGGCACGCGGACCTCGCCCCACTGCCGCACGCCCTCCTTGGTCAGCACCCGCGCCAGGGTGTGCACGCGCTCGATCGGCGGACCGGGCACGGTCAGGTCGAGCACGTACTGGTCGAGCACCAGCTCGGCCGCGGTACCCGGATCCTCGGCTCGCCGGCTCGCCTCGCCCGCCGCCTCGCCGTTGATCTCCTCCATCGGGTCCACGGCGAAACGCTGCAGCGGCACCCTCCCCTCGAGCAGGGCCACCGCAAAGGGCAGCCGCGTGTTGTCCGGATCCGTCCGCAGCACCCGGGCCAGATCCTGGCGCGCCGCCTCCTCGCGGCCAGCGAGCAGCGAGTACGAGGCGCGCTGCTTCAGCTCGCGGCTGCTCGCCGGACCCTCCCGGTCGATCAGCGCGATCGCCTCGTCGTACGCGCCGCGGCTCGCGGCCAGCGCTGCCCGGGCCCGGACCAGAGCGCGGTCACCGGGCCGGCGTCGAGCCAGGCGCTCGTACTCGGCGGCCGCCGCATCGAGCTGGCCGGCGCGGGCGTGGCGCCGGGCCACCCGGCGGCTGTCCGGATCTCTCGCAGCCAGATCGGCAACCAGCGAGGCCACGCGGGCGAGCCGGTGCCGCCGCTGGGCCCAGCGCAGCTCGGCCGCGAGAACGGACGGCGCGCCGGGCGCGCGCCGGCGGGCCTGCTCCAGGGCGGCCTCGGCCTCGGCGATCCATCCCTGCTCGGCGTAGATCTTGTGCAGCCGCACGGGCCAGCGGTACGACTCGGGCCGCTCGCGGTTCGCACGCTCGAGCAAGGCCCGCGCCTCCCGGTGCCGCCGCTCCTTCTGCTCGAGGCGGGCCAGCCAGTATAGCGCCACCGTGGTCTCGGGATCCAGGTCCAGCGCACGATCCAGCGCTGCTCGCGCCCGGTCGCGCCGCTCCTTGCGCGGCAGGGCCGGGTCGTCGAGCAGGATCGCCGCCTCGAGCGGCCGCAGCGCGGCCGCGTCCGGGGCGCGCTCGACAACCTCGGCGATACGCCGCTCCGCCTCCACCGGGTCGCCGTGGACCCGCGCGAGCAGGGCCAGCCAGAGCCGCGGCAGCGGGTTGTCCGGCGAGTCGTCGGCCTCGGCGAGATAGTGCTCGCCCGCGGTCGGCCGGGCCGGGACCATCGAGACGCCGCCGTCATCCGGACGCTTCTCCTGCGCAGCGGGCAGGCGCACTTCGAAGGCGATCGGCCGGCCGTGCGCATCGGTCAGCGCCAGGCTGAAGGCCGGGCGGGAGTAATCCGAGATCAGGGCCACGAGGATGCGGTGCTCGCCCGCAGCCAGTCGAACCCCGGCTGCCACGCGGTCCGGACCGAAGCGCCGGAACCGGTCGCTGCGCAGGATCGGCACGCCATCGACCCAGACCGCGGCCGAGACCGAGGTGCCGAGCGTGATCCGCGCCTCGGTCCCGCGCTCGACGCGGATCCAGGTGCGGCCGAAGGACACGCCGCCGCGGGTGGGCTCTCCGCCGATGCGGACCAGACCGCCGACGCAGGGCGCGGGCGTGAATTGGCGGGTCGAGGCCGCGAACACGTCGCCGGGCTCCCCGGATCCCGGGACGGCCGGGGGCAGCTCGTCGTCCGACGCGGGCGTCGAGCCGGCCTCATCGGGCTGGGGCTCGAGCGGCCCGTCGCGCTCGACAGGCCAGAAGTCTTGCGGGTCCTCGAGCGCCGGGAAGCGACCGAAGGGGCCGGCCATCTCCCACTCGCAGATCCGGCCCAGGGCGGCCCGCTGCCGGTCCAGCTCGTCGACCCGACCGGCTCGCTTGAGGGCCAGGATCAGGGTTCGGCGCAGCCACTCCCGCGCCGGCGGCGTGGGACCGGGAACCCGCTCCAGCAGAGCAGGCAGCCGGCGCAGCAGATCCGGATCCAGGGCGTCGTAGCGCCGGGTCAGCTCGAGCAGGCTCGCGCCGGCCACCTCGGCCAGCGGGTGCTCCGGAGCCAGCAGCACCAGGTCGAGCCAGGCCTCTCCGGTCTCCGCGTCCCGCCCGGCCGCGTCGGCGAGCAGCGCCCGGCCGGCCAGGCTCTCGGCCGTGTCGAAGCGCTCGAGCAGGCGCTGCGCGTTGGCCCGGTTGCCCACGAGCAGGGTCTGCCAGCCGGCCGCGACCGCGTGCCGCGCCGCGCCCTGGTCCGGCCCGATCGCGCTGGGGGCAAAGAAGGGCGCCTGCAACGCCGGCCCGCATGCCGCGAGGATCAAGCAGGCAAGGAAGGGAGACAGCCGCTTCATCGTGTCTCCCCGAGGATCCGTTCAGGTGCACGTGCACGGGAAGTCGGCTCGCCTACCGGCAGCACCACCTTGATCCGCGAGCCCAGCAGCCGGTCCGCCTCGTTGCAGAACTTGCGAAACTCCGGATAGTCCTTCACCCCGACCCGCCATACATCGAAACGCACCACGAGCTCGGCCGACACCCCGCCCTCGATCGACTCCAGCGAGAGCGAGGCCAGCCCAAAGCGACCCTTGACCTCCCCGCCCTGGGGCAGCTCGGCTCGCGCGCCCTCGGGCAGGCGGATCGTCTCCCGCACGCGCACGAGAAAGGGGTTGTTCAGCACCAGGTCGTGCCGCCGCTGAGACAGGCTGGCCAGGGACTTGCCGTACTCGGTGGACCATCCGCCCGGCACCAGCGTCAGGTCGCGCCCCCGCTGCACGCCGTAGCGCGGCGCCTCGATCTCGAAGCTCAGCCGGACCGGGGAGAGCAGGTCGCGCGGATCGCTCATCTGCAGATCGAGCACCTTCGCCCCGGGCAGATCCTGGGCCACGCTCTTCTCGAACTTCTCCCGGCGATCCGCCGGCGACTCGTACAGCGTGCGGTAGCGCGGCGCGTTCACGCCGCGGACCACGCTGGTCCCCTTGATCCGCGCCGATCCGTCGGCCGCCAGCGTGACCGCGCGCACCTGCTCGGTGAAGTTGTCGTCCGCTCTATACCGCGGGGTCCGCGCCCGGCTCGCCTCGCCGGCGCTCGGGTCGATGAGCAGCACGGGCACGTCCTGGTCGCCGGTCGGTAGCTCGCCCGGCCCGGCGAACTCGGCGGTGCCGTCGAGGTACAGGTCCAGCTCGGGAACGTACAGGATGGCGTGATTCAGCGAGGCCAGCGAGGCCGGGAAATCGGGCAGCCGTCCTGCGTTGCGGGTGCGCAGCGCGACCAGCCGGCTGTCCACGCCGGCCAGGGCCAGCAGGCTGGCCATCAGCGTGGCCTTGTCCTTGCAATCGCCGAAGCCGCGCGTCAGCACCTTGGGCGCGGCGTACGGCTTGTAGCTGTGCAGCCCGAACTCGAGGCCCACGTAGCGCGTCTTTTGCAGCACGAAGCCGTGGATCGCCTCGACCTTGGCGCGGGTGTCGGAGAGCCCCTCGGTCAGCTCGCCCACGGCCTTGCGCATCTCGTCGTCGGGCGCGAACTGGTCCTTGATCAGCCCGGCGTACCACCGGCCCAGCTCCTCCCAGCTGTCCGAGGTGGAGACGTGCACCAGCTTGGCCACCTCCACGAAGCCGGGCATGCGCGGCTCGGGACGGATCGGCTCGAGGTCCTCGGTGCGGAAGATCGAGACCCGCTCCTCGCCTTCGATGCGCTCCTCGTGCTCGATGCCCTCGGGCAGGGCGTTGAAGTAGATCTTGCGCCCGGCCGGCGTGTGCAGCACGTACTGCATCTCGCGCACGGGCGCGGCGCGCTGGAAGGCGACCAGCTCGCCGAACTGGTCGGCGAATAGGTTCTCCCCACGATCGGACAGCTCGGAGCGGATCTCCACCACGTCGCCGGGCTGCAGCTCGGGCAGCTCCACCACCTTGGCCCGCACGTCGTAGTACAGCCGGTGCGCCGGATTGGACAGCGAGCGCTCGTACTTGGTCGTGGTCTGGTCGATCCCGCCGTCGGCGCGGAACACGCGCGCGGTGAGGATCCGCATCCGCTGCCGCTCGGGCGTGAAGCGATACAGCTGGCGGCGATGCTCCTCGGCGCCGCGGGTATTGAGCACCCGGAACACGATCTGCTGGAAGCGGCTGGCCAGCCCGTTGCTGTGCACGCGGGTCACCTTGAGATCCCACAGCACGTCGACCGCGTCCTCCTCGCCGAGCGACCGGCCGGCCGCGGCCGCGACCAGGGCGGCGGCGTCCTTCTCGTACGCCTCCTGGAAGCCCTCCGCCGATGGCGTGAGGCTCTCCAGGTACTCGGTCAGCTCCGGGTTCTGCGGGCGCAGCCGCAGGCTCTCCTCGAACCGAGCCCGGGCCGGCTCTTCGCGTCCGCGGCGGCGCAGCAGGTGACCGTACGCCTCGTGGGTCTCGGCCGCCTCGGGCCTCAGCCGCAACGCAGTGTCGAGCGCCGCCCGCGCCTCGGGCTCGCGGTCGTTGACGTCGAGCAGGTTGGCCAGCTCGATCCAGGTGGCGTGATTGCCGGGCTCGCGGGCGAGGTACGCCTCGATCTCCCGGATCCGGCGGTCGAGGTCTCCGGCCGCGAAGTGTCGATCCATCAGCCGGTAGATCGCGGAGAGATCGGTGGGCTCGCGGGAGTTCAGCTGCGCGGCGGCCCGGTCGGCGCGCGCGCCCAGGTCGAGAGACTCGGCGATCAGCATCACCTCGCGGCACACCAGGGCCGACCTCTGCTGCGCCTCGCTCAGGCCCTGGAGCCGGGCCAGGCCGGCCGCGGGCAGGCCGGCCGCGGAGAGGATTCGCGACAGGGTCACCGTGGCCAGCAGATCGCCCGGGCGCAGCGTCAGGGCCCGCCGCGCCAGCCGGGCCGCGTCAAAGGGCCGGCCCGCATCGCGGGCCTGCTCGGCCAGGGCCACGAGCACATAGGGGTTGTCCGGATCGGCGCGATGCGCCAGGTCGAGCACGCCCCGGGCGCGGTTGGCGTCGCGGAAGAAGCGCGAGGCGAAGAGCAGCAGCTCGGCCCGGTCCCGGGCCAGGGCCAGCGCGGTCTCGGCCGCGCGGACCTCCAGCTCCTCGTCGCGATCCTGGGGGCCGAAGCGCACCAGGGCGTCGGCTAGGTCGAGCAGGTCGCGAGCCGTGGGCATGAAGCCGTCCACCCGGCCGCGCAGGATCGCGAGCAGCCCGGCCGGCGGCGGGCGGTCCGCAGGGCCGGGCCGCACAAAGGGCAGCTCCACGTCCGCGGCGCCGCGGTCCGCGGGCCCGATCGTCTTCAGCGCCTCGGCGGCGGCCGAGTAGCCGAGGCCGCTCAGCGGGCCGCCGTCGGGCCGGGTGAAGCGTAGCCGGGCCTGCCAGCCGTCGTCGCCGGCACAGGTCTTGATCAGCAGCGGCGCGGGCCGCTTGGCATCGAGTGTCACCGTGATCACGCTCTGGTCGAAGCCGGCCGGGTGCTTGGCCTCGCTGGAGAAGACCAGCTCGTTGTTCAGCCACGCGGCTACCGGACCGGCCGCGCCCAGACGCAAGACCGCCTCGGAGCCGGCCTCCACGCTCACCGCGGTGGCGAGGTACGCGCACACGCCCTGGCCCGGCACCAGGTGCTGGGCCAGATCGACCATCCCGCTCGCGGCCAGCTCATCCGGGAAGGCGTGCCAGCGCACGGGCCGCTCCTTGCCCGGGTACTCGGCGTCGGGCTCGAAACCCTCGGTCTCGGGCGGGTCGCGCCGCTCGAACCCGACTCGGCCCTCGTCATCGAAGGGGCCGATCACCTGGAAGCTGCGGGCCACGCCGATGCGGTCGAGCAGGGCGGCCTCGGACCGCAGATCGCCGCGTACCCGGGCCAGCCGGGCGGCGAGCAGCCGCGCATGGGCCCGCACCAGGGGATGCGCGTTCTGATTGGCCCCGGTCTCGGCCAGGTGCTGGGCCAGCTTCACGTCGTCGGGCAGGCGAGGCCGCAGCTCGTACATCCGGTGCAGCAGCAGCACCGCGCCCGGATCCTCGACCGTGACGCGGATCTCCCGCGCGCGGCGCTCGAGCAACTCCTCGGAGGGGGTGCCGGCCAGCGCTGCCAGGGGCAGGCAGGCGAGCAGGAGCAATGCCGGGAGCAGGCGCTTCATCGGTCTTAAGTATCATGGGCCGGTGACAGCTGTCACGCGTCGGTCGCTAGACCTTGAGGATCAGGCCCTGCCCCGTGGGCAGCGAGAGCACCTCCACGCCGACCCGGGCTGCGAAGCGGTCCATCTCGGCCTTCTGGATCTCGTACCCGAGGTACGCGTAGTCATCGAGCAGGACCACGGCGCCGGGGACCAGCAGCGGCCAGAAGTGCTCGATCGCCGCGATCTCGGGCGGCGCGCAGTTCAGGTCGAGGTGCAGGAAGGCCACCGCCCCGGTGTCGACCTCGGCCAGCGTCTCCGGGATCGCGCCGCGAACGATCGACACCCGCTCGAACTCGGCGAAGTTCCGTACGACTTCGTCGTAGCAGTCCTCGAAGGCCATCGAGGCTTTGGTGTACCCGTTCGCCTTCTCGACATCCGAGATGTACCGATCAACGGGCCCGGTGAAGGTGTCCAGCAGGAAGAACCGCTTATCGAGCGAGTTCCAGTCGTGGTAGCGCATGATGATCGTGCTCATGCAGCCCCGCCACACGCCGCACTCGACGAAATCGCCGTCGAGGTGCTTGGCGTGGCCGGAGGCCCAGGTACCGACATGGACCCGCCAGTGCCACTGGCTGTCCTTGCCTGCCGCGCGGGCGCCCCTGCGATACGCATCGATGAATCGCGGATCGTGCATGAATTCGCAGCTGTGAACCGAGGCCAGGCCGTCCTGATCGTAGCGGAAGCGGGACTCCGGCGCACCGCCGCCGGCGAGCAGATTGCGCGCGAGCGAGGTCAGCGTCTTCACGATTCGCACCCGCAACCCCCTCTCTCAAGAGCTTGGTAGCACGATCCTGTGCGGCTCACGGCGGCCTGACCAGGACCAGGGCCACATCGATCGGGTTGATCTCGTCATCCCCGAGCCCCTGGAACCGCCCGGCCAGGGCCGCTCGCACATCGGCGGTCACCTCGGCCCGATCGAGGACCTCGAGCTCCAGCACCTCGAAGCCGGCCTGCTCGAACACGTCGCAATACTCGTGAGCGAGTCTCCGGCTCTGATAGTACCCGGCGTCCGACTCCACCTCGGCCCAGGCCCGGTCGTCGAGGCAGAGCAGGGTCAGGGCTCCGAGGTGGGCCTCGAGCCGGTGGTCCGAGAGGTCGAGCAGGTGCACGGCGATCCCGCCCGGCGCCAGAACGCGGAACAGCTCGCCGGCCAGACCGGGCAGGTCTCGCACGTGCTCCAGGGCGCAGGCCGAGTACGCGACGTCGAAGCACTGGTCCGGAAGATCCAGCACCCCGTCGGACATGGGCGCGCGGTACTCCAGCCGCGGCGAGAGCACAACGCGGTCGCGGTCGAGCTGCAGCGTCCCGGCCCAGTCAAAGGCCCCGTCCCGCTCCACGGCCGAGATCAGATTTCGATAGTACTCGGTGTCGTCGAGGGCAAGGGTGGCGGCGATGTCCACCAGTGTCACCCGGGCTCCGAGCGCGGCGAACAAGGCGCCGACGCCGGCGTGCGTGCCCGGTCCGATCTCGAGCAGGCGCAGTCCGTGCGCCAGCCCGGAGTCGAGCTCGGCGTCGAGCCGGGCCAGACGCTCGCGGAACCAGAGGAAGCGCTTGCGCGCGTACAGCACGCTCTGGGGATCCTCCAGGCTTTGGGGCAGCAGGTCGAGCAGCATCCGGTCCCGCTCGGCCGCCAGCTGCCGCGCCCCACCGGCACCGGGTGTCTCGTCTCTCCCGTAGTGATGCCGGGCCCGGATCGTGGCGCCGACCCAGTGGCAGAGCTCGTTCCACAGCTCGACCTGCAGCGGTCTCGCGCTCTGGTACACGCCATTGGAGAGGGCGCGCAGCCGTCGTTCCGGGTCCAGCGTGTCGAGCAGCTGCTCGACGAGAAACAGCCGCTCCTCGGCCGCGCGCATCCTCGCCCGGGACAGCGCCTCGAACAGGGACGGCTGCCGCGCACCGAGAGCCGACCTCAGCAGCGACGCCATCCCGGCAACGGCTCTGCGCATCCACCAACCCCGCGCTGACGCCGGCATCGTGTCACGCAGGTACTGGTGTGTCAACGCGCGCCCCGCCCCTGCCCTCCCCGGAGGAGGCACGGGACCGAGCACGCAAAAAGTGACAACTGTCCCGGTTCTGGTGTATTTTCGAGCCAATGAAGACAGTCGCCATCATCGTCCCGGCGTACAACGAGGAGGCCTGCCTCGAGCGCCTGCACGCCGAGCTCGACGCGGCGCTGCGCGACGAGCCGTACCGCTTCCGCATCCTGATCGTGGACGACGGCAGCACCGACGGTACGCCGCGGATCTGCCGCGAGCTCAAGACGCGGGACCCGCGCGTGGGGTATTTACGGCTCTCGCGCAACTTCGGCCACCAGGCCGCGCTGACCGCGGGGCTGGACGCGTCGGCCGGAGCGGACGCGGCTATCACCCTCGACGCGGATCTGGAGCAGCCGCCGGCCGCGATCCCGGAGTTCCTGCGAGCCTGGGAGCGAGGCGCGCAGATCGTGTCCGGCGTGCGCCGGGAAGGCGGCGAGCTGGGCCTGTTCAAGCGCCTGTCCTCGGTCCTGTTCTACAAGCTGTTCAATCGCTTCTCCGAGGCGCCGACCGCGCCGCACTCGCCCGACTTCCGGCTGCTCGACCGGGCCGCGGTCCAGGCCGTGTGCCAGGTGCGGGAGCAGAGCCGGTTCTTGCGCGGGATCTATGCCTGGGCCGGCTTCGAGCAGAACGTGGTGGAGTACGAGCCGGGCCAGCGCGTCGGCGGCGAGCCCAAGTACAGCACGCGCAAGAGCTCCAGCCTGGCCCTGTCCGCGGTGCTCTCCTTCTCGCGCACGCCGCTGCGGCTGGCCACTTACGTCGGCGTGCTGGTCAGCATCCTGGCCTTCGTGTACGGGCTCTACGCCATCGCCCAGAGCGTGATCTTCGAGGTCGCCCTGCCCGGCTGGACCTCGCTGGCCGTGCTGATCAGCTTCCTCTCCGGCATCCAGCTGCTGACCATCGGCGTGCTCGGCGAGTACCTGGGTCAGGTGCTGGACGAGGTCAAGCGCCGGCCGCTGTACCTGATCGCGGAGCAGTCGCTGCCGGAAGACGAGGCCGGTGAGTAGCCTGCATTTCTCACCACCGCCCGTCCGCGAGGCCGCCGAGCGTGCGTCGGATCGGGCCAAGCGCAGCGAGGAGGGACGCAGGCGGGCCAGCGGCCCGTCGAGGACCGAGGAGCGAGCACGGGCCGAGACGGCGTGCGATCGGCGGTCGCAGCAGGGCGGCTGGTGAGAGATGCAGGCTAACCCCGACCGCGCGACCTTCTACGAGCGGATGGCCGGCCGGGCGGACTGGGACGCGGCGACCAACCCGCACGAGACCGCCCGACGCCTTAGCGTGGTGTTCGAGGCGCTGCTGGCCGAGGTGCGGCTGCGCGACATGCGCCTGCTCGATGCAGGCTCGGGCGGCGGCCACTTCTCGGCCGAGGCCGCGCGCCTCGGCGCGCGCGTGGTCTCCCTGGATCTGGGCCGCAACCTGCTGCGCCAGACGGCCCGCCGCGCGGCAACCTCCCGAGTGCTCGGCAGCACGCTCGCGCTGCCCTTTGACCGGGCCAGCTTCGACCTGGTCTTGAGCACCGAGGTGATCGAGCACACGCCCGAACCCATGGCCGCGCTCGGCGAGCTGTGCCGCGTGATCCGACCCGGCGGGCGGCTGGCGCTGACCACGCCGAGCCGGCTGTGGCTGCCCGCGGTGCTGGCGGCCACGCGGCTCGGCGTTCGACCGTACGAAGGGTACGAGAACTTCCTCTGGCCACGCGCCTGCCGCCGCAGCCTCGAGGAGCACGGCCTGCGCGTCGAGCGCATCTTCGGCTTCAACCTGGTACCACTGTTCCATCCCTGGCTCGAGCCCCTGCACGACCTGGGCGATCGCGCCGGCCGCGCGGTCCCGTGGCTGTACGTCAACTTCGCCGTGCTCGGCGTGAAGCGATGAGCCGGGAGCGACTGCTCGGCCGCGGCGACTGGCTGTGGGTGCTGGCCGGCGGGATCTGCCTGCTGCTGGCCGGGGGCTTGAGCCACCTGCACTCCAACCAGCACCAGTACTTCCTCTTCGGCCTGCGCCTGGCCGACGACGGCTTCGTGACCCGTGACTGGTTCACCTGGCACACCACGCACTATCACTTCGCCTTCGGGTACCTGCTGTACCTCCTGCAGCTGATCGGTCCGCTGCTGGTGACCGGGCTTGTAGCCCAGTGGCTGACCATGACCGCCCTGGCCGGCGGCGTGCACCTGCTCTGCCGACGGCTGTGCGAGCACCCGCGCCAGGTGTACGCCGCGGTGATCGCCTGGATCGGGCTGGCCTCGCTGTTCGACATGGACCTGGGGTACCTCAACTTCGTCTCCGGGTACCTCCAGCCGTCCGAGATCGCCGGGGCGCTGCTGGTGCTCGGCCTGGCCCTGCCCCTGGAGGGCCGCAACCTGGCCGCCGGGATCGTGCTCGGCCTGTGCGGGCTGTTCCACGCCAGCTTGATGATCGCGGCCGCGCCCGTGGTGCTGGCGCTGATCGCGGGCGGCCGGCGGTGGCGCGACCGGCCGGCCCTGCTTCAGCTGGCCCTGCCCCTGGTCCTGCTGTGGGGCGTCAACGCGGCCCTGATCCTGTACAGCCGGCAGCAGGTCAGTCCGGCGGACGCGCAGTACAGCGAGATCCTGTTCCGCTTCCGCTCGGCCCATCACTACCTGCCCGCGGCCTGGCCCTTGGGCCAGACCCTCAACTGGTGCCTGTGGATCCTGTTCGGCGGCCTGGCCCTGCACACGGCGGCCCGGGCGCGCGGCCAGCCCGAGATCCGCTGGAGCTTCTGGGCGGCCCTGGCGCTGACCGGCCTGGGCGCGGCCGCGGCCGGCCTGGAGCTGTCCCGCACGCTGACGATGATGGTGCTGTGGCGCATCGCGCCCTGGGTTCTGCTGCTGGGGCTGATCGCGCTGGTCGACCGCTGGGCCGCGATCGCGCTGGCCGGCCGGCAGCGAGGCCTGGAGACCACGGTGCTGCGGCTGGGCCTGATCGCGGCCGGCGGGTACTGGGCCTGGCGCGGCGCCAGCGGCTGGGAGTCGGGCCTGCGCTTCGCCTGGCTCGCCGCGCTTCCGGCCGCGCGGTTCGTGGGCTGGGCCAGCAACCGCCTCCGGGACGACTTCGGCCGGGCCCGCGTCGCCAGCCTGATCCTGGTCGGGGCCCTGATGGTCGGGGCGGCCGGGTTCGGGCTGCTCACCCGCTCGGGGCTGATCGCGGATCTCGCGCCCGAGGCGGCCGAGATGATCGAACCGGTGCGACTGAGCACGCCCGAGGACGCGGTGCTGGTGGTCCCGCCGACCGCGGACTGGGTGGTGCTGCGGATCGAGGCGCGGCGCGCGCTGGTGGTGGACTTCAAGTGCTTCCCGATGCTCCCCGGGGAGATCCGCGAGTGGTACGCCCGGCTGGTCGCGGTGTGCGGCGTGCCCGGGCCGACCGACACGGTCGGCTTCGTACAGGGCTATCTCGGGCTGGACACGGCGCGGGCACGGATGCTGCGGGAGCGCTTCGGGGCCACGCACGTGATCGTGGGCCGGGCCTGGCACCGGGGGAATCTGGCAGGATTGCGCGAGGTGGCCCAATCCCAGCACTACCGCCTGCTGGAGATCCCGTAGTCGTATCCATCGCCGGCGGGTCACTTTTTGACAGGGGTTGTGAGCTGGGGTACCTTTTCTCCAAGTAACACCGGAGCATAGATGCCCTTGAAGCTCGTGATCCAGATCCCCTGCTACAACGAGGCCGACACCCTGCCCGCGACCCTGGCCGAACTGCCGCGCGAGGTCGCCGGCTTCGACGTGGTGGAGATCCTGGTCGTCGACGACGGCAGCACCGACGACACGTCCGGGATCGCCCGCCAGCAGGGCGCGGATCACGTGGTGCGGCTGGCCAAGAACGCGGGGCTGGCCAAGGCCTTCTCGGCCGGGCTCGACGCCTCGCTACGCCTGGGCGCGGACGTGATCGTCAACACCGACGGCGACAACCAGTACCCGGGCAGCGCGATCGAGACCCTGGTCCGGCCGATCCTCGAGGGCCGCGCCGAGATGGTGATCGGCGACCGGCAGACCGACAGCATCCCCCACTTCTCCACGATGAAGAAGCGGCTGCAAAGCCTGGGCACCCGCGTGGTGCGCCTGGTCTCGGGCACCCGCGTGCCCGACGCCACCAGCGGCTTCCGCGCCTTCTCCCGCACGGCCGCGGCCCAGGTCAACGTGCTGTCCGACTACACCTACACCCTGGAGACGATCATCCAGGCCGGGCACAAGCGGATCCCGATGGAGTTCGTGCCGGTCGAGACCAATCCCAAGACCCGCGACTCGCGGCTGATCAAGAGCAACCTGGCGTACGTGCGGCGCAGCTCCTGGACCATCCTGCGCTTCTTCGCGATCTACAATCCGCTCAAGGCCTTCACCCTGATCGGCGGGTTCCTGCTCCTGGCCGGCCTGGTGCTCGGCGTGCGCTACCTGTACTTCGTCGCCGTGGGCGAGGGCGCCGGGCACGTGCAGAGCGTGATCCTCTCGGCGGCCCTGCTGATCATCGGCTTCCAGGTGCTGGTGCTGGCCCTGATCGCGGACCTGGTCGGCGCCAACCGCAGGCTGCTGGAGGAGGTGCTGGCGCGCCAGCGTCTGGGCGACCAGCCGCCGCCCCAGTTCGGCAAGGCCGCGCCCGAGGCGGCACCCGGCCCAGAGGACTCCGACAAGGCTCCGGAGTGACCGACACACCACCGACGCAAAGTACCGGATCCCCCCTCTCCCTCCGGGAGAGGGGGACAGGGGGAGAGGTCACTTCACCCACGTCCGATCCCGGTCCCTCCTCTCCCCCCGGGAGAGGGGGACAGGGGGAGAGGTCTGCGCGGGCCAGCGGCAGTCCGGTCACCATCGCCATCGCGGCCGGCGCGATCCTGGCCCTGTTCGAGATGGCGGCCGGCCTGATCCAGGGTACGGCCCCGGGCGGAGCAGCCACGGCCCTGTGGATCCTGGGCCTGCTCGCCGGCGATCTCCTGTTCGGCCTCTGCTGCGGCCTGGGCTGGTCCGTGCTGGCCTGGTCCTGGCGAGCCAGCGCGCGGGCCAGCGCCGCGGCCCGGGCCGGCGCATCCTGGCCCCGGCGCCTGCTCTCGAACCGGCGGGATCCAGATGCGGCCACGCTGCTCGCGGGCGGCGCCCTGGCCCTGGCGCTGTTCCTCACGGGCGCGTACCTCCTGATCCACGGCTTTGCCACCCTGTTCGTGAACCAGCAACTGGCCGCCCTGGTGTGCCTGGCGAGCCTGCTGGCGCTCGCCGCGGCCTGCGTGCTGGTCGCGCCGCTGCTGGCCGCGGTCGCCCGGCCGCTGCTGGGCGGGCTCGACCGCCTGATGCCGCGAGCCCTTTCCTCGCTGTCCCTGCGCGGCGTCACGCTGCTCGCGGGCCTGGCCGCGCTGGCCGTTCTGGCCGCGGCCGCCTGGCACGGCCGGGTGGCGCTGCTGATCGTTCCCAAGCGCTGGGCCCTGGCCCTGCTCGTCTTCATCGCGGCCGCGCTGCTCTTCTGCCGCGGGGTGAGGCAGCGGCCGGCCGGACGGCGCAGCGCGATCGTGGCCGCGGCCCTGACCGCGGCGCTGCTGCTCGCGGCCGCGCTGACCCTCCCACTGCGACAGTCGGCGCTGCGCGCGCTGTACGACCACAGCGACGTGGCCGGGCGGGTGATGTTCGCGCTGCGCCCGCTGCTCTCGCGGAGCGCCCCGGTCGACCCGGGGCAGCGCTTCGAGGACGCGCCGCCGGTGCTGCCGCCCCCGCCAGCGGACCAGCCCCTGCCCGACGCGATCCCCCGAGGCCTCTCGCTGCTGCTGCTCACCATCGACGCGCTGCGCGCCGACCACGTGCACGCGTACGGGCACCACCGCGAGACCACGCCCAACCTCGACCGGCTGGCCAGCGAGGGGGTGCTCTTCGAGAACGCCTTTGCCAACGCGCCGCTGACCCGCTGGGCCGTACCCCTGATCATGACCTCGCGCTATCCGCCCCACATCGCCTGGGACCTCTCGCGCTACCCCAACCCGGTCAAGCCCGAGAACCTGTGCCTGGCCGAGATCCTCGGGCAGGCCGGCTTCGGCACGGCCGCGCTGCTCAACTTCTTCATCTTCGATCCGCGCTGGGGCATGAACCAGGGCTTCGAGCTGTACGACAACTCGGCGAGCAAGCTGCACCCGCGGGCCGAGACGCGGACCTTCTCCTCGCACGTGATGACCGACCGGGCGATCGAGTACCTCGGCTCGGTCGGGGACGAGCGCTTCTTCCTCTGGGTGCACTACCTCGATCCGCACCGGGTGTACGTGGACCACGCCGAGGCGCCGGACTGGGGCGACACGGCGATCGACCGCTACGACAAGGAGATCTTCTACACCGACAGGCACGTGGGCCGGCTGCTCGACTGGATGCGCGAGCGGGGTCTGCTCGAACGCACCGTGGTCGTGATGCTCGCCGATCACGGCGAGGCCTTCAACGAGCACGGCTTCACCGACCACGGGTATTCCCTGTACAATGAGGAGATCCGTGTTCCGCTCGTGCTCCGGGCGCCCGACCTGACGCCGCGGCGGATCCGGCAGCCCGTGGCTCACATCGACCTCGCGCCGACCCTGCTCAACCTGCTGCGCGTGCCCATCCCGCGCGAGCGCTTCATGGGCCGCAACCTCGTGCCGCAACTGCTCGGCGGCCCCGAGGATCTCGAGCGACAGGTGTTCCTCGAGGTGTACTACGGCCGGCGCGCACCCCAGCGCTCCTGGGGCGTGGTCGACCTGCGCTACAAGATGATCTACGACGAGACCGCCAACCTCTGGGCGCTGTACGACCAGGTCGACGATCGCGGAGAAAAGCACGACCTGTACGAGGAACGGCCCGAGGTGGCGGCGCGCTACGGCGAGCGGCTGCGCGGCTTCATGAACCAGGCCCGCCACCCGGACTGGGAGTCCGGCCGCTCGGAGAACCTGCTGACCGAGATGCCGGCCACGGCCCGCCCACTTGAGGCCCGCTTCGGCGACCGCTTGATGCTGCACGGCGTGGAGCTGCGGCCCGAGGCGGTGCGCCCCGGTGGTCAGGCAGAGCTCACGCTGTACTTCTCGGCCCTCGAGCCGGTCGAGGAGAGCTATCGCGTGTTCGTCCACGCCGAGGGCAGGAACGAACGCGGCCGGCAGCGCTTCCTCGCCGATCACCTGCCGGCCAAGGGTCTGCTGCCGACGTACCGCTGGCAGCCGGGGCAGATCGTGCGCGACCGGATCGAGCTCTCGACCAAGGGCCGTCACGCGGGCGCCGAGTTCACGGTGTACGTGGGGCTGTACCAGAAGAAGCCCGGCAGCAAGCGCCTGCCGGTCGGCGGCGAGGCCGAGCGGGATGCGCACGACCGGGTGATCGCGGGCAAGCTCCGGGTGCTGAAGTGAGCTTCGATCCTGGAGCGGCGCTCCGTGCCCTGGTCCGCGCCGTCGCTCGACGCCGTCTCGACCTGGTCCTGATCGCGGGCTACGGCCTGCTCGCCCTGCTCGTCACCTGGCCCGCGGTCACTACGGCGACCACGCACCTCGCGGGCGAGCGCCTCGACGGCTGGCAGAGCCTGTTCAACCTGTGGTGGATGCGCGAGGCCATCGCCACCGGGAGCAACCCGTACTTCACGCCGTACATGTACCACCCCGAGGGAACCTCCCTGCTGCTGCACACCCTGAGCCCGCTCAACGCCCTGCCCGGCGCCCTGCTCTCCCTGCTGATGGACTGGATCACGGCCTTCAACCTGCTGCAGTGGATCCACTACGCCCTAGGAGGGTACGCGGGCTTTCGCCTGGCCCATCATCTCTGCGACGACCGGCTCGCTGCCGCGCTGGCCGGCGCGCTGTACACCTTCTCGCCCTTCCACCTGGGCCACGGGGTGGGGCACCTGCAGCTCACCGCGATCGAGGTGCTGCCCTTTGCGCTGCTCTACCTGCTCCGCACGCTGGACGAGCCGGGCTACCGCAACCCGGTGCTGGCCGGCGTGTTCACCGTGCTCTCGGCGCTGGCCTCGTGGTACTTCCTGGCGTACCTGCTCCTGTTCTGCGTGGCGGTCGGCGCGGGCCGCCTGATCCGGCTCAGGCGCGCGGCCCTGGACCGGGCGCTGCTGCGCAGGCTCGGCGTGGTGCTTGTTCTTGTGCTGGTCTGTCTTGGTCCGCTGATCGTGGGCATGATCCACTTGCGCGCCACGGTGGATACGGTCAAGGGACACTCGGCCTGGTACTGGTCCGCGGACATCCAGAACCTGTTCCTGCCCGGCAACCGCTCGTACTGGGCCCGCTATCTCCTTGGCATCCCCAGCTCCTGGTCCGGCAACCGGTCCGAGAACACGGCGTACCTCGGGTACCTGCTGCTCGGCGCTGCGCTGTACGGTCTCGTCCGCGCCCGTGAGATGCCCTACCGCCGGAGCCTCGGCGCCGCGGCGCTGGTGTTCCTGGTCTTCTCGCTCGGGCCCCACCCGCACTGGGGCGGCGAGATCTACAAGAGCATCCCCCTGCCCTATGCCTGGTTCGCCGCGATCTTTCCTTCCGGTTTCGGCACCGCGCCGATGCGGGCCAGCTACGGCACCAACCTGGCGCTGTGCCTGCTCGCGGCCGGGGGCTTCGCCGCCTGGCGCGCCGGCGCGATGCGTCCCGGCCCTCGCGCTCGCGTCGTGATCGTCGCGCTGATCGGCGTGCTGGCCCTGGTCGAGCACTGGCCGGCGCGGCATCCGGTGACACGGATCAAGGTGCCCCGGTTCTTCCTCCAGATCGCGGACGAGCCGCCCGAGTATGCGATCATGGACATGCGCGGCTTCACCGACCAGGTGTACGGGATCATCCGCCACCACAAGCCTCTGGTCAACGGCCACATCGCGCGCGATCCTGAAGGCCCGCGCAAGCGCCTGCACGCGATACCGATCGTCAAGGCGATGATGCGCCCGCCCGGCAAGGGCAAGGCGATCGAGATCAAGGGCGGCCGCGAGCAGGCGCTCGCCGACCTGCGCAGGCTGGACATCCGCTACATCGTGCGCAAGAAGCGCCACAGCAGCCGGGTCGAGGAGGAGCTCCTCGGCCTGAAGCGGGTGTACGCCGGCGAGGGCGTGAGGATCTACCGGGTTCCGTAGTCACCAAGCCTCAAGCCTACTCCAACCCCGAGGTCTCGATCAGCGCCAGGATCACGCTGCCCAGACCGTAGCTGATGTCGTCGGTGGTGGACAGCTCCGCATAGTAATCGAAGGTGCCGACCGTGGTCGGGCTGGACACGCCGGTCACCACGGGCCGGCCCTGATCGTCCTCCTCGATCCTCGCCTTCACGCCGACCATCGCCCTCTCGATCGTGGGCAGCACGCTCCCGTCCTGCAGCCCGTAGCGGTACGCCCGCGCCAGCCCGTACGCGAACAGGGCCGGCGCGCTGGTCTCGAGGTACGACTCGCCGGGCCGGTTGAGCACGGTCCAGTACAGGCCGGTGTCCGCGTCCTGTGCCGCGACGACCGCGGCCGCCTGCTCCTCGAGCGCGGCCCTGGCGTGCTCGTCGCTCTCGCCGCGCAGGGAGAGCAGGCGCAGGTAGTCGTAACCGGCCACCGTGACCCAGCCGTTGCCGCGGCCCCAGTACACGTCCGGGGTCTGCGCGCCGGGCCAGCCGTCAGCGTGCCGGTACCAGCCCGGCGCCTCCTGCAGCACGTCGGTGAAGATCTGGTGCTGCTCGGCGAACAGGCCCAGCGCCCGCGAATCGTCGCGGGTCTCGCCGAGGCGGATCAGCACGCCGCCGAACATGAACAGCGAGTCGACCCAGATCGAGATGCCGAAGAGGTCCTCGGTGCCGAGGTGGTTGATCCCGCCGTAGTCCGTACGCAGCGCCCGCTCGTGGATATAGGTCTCGAAGTCGTCGACCACCTGAGCGTACTTCTGCTCCCCGGTCTCGACGTGCAGCTCGAGAGCCAGGCGCGCGGGCGCGCTGGTGTCGCTGGAGTCCATCTCGTAACCGGCCTCGACGTGGTGGTCGATGTAGCTCTTGTAGTAGTCGCGGTACTTCGCGTCGCCGGTCACCCGGTACAGCTCGTGGAAGCCGACCAGCATCACGGACTCGCCCCAGTCCCAGGTCAACGTATCAGGCGTGTGCTCCTCGATCTGCTTGTCCGCGATGGCCCGGGCCAGGGCCACGTTGTCCGAGGAGGGATCGCGCTTGCTCGCGTAACACGCCGCGTCCGGAGCCTGGCCCGGCGTGCAGAAGTCGAAGGGCATCGGGTCTCCGCCGTTGCCCGAGTCGTCACCACAGCCGCCGCCCCCGACACCGCAGCACAGCGCAAGGATCACTAGCAGCGCGCCCGAACCGATCTTGCTCATCGAGCAACCTCCTGCGCCGCGATGATAGCACCAACCGCGCCCGCGCCAAACCCTGCGCCGCGATTTGAATCCAGCCGCCGCCCGTGGCAGAATCGTCCATCGGGGGGACGGTGAAACGACCAACCCACAGCCCCTGGCCGGCATTGCTGTTCGCACTCGCTTGCGGGTGCAGCACCTCGGGCCAGGCCGAGCTCGACGAGGCCCAGCGCGTCATCGCCGAGGTTCGCGAGCAGACCCTGGACCTGACCTACGAGCACGCCGATTACCAGCGCGCGCTGGACGCCTTCGAAAAAGTCCCGCAGAACTCCCCGCAGCGCGACCAGGCCGAGATCTGGATCGAGCGTCTTGGCGAGGCCAGCCGGAAGGCGCAGGACCGCAAGCTGGCGCTGGCCGAGGAGCTGCTCGCCGTGCCCGACGAGTTCCCCGATATCCGGCACAGCGTGCAGTACGCCAAGGATCGTAGCGCGCGGTCGAACGAGTACGCCTCGGGCGCCGGCGCGCCCCGCCGGAACCTGCGCGCCCGGGGCCGCGGCGCCTCGGCCCCGAGCCCGCGCATCGCGGCCACGGCCGACCTGGACAACAGCGGCCGGGGCAAGGCGTACTGGCAGAACCGCAGGGCGAGCCTGCAGGCGCGGGTGTCCAAGATGCAGTGCCGGGTGAACAAGCTGCAGAGCAAGGTCCGCCGCGCCTGCGTCAACGCCATGGCCGGGTGCAAGAGCCGGTACAAGCGGAAGGGCGTCGAGCAGGGCGATCTCGCCGACGTCACGTACAAGCCGGACACGATCCACCACACCGATCCCAAGAACGCGCGCTGCGCCCAGCGCCGCGAGCAGCTCGCCGCGGCCCAGCAGGAGCTGGAGCAGGCGCGCAAGAGCCTGAACGGGCTTTCCGACGAGGCCCGCCGCGCCGGCGCCCTGCCCGGCTGGATCCGCTGAGCCGCAGCCCGGAGGCATTGCCGTGAACAGCACACCGACCACCGAGTTCACCGAGGATCGCGCCGCGGCCCAGTCGCAGAAGAGCGCCTGGACCCGCATGGCCTCGACGTACAGCCTGATCCGCGTGGAGCTCCGGGATCGCACCCTGCACGTGGAGCCGCGCTCCACGATCGCGCGCTGGATGGTCCAGGGCCTGGGCCTGGACCTGGCGCACCGCATCCCGGTGGACCGCATCCTCTCGGCCGAGCACGAGGGCGACTGGGGGCGGTACGGCAAGGTGATGCTGGCCTTCAATACCGCGGGCGGACAGGAGCAGCGCCTGCGGCTCTACCTCGTGGGCTGGCGCGAGCTCATCGGGGCGCTGGTCGCGCAGGGGGTGGCCGTGCGGGGCTGATTACTTCCAGAACCAGCGGTACGCGTCGAGCTCGACCAGCCAGTGAAAGGGAAAGCGGATCCCGATCTCACCCGCGAGCAGCCGGAAGCGCGCCTGCCCGCTGCTCTCCGCGGGCGCCTCCACCCTGAAGTGCAGCCTGCCGCTCCCCGGATCCAGGTCGGCCGGCAGGCGAGCTCGCACCACCCGGTGCTCGCCGCGTGACAGCTCCTCCTCGTCCGCGGCCGGGAAGTCGAAGCCCGCTCGCACGCCGCGCTCCTTGTTCTTCTTGTCGTGGATCTGCCAGCGATAGCTCGGCGGGTCGTTCTCCTGGGCCTGGATCACCACCCGCGCCTGCCACGCCCGGCCCGCCGCCTCGCGCGCGGCCACGCAGCCGGCCAGCAGGAAGCGCCCGCCGATGTCGCTGACCTCGCGCCCGGCTCCGGGTGCAGCCGCGATCTCGGCGGCGCGGGCATCCAGCGCCGTGAGGTCACCGTCCGGCAGGGTCTCGCAGATCAGGCCGAAGCTGGAGCTGCGGCTCTTGCGATCGCGCAGGATCTCGCTGTCCTTGTATTCCAGTCCCACGTGCAGCTCGTAGCGCTCGAGCGGCGCCTCCACGTGGAACTCGGCCCAGTACAGCCAGCCCTGCCTCCACATCGACGGCGGCACGTCGAAGACCGCATCGCCCCTGTACGTGCCGAGCCGTTTCTTCAGCCACTCGCGCGAGGCCCGCGAGCTGGCCCGCCAGCGCAGGCCGAAGTTCTGCCTCCGCACGCGCTGGGGACGCACCACCACGGTACAGCGCTGCCGGCCGTCCGGCTCGCGCACGAGACGATAGCCGATCATCTCCAGGCCCTCGGCCAGCCGCGCGCCGCGGCGGGTGACCTTCAGCTGCCGGCGCACCGCCTCCAGATCCGATGCTGCGCCGCGCGCCCGGGCGTCGTTGAACCGCGCCATTGCCGCGTGCAGCCCCTCGCCCGCGGCCGCGGCCGTCCGCTCGCGATAGTGCGCGGCGTCCCGCGCACGGCCCAGCTTGAGCGCGTAGTCCAGGGAGCGCCAGGGATCAGTGGCCACGGTGACGTCGGTGTGCACCAGCGAGGTGAAGTAGCGCACCAGGTCCGAGCGCGCTGCCTTGCGCTGCACGCGGACCTGCGTGTGCGCCAGCCGCTCGCCCGTCAGATCGACCACGGCGAAGCGGCCCAGCCGCACGTGCGGACGGTCGCGCAGCAGCGGATCCATGTACCCGATCGGCGCCCGGCTCAGGTCGAAGACGAACCCAGCGTGCTGCTTCTTGCGCAGCTTGCGGTGGAGCTGGTACGCGTCCTTGACCCGCTCGTACTCACGGTCGAGGTAGTACTTGGTCCACGGTCGCCAGGTCAGCCCGTCAAGCAGCAGCCGCTCCTCGGGACGTGACAGGCCTTGCACGACCTCGCCGAGCAGCTTGTGCTCGAACTGGAAGTGGAAGCGCGCCCGTCCCTTCTGCCCGTACTCCGGCCTGGTGTAGGTCGCCATCGGCGAGCAGCGCTTGCTGTGGATCACGGGCAGGCTGAAGGCGATCATCGGCGCGAAGAAGGCGACCAGCACGACGCCCGCGAGCAGCCGCCGCTCCTCGATCCACTCCAGCAGGCGATCCAGGGCCCGGCCGCCGGCAATCGCCAGGCAGGGCACCAGGTAGAGCACCCCGAACTCGTGCGGGATCAGCCACTGCTTGAGCGGGATCACGAAGGTCAGCCCGGAGGCGAGATACACCATGAAGTACCCGTCGACCCGATCGAGCTCCCGGCGCCAGGCCCGGCGTCCCAGATCGACGAGGTACCCGGCCGCCGCGAGGTACACCAAGGGCGTGAAGAAATCGACGTACCAGTCCCAGGTGCCCACGATCGTGTCGAAGGGATTTGCGCCCATCTTGGAGCGCTTCTCGGCCAGGTGCACGAAGGCATCCACCGAGCTCTTCCAGGAGCCGAGCAACCAGACCATCAGTCCGAACAGCACCAGCACGGCCAACGCAAAGGCCAGCCCGACCCAGTACCGACGCAGGAAGCCGACCGCGGCCTCGCCTCGTGCCCGACTCCGCAGCTGGACGAGCAAGAGCAGCCAGAAGAAGAAGGCGAAGGGTAGCGCCGGGTAGTCGCCGAAGATACCCACGACCAGCGCGCCGGCGATCAATCCCAGCCAGGCCGGGTGCCGGCGCTCGAGCCAGCGCTCCGATCCATGGAGCAGCGCGGCCATCGAGAACAGCACCATCACCTCGAAGTTGGTCCAGCTGAGATAGGTCGCCTGGATCGGCATCAGGCTGTACAGCGCCAGCACGAGGAAGGCCAGCCGGTCGCCGGCCGCGCGCCGCAACGCTCCGTGCAGCAGCCAGAAGGTCAGGCAGGACAGCAGCACGAAGGCCAGCCGGGCCTGGATCTCGCCCTCGCCGAACAGCGCGTACACCAGCGAGAGGTACACCATCACCCCGGGCGGGTGGTGCCAGTAGACCACCGGCTTGCTGGGCAGCCCGTCCGCGCCGTCGATACGGCCCACGTTGTCCAGGGGCTTGAGGCCCGTGGCCACGTATCCGTAGCGCAGGTAGTTGCGCGCCTCCAGCGAGCGCCGCGAGCCGGCCCAGCCGTGATGGCTGTGCAGCCAGGCCTCCGAGGTGTTGGCCAGGGCGAGCATCAGGAACACGGCGAACAGGCACCAGGTCGCGGCGCGCCAGGGGCGATCGCGGATGACCCGCCGCGCCCGGCTGATCACCGGCTCGCTGGCGGGCGCGGGCTGTGCCTGGCTCGATTCGGCAGCCATGGGAAGGCCGTAGCACGCGGGAAAAGAAGGGGTCAAGGTTACTCGTCCGTTCACGTTCACGTTCACGTGCATGGGTATCATTGACGCACTTCGAGCTTGCGTGCTACGCGAGGTCTCATGAGCACCGCGGTTCCCTACGGCAACGTGTACGACAAGTACTCCAGCCGCCACCCGCTGGAGGCCCTGCTGGTCCGCCACCACCTGAGAGTCCTGAGCGACCTGATGCGGAGGGCGGCCCCGGCGCGGGTGCTCGAGGTGGGCTGCGGGGACGCCGCGCTGGCCCGCCGGCTGGTGAGCGAGGTGCTCCCGCGCGGCACGCGCTACCTGGCCACCGACCTCTCGGCCACCGAGCTGGACCGCCAGGGCGACCGGCGGGTCAGCCGCGCGGCCATGGACGCCGGGTGCCTCGGCCTGCGCGACCGCGCGATCGATCTGGTGCTGGCCTTCGAGGTGCTCGAGCACCTCGACCGACCAGAGGCCGCGCTGGTCGAGGCGGCGCGGGTGGCTCGCGGACACGTGATCGTCTCGGTGCCCTGGGAGCCGCTGTGGCGCCTGGGCAACCTGGCACGCGGCCGGTACTGGCGGGAGCTGGGCAACACGCCGGGGCACGTGCAGCACTTCAACCGGCGCCGCATCCGGGCTCTGGTCTCGCGGCACCTCGAGATCGTGGAGCTGCGGCAGCCCCTACCCTGGACCGTGATCCTGGCCCGGGTCCGCTGACTCCCGGCACCTGAGCAGCGGGTACAGCAGCAACGACAGCCCGCCCAGGGCCAGCGCGAACAGCGAGGTCACCACATTGGTCATCAAGCCGGTGGCCAGGGCGCGGGCGCCGGACAGCCCGAGCAGGGTGAAGCCCAGGGTCCAGCCCGCCTCGTGCGAGCCAAAGGCGCCGATGCCGTTGATCGGCAGGGCCCCGGCCAGGGCGCCGGCCGTGGCTCCGAGCACCACGCTGATCGGGTCGAGGCCCTCGGGCCGCATCAGCGCCCAGAAGCAGCCGAAGATGCCGATCCACACCAGCACCGTGCCCAGCAGACCGGCCAGCAGCCGCGCCGGGGTGGTGGCCCGGATCGCGGCCTCGGTTCCCTGGCTCGCCGCCTCAGCGACCTTGCGCACCGGACCGAAGCGACCGAGCCGGCCCGCGGCGATGCGCTCGGCCAAGCGCTGGCCCAGCCTGACGAAGAAGGTGAACCTGATCAGCAGCAGCACCAGCAGCAGGGCCAGCCCGATGCCCGCGGGCAGGGCTGCAGCGCCCATCCACTCGGCGTGGCTGCCGGCGAACAGCAAGGCGCAGACAAAGAACAGCACCAGCCCGAGGAAGTCGAACAGCCGCGAGAGCACCAGCATGGCCACGCCGTCGCCGGCGTCTACGTGAAGCTCGCGAGCGGCCAGCACCGGGAACAGCACCTCGCCGCTGCGGGCCGGCATCACCCGCACCGCCGCGGCATGGACCACGCTCACATGGAGCAGGCGGCCGAGCCGAGCCGGCGGCACGCCGAGCAGCGCGGCGAAGCGGATCAGCCGGCCGAGGTACGCACAGAGGTAGATCCCGAAGGCCAGCGCCAGATCCGCGAGCCGCACCGACTCCAGCACATCGCGGATCGTTTCCAGATCGGCCAGCACGAACACCAGGGCGCCGAGCACCACGGCGCTGACCAGCACGGCCGCGAGCGCGCGCTTCATCGCCCGGCCCCGGCGCGACCCAGGGGCCGCGGCACCTCGTAGATCACCACCAGCTCGTCCTGGTAGATCCGCGGCAGTCCCAGCACCCGCTCCTCGAGAAAGCGGTTCTGCCACGGCCAGCGCAGCACGTAGCGCACGTCGCGCGCTCGCAGATCGGCGAAGGCCGCGGCCCGCCCGCCCGCAAGCCCGGGCCGGCGCGGCCCCAGCAGGGCGAGCAGCCCGGGCTCTCCGCCGGGGGTGCGCAGCGAGGCCGCGCCGATCGGCGTGAAGTCCGGCTGCCCCGGCCCCTGCCACAGCAGGCTGAAGTTCGCTTTGCCGTCACCCTCGTAGAACTCGATCCGCAGGGCGTGTGCCCCCGCGTTGAAGAACAGCGGGCCGGCCTCGACGCGCACCGCCCCGCCGTCCTTGCTGCGATCGAGCCGCAGCTCGCCGTCGAACCAGAAGCGAAAGGCGTCGCTCGACTCGAAGCGCAGGCGGTACTTCCCGGACCGGGGCACCTCCAGCACGCCCTCGAGGCGCAGGCCGAAGAAGTCGGCGGGCACACCCTCGGCGGGCGGCCCGTCGCGCCAGTCCAGGGCGAGCTCGCCGACCACGGTGCGGATCGTCGGCTCGAACTCCAGACCGTAGCGGCCGTGGCCGAAGAGCAGGATGTCGAACACCGGGCTGTCGTGCAGGGCCTGCAGCCGGTCGAGCGGATCGCGGGAGACATGCCCGTTCACCAGCGGTTTCCCATGCGTGATGATGCCCCAGTAGATCGGGGCCCAGCGCCGGGTGTCGACCACCGAGTACTCCTGACGATCCGCGGCCCAGGCCGCAAAGGGCGGAGGGGTCTCCATCCGGGCCACGGCGTGCGGCCCGGGCGCCAGCTCCACCAGGGCCAGCAGGGTCACGCCGGCGGCCGCCGCGGTTCCGCGCGCGCCGCCGAGCCTCTGCCGCAGCCAGCTCAAGCCCCCGGCGAGCAGCAGCACCAGCGCCAGGTTGGTCAGCAAGCTGTACCGCGCCGGCCCGCCGGTGAAGGTGAACAGCAGCGGCAGTGTGGCCTGCAGCCCGGCATAGGGCAGCGGCACGCCCGTGCGCTCACCGCCGATCCACAGCTCGGGACCGAGGGCCAGCAAGGCCGCGAACAGGGCCAGCAGGCCGAAGGTGCGACGATAGGGCAGCGCGCGCGCCCGCACCAGGCCGAGCAGTGCGCCGAGCAGCAGCAGGTACCCGAGATACGCGGACTGCTCGGTGGGGTTGCCGCTCCAGCGCGCCGAGGTGTCGCCAAGGACGCCGCCCCAGGCCGACAGCGGACCGGGCAGGAACAGGCTCTGCAGATCCGCGGAGTACGGCGCAGCCTCGCGTCCGGACACGAACTCGGTGGTGGCATAGCCGTGGATCATCGCGCCGAGCAGCGGTCCGGCCAGCACGAGGTACAGCCCGGCGGCCAGGCCCAGGCGTATCATGAGCGCACGATCGATCGCGGTTCGCCCGAGCGCGGCCAGCCGCCCGCCGCAGAGGAACAGTCCGGCCAGTACGGTGAAGAGCAGTAGGTACAGGTCGCTGAAGGTCACCAGCGCCAGGAACAGCCCCAGCAGCACGGCGTTGCGCCAGCGCGGCTGCTCCAGCGTGCGGATCAGAAACAGCAGCGCAAGGGGCACGCCCTCGATTGCGGTCAGCTGCAGGTGCTCCCGGCCGTGGTAGAAGTGGAAGGGCGAGAGCGTGAACAGCAGCCCGGCCGCGATCGCGGCCAGGCGATCGCCGGTCAGGTGGAGCGCCAGGCGATAGCCCGCGTACCCGGCCAGGGCGTAGTGGATCAGGATCAGGCTGTTGTACGCCGAGAACAGGCCGGTGAAGATCTGCAGCAGGGCCCCGAGCAGGGCGTTGTACGGGCTGATCGTGTGGAACAGCAGGCTCACGCCCTCGGGGTGGAACATGTACGGCGTATAGTACGGATTCTGTCCGCTGGCCAGCGCCTCGCGCACCCACCACAGGTTGAACAGGTTCTGCCAGCCGTCGCCATGATGACCGGCGAGGTGGGTCGTCCACACCGTGGGCGCGGGCCACATCGCCCACAGGCCCACCGCGGCGAAGCCGAGGATCAGGGCCAGGTCGAGCCGCCACGAGCGCGGTCCGCTCGCGCCGCCCTTCCCGCCTCGGGGCGTGGCGCCTCGTCCTCTATCGCTAGGTGCGCCGCTCAAGGTTCTCCCGGAAGGCGGCCCGCCGCTCCCCGCCCGGCTCGACCCAGCGCCCGGTGCGCCGGCGGCGCTCCACGGAATCGGCATCAAGGGTCAGGCTGGTCACCTGCTTGCCCTGCAGGGTGTACACGTGCACCCGGTTCCGGCCGCCGAGCACGATCATCGTCTCGTCGCGACTGTCCCAGAGCAGGCTGTGGTCGGCCGCGGCCAGGGCCTCCTCCAGGGCCTTGGCCGTGGGCCGCTGCTCCCGTCCGCGAGCCTCGGCGTGGCGGGTGCGGCGGCCGCCCTGGCGCGAGAGCTGCTCGATGCTCCGCGAGAGATCGAGCAGCAGGCCCGCCGCCTTGTCGCCGATCCCGGCGTCGAGCCCGCCCGTGCGGCCCCGTCCCCGGCCGGCCACACCCAGGGCGCGGACCTGCCGGCGAGTCTTGCTGATCATGCGGTGCAGCCGGAGGTACGCGTCGTCCATCAGATCGAGCACGGGCACGCCGTCGGAGCAGGTGCCGATCACGTTGAGATCGACCCACGGCCGGCCATCGAGCCGACGCGCCTCCACGGCCTGGACCGTGAAGGCCACCCGCTCCTCCTCGTCGCCCGGTGGACCCGGCAGCTGGAGGTACCCGGCCACGACCTGGGCCAGCACGTCGTACGACTTGCTCTCCCGGCCGAACACCGAGAGCTGGCGTGCTTTCAGCTCCTCGCCCGAGAGCGCAGCGGCGAGCAGCTCGCGCGGCCTCTCGTACAGCGCCTCCACGCGCTCGTGCCCGAGATCGAGCAGCAGCTGCGGGAGCTCGGCCCACTCGGGCTGGCCGGTGGAGGAGTACCCGGCGAAGACCTGCGTGGGCCCGGGCGGCGGCGAGTGCTCGCAGTCGCTGCTCTCGCAGCGATAGCAGTACACCCGGCCCGGCCGCAGGGCCTCGGCGTGCGAGGCCATCTCGCGCACCTGGCGCCGCACCTGCTCCTCGAGCGAGCGGCCGCCCAGGCGCCAGGTGCCGTCGGTCTCGACGGCGAAGCCCAGGTCGAGCGCGAAGTCGCGGGCATGGTCGAAGGCGCGGCCGAACATATCTCCGTACATCGCCCGCGCCAGGTCGGCCAGCTCCTCCTCGGCGCGGCGGAAACGGCGGGCCAGATCGCCGCCGCCGCGGCGGGAGCGGCGGCGACCACGGCCGCGGCGGCGGGGCCGGCTGCGGCGCTGGCCCTCCGGCTCTGCCTCGTCCGGGCGATCCGCCTCGGGCTTGTCACTCGCCACCGCGCGCCCCTCCCGCTGCCGCCCGGGATCGAATCTACCCCGGGCGGCGCGGAAGGGCAATTCTGCCGTTCGTTCGAGTGCCTAGCGCGTGAGCTGCCAGAGCTGGAAGCCGGCGCCGTGTCCCGTGATGTACAGGTTCGGACCCTGCTGTGACACGCCCTGCACGAAGTCCAGCGGATCGTGCTCGAGGATCATCGTCGGGCTCGTCGGATCCTCCAGATCCCACACGCGGAAGGTCGGGCCGGTGAAGAGGTACTTGCCCGAGCCGTAGCACTGCTCGGTGTCGATGCTGCCCACCGAGTCTATCAGCGACGGAAGGGTGATGCTCGAGATGTCGTAGATGCGGAAGCCGTCCGAGCCGTTACGGCAGACATACGAGTAATCGCCGTTGGCCCAGATCGACTTGACCGTGGTGCCGATGCTCACGTCGGCGGTTTCCGTCAGGTTGGGCGGGTAGCCCACGTACGCGATGTAGTAGTGGGTGCCCGAGGCCACGTGCGCGTACCCGCCGGTGACGTATATCGACCAGTTGACCATCGCCGGGGTGTCCAGGGTGTCGCTTAGCGCCGGCGAAGCCCGGTCGTGGATGTCCCAGGACTCGAGGGCGTTGTAGCGCGAGACGAGCAGGTAGTTCCCCATCGGGTGCGTCCCGACCGGGGTATCGCCCGAGGTCAGGCTGCCAACAAAGGAAGTGCCGCCGGTCCCGCCCCAGCGCACGATCCACACCTCGGCGCTGGGCTGGTTGAAGTACACGTGCTCGTAGTCCACGCCGATCTCGAGCAGGTTCGAGCCGGCGGTGGCGTTGGTATAGCTGGTGTTGACAAAGATGTCGTAGGGGTCGGTCACGTCGACCACCCGGAAGCGCGTGGTGTCGTTGCTCGCGCTGCCCGCGATCACGTACGGCCCCATCGCGTTGTTGGATCGCGTCTCCTCGATCAGCCCGCCCGAGTACTCCACCCGTTCGGGCGAGACGACCCGGAAGGCGTAGATGTCGCTGGTGTCGCGCGCGTACACGTACCCGCCGGACAGCTCCACCTCCCAGAAGCGCGGGCCGGTGTACTCGCCCACCAGCCGGATCGAGGTCAGGTCGCTGATGTCGAGCACCTTCAGGCCGCCGTTGTACAGGTCGTTGCTCGCGCAATAGAGCAGGTTCCCGCCCACGGCGAAGTCGCGGCAGCCGACGAACACGCCGCCCCGCTGTATCCAGCCTCCCGAGTAGGAGTAGGCGTACAGCTTGTCTTCCGTGCCGATGAACATGTAGTCCTTGTGCACCTGGATCCGCTGGCCGCTGTGCGGACCGAACTCCGAGAGGTACTCGGTGTTGTCCGATGTGCGGTAACGCTGCACGCCGTTCGAGCCGACCACGTAGTAGTAGTTGCCCTGCACCCACAGATCCCGGGGCACGCCCAGTGTGACCGAGTCGTAGAGTACTGGATCGTACTCGCCCTGCACCGCGGTATCGCTGAGGGTGAACCGCGCCACGCGGTACCCCGCGCCGCCGAGCACATCGCCGTTGGTGTCCCAGTACACGCCGTACGCCGTGTTGTCGCGCGGCATGAATCCGTAGAACCGCTTGTCCGTCTGGTAGGCGGGGTACTCGCTCAGGTTTCGCGGTGTGATGCGGAACGGGGTGATTCCCGCCACGCCCGAGTCGAACACGTACGCCTGACGCCCCCACTGGACGATCTTCTCGTCTGCGCCGCTGGTGTAGGCCTCGCCGTCTGCCGTGGTAATACCGGACGGATCCGAGGCGTCGTACGCCTGCAACGTGGCGCCGTCAGCGTAGAAAATGTACTCGTTGCGCACGGTCATCGCGCCGGTGCCGTCCTGGGTCATGGTGTAGATCGACTCGAGCTCCGGCGACACGCGGTTCGGCCGCACCTCCTCCGCGGCCGTCAGCGCCGACGCGTTGGATCCCGGATTCGTGGTGTCGTCGTACGCGTCGAGAGCCACGTAGAACTTGATGCCATTGGAGAGACCGGTCAGGGTGAAGGTGCTCAGGTTGCCCACATCGATCGGGCTGTCGCCTTCGTTGGCGAAGGTGCCGGTGTACTGGGCCTTGTCCGAGCCGCTGTAGTCGTAGTCGTAGTAGATCCGGTAGCCCTTGACATCGGTGGCTACGACCGGATCCCACTTCAGCGTCACACCGTGGTCGCGGTTGATCACCTCGGTGATGACGGGCACATCCGGCGCGGTGGAGTCCTCGACGATGGTCACCCAGCCCGGGTCGCTGGTGTTGAGCGCCTGGTCCACCGAGCGCACCTGCAGCGTGTTGTCCGCGTCCGCGTTCAGGTTGAAGTCGAAGTCGAGGTCGCCCTCCGTGGTCGAGCACTGGGTCCAGTCGGTGAAGCCGCTTCCGCCCTTGCACTCCCAGCGCAAGAAGTAGGTGTCCACGTCGCCGTTGTTGGCCCTATCGACCGTGATCGATGCAAGGTTGACCTTCTGCGACGGCGTGGTGACCGTTGGGGCGTCGGGATGCGTGGCGTCGAGCACGATCGCGATGGAAGGTGCGTTGCTCGTGTTACCCGCCTCGTCGCGGCAGAGCGTGCGCAGAGTGTACGTGCTGTCCCCTCCCTGGATCGTGTAATTCTTGTAGAAGGCGTACGGCTCCCAGGTTTCGGTGTCGCAGCTTCCGTCGGTGTACAGGCAGACCTCGTTGCAGTCCGTACCATCGATCTGGAGCGAGAGGAACGGCTCGGAGCAGTACTGCCAGCCGCTGATCAGATTGCAGCCGTCCACGCTAAAGGCATCCACGCTCGGGTCGGCGCGGTCGAGCGTAATGCTGTCGGAGACCACGTTGCTCTCGTTGCCCGCCTCGTCGCGGAACTTGACGTAGACCGTACGGTAGGCGTCGGGCGTGAGCAGCGGCCAGTTCCACAGCACCGCCAGGTTGGCGGTCTCGAATGGACTCTGAAAGTCCGGGTAGTTGGAGGCGATAGCCCGGAAGGCGTCACCGTCGTACCCATAGGTCAGGTCGACCCAGCCGGACGAGTGGTTGACGTACTCCGCGTCGTCGTCGATGTACATGTAGCTCGCCGACGGCGGCGTGGTGTCCAGACGGATCTGGGTCGTGGGCAATCCCTCTGTCACGTTCTCCGCCTCGTCCTTGCACCTGATCCGTACCTGCTTGTTCCCGTCGCCGGTGCTTAAGACCCAGTCCTGCACCATGACCGCGGGCTGCCACGCCGCCCCGGCGAAGCCCCCATCCTCGGAGAGCATGATCTCGATCACTTCGCTTGTCGCGTCGGCGTAGTTGATGTCGAGCTGTTTGAGTGACGCGTTGGTCGGCGTGGTCAGGTCGTTGAACTCGACCGTGCAGGTGCTCGGGCCCGCGGTGTCGAGCACGATGTCGTCGGCGAAGCTCGGGCTCAGGTTGCCCGCGCGGTCGCGGTAGCGCACGTAGGTCTTGGCCTTGCCGTCGGCCTGGGTCAGGTTGAACACCAGGTTGTCCACCGGATCCTGCCAGGAACCGTAGGTGTCCTCGGCCTCGCCGAGCTTCATCTGGAACGTGCCCGAGACATCGTCGTTGTACGACATGGACAGGTTGACCAGCGGATCGCCGGTGAACCTGTCGCTATCGTTGATCCGGATATCCCCGGAGGGCGCCTCGACGTCGAGGGTGATGCTGGACGAGGCGTTGCCGATGTTGCCCGCGTGGTCCCGGACCTGCACGTACACCGGGCGACTGCCCTGGCTGTCGCTGCAATCTCCCTCGGTCAGGCTGCAGTTGCTCGGATTCGCGACCTCCGCACTCGCCACGCCGCCCTGGTTGCACCAGTCCGACGCGAGGTCACGATCAAGTCCAAGGTTATTTCGTCCAGCCACGCCGTTCAAGGTGGCGATGCTGGCGATGTCCTGGGTCCAGCCCGTGCCGGCCGGCGGAGTCTGGTTCGAGTTGTTGAAACGCACGAAGTCCAGAGCGTTGCCCTCGGCGTCACGCAGGATCACGAAGCCCGCCGAGGTTCCACCCCAGTTGATGTTGCCCTGTCCTCCGAGGTGCAGCCGATGTTCGGTATGGGCGCCAACCGTGTCGTCCACCGCAACGAACTCACCCGGTCCGAACTGGTAGTCGGGCAGGGTGTAGGTCACCGAGCCGGTGCTCCACCCCGAGACTATCTGCCAGCCGGTGAGATCTACTGGATAGCCGGTGGCATTGACCAGTTCGACGAAGTCCGGGGTACCGGTGTTGACCTCGGTGATCCGCACGCCGTTCTTGCGGCAGGTGGCAGTGGCCGGATCCACGAGGTCGTAGCCGTTCACCGGGCTGGCAAAATCGACCCAGGCGCCGCTGAACGAGCCATCGCGAGACAGCTCCATCTTCTCCTCGCCGCTGCCGCCGAGGTCGTTGGCGTTGATCGTCAGGTCGACCTCGCGGTCGCGGGTGTAGGCCATGTCCGGCCCTTCTGCGCCGGTCCCGCTGATGTCGAGATTGACGATCGGCGGCTGGGTGTCAAGCTCGATCGGGCCGAACACCGGCGGCGCCGCCGTCTCGTTGCCCGCCAGATCCCGCGTCTTGACGTACACGCGCTTGACCCCGTCGCCCGAGGACAGGGTCCAGGCGAAGTGGTCGCGATACTCCTCCCACTCGGCGCCGGCGAAGCCGCTGTCCTCGGAGATCATCATCTGGTACACGTCGCTGTCCGCGTCGGTCCAGCCGGACAGGTCCACGGTCACCGAGCGCTCCCGCGTGTAGTTCGTCGGATCGGGCGAGAGGCCGTTCAGCGTTACCGTGCCCTTGACCGGCAGCCCGCTGTCCACATGCATCGGCACGATCGCCGGCGCCGACACGTTGCGCGCGCGGTCGCGCACGGACACGGCCATGTTCTTCGAGCCGTCACCCGCGGTCAGGTTGACGTACCCGAGGTTGTACGTCGCGAAGTCGTACCAGTCGTCCACCGGGATGTCACCGCCGTTGACCACGTCGCCCTCGACGTAGATCTCCTCGCAGAAGGCGTCCTGGCAGTCCACGTCGATGCGGATCCGGTTTTCGCTGATGTAGTAGCGACCCGCTGACCAGGTGCCGGTCAAGGCGTTCACCGAGATCGAGGGCGCCTGGGTGTCCTGGTACACCTGAACCGATCCGCAGAAGACGCCCTGCTCGTTGCCGGCGTGGTCGCGCACCCGGGCGTACACGGTTCGCGTTCCGTCGCCCGCACCCAGCGTGGCCTGGGCCTGGCCGGCGTAGTCCAGCCAGGGCACGGTGGTGAAGTTCTGGTCCTCGGCGGCCTGGTAGTCAGCGACGCCCGAGATCGGGTCCGTGGTGGCGATGGTCATCTGCACGAATCCGCTGCCGACGTAGCGCGTGCCGAGCACATCAAAGCCGTTGGTCACGGTCAGCACACAGGGCGAGACCGGCGGGTCGCGGTCGAGCGTGATCGGCGCGGCGTAGAGCAACACCGGATCCTCGTTGCCCGCCTCGTCGCGCAGCGCCATGTAGATCAGTCTCCTGCCGTCTGGCGGACCAAGGAAGTAGTTGAAGCTCTGCGCCTCGGGCGCCCAGGTCAGCACGGCGGTCGGGTCCTCGGTGAAGCCCATCTCGGCCACGCCGCTCCAGTTGTCCTGGGTCGTGATCGCCAGCTCCACCTCCAGGTCGGTGGTGTACTCGGCGCCGTCGTCGATCTCGAACCAGCCCGTGGCCGGCTCCATGTCGAGCATGATGTCGTCGAAGCCGGTGGTCGAATTGCCTGCGCGATCGCGCACCTTGACGTACACGCCGCGGTACCCGCTGTTCTCCTTGCAGTCCGACTCGACCAGCCCGCAGGCGTCGCCATTTACCAAGCCGATGCTCTCGGCCTGCTCGCACCAGTCCTCGGCCAGGTTGCGGTCGAAGGCCTCGCTGGTGCGGCCCACGGCGTCGGCGCAGGAGATCGGCGCGGCCTCGCTCCACTGCTGCGGTAAGGTGGGAACCGTGTTGCTGCCGTTCCAGCGGACGAAATCGACCTCCTGGCCCAGCGCGTTCTTGAGAATCGCCGCGCCCGGATCCGAGGTGGTGTCGCCCCAGCCGCAGGCCGCGTTCAGGTACAGATAATTCCAGGTGTCCGCGCCCGCCCCCTCGTCGAGAGCAAGGTACTCCCAGGGCAGGATCACGGCCTCGGGCAGGGTCCACACCACATCCGGCATGGCCGGGCTGGCACCGACCCAGCACTCCAGGGTCCAGTCCTTGAGCTGCACCGGCATGCCGGTGGCGTTGTACAGCTCCACCCGGTCCGGCTCGGCCAGATCGACCTCGTTGATCACCACCAGCGTGCGGCAGGTGGGCGAAGTCGGCGGCATCAGGTCGTAGCTCGGCACGTTGGCCTGGTAAGCCACCCAGCTCTGCGCGCTGAAGTCACTGTTGCGCGAGAGCTTCATTTGGTACGGACCGCTGGTGTCGTCGACGGCGTCAACGTTCAGCTTCACCGCCCGCTTGAACGAGTACTCGTCGCTGTCGCCCCGGGCCGTGGCGCCGATGATCTCCAGCGGCACCTCGGGCTCCTCGGTGTCGAGCCTGATTGGGGCCATCACCGCCGAGCTGGAATTTTGCGCCGCGTCCCGCACCTGGGCGCAGACCAGCTTGTCTCCGTCGTCCGAGCTCAGGCTGTACGAGCTCGTGGCCAGGTACTCGCTCCAGGTTCCGGAGGGCGAGCTGCAGTCGGCCGGCGGGGTGCCCTCCCAGAAGCGCATCTGCGACAGCCCGCTGGCATCGGCGCCGGGATCGGTGGCCCCGGTCAATACGGCGCTGATGGTGCGGTTGCGGGTGTTCGTGCTGGCCTGGGTCGGATCGGCGGCCAGCCCGGTCAGATCGAGCGAGATGATCGTGGGTATCGCCTCATCGCGGAACACGTCGTCCGACACCGGTCCGTCGGTGTTGCCGGCACCGTCACGATAGTACGCCGTCACGGTCTTGCTGCCGTCGCCGTCGGTCAGCGTGACCTGGAGCTCCGGCACCATGTCCTGCCAGCTCGGATCGAGCAGATCCGTGCAGTCCGCTCCCGGACCCTTGCCGCCCGCGTCGGTGAAGTCGCCGGTCAGGCAGACCTTGTCCGCACCCACGGCGTCGAGGAAGGCCCTCACCGTGTCCCCGCTGATATAATCCGTGGGATCGAGGGTGATCCCGGTTCCGTCCGGCGCGGTCAGATCGAGCACGATCTCCTGCTGCCGCACGGCCTGGTTGCCGGCCACATCGGTGAAGCGGATGTACACGTTCTTGGTGCCGTCGCCGGCCGGCAGCACCCAGTCCAAGCGCACGTTGGGATTGGTCAGCTCGTCCCAGGCCAAGGTCGTGGGGCTGCTGAAAGTGCCCTCGTTGGCCGCCTCCACCGAGGCCACGCCGTTGGCGTCGGTGGCGAAGTAGCTCAAGTCGACCTGACGGCTCGCGTCGTTGGTGTAGGCTGCGCCGCCGTCGATCAGGAAGGTGGGCACCTGCGGCGCCGTGGTGTCGAGGATGATGCCGTCGTCGTCCGAGACCCAGTTGCCGGCCGCGTCGCGCAGGCAGACGTACACCGTCCTGGTGCCTTCGGTCGAGTTCAGGCTCCAGGCCTGGGGATCGTTGAACACACCGTACGCGGCGGTGTCGCAGTTGAGCGCGCTGTTGGACACCGCGGCCTCGACCACCTCGGCGTCCGCGGTGAAGTCGAGCTCCACGGACGGCGAGTCGCTGTAGGCGGCGTCGGAGTTGATCACCATCGTGCCCGACGGGGCCACGTTGTCCAGGATGATGCTGTCCGAGTCGGAGCCCGAGGTGTTGCCCGCCTTGTCGACGAAACGCACGTACACCGTCTTGATTTCACCGTCGGCACCGGTCGGCGTAGCCAGCACCCAGTCGGCGATCACGGCCGCGTAGCTGTACGCGGTCCAGCCGCCGGCGCCGGTATTGGACAGCTCCACCTGGTCCAGACCGGACAGGGTGTCGCTGGCGCCGACGTACACGTCGACCTCGCCGTTGACGTCGCTGGTATAGTCGGCATCGTTGTCGAGGAACACGTACCCGCCCGCAGGCGGCGTGGTGTCGTGCAGGATGCTGTCGTTGACCACTGCGGTCTCGTTGCTCGCGGCATCGCGGTACTGGACGTAGATCGTCTTCTCGCCATCGTCGGTGTCCACGAGCGGATAGTCGTAGCCCGTGGTAGCGTAGTCCGTGTCGTACGCGATCCAGCCGGTGCCGACGAGGAAGTCCGGATCCTCTCCGATGTTGACCTCGGTGGCGCCGACCACGGCGAGCTTGAGGTTTAGCTCGTGGGTCACGTCGTCGTTGTTGTAGAGCGCGCCGCTGTCGATCACCACGCCGGGCAGCTGCGGGGCCTGGGTGTCGACGTTGATGCTGTCCGAGGCACAGCCCGACTCGTTGCCCGCCGCGTCCCGGTAGCGCACCGAGACCGCCTGGCCGGCCCCGTCGCCGGCCAGCGTCCACACCGCCGACTCCGCGTAGCCCTGCCAGCTCCCGCCGCCGCAGCTGTTGCCGTGGGACAGCTTCATCTCGGCGGCGCCGCTGGCCGAGAGCGTCAGATCGACGGTCAGCTCGGTGGTGTACCCGTCACCGGGTGTGGCGTCGCCGTCCACGATGGTCAGGCTCTGGCCGCCCGGCGCCATGTTGTCCAGCATGATGCCATCCGGGATCACCGGACTCGACTCGTTTCCGGCCCGGTCGACGAACACCACCTCGACCGTGCGCAGCTCGTCGTCCACGCTTGTCGGGCTGGCCAGGATCCAGTCCGATATCACCGAGGCGTAGGTCTGGTCGCTGAAGCTGTCGCCGCTGTTGCGGATGCGCACCTTGTCCATCCCGCTCAGCGCGTCCGAGGCGCCCACGTACAGATCGACCTTTCCGTCCGCGGCCGTGCTGTACACCGCACCGTTATCGACCTGCAGGAAGCCGCCGGTGGGCGCCGTCACGTCGTGCACGACGCTGTCGCTGACCACTGCGGTCTCGTTACCCGCGGCGTCACGGTAGCGCACGTACACCGTCTTCTCGCCGTCCGCCGTGGCGGCAAGGGCGTAGCTGTAAGGGGTGGTGACGGCAATCCAGCCGGTGGAGGCGCTGAAGTCCTGCACCTCGGCGATGTCCATCTGCGCGGCGCCGGTGGCGCCGACGGTCAGGCTCAGCTGGTGCAGCGCGTTGTTGTTGTGCGCCGCGCCGAGATCGATCACCACACTTGGATTGGCCGGCGCGCTGGTGTCGAGGGTGATGCCGTCGTTCGCGTCCGGGCTCTCGTTCAGCGCGGCGTCGCGGAACTTCACGTACACCGTCTTCGCGCCATCGCCGGCAGACAGCGTCAAGGGGAGCGAGGCCGCGTAGTCCTGCCAGATCGCGCCGAGGAATCCCGAGTCCTCACTGATCATCACGTCGACCACGTCCGCACTGACGCCGCTGAAGGTCAGCGTCACGGAACGCGACGTGGCGTACTGCGCGCCGCCGTCGATGCTCACCGAACCGGTCGGGTCCGCGGTGTCCAGCTCGATGTCGTCCGACACCGTGGCGGTCTCGTTGAGTGCGGCGTCGCGGAACCGGGCGTACACCGTCCGCGTGCCGTCCCCGGCCGCAAAGGTCCAGGTTTTGCTCACGGCGTACGCCTCCCAGCTGGCGTCCGAGAGGTCGGCCAGCTCGGAGAGCTTCATCTCCGCCGCGTCCTGGGCCGAGAGATAGAGCGTGACCACCGGATCGTTGGTGTGGCTGTCGCCTGCGTTGATGCTGATGCTCGGACCGAAGGGCTCACCCGTATCGAGTACGATCACGTCGCTGGCCGTGCTCGACTCGTTGCCAGCCGCGTCGCGATAGCGCACGTACACGATCTTCTGCCCGTCGCCCGCGCTCAGGCTCCAGGCGCGGCTCGTGGCATAGGCCTCCCAGCTCGCGCCGCTGAAGCCCGGGTTCTCGGATAGCTGCATCTCGTCGGCGTTGACCGCGGAGAGCGTGAGGTTGATATCAGGGTCGTTGGTGTTGTCGCCCTCATCGATGCTGATGCTCGGGCTCGTCGGCGGCGAGGTGTCCAGCTCGATGTCGTCCTGCACGTCCGCGCTCTCGTTGCCCGCGGCGTCGCGGAATTTCACATACACCGTCTTGGTCGCGTCGACCGCGGAGAGCAGCCATGACAGCTCGGCCTGGTAGGTCAGCCACACCCCGCCGGCGAATCCTGCGTCCTCGCTGGCCATCACCTCGGTCACGTCGACGCTCACGCCGCTGAACTGCAGCGCCACGGTCCGGCTCATCGTGTACTGCGCGCCGCCGTCGATCATCATGCTGCCAGAGGGATCGGCCGTGTCCAGTTCGATACTATCGAACACGGTGCCGCTCTCGTTCAGCGCCGCGTCACGCGCCTTGGCGTACACCGTCTTCTCGCCGTCACCCGTGGTGAGCACGAAGCCCTTCTGCGAGGCGTACGGCTCCCAGGACGCGCCGCCAAAATCAGCCGCCTCGGAGAACATCAGCTGCTCTGCTCCGTCGGCGTCGACATGCACCGTGACGTTCACGGCGGTGGCATACTCGGCGCCGCCGTCGACGGCGATGCCGAACAGATTCGGCGCCAGGGTGTCCAGGGTCACCGTGTCCGAGACCACGACGCTCTCGTTGCCCGCGGCGTCGCGGAACTTGGCCGCCACGGTCTTGATCCCGTCGCCGGCGGAGAGGGTGAAGGCCTGGGCCGTCTCGTCATAGGCCTCCCAGTTGATGTCCTGGAAGTTTCCGCCCTCGGCGATGTTCATACCGGTCGGGGTGCCCGTGGCAGAGAGCAGCAGGTTCACGTTCTGGGTGCCGGTGACCTCTCCGCCCTGCACCGCGATCTGTGCGCTGCCCGGCGGCGTCTGGTCGAGCACGATGTCGTCGGAGATCGCGGCGGAAGCGTTACCCGCCGCGTCGCGGAAACGCGCGTGCACCGTCTTGGTCGCGTCCCCCGGCTGGAGGAACCACGCCCGGCTGGTCGCGTACGCCTCCCACTCTGCGCCCGGGAAGCCCGGTTCGTTGGAGATCATCATCTGCGCCGGCGGCGCCACGCCGCCCGCGCAGGTCCCTCCTCCGGGATAGCCCGCGTTGCAGACGTCCTCGGCGAACAGGGCCAACGTGACCAGCACGCCCGAGGCGAATCCGGCCCCGCCGTCGATCTCGATCGTGTCGTTCACCGGCCCGGCCCGATCGAGGTAGATCGTGTCGCTCGCCGGAGCGACGCTCGGGTTCCCCGCCAGGTCGATGAACTCCACCAGCACGGTCTTCACGCCGTCCACGCCCGGATCGTCCACTCGCACCGTCTTGGTCGCGTTGAACGGCTCATCGGTCTCGCCGTCCACAGCGCCGTCCACGGCTACGCGCATCCGCGCCACGCTGCTGTGCTCGTCTTCGGCCACCAGCGTCAGGTTGACGTCTCCGCCCCCATCGGTCGAGAACTCGGCCCCACCGTCTATGGTCACGCTCGAGGTGTCCTTGGGCGGCACCCGGTCCAGCACCGTGCTCGAAGTGAACACCGATGACACCGCGCCGAAGGTGCTCTCGAACTTGACGAACACGCTCACCGGCCCGTCGCTGCTCAGCAGATCGTAGTTGTGCGGAGAGCCGGAGAAGAGCACCCAGCTCCCGTCGGAGAAGGCCGCATCCTCGGCGACCCAGATGTTCAGCGAGTCCGCCGGAACATCGCTGAACACCAGCTTGACAGCCGTATCGTTGATGTAGCCCGTCTCGTCAGTGGCGCGCTCGAGGATCTCGAAGTCACCCAGTGAACGCACCAGCTCCACGGCCGCAGCCGTCACCGTTTGATCCTCCAGCACGGTCACGCCGCCCACCGGGCGCGCCACGTATTCGTCCTTGCGCGCGGTCAGCGTGTACGCGCCCACCGGGATGCCCGCGATGCGATAGGTGCCGGCGGCGTTGGTGGTGCCGGCGTAGCTCTCGCTGTCGATCTCCACGGTGATCCCGCTGTGGTCCGTGGCTCCGGCCAGAGTGGCCGTGCCCTCGATGTCGCCGCGTGCGATCGACAGCGCCAGCACGCCGGCGTTCACGGCCTGTCCCGCCTCCACGGTCACCACTGTCTCTTCGGTGGCGTACCCATCCATCGTCGCGGCCACCGGGTACGTCCCGGCCGGCACGCCGAGGATCTCGAAGCTGCCGTCCGGATCGGACAGATCGCTCAATCCCGGCCCCTCCACCAGCACGGTCACGCCGTCCCACGAGCCGGCGAGTCGTCCTTCCAGCTCCACGAAGCCCGTGACCGAGCCCGGGTTCGCGGTCAAGGTCAGCAGCGGAACGGTCGTCTCCTGATCCGCGAACACGTCCACGTCGGTCTCGCTGGCCGGGTTGAAGTTCGTGGCCGAGGCCTTGACTGTGTACTGACCCACCGGCACGCCGCGGAGGCTCCACTCGCCCAGCGCATTGCTCAGCGCGGAGAAGGACGTGCCCTGCACCTCCACCAGGATCCCCGAGTGATCGGTCGCGCCCTCGCGCTCCGCCGTGCCCGCCAGATGCCCGCGCGCCACCTCGAGCGCGAGCGTGCCCACCGGCGTGTCAGTGCCCGGCTCGACCGTGACCACGACCTCGACCGAGGCAAAACCCGGGGCCCGGGCGAGCAGGGTGTACACGCCCGCGCCCACGTCGCTCACCGTGAAGCTCCCGTCGGCCAGCGCGGGCACCGTCTGCCCCGCCACCACCACCTCGGCGATGTCCAGATCCGGATCGGCCAGCCCCTCCAGCGCCACCCAGCCCGAGATCGAGCCCGGATTGCCCGGCAGCGTCATCAGCGGCACCGTGGCCTCGACGCCCGCGCTCACGTCGACGTCCGTGGCAACGGCCGCCACGAAGCCCTCCCGCGAGGCGCGGATCGTGTACTGGCTCACCGGTACGCCGCGGATCGTCCACTCGCCCGCAGCGTTGGTCACCGCGGAGAAGCCCGTGCCCTGCACCTCGATCAGGATCCCCGAATGATCGGTTTCACCTTCCAGCTCGGCTGTACCCAGCAGGTGCCCGCGAGCCAGCTCCAGCGCGATCGGATCCAGCGCCGTCGGCTGGCCCGGCTCCACCGTCACCAGCTTCTCGACGGCCGCATACCCTGCGGCACGGGCCAGCAGCGCGTACGTGCCGGCGCGGATGTTCTGCACCTCGAAGCTGCCGTCTCCCCCGCAGGTGACGGTCTGGCCCGCCACCAGCACCTCGGCGATGCCGAGGTCCGGGTCGGCCATGCCCTCCAGCGCTACCGAGCCGGTGATCGAGCCCGGGTTGGGCGCCAGCATCAGGGCCGGCACCGTGGTGATCGTGTCCGCGACCACGTCGACGTCCGTGGCCGTGGCGTCGAGATAGTTCTCGGTCGTGGCCCGCACCGTGAACTGCGCCACCGGCAGGTTCTCCACGGTCCACTCGCCGGCCGCGTTGGTCACCGTGCTCTTGCCCGAGCCCACCACCTCGACCACGATGCCCACGTGGCCGTCCGCGGCCGCGCCCTGGCGGGTGGCGATGCCGGTCAGCCCGCCCCGCAGCGCGGCCAGCAAGGCCGGCTCCAGCGCCGCGTCCTCGCCCGGGAGCACCTCGAGGTACGGCAGTTGCACCGGGCGGTACCCGTCCCTGCTCGCCGTCAGCGAGTACACGCCGACCCGCACGTCGCTCAGCGCGAAGCTGCCGTCCTGGCTCGTCGTCGTCACGGTCGGCGGATCAGTGCTCAGCGACACCGTGATGTCTGCGTTGCCGTCCGCGGCCGCACCCTCGAGCAGGAAGCTGCCGGACACGCTGCCCCGCGTGTTGAGCTCGATCCCATCCTGCACGATCTCGCTCTCGTTCAGCGCTGCGTCGCGGAACAAGGCGTATACGGTCTTCTGCTCGTCGCCGTCGGTGAGGCGCCAGCCCATGCTCGGCGAGTAGGGCTGCCACTCCGCGTCGGACAGGCCCGAGTCGTTGCTCACCTGCATCTCGCGGGCGCCCTCGGCAACCAGCGTCAACGTCACGTCGCGGCTGGCCGTGCGCGTCGCCCCGTACTCGATCGTCAGCGCTGCGTTCTGCGGCGCCACGCTGTCCACGAGCACCGCGTCCTCGACCACTTCCCCCTCGTTGCCCGCGCCGTCGCGATACTGCACCGCAACAGAGCCCGTCTCACCGTTCGGGGCGTCCGAGACCTCGAGCTCGACGATGCGCTGCGACACGAAGCGGTCCCAGGTCTCGTCGGTGATGTCCCCGTCCATGGCGATGCGCATGTCGGCCACGCCGGACAGCGCGTCCTCGGCGTAGAGGCGCAGGGCCACCTGCGCGCTGGTGACGTAGTCCTTGCCGCCGGCAATGCTCACCTCGGCCAGCGAGGGGGGTTCGCGATCGAGTACGATCGTGTCGTACACCGCGGGCGTCTCGTAGATGTCCCCGTTGCGAAAGCGCATGTACACCGTCTTCTCGCCGTCGCCCTCGGACAGGGACCACACCCGCTCGGCCGTGTGCTGCTCCCAGGACGCATCGGCGAACTCGGGATCCTCGGAGATCTGCATCTCGTCGGTCTCGAAGGCCAGCACCGTGACCGTGACCTGGCCCCCGGCGTGGTTGGTGTACGGGGCGCCCTCGTCGATGCGGATCACCCCGGTGATCGAGCGCAGCACCAGATCGGGCACCGGCGTGGTCTCGTCCTCGGTCACCACGACCTCGATCGGCGGGGAAGGGGCGTACCCGTCCTTGCTGCCGCTGAGCTGGTACGTGCCCACGGGCAGGCCGGTCAGGGTCCAGTTGCCTCCGGGCCCGGTCACCGCGCTCTGGCCAGCCTCGCCCGCGGCCAGCCGCCCGTCGAGCGTGGGGAAGGCATAGACCAGCGCGCCGCCGTGCGCGTCGGCCTCGCTGTCCGGGTCGAGCTTGAGCACCACGGAGCCGGATACCGCGCCGCGTGCGGCCAGCAGGCCGATCCGGCCGAGGTTCACATCCTCGCCCACCCCGCAGTACACGCCGCCCTGGGTCCACGTGCTGTGCCCGGGCGCCGTGACCACCACGGTGTAGCTGCCCGGCGGCAGATCGGCAATGAGGAACTCGCCCGTATCGTCGGGCGTGGCGTTCTTGCCCGCGGGTCGCACCTCCACGCTCGCCAGCGAGGGATCGCCGACCTCGAGCTCCACGCGACCGGCAAGCGAGGCCGGAGCCTTCTGGTGCTCGGGCAGATCCGGGTCGTACGGGTTGCCCTTGGAGATCGACGTGTCGCAACCCGCGGCGAGCACGAGCAGCGCACCGAAGACCATCCACAGAATCGTGTTGATTCGAGGCATCTCTTCCTCCGAAGCTCTGACCCCTTCAAGAAACGGAACAGTATTATACAACTTTGAGCGATCGACTTACATGATCCGGATCACTGGTGTGCGGCCTCCCGGCGCACCTCTCCGCACATCGGACCCAGATCGGGCAGGCGCTCCGACTCTCCCCGGTAACGTTCTGGAATATTGTAAGATTTCAATATCCGCGTCGTGGCCTCGGAGAAGCTCGCCGCGTCGAGCACCAGCCGGGAACAGTCCTCGCTCGGCAGGAACTCCACCCGATGCACGCCGTCCCGGGGGCTGCGGAAGGCCTGCTCCAGGTCTGCGATCGAATCCACGGTGCGGCCGTTGACCCGCCGCAGCACCAGGTTGCGCACGTCGTGATAGCCGATGTTGTACGGATCGGGCAGCACCTGCGAGAGGATGATCAGCCGGCGCCGGTCCGGCGTCTGTGCGTCGCGCTCCAGATCCCAGTACGTGACCAGCCGCTGGTTGGCCGACGCGCGCCAGCCCTTGCCCCAGGTGAGCAGGTAGTCCCGGTCCAGCTCGCGGAAGACCAGCCCGCCGGCGACGAGGTACGGCGGCGCGCGGTCGGTGCGGCGTCCCGGGACCAGCCGTCCGCCATTGGGATAGGTCCGCAGCTTCAGGCGCACCTTGCGCTCCTCGCCTCGACGCAGCACGCGCGCCTGGATCGTGTCGCCCGCGAGGTGACCGTCGATGGCGATGTTGTGGAACAGCAGGCGTCCGTACACCGGGTGGCGATAGTACCCCTCCTCGTCGAGCGCGTGGCCGTCGATCGAGAACACCACGTCGCGGGCCTCGAGCCCGCCGCACGCCGAGGAGCCCCACGGCACCTGGGTCACGACGATGCCCCGCGGCTCGCCCTTGAGCCCGAGGTACGCGGAAAGCGCGCGGTCACGGTTGATCTGCCACGAGAAGCGGAGCGAGGCGAAGCCCGGGTACCGCTCCGGCTTGCGAGAGGCCTCGAGGTAGGCGCGGATCACCTCCACCGGCAGCACCCGGGCCTCCTTGTCCGCCTGCCGCACGGTCAGGCCGACGAGCCGGCCGTCCTTGAACACCGGCTCCGAGTCACCGCCGTCCGACAGGTCCGTGGTCACGAACAGGAAGGCGTGCTTCAGCGTACCGGTGGGCGTGCCCTCCACCGCGATCCGCGCCACCCGTCCCGCCGCGACCTCGAGCTGCCGCTTGCGCCAGCGCGCCGAGCGCACCTCGCCCTTGGTGGGGAGACGCCGGGCCAGCCGCGCGGCCGAGAGGTCGGCGAAGAAGCCGGGCTCGTCGACGACGATCCGCGCCAGGTTGATCTCGGGATCGCGGTGCACCACCCGGGCCGGATGGCGCCGCGCCCGGCCGCGCTTGTTCAGCCGGATCATCGTCGCGTCGGCCACTAGCTCGGCCGAGGTCAGCACCGCGTTGCCGGCCACGACCACGCCGTACCCGCTGCGGGAGCGGGGCGGCTTCTTGGCCCAGGGCCGAGACGGATCGTAGCCCTGGTACGTGACCTTGATCTTCACGACCTGCCCCTCGAGCTTCCCGGCGCCGGCCCGCGCCGGTGCGCAGAGAAGCAGAGCGGCCAGCGCCGCGCCGAGCATTCGCGCGGTGCTCATCGCCGTCGATCCCCTGACACGCCGTAGCGCTCCATGATCTCCCGGTGGGCGCGATCCGCGGCCTCCCGATCCAGCACACCGAAACGATCCCTGTACCCGTACTCGAACAGGTGGTACTGGCCCTCGTGAGTCTCGATCGCCCGAATCAGATCCTCCAGGCAGTCGATGCGCTGTCCGTTCACGCGGTCGACCAGCAGGTTCTTGAACCAGGCCAGATCCGAGTTGACCGGGTGATCGAGCCGCCGGACGAGCACCACCGGCTCCCGGCGCAGGTTCTCCGGATCCTCGACCAGGCGGTGGTACACCTCGTACAGCAGATCCTTGTCCGCCCGCGTCCGCCAGTTGCCGCCCCAGGTCTTGAGAAACTCCCGGTTCAGCGGAGCGAACACCAGCCCGGCGTACACGTAGTAGCGCGGCAGCCGGTCGTAGGTGTTCTCACGGATGCGATAGGGCGGGTACGACCGCAGCGGCACGGAGACCAGCTTGCGGCGTCCCTCGCGCAGCACGGTCAGCGTCACGGTGTTGCCGATCTGCAGCCGATCGACGAGCAGCAGGAAGTGGAGCCGCAGGCCGGCCTCCTCGATCGTGCCGTCGTTGGCCACCTCGTGATCCTCGACCTTGAGAATCACGTCCCCGGGTCGGACGTGCCCGTCGGCGCTGCTCCGCGGCAGCACCAGATCGACGCGCACGCCGGTGTCGTGGCCGGCCATGACCGCGTCCCGGCGGGCCGCCGGGTTCTCCATGTTGGAGACGAACACGCCGAGCTCGGGGTACCCGTCATAGGTCCCGTCCGACGCATCCTCGAGGAAGTGCCGGATCACCTCGGCCGGGATGAAGTAGCCCACGTTGTTGAGGTGGCGCATCGACTGGAAGGCCACGCCCACCACCCGGCCGTCCTGGATCACGGGCCCGCCGCTGTTGCCGGGATTGATCGCCGCGTCGGTCTGCACCGCCAGGTGGGCATCGACCGCCGAATGGACGTAGCTGCGGATCTCGATCCGCGAGACCACGCCGCGCGTGCTGGATATCCGCCGGCCTCCGGCCGGATAGCCGTAGGTCACCACCGTGGAGAGGGGCGCGGGCAGGCCACCGATCTCGAGCGGCGGGATGCCGTCCAGCAGCCCCTGCTGCTCCGGCTCGAGCAGGGCCAGGTCCGTGTCGTGGCCGATGGCCGCCACCCGGGCCGGATGCGGGCGCGGATCGCCGTGGAGGAAGATCACCAGCATGCGCGCATCGCTCACCACGTGGGCGTTGGTCATCACGCGGCCGCCCTCGACCACGAAGCCGCTCCCTGAGCTCTCGCGCACCGTCTTGGACTTCCACGGCGCGTACCAGTCGCCGCGCTGGGAATGATTGACGATCCGCACCACGGAGCGCTCCAGCACCGCCGGTGTCGAGGCCGCGGCCGACCCCCAGCCGAGCAGAACCAGCACGCCGAGGAGGGTGCCCTTGCTTCGTGCGCCGCGCATGCTCATAGCAATGGCTGTAGCCTTCCTCCGGCCGAGTGTCAATGTAGCCTTTTTACGCGTCCCCTGGTACGCTCCCTGGCCGGGAGGCAAAATGCGGATCCGGATTTTCGTGTTTGCCATGGCCTTGCTCGCCGCCACTGCCTGTGACGTGGAGACCAGATCGATCCCGCTCGAGCTGACCACGAACCTGAACCCGCTCTCACCGGACACGGCCGTCCGTGACTACCTCTTCCAAGAGGGCCACCTCGGAGAGGGCGCCGATGGTGCCGTCCTGCCGATCAGCGAGCTTTCCGAGAGCTTCTCCATGGAGTTCACCGGGGATGCGCCGCTCGGGGTGCGCTCATCCGCCAGGAACATCGAGCTGATCACGGCAGAGGTTGGAGGGGAGGAGCTCCGGAAACACCGCAACGACCTCCGCGAGGTTAGCATCGACCGCCTGGCCTTCCTCGTGCCGAGCAACGCCCTCGACGTCGATCTCGGCCCGCTGGACCTGACCGGCGGGAAGGTCGGGGACACGACCCAGGATCTCGAGGATCTCCTCACCCTGCTCGATCTGCTCACGGCACGCCAGGCAGACCCAGCAGATGCCTGGCGAGACATCGACCTCACCGCGAGCCAGCGGAGGACCCTGGCGAGCCTGGCCGTGCAGGACGAGTTCCTGCTCGGCCTGCAGACGGGCTGGGTCGGCCTGCTCACCCGGGAAACGGTCCTGGACCAGAAGAGCGTGGTGGTCTCGATTCACCTCGAGGCCCGCGCCGTTGTCAGCGCTCCCTAGCCCTCCGAATTGACGGGACGCCGGCCATTGCCTACACTGTAACAGTGGGAAGGTGAGGCGCGTGCGGACAGGAAAACCTCGTAATCTGGTGCTGATTCCGTTGCTGCTGCTGCTCGCGGCCTGCGGCGAGGATACGAGCGGCTCGGGCACCGCAATCCACCTCGATGTCGACTGCGCGCCCAAGGTGCGGGCCTACGTGAAGACCGTCCGCCTGCTGTTCGAGACCGAGCCCGGCAGCGGCGTGCTCGCGGCCAAGGAGATCGAGCTGGAACGCTTCGAGGTGAGCTTCCCCTTCGACCTGCTGCTGCTGCCGGGCGCCAAGCTGAACGAGGACGTCGCGATCCAGGGTCAGGGGCTGTCAGCGTACGACGAGACCATGGCCGACGGAGAGCTCGAGACCACCTTTGTCAGGGGCCGCATCGTGGAGGCTTCAATCTGCCTGGCCCCGCCCGGGGAGGACTGTCCGACCGGTGACGCGGATGCTGATAGCGATGCCGACGCTGATGCCGACGCTGATGCCGACGCTGATGCCGACGCTGATGCCGACGCTGATGCCGACGCTGATGCCGACGCTGATGCCGACGCAGACACGGACGTGGACACCGACGCCGACACCGACGCGGACTCGGACGTGGACACCGACGCCGACACCGATACCGACACCGACACCGACACCGACACCGATACCGACACCGACACCGACACCGGCTTCTGCGGCGACGGCCGAGTCAGGGGAACCGAGGACTGCGACTGGGCGCCGCCGACCAATCACCGCTGCTGCGAAGCAGACTGCTCCTTCACCCCGCACGGCGCTCCGGATCCCAAGGGCATCTGCGCCGGCGCGTCCGAGTGCCAGATCGACGTGTGCGACGGCGCGGGAGGCTGCACCACGGCCCCGTGGTTCGAGAGCGAGCGCTGCGGCGACGACACCGAGACCGAGTGCGACCTTCCCGACACCTGCCAGGGGGGGGTCTGCGAACCCAACTTCGTACTCGCGGGCACGGGTTGCAACGACGGCCGGTTCTGCAACATCGACGAGGCCTGCGACGGCCTGGGCGACTGCACCGGCGGCATCCCGAATCCTTGCGACGACACCGATCCCTGCACCGAGAACAACTGCAACGAGGGGGCCGGCGAGTGCGAGAACCCCTGCGCCGCGCCGGACTGCGGGGACGGCCTGTTTTGCGCCTGCGCGGAGATCTGCGACGGCAGCGCGGGCGCGCCGCCGGACGACGGCTGCACCGAACCCGACAGCTGCAACGCGTCGTGCAACGCCTGCGTCGACGCCAGCACCTGCGACGGCTCGGACACCTCGCCGATCTGCTTCGACGTGTCCGCGTGCACGGCCGCCGCCACCAACGACGACTGCCGCGACGACCAGCCGATGGATTGCCGGCACAATGCCTGCCTCGGCGTGATCTCGATCCCACCCGCCGAGTTCCAGATCTGCGCCGACAACGCCAACCAGGGCGCGGGACAGCCCTGCGAGTCGTCGGCCTGCACCGGTGACGGGGACGACGACGATTCGGCCGTGGGCGGCGACTGCGTGAACAATCGCGAGCGGGTGACGATCGGCCACGTGTTCAATACGCAGAGTCCTTCCGGAACGCCGTTCATGCTATGGATGCGCGTCCGCCGCGACGACAGCTGGGGCGACGACGGCGGCGAGGTGTACACCTGCGGCGTGACCGGCGTGAACGGCGGAGGACAGGTCGACTTCACTTACACTCGCAACGGCCTGCGCGACGGCGTGTACGGCCCGGGTCCACCCGGCCAGAACGAGGACTATGGCTGGGCCGCGGCCAACAACTGGGCCGCGATCATCTTCGATCAGGGCGCGCACAACCTGAACTGCACCATCACCACCGACTGGTACGACGAGTACGCCGGGTACGACGGCTTCCTCTTCACCACGGACCTCGACTACGTACCGGACGAGCAGGATACGGCCTGCGACGACGACGGCAGCTTCACCGCCGGCACGTGCCACGGCAACTGGGGGCCCAACCTGCTCGACCCGGGCCAGAGCACGCCGGGCCACTGCTCTGACGAAGAGCTCGAGCCGCAGGGTACGCCGTGCGACGGGGCGGGCTGCCCAGGCACCGGGACCTGCAACGACTCCGGGTACTGCGTCTGTCCCTAGTCCCGGTTTCGAGGGGAGGATTGCCCGGCGCAGGTCCGGTTGCGCGATCCGGCACGGAATGATAGGACCTTTCCCCGTCATCTGGAGGAACGCGCATGAACACTCACAAGCTGATCGGCCTCGTGCCCCAGGAGATGTTCCGCGAGATCTTCGAGGACTCGCCGCGCCAGATCCGCCAGGCCGTGATCGGCGTCACCGGCACCAAGAAGAAGAAGAAGCGGCGCTCGCTCAAGTCCCAGCTCGCGGCCAAGCAGGCGGAGCAGGAGCGGGCGTTCCAGGCGGCCCAGACGCGGCTGTCCGAGGAGGACATGGATCAGTTCGCCGAGGAGGTGATCCGCAACTACCTGGGCAAGACCCCGGAGATGCTGGCCGCCTTCCTCGACGACATGGGTGTCGAGCACGAGCAGGGGTACACCAAGGATCTCGACTTCGTGGAGAAGATGACGCCCGAGGAGACCGCCGAGGCGGCGGAGCACTTGCTCAAGAGCTTTCCGATCGAGCGCGTCACGCTGTACCTCTGCTACATCGAGGCCAACGGGATCACCGACGTGCCCGCGATCCGCGAGACCCTGCTCGCCTGGGGCTGGGATCCCGAGTCCGAGCAGGATGAAGACGAGGAGGAGGACGAGGGCAAGGACGACGAGGACGACGCGCACGAGGACGACGCCAAGACCGGAGACGCGTGAGCGGCATGTGGGCCGGCGCGCTGATCGCCGCCCTGACCCCGCGTGCCCGGCTGATCTTCCAAGAGAAGGTATCCGGCTATCACAGACCCGCGGACCGGGAGGACGCGCCACCCCGGAGCTTCCGGCTCGAGCTCGAGGCGCGAATCGACGATCTGTCCCGGTTCCTCGACCCGGCCAGCCCGGTGCGCCATCGTCTGAGGCTGACCGGCCGGGTAGCGCTTGACGGCCTCGCGCAATCCGTTCCGGTCGACAGCGGCCGGCTCGAGCTCAGCCCGTACGCCGACGGCCAGATTCGATATTGCTTCCGTTTCACTCCGCCCCCGGGCTCGACGCTGCATTTCGAGGGGCAGCGCCAGCTCGCCCTGGCCGATCCCTGGGGCAGCGCGGCAACCCTGATCGGCGAGATCACCCAGGTCGACAGCGGCCGGACGGTGACGACCTGCCGTGCACGCTCGCGATCCAGCGACCTGGCACGCCTGCTGCGCTCGTTGACGGTCCGCCGCCTGGGCTAGTTCCAGTCGCGCGGCCGCGCTCACGCCGGCGAGAGCGTGGCATCCACCCCGTGCTCGTCACCGAGCCGGGTGACCAGGGCGCGCAGATCCGCGGGTGTGAGATCTCCGGGAACCGCGATCGTCATCTCCATCGAGAACAGGTCCGCGCCCGACAGCGGCGCGGCCGCGCTCTGTGTCTCCAGCGTCTCGACGTTGATCGCCCGTCGGGCCAAGGCCTCGGCAAAGGCGTGGACGATGCCCTCGTGGTCCATCCCGTACACAGAGACCTTGTACGGTACGCGCGCGGCTCCCTCCGGCCCGGGACTCGGCGCCTCGGTCTCCTTGAGCCCAACGAGGAAACCCTGCGATTCGAGCTCGGCCAGCGATGCCTTCGCTCGCGCCAGCTTGTCCGATGCGCCCGACGCGAGCATGATCAGACCGAACTCCCGGCCCAGCACCGCCATCCTCGAGTCCTCGATGTTGAACTCGGCCTGGTGGATCCGACTCGAGACGTCCTCGACGATGCCCGGTCGATCCTCGCCGATCAGCGACAGGACGAAATAGGCCCGCATGCGACACCCCGGAAGCGACAGAAACCACAGGCTCGCGGCGCGTGTCAAGGAGCGGGCGGACCGCCCTCGCGGAGGTAGTCTACTCCCCCGAGGATCATGAAGGTCCGAGGCTTGCGGCCGCGGAAATCGTTCACCGGCCAGCGGTCGACGCTCAGGCTGACGCCGCCCCCGAAAACGGTCCGGCAGCGCAGCGTGCCGCCCTGGCCCTTGGAGAAGATCAGCAGCCCTCCGTCCTTCACCTTCTCGGTCGCGGAGTCGTAGTCACAGGTGCCGTCCTCGCGGACGACGAGCCTGGCGCCGCTCGCCGAGATCCAGGTGCCGATCAGCACCTTCTGGGTGCCCTGCAGCGGACCGCTGCGGGTACAGGAAGCGCACAGCAGGACCGCACCGCCGAGCAGCGCCGCCCGTACGAGCCCGCCTGAACTGCAGGTTGCCATCGCCATCAATCGCAAGCCTAGCGATACGGCCGGTATTTGGCAACCCGATCCGAGCCGCTTGACCTGCTGCGCACGGTTCGCTACAAGCGAGCCATAGCCGGAGGGGCAATGGCCAGGGGCGATTTGCCGACCTTTGCCGCCAAGCAGAAGCTGCTTCACGGCAAGGACCAGACTTCCGAGACCCAGATCGCAGTGGGCGACGACCTGTTCGAGGCCGGCCAGCTGTACGACGCCCTGGATTTCTATGCCCGGGCCAGAAGCGATGACGGCATCGGACGCGTTCGGGAGCGGGCGATCGACGAGGCCGATCCGCTCCTGTTCAAGCTGGTTCTGCGCAAGCTCAAATCCGAGGCCGGGGCCGACGAGTGGCGGACCCTCGGCAACAACGCTCTGGACGTCGGCAAGAAGCTCTGCGCCGAAGAGGCCTTCCGCATGGCCGGCGACTGGCAGACCGTGGCGCGCCTGCGCGGCGAGGTCGTGGCCGAGGAGCGAGAGGCTGCTGGCGAAGAGGACGACGAGGAGGAGGAGGACGAGGAAGGATCCTCCGAGGACGAGGGCTAGACCCCGCACCGAGCGATGAACCGCAACACAGCGCCAGAGGTTTCCGCGGTCGTTCCGACCTACCGCCGTCTCGCGCTCCTGCGTCGCTGCCTGCGCTCGCTCGTTATGCAGCGCTATCCCCGCCTCGAGATCCTGGTGATCGACGACGCCGGCGACGACAACACCACCGAGGCGATCCAGGAGGAGTTCCCCGGCATCTCGGTACAGCGCAATCCATCGCGGATGGGCGCCGCGGCCTCCAAGAACGAGGGCGCCCGTCGGGCCTCGGGGGAGCTGATCTGGTTCCTCGACTCGGACGTCGAGATCCCGGACCCAGGGCTGCTCGAGCGGATGGTGCAGACGCTGTCCGAGCATCCCGAAGCCGGCGCGGTAGGTGGCGAGCGCGTCCTCGTTCCGGACGGTCGCTGGATCGCTGTCCGCAAGTGGATCGGGCCGGACGGCATGAGCACTTCGGTCGCGATCGAGGACGGTGGAAAACCGTTCGTGACCTGCGACTACCTGGCCACCTCGAGCTGCATGGTCCGTGCCGATCGCTTCCAGGCCGTGGGCGGCTTCGACGAGACATACGGCATCGGCTCCGAGGATACCGAGCTGGGTTTCCGGCTGCGTCGCCGCGGCTGGAGCGTGCTAACCGGACCGGACCTCGCGGTTCATCACCACGCGGCCAAGGCAGGCCGCACCAGCGACCTGTACCTCAGGTACCGCAACGGCCTGCGCTTCGCGATCAAGAACTTTCCCGCTCCCCAAGTGCTGGCACTGCCCGCGGCGAGCCTGATCGGCCTGCTCAATCCCGCTCGGGTGCGACTCGTCCTCGACCAGCGCCCGGAAGCGCTCAAGTACCTGCCCGACCACCTGCGCGGGGCCGCACGCCAGCAGCGCTGGTGCGCGCTGCCCACTGCAGCGCAAATGGCGGCGTCTGCGCTGGTCCGGGCCTGGGCCTGGAACCTGTCCCATCTGCCCCAGACGCTCGCCGCCCGTCGGCGCGCGGAGCACCCTTGATCGCTTCGCTGGCAGCGACCCGCCCGCCTCTGCGCGAGGCGCTGTTCCGCATGGCCTCCAGTGCGCCCGAGCCGCTGAGTGGGCTGCTGGCCTCGGCCATGGCCGCCGCGGCGCGCATCAGCCTCGAGCGACGGCGCGGCCCGGCCAGGCTGATCCTGTTCGTCACCCGGCGCTGCCTGCTGAGCTGCCCCTTCTGTCTGATCGATCGCGGCGATCACGGGCCCGAGCTGAGCGCCGAGGCGCACGAGGCGCTCGCCGCCTCGCTGCCCGGGCCCCTGCCGATGCTGCTGCTCACCGGCGGCGAGCCGCTGCTGCGCGAGGATCTGGTCCGCGTGGCGGCCGCGTACGTGCGTCACGCCTCGACCCGTCAGATCACCGTGGTCACCTCGGGCGACCACCCCGACGCCGCGGTGCGGGCGGCACGCGGTATCCTCGGTACAGCGGCCAACCTGCAGCTGTCGATACACGTCTCGATCGACGCGCCCGATGAGCTACACGACGCGCTGCGCGGCTCGCACGGCCTGTTCGAGCTAGCCGAGCAGACCGTGCGCCGGCTGCGCGGGATGGACCGGAGGCTGGAGGTCACGGTGCAGACCACGATCGGGCCGGACAACCTCGCTGCGCTGCCCGGGCTGAACGCGCAGGTGCGGCGGCTGGGGGTGCCGCACAAGCTGCAGCTGCGGCGCGGGCCGGGCGAGGTGTTCGAGCTGCCGCCGGACATCGCCGGGCCCTGGCCCACCGCGCCGAGCCTGGACGAGCCAGGACGCCGCGCCGCGATCCGCGCGGCGGAACAGATCTATCGCGGGGAGCGCTCGCTCGCGGCGCACCGCCAGCTCGCGGTGATGCGGCTGGCCTACCGCGTGATCGCGGCGGGACGGCGTCCCGTGCCCTGCACGGCCGGGCGCTTCGACGCGGTGCTGTGGCCCGAGGGGGGGCTTTCGGTGTGCGAGGCCACGCAGCCCTTTGCCGACCTCGCGGCCGAAGGACTGGATCTGGGCCGCGCCTGGCTCTCGGCCGCCGCGCAACTCGCTCGCGAGCAGACGCAGGGCTGCGCCTGCACCCTGCCCTGCCACCTCACCACGTCGACGGCTCACGACCGGCGGGGGATCCTGGCGCTGCTCAAGGGATAGAAGTGCAGGCTAGAGGATCAGCTCAACCTTGACCATCGAGACCTTCTCCAGGTCGGCGTCGACGAGCAGGTCCTCGGGCACGCCCACTACGCCGGGCTTGCCGCCGCTCTCGCCGACCTTGCCATGGGCGCCGCGCAGACCGCCGAGCAGCCAGTTGGTGTGGGCGAGAAAGATCTGGTCGCCCTCGTTCGCTCGCAGCCGTTCGAGATCGTCGGGATGCAGCCGCACCGGCGGGCGTCGCAGGTGGAAGTCGTCCTCGACCTCCTCGGCCTTCATCGGCGCGGCCGAAAGCCTCTCGACCGCGAGCACGATCCGTTCGCCGCGCTGATGGTTGGCCTCGGCGCCCTTGTACCTGCGCCGCGCCTCGTCCAGCGTGCCCCAGACCAGGCCGGCGATCTTCTTGATATCCGCCGGCTTAGCGATCAGGCCGGCGACGATGCCGATCACGGCCGAGCAGAACACACCGTACAACGCCCGCTGGTAGGCCCAGGCGTGGAAGTACTCGCCGCCGCGAGCCACGCCGTGGCTGAACGGCGCGATCAGATCCGGATAGACAATCGAGGCGATGATGCACACCGATCCGCCGAGGATCGTGGCAAAGGCGGCCTTGGCCGAGAAACGCTTCCACAGGATGGCGAACACCAGCGCCACGGCCAACGGCGGACTGATCGCCGCGGTGAAGGCGCCGTGTGCGGCGTAGATCGACTTGAACGAGGCGTACACCGGCACCATCACGATGCCGATCACGGCCACCAGGATCGAGATCCAGCGGGCCACCTTGAGGTAGTGCTTGTCCGACGCGGTCTTCCTCACGTAGAGCCGGTAGATGTCGTTGACCGCCACGGCCGAGGCTGCGTTGATCAGCGTGTCGGCCGTTGACATCAGCGCGGCGGTCAGCGCGGCCATCACGAAGCCGAACACGCCGGGCGAGCAGATGATGTTCGACACCACCACGAAGACCTGCTTGGGGTCGGTGTCCGCGGGTAGCATCCCGGCGGTGACCATCGCCCGGCCGATCCAGCCGGCGTTGCTCACCGCCACCGCGGCCAAGATCTGCAGCCCCAGCAGCAGGGCGATCGCCGCCTTGCGTCCCTCGCGGGTGGAGCGCACGGCGAGGAAGCGCATGATCATGCCCTGGTTGATGAAGTAGGCGAACATCGACTGGGCCACACCATCCTGCCACAGCACGCCGACGAAGTTGAACTCCGGCGGGTCGTTGAAGGCGTTCAGCGGCAGGCGGTACATCTCGGCCGGCACCAGGTTGGCCCAGAAACCGCCCTTGGGCGCGAGGTACGCGATACCCAGGCCGAACAGCAGGAATCCCGCGAACAGCAGCAGCAGGCCCTGGACCAGGTCGGTCATGATCACCGAGGTCTGCCCCCCCGCGGTGACGTATATCGCGCTGATCACAGCCACCACGATCGCGGCGAAGTACAGATCCCAGCCGAGCATCGCCTCCAGCGCGATGCCCAGGGTGAGAAAGTTGATGCCGATGTAGCCCACGAGATAGACCAGCATGATCGCGGTGACCAACCCGCGGACCTTGCGCGAGAAGCGCCGCTCGAAGTACTCCGGCACCGAGGTGACCCGCGAGAAGTAGATCACCGGCAGCCAGATGAACATGAAGATCGGCATCCAGAACCAATCATTGGTGTAGCTCATCGACGAGGCGAGGCCGTGGGTGAATGCCACGTGCGAGTACTTGATGAAGCTGTACGACCCGACCGTGGTGGCCACGAGCGAGAAGGCCACGATCCACCAGGCGAAACGCTGCCCGCCGAAGAAGAAGTCCTTGGTGCTCTTGGTGAACCGCCCGAAGATCGAGCCGAAGCCCAGGATCAACACGAAGTAGCCGATGATGATCCCGTAGTCGAGTGCGGTGCCGACTACCTGATGCTCGCCCTCCATCTCACCACCCCGAAGCGACGAACTGGAAGAAGCCGTGACCGATGGCGTAGAGCACGAAGCCTCCCACCAGCACGAGGGCGTTCCGCCTCGTCCGCCGGCTCTTCAGGCCCACGTCGCCCTGCTTGATGGTGAAGATCAGGCCGACAAAGAAGATCGCCCCCATCACCAGGTAGAGATAGAGATAGCAGAGTAGTCCTTCGCTCATCCCGCCTCCCGTTCCAGCGCGAAGATATCGAACAGCGCCCGCCCCACGGCGTCCGAGTCGTGGTCGCCGATCACCCGATCCGCGCGCTGCACCGCGCCAGGGTGTCCGTCGCCCGGCGCCACGCCCAGGCCGGCCAGCTCGAGCAGCTCCAAGTCGTTCAGGTTGTCGCCAAAAGCCACCACCTCGGACGGCGCCAGCCCGGCGTGCCGCAGGGCCACGGCAAGCCCTCCACCCTTGGTCACCCCCGGGGCCAGCACCTCGACGTACTCGGGCTCGGAGCGCACCACGGTCGGCCGCTTCGGCCCCGGCGCGCCGCGGTCGACCTCGGCCTTGAAGGCGTCGCACTGCTCGGGCGTACCGATGCACAGCAGCTTGACCGGATCGCGGTCGAGCAGGCGGTCCAGCGACTCGACCCGTTGCGGGTCGCTGCCGTCCTTGACCATCGATCCCAGGGCCCGTTCGTCCAAGCGCTCCACGAACAGGTCGTCGCCGAGATAGTAGTTGATGTGCAGGCCGTGACGGCGCGCCGCCTCCACGCCGAACGTGGCCTGGGCCAGCGGCAGGAGCACCTCTTCCAGTGTCCGGCCGCTGGTCGGATCGGTCACGCGCGCGCCGTTGTACAGCACCAGCGGCAGGTCGGCGGCTATCGCCTCGGCAAAGGGCCGCGCCGAGCGCCACATCCTCCCGGTGGCCAGCGAGCGGCCGAAGCCCTGCTCGCGCATGCGGTGAATCGCGGCCACGGTCAGCGGATGAAAGCGCCGGTTCGAGTCAACCAACGTGCCGTCCACGTCGAAGAATGCGGCGCGGAAGCGCGTCTCAGCTGCGGTCAAGCATCACCCGCTTCCCCTGCGCGAGCACGCTCTGCCGCACCGCCTCGATGAGCATCACCGCGCGCAGCCCGTCGTGAGCGGTGACGGCGGGTTCGCTCTCGGTGTCCAGCGCGGCGAGAAAGGCCGTGTCCTCGGCCTCGTAGCCCCAGCGCTCCTCGAAAGATACGGTCCGGCAGTCCAGCGCCTCGACCGGCCAGTCCAGCCCCGGCAAGAAACGCAGCTTGTCCACGGCCTCGGTCACCAGCGAGGCACGGTCGCCGTACAGCTCGACGCTCTCGCAGGGCGGCATCCATCCCGCGTGCGCGCAGGAATGAAAGGTCGCAACCAGGCCGGACTCGAACTCGAGCAGCATCGCGTAGTCGTCGGTCTCGTCGTAGCGGTTCGAACGCCCCAGCGCGCGCACGGCGTCGATCTCGCCCAGCAGGTAGCGCATCAGATCGAGCAGGTGGATCGTGCTCTCGTAGAGGAAGCCGCCGGTCAGCGAGCGGTCGCCGACCCAGCGGGGTCGCTCCAGCTCGCCGCGGTTGATCTTCACGTGCGCGGCATCGACCACGAAACCGTGCTCCAGCCGGCGCCGGGCCGCGGCGTACACCGGAGCGAAGCGGCGGTTGAAGCCGACCTGGAGCCGGGCACTCGAGGCCTCGGCCGCCTCGACCACCCTGCGGGCATCGTCCAGATTCGTGGCCATCGGCTTCTCGCAGAACACGTGAATCCCGCGCTCGAGCAAGGCGCACGCCGCATCGGCGTGTTCCGTGTTGGGCGTGCAGACGAAGACCGCGTCGGGCTGCAGCTCCAGGAGCCGCTCGAGGTCCGGGACGACCCGGCCGCCGTGCGTCGCGGCCAGGGACTCGGCCCGGCCGGCGTCGGCGTCAAGCGCGCCCACGATCTCGACACCGCCGGATCGGGCGAGGATTCCGGCGTGGCACCGGCCCATCTGGCCGGCGCCGAGGAGACCGATCCTCACCAGAGCCCCCCGTCCTGCAGAGCGGTTACCGTGGCCTGATGCGCCTCGCGCGCCACCCGTCCCGGGTCGCGCTCCCAGTACTCGGGCCGGAACAGCTCCACGCTGGCCGGTCCGGCGAATCCGACCTGGCGCAGGCGGATGAAGATCTGCCCCAGCGGCAGCACGCCCTCTCCCGGGTACAGCCGGTGCGCGTCCGAGAGCTCCTCTAGCGGACGATCCTCGGCGTCGTTGATGTGCAGCACGGCCAGGCGCTCGGCTGGCACGCGCTCCACGTCGACGAGGTCGCTCCCGCCGACGTGGAAATGGAACACGTCGATCACCAGGCCCAGATCGTCGCGACCGGCCGCGTCCAGCACCTCGAGCGCCGCGCCCAGCGTCCGGATCGCATTGTCCTCCCAGCCGATGAACTCGAGGGCGATCTTCATCCCGTGGGGCGCGGCGAGTTCGGCGAGCACCACCAGCTCCCGCGCCGCCTCCTCCACGGCTTCGAGGTCTGACACGCCCGCGCCCTTGGCGCCGGGCACGGCGATGAGCCAGGAACAGCCGATCTTTCCGCCGATCTCGCATAGCTGGCTGCAGCGTTTGCGGATCGCCTCCGTCGTCTGGCCCTCGGGCGGGTACACGAAACCCTCGAGGGCGTTGATCGACAGCGGGCGGATCCCGGCGGCGACGAACCGCGCTGCAAGATCTGCGACCGAATGCTCGGCCAGGAAGCGGTCCATCTTGTCGTCGCGCAGCTCCAGCAGATCGTAGCCCGCGGCCGCGGCGACCGAGAGATCCGTGGTCAGATCGGAGGGTTTCGTGGTCGCTCCGTTGAGACCGAGTTCCATGCCTCGCCTCCCTGCGCGATGTGAGCGGATCCTATGCGATTGCCGGCCGCGGAGCAAGGGTTGCGGCTGGGCCGCGGCCTGTGACACACTACCCCCGGCTACACCGCATCGGGGGTGCCGCAATGACCCGAACACCTGTTGCGATCCTGGCGCTGCTGCTCGCCGCTCCCGTGGCGGCCGAGACCGAGCCGAACAACGCCTGCCCCAGCACGGACGAGATCGTGCTCGACGCCAACGGCCTCGGCGTCACCACTGGTGAGGTATCCCCCGCCGACCAGTTCGACTACTTCAAGGTCGTGCACCAAGTGGACGAGCCCTCGGGTGACCTGGACGTCATGCTCAGCACTAGCGGATATGGTATCCAGTACTTCTGGGTCTACGATGACACCTGCACCCGGGTTGGCTTCTTCACGCAGTACACCGATAGCTATACCGGTCCACCGGGCACGTACTACCTGATGCTGCAGATCGACACACGACAGACACAGGCCGTGCCGTACACGTTGACCGTTCACTCCCATCCCACGCCGGTGCGCCAGGTGCAGCAGGTCACGGTCGTTCAGGCCTCCACCGACCCGGTGCAGCCCGGCGAGGAGAAGACTCCGATCCTGCGCCTAGCCGTGGACGTGCAGGGAGATCTGGGCGATCCGGTGCTGCAGAGCCTGACCGTGACCTCGGGCAACGACGACGACGGAGACGTGGCTCTCGTGCGCCTTTATCGCACCTCGGACGAGCACTTCTCCAGCCGCTACCAGTTCGGCACACCCGCGGCTTTCGAGGGCGGAACCGTCACGATCGCCGATATCGGACTCGAGTGGACCATGGAGAGCATCAAGTACGTGTGGGTGGCGTACGACATGGCCGAGGACGCGACCTTGCTCAACCATGTCGACGCTTCGATCAGCGGTCCCGAGGCCTTCGTGATCGACGGCCAGGTGGACGATTTCCCGGTGGACAATCCGAACCCGGACGGCAACCGCCTGATCCTCGGCGCCAACAGAAGCGCCTGCACCGATGACAGCGAGTGCGCGACGAACATCTGCAACGACGGCTTCTGCTGCGTGTCACGCGACTACACCTGCTGCGGCGAGAAGGCCGACTGCGGCGAGGAGGTCTGCGTCAACTTCTGCGGCAGCGAGGGTACCTGCCAGTACTTCCCGGACACGTACGAGTGCGGAGCCGCGACCTGCGAGGCCGACGTCGAGACCCCGGCGCCGCTCTGCGACGGGGCCGGGACCTGCGTGGCGCAGGTCCCGATCGCCTGCGAGCACGGCTGCGACGGCGATCACTGCGCATCCGGAGACTCGGACACGGACACCGACTCGGACACGGACACCGACTCGGACACGGACACCGACTCGGACACGGACACCGACTCGGACACGGACACCGACTCGGACGCCGACACCGACTCGGACGCCGACACCGACTCGGACGCCGACACCGACTCGGACGCCGACACCGACTCGGACGCCGACACCGACTCGGACGCCGATACCGACTCGGACGCCGACACCGACTCGGACGCCGATACCGACTCGGACGCCGACACCGACTCGGACACGGACACCGGACTGCAGAGCTGTGCCTCGGCCGGGGGCACCTGCATGGAGGGCGAGTTCTGTCCGGCGGGGTACGGGCCCGGAGACAACCCGGGCTGTGGCGCCAACGAGATCTGCTGCCTGCCCATCGGCGGCGGCTCCAAGGACGGTTGCAGCGCTGGCGGGCCGTCCGCGAACCCGATCCTGGCCCTGCTCCTGGGCCTGCTGGCCCTGCTCGGCAGGGGGCTTGCCAGGAGCCGGGGATAAGGCTAGAGTCAGCCCCCGATTTAGAACCGGGGGAAAAGCATGGGATTCTGGGACAGCCTGACCAGCGCCGAGCTGTTCTTTCTCACCTGCGCCACGATCGGCGGCACCGTGTTCATGGTGCAGCTGGTGCTGCTGTTCACCGGCGTGATCGGCGACGTGGACGGCGACGCGGACGGCGACTTCGACGCGGACCACGACGTGGACGGGGACGGCGACGTGGCCGCGCACGCGGGCGCGGACTTCAGCTTCAAGCTGCTCTCGCTCCAGGGCATCACCGGCTTCCTGATGATGTTCGGCCTGATCGGCCTGGCCATGCTGCGCCAGTTCCAGACCGGCCTCGTGGCCTCGATGATCGGCGGCGTGGCGTCCGGTCTGATCACGGTGTACCTGATCAGCTGGCTGTTCACGCTGTTCCGGCGGATGCAGCACAGCGGCACGATGAACCTGAACAACGCGGTGGGCCAGGAGGGCAAGATCTACCTGACCATCCCGCCGGACGGCGAGATGGGCAAGGTGCAGGTCGCGATCCAGAACCGGCTCAAGGTGATGGACGCGGTCAGCGAGAACAAGTCCGAAATCAAGACCGACACGCGGGTCCGGGTGGTCGGGATAACCAGCGGCAACATCCTGGTGGTCAAGGCGCTCTAGGGCCGCTCGGAGCCCGGCGCCTCTCCAGAAGGAGGTCTCATGAGTGAAGCACCACTGTTCCAGATCGGCATCATCGTCCTCGTCGTCTTCGTGGCGATGCTGTTCATCTTCCTGGCGCGGCGGTACAAGCGCTGCCCGTCGGACAAGATCCTCGTGATCTACGGCAAGGTCGGCGCCGGCCAGTCGGCCCGCTGCATCCACGGCGGCGGTGCACTGGTGATCCCGCTGTTCCAGGATTACAGCTACATGGAGCTGACCCCGATCACGATCAACATCCCGCTGCAGAACGCGCTGTCGATGCAGAACATCCGCATCAACGTGCCCAGCACCTTCACCGTCGGCATCAGCACCGAGCCGATGATCATGCAGAACGCGGCCGAGCGCCTTCTCGACCTGCCGGCGCGACGCATCGAGGAGATGGCGCGGGAGATCATCTTCGGTCAGCTCCGTCTCACCGTGGCCTCGCTGACGATCGAGCAGATCAACCAGGACCGTGAGAGCTTCCTCACCTCGATCCGCAAGAACGTCGAGCCCGAGCTGAACAAGATCGGCCTCTACCTGATCAACGTCAACATCACCGACATCACCGACGACTCGGACTACATCGAGTCGATCGGAAAGAAGGCCGCGGCCGAGGCGGTCAACAAGGCCAAGGTCGACGTGGCGGTCCAGGTCAAGACCGGCGCCATCGGCGAGGCCGAGGCGGTACGCGAGAAGGACATCCGCGTGGCCGAGAACGTGGCCCAGGCCGAGAAGGGCAAGAAGGCTGCCGAGGCCGACCAGCGGATCTACGTGCAGCAGCAGGAGACCGAGGCCAGCGTCGGCGAGGCCGAGGCGTACCGGGAAAAGGAGATCAAGGTCGCCGAGAACGTGGCCCAGTCCGAGAAGGGCAAGAAGGCCGCCGAGGCCGACCGCCGCGTGTACGTGCAGGGTCAGGAGGCCGGTGCGATCAAGGGCGAGAACGAGGCCAAGGCCAACATCGCCGACTACAACGCGGGCCTGGCGATCAAGGAGGCCGATGCGCTCAAGCGCGGCGAGGTGGCCAAACGCGAGGCCGAGGTCGAGATCCAGAAGGCCGAGGCCAAGGCCGAGCAGGAGCGGCTGACCGCGGCCGAGGTGGTGCGCGAGAGCATCGACAAGCAGAAGGTCGAGATCGCGGCCGAGGCCGAGGCCGAGCGCACGCGGCGCGAGGCCAAGGGTGAGGCCGACGCGGTGCTGCTCAAGTACCAGGCCGAGGCCAACGGCATCCGCCAGGTGCTCGACAGCAAGGCCGCGGGCTACCGCCAGCTCGTTGAGAGCTGCAGCGGAGACGCCAAGTCGGCGGCGACCTTCCTGATGGTGGAGAAGATCGAGGAGATCGTCTCGCGTCAGGTGGAGGCGATCCAGAACCTCAAGATCGACAAGATCACGGTCTGGGACTCGGGCGGCGCGGACAGCGCCGGCTCGAGCACCTCGGGCTTCGTGTCCAGCCTGATCAAGAGCCTGCCCCCGATCCACGAGCTCGCGGGCATGGCCGGCGTGGACCTGCCGGGCTACCTGGGCAGCATGAAGCAAGGAGCCGAAGACGCCAAGGCGCCGACCGTGATGGGCACACCTGTGGAGCCCAAGGGCCCGCCCAAGCCGCCGCCCGCGGTGCGGTAGTCCGGTCTCGGAGCGCTACGCCGGCAACGGCCGCTCCGGAATGTGAAGTAGACTTCTTGGGCCCGGGCTCACTCGCGCTGCGCGCTCGTGGACCTTCCCTCGAGCCGTTGCCGGCGTAGCGCTCCGAGACCGAGGAGACGACCATGCGCATCGTCCGCGAGACCATCGAGCGCGACACCCGGGCCGACACCGACATCCATGACCTGTCCGCCGATGTGGAGCGCATCGTGGCCGGCTCGGGCATTGCCGAGGGCCTGGTGCTGGTGTTCACCCCGGGCTCGACCGCGGGCGTGACGATGATCGAGTTCGAGTCCGGCGCCGTGTCCGATCTGCGGAACGCGATCGACCGCATGGCGCCCACGGGCGAGCACTATGCCCACGACGCGCGCTGGGGCGACGGCAACGGGTACTCGCACGTACGCTCGGCCCTGCTCGGCCCCTCGCTCTGCCTGCCCGTGTCAAACGGGCAGCCCGTGCACGGGACCTGGCAGCAGGTGGTGCTCTGCGACTTCGACAACCGGCCGCGCACGCGCAAGATCGTGGTCCAGGTGATGGGAGAGCCGTAGGCGCGGTTCGCGAGCCTTCCTCACTCCGACCGCCGCAGCGGCCCCAGCGCGCGGACCGGCTCGACGCCCTCGCCGCGCACGGCCACGAACACCTGGAAGCTGGACCCGATCCCGCCCGGAGCGGTCAGCGAGAGCAGCGACATCCGGGTCCGCAGCGCCTCGCGATCCGCGGCCCCGGCCAGCGCGGCGATCCGCTCGGCCGCGCCGAGCGCCAGCGCCGCCTCGACCAGCGGCCGGGTGCCCAGCACCTCGAAGCCCGCGGCCTCGGCCTGGCGGGCCAGGGCGGTGAAGTCCACGCTGGCCGTGATGTCCCGCTCTCCGGGCGCCTCGAGCGGGGAGACGAGCTCGTGGCCCGAGTACGCGCGCACAGTGCCGTTGGGCCGGGCAGGGCCGAACAACGTTGACGCCTCGTCCCCGTAATCGATCAGCAGCAGCAAGCCCACGGGCACGGCCGCGGCCAGGTCGCACAGCAGCGGGCCCGCGGCCGGACGGATCTCGAACACGCAGCCCTCGGGCGGCCGGAAGCCCCACCCGTCGAGCTCGGCGCGCAGCTCCGGCGCCGCGTCACGCTCGACCAGCTCCAGCAGCCGATCATCTCCGAGCGCCACCCGCAGCTCCAGCAGCCGGCCCTGGCGGAGCACCAGCCGCCGCACGGGCAGGGCGTCGATCAGCTCGTTGCCGAGCACCACGGCCGGCGCCGGCGCCCGGGCCAGCTCGTCCAGCCCGGCCCAGCGCACGGTGTCTGCGGCGCGCGCGCCCAGGTTCTCCCGCTGCAGGCCGGCCAGCGCGGCCGAGCGCTCCACGGCCGCCACCTCGACTCCGGAGAGTAGCTCGGGCGCCTCCCGCCCGAGCACCTCGAGCAGGGTCACGAGCAGGCGGCCAGACCCCGGGCCGAGCTCCACGATCCTCGGGCGTGGGATCTCCGGAACCCGCTGGAGCGTCTCCTGGATCTGGGTCGCCAGCAGCAGAGCCAAGCCCGAGCCCAGATCGCCGGCCGTGAAGAAATCGCCCTCGCGTCCCGGCGCACGGCCCCGGCCGTAGTAGCCCGCTGCCGGGTCGTACAGCGCAGCTTCCATGTACTCGGCAAACGAGATCGGTCCGCGCTCACGGACGCACAGCCGCAGCCGCTCCAGGAGCGGTCTCATCCCCCTTCCGGCGCCAGGCGCTCCGGGTCGAGCACGAACAGGGTACGCCCTCCGGACTTGGCGAAGCCGAGCAGTCCGGGGATCGAGGAGAGCGGCGCGTGGAGCGGCCGGATCACACCGTCGACCCGGTCCACCACACGGGCCACGCGATAGGCTCGACGCCCGCGGCCGGTCTCCACCACGATCAGGTTGCGTTCCTCTGTTCCGTTGGGTCGGCCGAGCTCCTCGGCCAGGGAGATCGACTCCAGCCGCTCACCGTCGATCTCGAGGATCTCGGCCGGGTCGTCGTCGAGCCGGTCGTCCTCATCGCCGAGCACGGCCCGGACCGCATGCTGCGGCAGACCGTACATCTCGTCCTCGCCGATGCGCACCAGCACCAGGGAATCGGAGAGAACCGCGGCCGGTAGCCAGAGCGTGAACCGCGAGCCGCGGCCGAGCGCGGTCTCGATCCGCAGCCCTCCGCCCACCGAGCGCACGGCCTCGGCCACCACGTCCATGCCCACGCCGCGTCCCGAGATGCCGTCCGCCTGCTTGGTGGTCGACAGACCGGGCAGGCAGATCAGCTGCAGCTTCTCCTGCTCGGAAAGCTGGTCGGCCTCGGCAGGATCCACGGCGCCCGCCGCGATCGCCTTGGCCGCCACGGCGTCGGCGTCGATGCCCCGGCCGTCGTCCTCGACCACGATCTCGATTCGCGGCCCCCGACGCAGGGCGACAACGCTCAACCGACCCTCGGCGGCCTTGCCCGCGGCTTCCCGATCGGCCACATCCTCCAGGCCGTGATCCACGGCGTTGCGCACCAGATGCACCAGGGGATCGCGCAGGCGTTCCACGATCGTCCGGTCGAGCTCGATGTCACCGACATCGACCTTCACCTCCAGCCGTCTTCCGCGGCTCCGCGCCACGGTCCGGGCCACACCAGGCAAGGCGGCCGAGATGTCGGCCAGCGGACGCAGCCGGGCCTGCGCCACCTCGGCCGAGATGCCCTCGGCGATGGACTCTACCTCGGCCAGCAGGTTGGGCCGGCGCCCCTGCTCGCGGGTGAGCTGCCGAACGGCCGAGGTCAGACTCTCGGAACGGCTGGCCAGTCGTTCGAGCACGGTCACGTCGAGCTTCACCGGCTCCGCGGTCGCCTCCCAGCCCGACTGCGTACGCGGCGGTGTGGGATCCGGGATCGGCACGATGCGCACCCGCAAGTCCTGTCCCATGCCGGACAGCTCCTGCTGCAGCCGGGCCGCGTTCCAGGCCGTGCGAAGATGTAGCACCAGCCGCAGGCCCTGACCGCCGGTCGGCCGCTCGTAGAAGAAGGGGTACGTGCCGAGGAGCAGCCCGGCGTCGGACGCGGCCTTGGCGATTTCGTAGGTCCGTGCCGGCGAGGAGCCCCGCGCGAGCTCCATCTCCACGGTCACCTCGACCGTGCGCTCCGGGCCGGCGGGCCGGCCCTCGGGCGGTGCAGCCGCGCCATCGGCCGCGACCGCCTCCCCCGGCTCCACAACGGAGGTCTCGGGCTCCCCGGTATCTATCGGCGCGCCGCCCGCGGCCGCGACCTCCTCGACCATGGTCGCCAGCTCCTCGGCTACCGCGCGGGCCCGCTCCAGCACCCCGGCTTCCGGAGCCCGTTTCTGATCGCGATAGGGCAGCAGCAGGTCCTCCAGGGCGTGCGCGCGCTCCGAGATCACGGTCTGCCCCATGGCCGCGCTCATCCCCTTGAGGCTGTGCGCGGACCGGAACAGCTCGTTCAACGCGACGTCTCCGCCCTCGCCGGCCTCGAGCGATTCGATCATGCGCTCCATGTTCTGGAGATGATCCCGCGCCTCGGAGAGATAGAGCGCGAGGTACTTGGAGACGTCCATCGCTACCCGGGCCCGATCGGCCGGCCGGCCAGTGCATCACCAACCGCGGTCAGCACCTTCTCCTCGTCGAAGGGCTTGGAGATGAAGCCAACAGCCCCGGCCTGAAGCGCCTGGTTGACGAACTTCTCCTGCCCCAGGGCCGAGCAGCCGAGGATCCGCGCCTCGGGATAACGCTCGCGGATTGTCTGGATCGCCATGATACCGTTGGTCTCTGGCATCACCAGATCCATCGCCACCAGATCCGGGACGAACTTCTCGTACTGATCGATCGCCTCGGCGCCGTTCTGCGCCTCGCCGACCACCTCGTACCCTGCCCGCTCCAGCGAGTCCCGGAGCATCGCCCTGAACATCGCCGTGTCGTCCGCGATGAGAATGCGTGCCTTGCTCACGTTCCCTCCCCCCCCATGGTCGGGTTCATTGCTTGCCCCGTCGCGGAATGCCCAGTTCCTCCCGCAGCCGGGCTACTAGCGCCTCGCCATTGAGCACCCGCACCGGCCAGTTCTCCAGGATGCCGCTGCCCAGCAGGAAGTGTTCCCGGTCCGGCTCCTCCTCGCCCTGCATTGCCAGGCCACCGGGCCCGGCCACCGCCTCTACGGCCAGACCGAGCTCGAGACCCGGCACCTCGAGCACCACCAGCACCGAGTCCCGATCACGGGCCGGCGCCGCGCCCTCGAGCCAGTAGGTCAGGCTAAGCGAAGGCACCGGCCGCCCGCGGATCACCAGGGCCCCGCGGATCTCGGGCGCTGCCCGCGGCACCGGCAGGAACTCGGCCTCCCCCGGGAAGCTGACCACCTCGCGGACCAGCCCGGCGTCGAGGGCATAGTCCTTGTCCCCGGCGCGCAGCAGCAGCCATGTTCCCTCGACCGCTGCTATCAGCTCGACGTCGGCGGTCAATCGACCTCCACGCGCTCGAGGGTGAAGCCCCCGTGCTGGGTCACCTGCCCGACCTCCCGGGCGATGCGGCCGATCGCCTGCTCCAGCTCCTGGGCCAGACGATTCAGCTCGGCCGAGGAGCGCGCCGCCTCGGTGTGACCGCTGCCGACCTCGCCGGTGGCGGCCCGGAGCGCCGCGACCACCTCGTCCACCTCAGAGAGCAGGCCGCGGGCCAGGGTCGTGACCCGCTCGGCCGACTCCTCGGTCTCCTCGGCCAGCCGTCTGAACTCGCCGGCCACCAGGGCGAATCCCCGGCCTGACTCGCCGGCACGCGCCGCCTCCATCGTGGCGTTGATCGCCAGGAGATGTGTTTGGTGCGCCACCCGGGTGATCAGCGCCGCGATCTGCTCCACCTCGACGATCCGGCCCGCCACCTCGGAGACCCGCGTCATCGACGTCTCCAGGCGGTTCAGGCCGTCGAGCAGCTGCCCCATCGAGGCCGTGCCGCCCGGATCGGCGGAGCTCAGCGAAGACGCCGACTCGGCCAGAACGCGGACGCCCTGCTCGAGCCTCCGCGACAGCAGCGGGCCGAGCACGAGAGCAATCACGACCGCCATTGTCAGACCGATCACGGCGGCCAGCCAGGGCATCGGCAACAGCCAGGCTACCAACCAGGTGAACGCAGCCACCAGCACCGAGGCGCCAAGCGTACCGAAAACGATCTTCTTCTGCAGCGAGAGCATGCACAGCCCCCTGCCACTGGTTCAAAACAAGACGCCGGCAGTATAGCCGATCCCTCTTTCAAGGGCCAGCGCTCACTAAGCTTGCGTAGTAACGACGACTCTGGCATCATCGCATCGATGGTTTCCGAAGGTCTGGCTGGGTGGATCCACGAATTCCGAGGTCTCACCGAGACCAAGGTTCGGGTCGGCGTACTTCCGGCAGAGCAAGAGGCGCGCTGGAACGATCTGCGCCTCCAGCTGACCGAGCAGCTCACCGAGATCGCCGAGCAGAATATACCAGAGGACCAGCGGCGGCGGCGCGCCCTGCGCGCCCCGGTTCACTGCGCTGTCACCTTCTGGTATCGCGGCCGCAGCTACCGTGCCCGGGGCTCCGAGCTCTCGGCCAAGGGATTGCTGGTCCGTACCCGTCAGCCGCCGCCCCAGGGCAGCGTGCTCCAGCTGGCGCTCGAGATTCCCTTCAACTCCGAGTCGTTGCTGCTTCGCGCCGAGGTCGCCTGGGTCAGCCCACCGAGCACCGACCCGCCGATGCCGCCGGGCATGGGCGTGAGCTTTCTCGACATCGAGCCCGAGGTGGCCGACATCCTGGAGAGTGCCGTGCTCTCCGAGCTGGGCGCAGAGTGCCTGCGCGGCCGGCTGCCAACGGCGATCAGCGAGCAGCAGGATCCCCGCTCCCGGATCCTGCTCGTCGATGACGACATGCTGTTCCTCTCGATGCAGGGCGACATCCTGACCGAAGCCGGGTACGCGATCCTGACAGCCAAGCGGGCCGAGGAGGGGCTGGAGGTGGTGCTCGACGCCGACCCCTCGGTGGTGCTGCTCGATCTCAACCTGCCGGACATGAACGGCGACGAGTGCTGCCAGGTCCTCAAGGCCAACGCTTCGACCTGCTTCCTGCCGGTGCTGATGGTGACCAGCTCGGACCGGCTCGAGGACGTGCGCCGTTGCTTCGAGGCCGGCTGCGACGACTACCTGGTGAAGCCGGTCAGTCGCGAGGAGCTGGTGGGCAAGGTCCAGGTGGCGGCCGTGGGCCCCGGTCCGGACAACACCGAGCCGCTGCCGGATACTGCCAAGCGTCGACCGCGAGTGCTGCTCGCCGAGGACTCGCGCTTCTTCCGCGCCGCACTCAGCGGCACGCTGGTGCGTAGTGGATACGACGTTGTCACCGCCGAGGACGGCTTCGAGGCGCTGCGGATCTACCTCGAGCAGATCGCCACGATCCAGGCCGCGGTGGTCGACCTCAAGCTGCCGGGGCTCGACGGCTTCCAGGTGATCGAGAAGATCCGGGCCACGCCGGTGGGCCACGATCTGCCGATCCTGGCGATCAGCGCGATCTTCCGCGACCCCAAGGCGGTCGACCGGATGCGCCACGCCGGCGCGCTGGGGTTCCTGCCCAAGGACAAGAACGTCGACGACATCGTGTTCCGGCTGCACAACCTGATGCAGCGCGTGCCCGAGGACTTCACCGGGTACCCCAACGTGCCCTTCTTCGCGCCGGTGCGCTACCGTGAGCCCGGAGAGTCGATCGACTGGGGCGGGTACGGCTTCGGGCTGCGGCCGGACGGGATGTACCTGCGCACGATCGCGCCAAAGCCGATCCACACCCAGCTCGAGATGGTGTTCGATCTCGAGGCGCAGGGGCGGATCGAGGTCAAGGGCAAGGTGCTCTGGGCGCGGCACTTCGGCGGGCCCGAGATGGAGCGCCAGCCGCCCGGGATGGCCGTGGCGTTCCAGGAGCTGTCCGCCAAGTCGGCGGCCGCGATCCAGGACTTCGTGTCTACCAATCTCGTGGTGGGTTAGCCTGCCCCGCCGACCAGCGCCTTGTCCACGGCCATCAGCACCCGATCCCGATCGAGCGGCTTGCACAGGTAGTCCACGGCCCCGGCCTCGAGCGCCTGGCTGATGAATTTCTCGCCGTCCAGGGCGCTCAAGACCACCACCGGCAGGCCGGGCACCGTCTCGGCGATATTGCGCAGCACGTGCAGTCCGGCCATGCCAGGCAGCACCAGATCGAGCGTCACCAGGTCGGGCCGCTGCTCCTGGAACAGGGCCACCGCTCCGGTCCCGTCCTCGGCTTCGCCGACAACCTCGTGACCCGCGCCCTCCAGCCACCGGCGCAGGTTGCTCCGCACGTTGGCCGCGTCATCTACGATCAGGATCCGCGCCCTCTTGGCCATGCTCAATCACCCTCTCCGGCGGCCTCACCCGCGGCCGTGACGGACGCCTTGCCCGCAGGCTGGGTGAAGGGCAGCAGCACCGTGAACTGGGTGCCGCGTCCCACCGCGCTCTTGACCAGGATCCGCCCGCCGTGCGCCTCCACGAAGGACCGCGCGATGGATAGCCCCAGGCCGGCGCCGCCGTACCCGCGCGTGGTGCTGCTGTCGACCTGGTAGAATGAGAGAAAGACCTGGTCCAGCTTGCCCTCGGGGATGCCGATCCCGGTGTCGAGCACGGTCAGCCGCAGCCAGGGCACCGAGCCGCCGCCGAATATCGCGGTCGCCTCGTCCGCCGGATCGGCCGCCGGCTCGTCGTACTGGTCTCCCACCACGGCCACGCGCCCGCCCTCGGGCGTGAACTTGACGGCGTTGGACAGCAGGTTCACCAGCACCTGGCGGATCTTCTCCCGATCCGCGATCAGCGGCCGGAGGTTCTCGTCCGTCCGCACGTCGAGCTGCACGGTCTTCTTACCGGCCTGGGGCTTGACCGCCTCCAGTGCCTCACGCAGCACGTCATCGACCTTCATCTCGGACAGGGCGAGCTGGAGGTTGCCGGCTTCGACCTTGGCCACATCGAGAATGCTCGAGATCAGCGACAGCAGCTCCTCACCCTTGTTCATGATCGTGGTCAGATAGCTCTGCTGCTCCTCGTTGACCGGACCGGCCAGGGACTCGTGCAGCATCTCGCTGTACCCGATGATCGAGGTCAGCGGCGTCTTCAGCTCATGGCTCACCGTGGCGAGGAAGTTCGACTTCATCCGGTCGAGCTCCTTGAGCTGCTCGTTGGCCTCGGCGAGCTCGCGGTTCTGCGCCTCCAGCTTGGAGTAGGAGGCCGCCAGCGACTCGACATGCATGCTGGACGTGAGCAGGGACTTGTACCCGGAGAACAGCACCGAATCGACAACCTTGCCGAACAGCCGAGCCAGATCCGCGGCCCGCTCGTCGTCCAGCAGCGGGAGCTCGGCTCGCATCTCGAGCAGAGCTTTCTGGTCGAGCGCCTCTGGAGGATCCGACACGGCAGCGGCCTCCTCGGGCAGGTACGGTCCGAGGATGATGCGGCCCAGCACCCTGGCATCGTACTCGATCGGCAGCAAGGCGTAGTGGCAGCCCGTGAAACAGCCAATCCGTCGGGCGCCTCCGGCCAAATCGATGCTCTTCACCTGCTCCACCGCATCGGTGCAGCGCGCCTTGCCGCCCGGCGTGCGGTGGATCAGGTCGCACATCTCGCGGGCCCCGCGGATATCGACCACCTTCTTGCCCTTCGAATCGAGGACGCGCAGCCCGACGCGATTATGCGAGGCAAAGGCCTCGCAGACCTCCTGGAAGCCGACTGGATCGATCAGCTCGGCCAGCCGGGGTTCGCGCTGGAGCACCGACTCGCGCAACGTTTCTCCGCCCTAGTCCCCGCCGCCCTCGATCTCGAGGGAGCGGAACACGTGACCGAGGAAGACCTCGCGGGTCAGACCGAACTTGGCCCCGAGATCGTGCTTGCGCTCCAGGGAGGCCCAGGTCAGCCCGAGCAGACCGGCCAGGGTCTTGATCACGCCCTTGCCCTGGAGCGCTATCGCCGGGTAAATCGGATGCTGGCTCTTCTGCTTCGCGCTCTCGACCTCCTCCGGCGACATTGCGTCTGGCAGATCGAGCTTGTTGAACTGGATCACGATCGGCATGTCGCCCCGCGCGAAACCGTTCAGCTTGAGATTGACCATCAGGTTGTTGAAGCTCTCGATGTTCTCCTGCTGCTTCTCGTGCTGGGCGTTGGCGATGAAGGCCACGGCGTCGGCGCCGACGAGCACGACACGCCGCGTCGAGTCGTGGATCACCTGACCGGGCACGGTGAACAGCTTGATCTTGACCGACAGATCGTTGGCCGTTTGAAAGAAGAGCGGCAGCAGATCGAAGAAGATCGTCCGGTCGTCCTGGGTGTCGAGAGTGATCATCTTGCCCCGGTGCTCGGGGTCTACCAGAGAGTGCACCGCCAGCAGGTTGGTGGTCTTCCCGGAAAGCGCCGGGCCGTAGTACACGACTTTGATCGTGACTTCGCGCTCCTGGATGTTGAACTGGACCATCTGAAATTGCGACCTCTCGCCGTCAGCTCGAGCGGCTGCCGTCACCCTCTTGCGATACCAGTGCCGCATCGACCGCCTCGGCCACGCGCTCGGTGAAGACGAACTGGAGCTTGCGCTTGAGGTGCGCCGGCACCTCCTCGAGATCGTTCTCGTTCCCCTTCGGCAGCACCACCGTGGTACACCCGGCGCGGGCCGCGGCGAGCAGCTTCTCCTTGACGCCGCCGATCGGCAGGATCCGCCCGCGCAGGGTGATCTCGCCGGTCATCGCCACATCGCGGCGCACCGGCCGCCCGGCGGCGGCGGAGATCAGCGCCGTCGCCATGGTCACCCCGGCGCTGGGCCCGTCCTTGGGGATCGCGCCAGCCGGGACGTGGATATGGACCTCCCGGTTCTCGAACCACTCCGTCTCGATGTCGAACTGCTCCACACGCGAGCGGGTATAGGATAGCGCCGCCTGGGCCGACTCCTTCATCACGTCGCCGAGATGACCGGTGAGCAACAACGATGACTTGCCCTTCATCGCCGTCACCTCGACGTGTAAGATCTCGCCGCCGTACTGGGTCCAGGCCATGCCGGTGGCCACGCCCACCTCGTCCTTCTCGAACCAGGCCGTGTCGTCGTGCCGCGCCGGGCCGAGGAACTTGCGCAGGTTGCCCGCGGTAATCCGGAAGGGCTTGGTCCGGCCCTCGGCCACCTTGCGAGCCACCTTGCGGCAGACTCGCGCGATCACCCGCTCCAGGTTGCGCAGCCCCGCCTCGCGGGTGTACTGCAGGTTCGCCGCCTTGAGCGCCGAGTCCGAGAAGCTGATGTGCTCCGCGGTCAGCCCGTTCTCGTCGAGCTGCTTGGGCACGAGGAACCGGCGGGCGATGTGCAGCTTCTCCTCCTCGGTGTAGCCGGAGAGCTGGATCACCTCCATCCGGTCCTTGAGCGCCGGCGGGATCGGGTCGAGCAGGTTGGCCGTGCCGATGAACATCACGTTGGAGAGGTCGAAGTCCAGATTGAGGTAGTGATCGCGGAAGGCGAAGTTCTGCTCCGGATCGAGCACCTCGAGCAGCGCCGCCGCCGGATCGCCCCGGAAATCGGCGCCGATCTTGTCCATCTCGTCCATCATGAACACCGGGTTGTTCGACCCGGCCTGCTTGATGCCCTGGATAATGCGGCCCGGCATCGCGCCGACATAGGTCCGCCGGTGCCCGCGGATCTCGGCCTCATCACGTACGCCGCCGAGCGACAGCCGGAAGAACTTGCGGCCCAGCGCGCGGGCGATCGACTTGCCGAGCGAGGTCTTGCCCACGCCCGGGGGGCCGACGAAGCACATGATCGGCCCCTTGTTGTCCTTCTTCAGCTTGCGCACGCCGAGGTACTCGAGGATGCGCTCCTTGACCTTGTCCAGGTCGTAGTGATCCTCGTCTAGCACCTGCTGGGCGGCCTTGATGTCGAGCTTGTCCTCGGTGGTCTTGGCCCAGGGAACCTCGACGAGCCAGTCGAGATAGGTCCGGATCACCGAGGCCTCGGCCGACTCCTGATGCATCTGCTCCAGGCGCTTGAGCTGCTTCTCGGCCTCTGCCGCGGCGGCCTCGGGCAGGCCCGCCTCGTCGAGCTTCTGCCGGTAATCCTCGATCTCCTCGGCCTTGCCGTCGGACTCGCCGAGCTCGTTCTTGATCGCGCGGAGCTGCTCCCGCAGGAAGTACTCGCGCTGGGTCTTGCTCATCTCCTCCTTGGCCTGCGACTGGATCTTGGCCTGCATCTGCAGGACCTGAACCTCCCGGGTCAGCGTGTCGTTGACCAGGCGCAGCCGCGCCACCGGATCGAGCGTCTCGAGGATCTCCTGGCTATCCTTGACCTTGAGGCCGAGGTTGCTGGCCACGAGATCGGCCAGCCGGCCGGAGTCGGTGATCGAGGAGAGGATCAGCAGGATGTCCGGCGAGAGGATCTTGCCGATCGAGATGATCTTCTCCAGGTTCTCCTTGACCGAGCGCATCAGCGCCTCGATCGCCGGCGCGGCGGCGGTGACCGGCGGCTCCTCGACCTTTCCGACGTTGACATGGAAGGCCGGCTTCTCCTTGAGGAACCGCTCGATCTTGCCCTTGACCAGCCCCTGCACCAGGATCTTGATCCGCCCGTCGGCCAGCTTGCGCATGCGCATGATCAGCCCGACAGAACCATAGCGGTATATTTCGTCGGGATCGGGATCGTCCTCGGCCATCTCCTTCTGCGCGGCGAGGAAGATCAGCCGGTCGCCGGACAGCGCCTCGTCGACCGCGGCGATCGACATCTCGCGGCTGACGAACAGGGGGACGATCATGTAGGGGAAGACCACGAGGTCCCGCACGGGCAGCAGCGGCAGATCCTCGGGTATCTCGAAATGCTCTTGTTCGTCCACGTTCATCTTGTCGCCTCAGCCGACGGTGATCTGGATCTTCCGACCACGACGCTCACGAATCTTGGGCAACCGGATGGTGAGCACACCCTCCGAGAAGGTGGCCTCCACCCGGCTCATGTCCCCGGCGGCCGGCACCTCGACGATGCGCCGAAAGGCTCCGAACTCCCGCTCGGCGCAGAGGAAGCTCGCCCGCCCCTCGGTCCCGTCCTTGGCCTTGGTTCCCTCGAGGATCAGCACGTCGCGCAGGGCAGAGAGGGTGAAGTCCTCCCGCCGGATGCCGGGCAGCTCGGCCACGATGACGAACTCATCGTCCCGCTCGAAGATATCGACCGGGATCTCGAAGGCGCCGCCCTCCTTGCCCTCGCGGCCCGTCTTCTGATCGAAGAACTCCTGGAAGATCTTGTCGATCTCCTGACGGAAGTAGAGCAACTTCTCAAGCGTCTCATCGGGCATTGGCTTCATGACGTCCCCTGGCCAAACCGACCCAGCGCGCGCATCATAGCCCACGGCCCCCGGGTTGGCAACGCCTACGAGCCTGCGCGCACAGGTTGACCCTGGCGGGCCGCGCCTGATACGAGGAATGAAGATGCTGGCCAGAGGACTCATCGCCGCCGCCGCGCTTTTGCTGCTCTTCTGGGCGCGCGCCTTCTTCCGGGCCCGGGCGGTGCTCGGCGGCGAGTTCGGGCTGGGGCCCGAGGACGCCACGCCCGCCGGCGAGGACGCGCCACCGGTCTCGATCGTCTTGCCCGCGCGCAACGAGGAGGACAACATCGAGGGCTGCGTGCGCTCGCTGCTCGCCTCGCGCTATCCCGAGTTCGAGGTGGTGGTGGTCGACGACAACTCCGAGGATCGCACCGCCGAGGTCGCCGCCTCCCTGGCCCGGGGCGAGGAGCGCCTGGTCCTGGTCGCCGGCCAGCCCCTGCCCGACGGCTGGTGCGGCAAGACCCACGCCCTGGACCAGGGCGTGGCGCGCGCGCGTCACGACTGGCTGCTGATGACCGACGCCGACACCACCCACCACCCGGACGGCCTGGCCGCGGTGATCGGCGCGGTGCGAGGTCGCAAGCTGCAGGCGCTGTCGCTGTACCCGCGGCTGGCCTGCCACAGCTTCTGGGAGCGGCTGGTCCAGCCGTCGATCGCGGCGCTGATCGAGAACTTCATGCCGCTCACCCGCGTCAACGATCCGGGCGACCCGCTGACCTGGGCCAACGGGCAGTACTTCCTGGTGCACCGCGAGGCGTACGAGCGCGCCGGCGGCATGCAGGGGGTGCGGAGCAGGGTGCTCGAGGACGTGGCCTTCGCGTACGCGCTGAAGCAGAAGGGCGTGCGCTATCAGCTGCTCGTGGCCGACCGGCTGTTCACCACGCGGATGTACTCCTCGCTCGGCGAGATCGTGGAGGGCTGGTCCAAGAACCTGTTCCTGGCCATGCGAAGACAGGTCCCGCTGGCGCTGGGCGTGGCCCTGTTCGCCCTGCTCACCACCTGGCTGCCCCTTGGCGGGCTTTGCGCCGGAGTCGCCCTGCTCGCCGGCGCGGCCGGTGGGGGCGGGATGAACGCCGCAGCGCTCGGTCTCGGCGGGCTCGGCGTTCTGCAGTACCTGCTCGTGCTGTCGACCCAGGCCTTCGTGCGCTCGCGGATCAAGCTCTACCCGCGCTACGCCCTGCTCGCACCCCTGGGCGCCCTGATCTCGGCGTACATCATCCTGCTCTCGGCCTGGAAGCACCGGGTGCGGGGCCAGGTGACCTGGAAGGGGCGGACCTTCACCGACCGCTGACCGTTCTCCGGCGCCGGCCGACCACCAGCAGCAGGACCAGGGCACCGAAGCCGCCGGCGCGCCCTGCCCCGCCGCAGCCGCAGCCGTCGTCCTCGCTCCGGTCCTGCCGGCAGCTGCAGGACTCATCGGCGTCGGCGTCGGCGTCGGCATCGGCGTCGGGTGCAGCCTCGGGGTCGGGGTACTTGTCCGGATGCAGCAGGAACAGGATCTTTCGCGCGATCTGCTCCCGCGCGTCGAGCAGCACGCTCTCGTCGATGGTCCACGGCTGGCGCTCCGGGCAGTACCCGCCCTCGATCGTGCAGTCCTCGACGAAGAAGTCGCCGAAGCGGGTGTACGCCCGGCTCACCTGGGCCTGGGCGTACTCCCCGCCGCCCAGCGACTCGGCCAGCCGGAACATCTCCCAGTCCTCGAGCCCGTCGCGGATCTGCTTCAGCCGGTAGCTCACGATCGGCCCGTCGACAGCGAGCCAGTCCGGCGAGCCCTTGGGTGCTGCGGTGCCGTCGTGATCGCCCGGGTAGAGCAGGAAGCCGTCGCCGTTGCGCGCGCCCAGGTCGCCGAACTGCTCCACGTTGAGCAGCACGTTCCACGGATCCTCGTCGACCCAGTACGTGACCCGCCAGAACAGGAAGCCGGTGGCCCGCTCGAACCACGTGCCCCACTTGACGATCCTCGGCTCGAAGCCGATCGCGGTGTCGATGTCGTACCCCGCGTACGGCGGCGTGTTGGCGTTGCACACGTAGAACCACAGCTCCTGGCCGCGGGTCAGGCACTCGGCGTACTCCTCCCGGCCAGCCATCTCGCCGCCGAGATAGAACCAGTCCTCGTAGCGCGGGGTCACCGGGCACCAGATGCCGGTGATATCCGCGATGATCTCGTGCCAGGGGCTCGTCACCAACACGCGGCCGGCCCACAGCTCGGTGTGACGGAACAGCAGATCACCGTCGCGCTTGATCCGCTCGTACTTCTCGGTGCCGCCGCCGATCCAGGGCTCGTCATGGGCATAGATGTACGTCTTGTCCCACCAGCCCCGATCTTCGAGATGCTCGGCAAAGGCCTTGGCCGCCACGGCGTACTGCTCGTCGGTCATCGAGCCGGTGCCGCTGCCCGGCTTGAAGTGGCCCACGTTGAAGCGGGCCACGCCAACGCCGTCTCCGAAGCGCTCACCCGTGATCCACGGCTCCACGTACGCGTCGTACCCGGTCCAGTCCACGGGGGCCAGGCTGCCCCCGGCGTCGAACTCGAACTCGACCGGCCCGCGCACCGTGGTGATGTCCACGCGGTGCTCGTGCAGGGCTTCGATGTACCGGTCGCGGATCGTCTCGTACTCCGGTGCCACGTCAGGGCCCGGGCCGCCATGAAAGGCGCGCGTGTCGCCCATGCCGAAGCCAAACGACGTGCCGATGGTGCGCTCGGCCGGGATGTCGAACTCCCAGACCTCGATTGTCAGCGGGATCTCCACCGAGTCCCGGTCAATCGCGCTGACGGTCGCGGTGCCGGAGTACCCGCCGGGCAGCGCGTCCGAGGGCACGTGGATGTCGACGAACACCACGCCGGTCTCGCCCGGTCCGAGGTCGAAGGGCGCGCCCACCGGCGACGCGCCGTCGGCGTACGGGTCACGGAAGGGGATCAGCGGGTCCGGGTACAACCCGAGCTGCCGCTCGTGGAAGGTCACCCCGCCAGGCGACACGTCGGTCACCTCCACGAAGTGCTCGCGAAAGAGCCGGGCGCGCACCGCCGGGATCGCGGCCCCGTCCGGGCCCGCGAGATCGGCGAGCACCACGTCCACGCCCGCGGCGCCCTGCGGGTCGCGGATCACGATCTGGAACGCCTCCCATTCGTTGCGCGCGGCCTTGAGTTCCGCGGTCTTCACTGCGGGCATCGGCGCATCCGGCAGCACCTTGCGCGTGGCCGGCACCACGCCGGCGTCGAGCTGAGCCCGCGCCGCGGTCGAGCCGCAGATCACGAACAGCAGCATCACGGTCGGCGGAGTTCGCGAGATGCTCACGCCTCGACCTCCTGCCACACGCCAGCCAGTCCCAAACGCTCGATCCAGCCCGTCAGCGCTTCCCTGTCGATGATGTCGCCGGATAACTCGTCGTGCATCATCCTGGGCTCGCCATAGATGATGCTGGCCACCCGGCGATCCGAATGTACTCCATCGCTCCGACAGCGGCAAGGCAGCCCTGCACCCGGATTGACGCCGCGATGATCAGCCGCTACAACCAGCGCCAGACTTCACGCGGATCCTACCATGCACGAGTTGCCCCCTCCGGTCCGCCCACCCACCACGCCACAGCAGCGCCTCGCCGGCGTGCTGTGGACAATCGCGGCCATGGGCCTGCTGGCCGGAATGGCCGGGTTCGCCAAGGCCGCGGCGCAGGAGGGCGCCGGCGTGCTCCACATCCTGCTCGGACGCAGCCTGGTCGTGACCCTGCTCGGCCTGGCCGTGGCCCTGCTCCGGGGCGAGCCCCTGCTCGGACAGCGCCGGGGGCTGCTCGCGCTGCGCGGCCTGGCCGGCGTGGGCGCCCTGCTGCTGTTCCTGGTCGCGGTGACCCGCATCACCGTGGGCGAGACGATCGTGGTGCACAAGGCCAACCCGCTGTTCGTGGCCCTGCTCGCACCGTGGCTGCTCGGCGAGCGCGCCGGTCGCGCCACGCTGATCGCGATCCCGATCGGCCTCGCCGGGGTGGCGCTGATCGTGCGGCCCGGACTGCCCGTCGAGGCGACGGTCGGTGGCCTGGCCGCGATCGGCTCGGCCCTGCTCACGGCCTTCGCATACCTGTACCTGCGGGCGCTGACACTCACCGAGGCCTCCTCCACGATCGTCTTCTGGCTGGGCGGAATGGGCGTGCTCGTCGGCCTGGCCGGGCTGGCACCGGACTTCACCCTGCCTCCGCAGCGCGCGCTGTGGCTCATCGCCTGCGGCGGCGCCTGCGCCGGCACGGGCCAGTTCCTGCTCACCCGCGCCTTCCGCCTGCTCGACGCGGCGTCGGCGAGCACGGCCAGCTACAGCCAGGTCGCCTTCGGCTATCTCCTGGGCTGGCTCGCGCTCGGCGAGACCAGCCATCCGCTGGCCTGGCTGGGCACGCTGCTGGTGGTGGCGGCCTGCCTGGTGGTGGCCTGGAGCAAGGGGCCCGGATCCGAGGTCAGGCCTCGATCGTGATCAGCTCCACGTCCCGCTCGCCGATGCCGAGGCTAACGGCATAGTCGAGCTGCACCGTGGCGTCGTGCTCGGGATAGGCCAGCGCTTCGAGGCTCTGCCCGGCGCGGTTGCGCACCAGGTCGAGCACGGCCTGGTCGAGGGCCACCGGATCGTGTGACGCCAGCAGCCCGATGTCCGGAAGCAGGGGCGTCTGCTCCTCGCCGATGCAGTCGCAGTCCTTGGTGATGGTCTGCGCCGCGCAGAGATAGGCCACCCGCCCCCGCCGGGCGCGCACCACGCCCGCGGCGTGCTCCACGATCCGCTCCTGCAGCTCGCGGCCGCTGTTGCCCCAGTCGAAGAGCACGGCGTCGTCTCGGCAGACCGCCACGCATTCGCCACAACCGATACATGTGTCTGCATCGATCTCGGCGTGGGCCTCGACCGTGATCGCACCCTCAGGGCACCACTCGGCACACGTGCCGCAGGCCGTGCAGGCGTCCGGATCGATCCGCGGCTGCTGGCCGTGGTGCTGCTGCAGCTTGGCCCGCCTCGAGGCGCACCCCATGCCCAGGTTCTTCAGCGTGGCGCCGAGCCCGGCCCCCAGGTGGCCGGTGGCATGCGAGAGCACGACCAGCATACCAGCCTGCAGGATGCCCGAGGCGATCGCCACGCGCTCGAAGTGCTCGCCCTCGATGACGACCTCGATCTGCTCCTCGCCGCGCAGCCCGTCGGCCGGAATGAAGGGCGCGCCAACCGCCTCGAGGCCGAAGCCGTGGTCGTGCACCACGCGCGCGTGCTCAACCGCATTGTCTCGCGGACTCTTGTACAGCACCGAGGTCTCGGTGAGGTACGGGTGCGCCCCCGTGTCCGCGATGCAGCTCACCAGCGCCGCCGCAATCGCGGGATTGACGAAGGTCTCGTTGCCTGGCTCGCCCACATGCAGCTTGATCGCGGCCAGATCGTTGGCCTTGAACAACGAGCCAAAGCCTGCCGCCTGCCACAGCGCCCCCACCTGGGCGCGGACCTCGTCTGCGGAATCCCCGCGCAAACCCGGGACCAGGAACACCTTGCTCATCTGCGGCCTCCCATTGCACCGGCACTCTCGGACGCGGTGGTGTTAGCAGCCTGCCCGGGCCGCGTCAATCACGGGACCGTGGTCCGGCGCCGGCAGCGCAACTCATCCCGCGCTGAAAATTGGAGCAGAGAAGGCCACGCGTTGAACAACCTTTAGCACACAGATATATTCATATTTTACTTTGTTTTATTAAATTGTTATCAATTTTGTTATTATTTATTCATTTTTTCATCTCAAGATCGGGGTAAGCCCAAAAACATCCTTGACCCTTGGGAATGTCTCACCTATATTCCGCGTTCCCAGCACTCGGAGGAGTCGGGTGCTAGCGGCAGACCAGCAGGGCCAAAGCCCTGAAGAGACTGAAAAAGAAGGAGGTGCGCGATGAAGCTTCGACCTCTCGGCGACAGGGTCATCCTGAAGCGCCTCGACAGCGAGGAAGTGACCAAGGGCGGGATCATCATCCCGGACTCGGCGCAGGAGAAGCCGATGGAAGGCCAGATCGTGGCTGCCGGCCCGGGCCGCCGCGACGAGAACGGCAAGCGGGTCTCGCTGTCGGTGAAGGCCAAGGACAAGGTGCTCTTCTCCAAGTACGCCGGCACCGAGGTCAAGCTCGATGGAGAGGAACACCTGGTCATGCGCGAGGAGGACATCCTCGCCATCATCACGAAGTAACGCTGGGAGGACACAATGTCTGGTAAGCAGATCCTTCTCGACGCCGATGCACGCGCCGCGCTGCAGCGAGGTGTGGACGCCCTGGCCGACGCGGTCAAGGTGACCCTGGGCCCTCGCGGCCGCAACGTGATCCTGGAGAAGTCGTGGGGCTCGCCCACGGTGACCAAGGACGGCGTGACCGTGGCCAAGGAGATCGAGCTCGAGGAGAAGTTCGAGAACATGGGCGCGCAGATGGTCAAGGAGGTCGCCTCCAAGACCTCGGACGTGGCCGGCGACGGCACCACCACCGCCACCGTGCTGGCCCAGGCGATCTTCCACGAGGGCCTGAAGATGGTCACCGCGGGGCACAACCCGATGGAGATCAAGCGCGGCATGGACCTCGCCGTGAGCAATATCGTCAAGAGGCTCCAGAAGCTGTCCAAGCCGACGCGCGAGCAGAGCGAGATCAGCCAGGTCGGCACGATCAGCGCCAACAACGACGCCACCATCGGCAACATCATCGCCGAGGCCATGGACAAGGTCGGCAAGGAGGGCGTGATCACGGTCGAGGAGGCCAAGTCGATGGAGACCACCCTCGAGGTGGTCGAGGGCATGCAGTTCGACCGCGGGTACCTCTCTCCGT